>Ga0226835_1000154_pt1 | contig 121814 bp, 125 predicted proteins | sample LAC_MetaG_1_FD_163627 | JGI IMG/M metagenome (GOLD analysis project Ga0226835, IMG submission 163627) | Anaerobic ammonium oxidizing microbial communities from anammox membrane bioreactor (MBR) in UC Berkley, California, United States -... | ecosystem: Engineered > Bioreactor > Anaerobic >... | reverse complement strand
GCGTGCCCTCGCCGAGCCGCGCCGGGAAGGCGCCGAGCCGCATGGTGCCGCCGAGGTCGCCCGCGGCCTTGCGCTTCTCCAGCATGTTGCCCTTGAGCCATTCGGTCATCAGGCCGACCACCGGCTCCTTCGCCTCGCCGAACTCGGTGGAGGACGCCTCCTCGATGCCGGCCAGCGAGCGGGCGGCCTCGATGCAGGCCATCTGCATGCCGAAGCAGATGCCGAAATAGGGCACCTTGCGCTCGCGGGCGAACTTGGCGGCCAGGATCTTGCCCTCCGAGCCACGCTCGCCGAAGCCGCCGGGAACGAGGATGCCGTGGACCTTCTCCAGGAAGGGCGCGGGGTCCTCGTTCTCGAACACCTCCGATTCGATCCAGTCGAGCTTGACGCGCACGCGGTTGGCCATGCCGCCGTGCGACAGCGCCTCGATCAGCGACTTGTAGGCGTCCTTCAGCCCCGTGTACTTGCCGACCACCGCGATGGTGACCTCGCCCTCGGGGTTGTGGATGCGCTCCGACACCTCCTGCCAGCGCTCCATGCGCGGCTTGGGCGCGGGGTCGATGCCGAAGGCGGCCAGCACCTCGCTGTCCAGCCCTTCCTTGTGGTAGGCGATCGGCACGTCGTAGATGTGGGCGACATCGAGGGCCTGGATGACGGCGCTTTCGCGCACATTGCAGAACAGCGACAGCTTGCGGCGCTCTTCCTTGGGGATCTGGCGGTCGGCGCGCACCAGCAGGATGTCGGGCGCGATGCCGATGGAGCGAAGCTCCTTGACCGAGTGCTGGGTCGGCTTGGTCTTCAGCTCGCCCGCCGCCGGTATCCACGGCATCAGGGTGAGGTGGATATAGACGGCCTGGCCGCGCGGCAGCTCGTTGCCGATCTGGCGGATCGATTCCAGGAAGGGCATGGCCTCGATGTCGCCGACCGTGCCGCCGATCTCGCACAGCACGAAATCGTAGTCCTCGTTGCCGTCGAGGATGAACTTCTTGATCTCGTCGGTGACGTGCGGGATCACCTGCACGGTGGCGCCGAGATAGTCGCCGCGCCGCTCGCGCTCGATGATGTTCTTGTAGATGCGGCCGGTGGTGATGTTGTCGTGGCTGTCGGCCGAGCGCCCGGTGAAGCGCTCGTAGTGGCCGAGATCGAGGTCGGTCTCGGCGCCGTCGTCGGTGACGAACACCTCGCCATGCTGATACGGGCTCATCGTGCCCGGATCGACATTGAGATAGGGATCGAGCTTGCGCAGCCTCACGCGGTAGCCGCGCGCCTGCAGCAGGGCTCCGAGAGCTGCTGCGGCGATGCCTTTGCCGAGTGAGGAAACCACGCCGCCGGTGATGAAAACATATCGCGCCATGGGAACCGACGCTTAGCCCCGTGCGCTTGATTCCGCCAGAGGAAAAACGCGCAAACCGGCTTTTCATCCGATGACGATCGCGACACGAAGCCGCTTGATCCACAGCAAGGAAGCTGCGACGACAAAAACTATCATCCGCGCGAAGCCTGCAACCGCCTCAACGAAGGGAGAAGCCCATGTACCGCACCATCATCGTCCCCATCGACCTCTCCCAGGAGGAAAAGGGACGCAGCACCATCGACCTCGCCGTCAAGCTGGGCGGAAGCGATGTGCGGATCGTCCTCGTCAACGTGCTGGAGGAGCTGCCCGGCTACATCGCGGTCGAGCTGCCGGCCGGGCTGATGGAGCAGTCGCGCAGCGACGCGCAGGCCAAGCTCACGGCGATCGCCGCCGATGCCGGGATCGCGGCGGAGATCGTCGTGCGCACCGGCCACCCCGCCAACCAGATCCTCGAGCTGGCGGAGGAGACGGGCGCCGACCTCGTCATCGTCGCCTCGCACCGCCCCGGCCTTCAGGACTATTTCATCGGCTCCACGGCCGGCCGCGTCGTGCGCCACGCCAATTGCTCGGTGCTGGTCGTGCGCTGAGCCGCCGTTCCCGCACGGCACGAAAAGGAAGCGGGCGCCAAGCCGCCCGCTTTTTCCGTCCGTCTCCGCGGCCCGCGGCTTTCGCGGGCACAAACGGGGAAAACTACTGGCCGCTCGGGACCTGCGGCTGCGCCGGCGCGGCCGGCGCAGGGGCCACGGCGCCGTCGCTGTCGCCGCCGAGCTGGTCGAGCACGCCGCCGCTGCCGGCGGGCGCGCCGTGCTGGCCGGCCTGCGGCACGCGGTCGAGGATGTCGATGGGCTGCTCGCCGTAGCGCGCCAGCACCGACAGCGCCAGCGAGGTGGCGAAGAACGCGGCCGCCAGGATCGCCGTGGTGCGCGTCAGCACGTTGGCGGCGCCGCGCGCGGTCATGAAGCCCGAGCCGCCGCCGATGCCGAGGCCGCCGCCTTCCGAACGCTGCATCAGCACCACGCCGACGAGGGCGAGGACGACCATCAGGTGGATGACGATGAGGATTGTCTGCATGGTTCGGATTCCGGCTTTCGGTTCGCGCGGCGAGGAATGCGGGCGCGGACGCGGCTCAATACACGGCTTCGCCGCGCTTTCCAACCCATATGGCCCCGCCTTGCGGAGCAAAAAAGGCGGCGGCGGGAAAAATCGCCCTACAGCGAGCGATAGGCTTCGGCGATGCCGAGGAAATCGGACGCCTTGAGGCTCGCCCCGCCGACCAGCGCGCCGTCGACATTGGCGACGGCCATCAGCTCGGCCGCGTTGGATGGCTTGACCGAGCCGCCGTAGAGGATGCGCATATGAGCGGCCTGGTCGCCGACGACCCTGGCCAGCTCCGCCCGGATGTGGGCGTGGGCGGCCGCGACGTCGGCGGTCGACGGCGTCAGGCCGGTGCCGATCGCCCATACCGGCTCGTAGGCGACCACCGTGGTGGCGGGTGTGGCGCTTGCCGGCACGGAGCCCGCGATCTGCCGCGACAGCACCGAAAGCGTCTTGCCCGCCTCGCGCTCGGCGCGCGTCTCGCCGACGCACACGATGGCGGAAATGCCGGCCCGCCAGGCGGCGTCGGCCTTGGCATGCACGGCCCCGTCGGTCTCGCCGTGGTCGATGCGGCGCTCCGAATGGCCGACGATGACGAAGGAGGCGCCGGCATCCTTGAGCATCTCGGCCGAGACGTCGCCGGTATGCGCGCCGCTCTCGCGGGCGTGGCAGTCCTGGCCGCCGGTGCGCACCGGCGTGTCGCGCAGCGTCTCGGAAGCCCGCCACAGAAGCGTCGCGGGCACGCAAACGAGCGCGTCGACCTCCGTGTCCAGCCCGTGCATGAAGCCCTTGCCGATGGCGATCAGTTCCGACAGCGAGGCGCTGGTGCCGTTCATCTTCCAGTTGCCGGCGACGAGCGGACGAATACCGGGGGTCATCGGGCGGGTCCTTCCTTACCTGTGGCCATCCTTGGGTCTGGTGCCTGGCTTCCTAGCAAAAACCGGGCACAAAGCAATCGACACCGGCGGGGAAGGACGGTATTGCCGTCTCCTGGTAAACGGACACCGCTCGGGAACACGTCACGCGATGCTCACTCTTCTCAGAAACGCCGCCGGGACCTGGGTCGCCAAGCTGCTGCTGATCCTGCTGGTGCTTTCTTTCGCGGTCTGGGGCATTTCCGGGCAGATCACGGGCGGCTTCGGCTCGCATGTGGTCAGCGTCGGCAAGACGCGGGTGTCGATCAACGAGTTCCGCCTCGCCTACGACCGGCAGGTCCAGCAGTTCTCGCAACAGTTCGGCCGGCCGATCACGCGCGAGCAGGCGCAGGCGTTCGGCATCGACCAGATGGTGCTGGCCCAGCTCGTCGCCGGCGCGGTGCTGGACGAGCAGGCGCGCGAGATGCGGCTCGGCCTGTCGCGCGACCGGCTGGCGACGCTCACCGCCGAGGACCCGGCGTTCCGCGGGCCGGACGGCCGCTTCGACCGCAACCAGTTCGAATGGGTGCTGCGCCAGGTCGGCATGTCGCCCAACGACTACCTGAAGAATCGCAGCCAGGTCGCGGTGCGCCAGCAGATCGTCGAGGCCGTCTCCGACGGCATGACGGCGCCGCAGGCGCTGCTGCGGGCCGTCTCGCTCTATTCGGGCGAGGACCGCACGGTCGAGTATCTGGTGGTGCCGCGCTCGCTGGTCGAGCCGGTCGAGGCGCCGTCGCAGGAGGCCGTGGCCGCGTGGTTCGAGGCCAACAAGGCCACCTACGCCGCGCCCGAATACCGCACCGTCTCCTACGTCAAGCTGGAGCCGGACGACATCGCCGACCCGGCGGCCATCGCCGACGACGAGGTGCGCGCCTATTACGAGCGCAACCTGTCGCGCTTCACCAGGGCCGAGCGGCGCACCATCGAGCAGATCGTGTTCGCCGACGAGGCGGCGGCAAGCGCCGCGCTGGAGAAGATCCGCGGCGGCGCCACCTTCGAGGAGATCGTGGCGGCCGAGGGCAAGACCATGGCCGACGCCCTGCTCGGCACCTTCGAGAAGGACCGCGTCGCCGACCCGGCCATCGCGGAAGCCGCCTTCGGCGTGGCGCAGGGCGAGGTCAGCGACGTCGTCGCCGGCACGTTCGGGCCGATCCTGCTGCGCGTGACGCAGATCGAGCCCCAGCATGTCAGCCCCTTCGAGGAGGTCGCCCCGACGATCCGCGCGGAGCTGGCGCTCGACGAGGCCAACCGCGTGCTGCTCGACGTCCACGACGCCTATGAGGACGCCCGCGCCGGCGGCGACTCCATGGTCGAGGCCGCAGTCAGGCAGCGGCTCAAGGTGGTGACCGTCGAGGCCGTCGACCGCAACGGCCGCACGCCCGACGGCACGATCCTGACCGACCTGCCGCAGTCGAGCGAACTGCTGCGCGAGGCCTTCGAGGCCGAGCCCGGGATGGAGAACCCGCCGATCAGCATCGGCTCGGTCGGCTTCCTGTTCTACGAGGTCGACGCGGTGACGCCGGCGCGCGAGCGTACCCTCGACGAGGTGCGCGACCGCGTGGCCGCGGACTGGACGGCGAGCGAGGCCTCGACGCGGCTGGTGGCCAGGGCCGCCGAGGTCGAGAAAGCGCTTTCTGGCGGCAGGTCCATGGCCGAGCTGGCGACGGAGCTCGGCATCGAGGTGCAGACGCGGCGCGGCCTGAAGCGCGACAGCAGCGACGCCGATCTTGGCGAGGCCGGCATCGCCGCCGTGTTCGGCGTGACGCGCGGCGAAACCGGCATCACGCCCGGCGTGGGCGGCGATTCGCAGATCGTCTTCCGCGTCACCGATGTCGTCCACCCCGTGGACGCCGGCCCGGACGCGGTGCCGCCGCAGGTGCGCGACCGCTTCGCCAGCGGCCTCGCCGACGACCTTCTCGACCAGCTCGTGACCCGGCTGCAGGGCCAGTACGAGGTGAGGATCGACCGCGCCGCCATGCAGCAGGCGCTGAGCTTCTGAGGCGACGATGGCGGATCTGAAAGCCCATATCGCGAAGGTCGCCGACGGCACGGCGCTGTCGTTCGAGGAGGCGCGCGAGGCATTCGACATCATCATGTCCGGCGAGGCGACCCCGAGTCAGATCGGCGGCTTCCTGATGGCGCTGCGCGTGCGCGGCGAGACCGTGGCCGAGATTTCCGGCGCGGTCGCCACCATGCGGGCCAAGATGCTGCCGGTGAAGGCGCCGGCCAACGCCATCGACATCGTCGGCACCGGCGGCGACGCCTCCGGCTCCTACAACGTGTCGACCTGCGCCGCCTTCATCGTCGCCGGCGCCGGCGTGCCGGTGGCCAAGCACGGCAACCGCGCCCTTTCCTCGAAGTCCGGCGCGGCCGACACGCTGGCCGCGCTCGGCGTCGACATCGAGATCGGGCCGCTGGCGATCGCCACCTGCATCGAGGAAGCCGGCGTCGGCTTCATGTTCGCGCCCTCCCATCACTCGGCCATGCGCCATGTCGGGCCGACGCGCGTCGAGCTCGGCACGCGCACCATCTTCAACCTGCTCGGGCCGCTGTCCAACCCCGCGGGGGTGAAGCGCCAGCTCGTCGGCGTGTTCTCGCCGCGCTGGGTCGAGCCCGTCGCCGAGGTGCTGAAGGAGCTGGGCTCGGAATCGGTCTGGGTCGTGCACGGCGACGGCCTCGACGAGATGACCACGGCCGGCACCACGCAGGTCGCGGCGCTGGAAGGCGGCAGGATCAGGACCTTCGAGGTCGAGCCGGAGGAAGTCGGGCTCGCCCGCGTGACCCGGCAGGAGCTGAAGGGCGCGGACGCCGCCCACAACGCGGCGGCGCTGCGCGCCGTGCTGGCCGGCGAGAAGAACCCCTATCGCGACATCGCGCTGCTCAATGCCGGCGGGGCGCTGGTGGTGGCCGGCAGGGCCAGGGGCCTCGCCGAAGGCATCGAGATCGCCACCCGCTCCATCGACAACGGCTCGGCCGCCTCGGTGCTCGGGTTGCTGGCGCACGTTTCCAACCGGCGGGACAACCCGGCATGAGCGACATCCTGCGCCGCATCGAAGCCTACAAGCGCGAGGAGATCGCGGCGGCGAAGTCCGCCGTGCCGCTGGCGGAGATCAAGGCGCGCGCCGCCGACGCGCCGCCGACGCGCGCCTTCCGCGCGGCAATAGAGGCGAAGCACGGCGCCGGCTTCTTCGCGCTCATCGCGGAGATCAAGAAGGCGAGCCCGTCCAGGGGCCTGATCCGCGCCGATTTCGACCCGCCGTCGCTGGCGCGCGCCTACGAGGCCGGGGGCGCGGCCTGCCTGTCGGTGCTGACCGACCGCCCCTCCTTCCAGGGCGCGCCCGAGTTCCTGACCGCAGCGCGCGCAGCCACCGCCCTGCCCGCGCTGCGCAAGGATTTCATGTTCGAGCCCTATCAGGTGCACGAGGCGCGCAGCTGGGGCGCGGACGCGATCCTCGTCATCATGGCGAGCGTGTCCGACGACGAGGCGCGCGCGCTGGAGGACGAGGCGCACGGCCTCGGCATGGACGTGCTGGTCGAGGTGCACGACGAGGCGGAGCTGGAGCGGGCGCTGAAGCGGCTTTCCTCGCCGCTTCTGGGCATCAACAACCGCAACCTGCGCACCTTCGAGGTCAGCCTCGAGACCAGCGAGCGGCTCGCCCGGCTCATCCCGTCGGACCGCATCGTGGTCGGCGAAAGCGGCATCTTCACCCATGACGACTGCCTGCGGCTGCGCCGCAGCGGCATCGCGACCTTCCTCGTCGGCGAAAGCCTGATGCGGCAGGACGACGTGGCGGCGGCGACCCGCGCGCTGATCGGCGACGGCGCGGCGCGGGCGGCGGAATAGACGCGATGGCCCGGCTCACCCATCTCGGCGCGGCCGGCGAGGCGAGCATGGTCGATGTCGGCGGCAAGGACGAGACCGAGCGCACGGCGGTCGCGGAAGGCGCGGTCGTCATGGAGCCGCGCACGCTCGCCACGATCCTCGAAGGCAACGCGAAGAAGGGCGACGTCATCGGCGCGGCGCGCATCGCCGGCATCATGGCCGCCAAGCGCACGCACGAGCTGATCCCGCTCTGCCACCCGCTGCTTCTGACGAAGGTGTCGGTCGAGATCGAGCCGGACGAGGCGCTGCCGGGCCTGCGCGTGACCGCGCTGGCGCGCGTGACGGGCCGCACCGGCGTCGAGATGGAGGCGCTGACGGCCGCCTCGGTCGCCTGCCTGACGATCTACGACATGGCCAAGGCCGTGGACCGCGGCATGACCATCACCGGCATCAGGCTGGTGGAGAAGATCGGCGGCAAGTCGGGCGATTTCCGCCGGGCCGGGACCCGGGCGAAGGACTGAGATGGCCGGGCTGCTTCCCGTCGACGAGGCGCTGGCGCGGGTTCTCGACGGCGCGGCGCCCCTGCCCGACGAGGAGATCGATCTGGCTGACGCGGCCGGCAGGGTGCTGGCCGCCGACGTCGTCGCCAGCCGGGCGCAGCCGCCCTTCCCCGCCTCCGCCATGGACGGCTACGCCGTGCGCGCCGCCGATGTCGCCGCTGCGCCGATCAGGCTTTCCGTCATCGGCCGGTCGGCCGCCGGCAGGCGCTTTGCGGGGCGCGTCGGACCCGGCGAGGCGGTGCGCATCTTCACCGGCGCGCCGGTGCCCGACGGCGCCGACGCCATCCTCATCCAGGAAGACGCGGGCGATCTCGGCGACGGCGCGATCGAGGCGCGCGAGGCCGTGCAGGCCGGGCGCCACATCCGCCGCGCCGGGCTCGATTTCGCGGCGGGCGAGGCGCTGCTTGCGGCCGGGCGGCTGCTCGACGCGGCGGCGCTGTCGCTGGCGGCCGCGGCGAACCGGCCGCGCCTTCGCGTCGTGCGCCGGCCGCTGGTCGCGATCCTCGCCACCGGCGACGAACTCGTCGTGCCGGGAGCGCAGCCCGCGCCCGACCAGATCGTCGCCTCCAACGGCCTCGGCGTCGCCGCGCTGGTGCGCGAGGCCGGCGGCGCCGCGCTCGACCTCGGCATCGTGCCGGACGACGAGGGGCGCATCCGCGCCGCCGTCCGCGGCGCGCTCGATGCGGGCGCGGACGTGATCGTCACGCTCGGCGGCGCCTCGGTCGGCGACCGCGACCTCGTGGGGGCGGCCCTTGCCGCCGAAGGCATGACGCCCGGATTCTGGAAGATCGCCATGCGTCCCGGCAAGCCGCTGATGTTCGGCCGGCTCGGGGCCGCGCGCGTGCTCGGCCTGCCGGGCAACCCGGTGTCGAGCCTGGTGTGCTCGCATCTGTTCCTGAAGCCGCTGGTGGCGGCGCTGGCGGGCCTCCCCTTCGCGCCGGATCTGCGCGAGGCGGCGCTCGGCGCGCCGATGAAGGCCAACGACCACCGCCAGGACTATGTGCGCGCCGTGGCGGCGATGCGGGACGGCCGGCTGGTGGCGACGCCGTTCGCGACGCAGGATTCCTCGATGCTGAAGACGATGGCGGCCGCGAACGCGCTGATCGTGCGGCCGCCCCACGCGCCGGACGCGCCCGCGGGCGCGGCGTGCCGCGTGCTGATGCTGCGCTGAAGCGCCACGCCGCACCTGCGGAACCGGGCACGAGCATCGCACGCCGGCGGCATTTTCGGGAACCAATCCCTACTCGTTCTGTTATGATTTCGATGAAGGGCGATTTGCTGACCATTACAGGAGGTCACGATGTTGAAGATCGTTTCCAGCGTATGCGCGGCGGCGATGGTGCTGTCGCTGCCGCTGACCACGCCGGGCTTCGCCATGCCGAAGGCCCCGCCGGCCCAGGTCGAGCAGGGCCGGGTGATGCTGGTGCAGGGCGACGGCAATCTCGACCGCCTCGTCAATCCCTCCCGGCGCGAGTGGCGCGGCGACCGCGACTGGGGTCGTGGCGACCGCGACTGGCGGCGTGGCGACCACCGCGCAAGCAGGGACTGGGTGCGCCGCGGCGATTCATACTATCTGCGCGGCCATCGCGGCTACCGGCACCATCGTCCGGGCTATCGCCATTACAATGGCTGGTGGTTCCCGCCAGCAGCCTTCATCGCCGGCGCCATCATCGGCGGCGCCATGGCCAACCCGCCGGTAGAATATCGCCCGCGCGGCAACGCCCATATCGACTGGTGTTATGCACGCTACCGTTCATATCGTGCCTCGGACAACACCTTCCAGCCCTATAACGGCCCGCGCCGCCAGTGCGTGTCGCCCTACGGCTGATCGGCAGTCCCGCGACGGAGATGTCCGAAACGACGAAACCCCGCCGGTCCGGCGGGGTTTTTCGTTACGCGGCGGCTGGATCGTTTCGCAGAAACGGTGAAACGATCCAGCCCTCTGTTTTCCGCAGTTCCAGACGGAAAAGTGCTCCACACTTTTCCTGGAGTTGCCCTATTCGGCCGCCGCGAGCAGGCTGGCATTGCCGCCGGCGGCCGTGGTGTCGACGCAGACCGCGCGCTCATGCGCGTAGGCGACCGGATCGATGGCCGCCGTCACCAGCCGCACGAGCGGCCCCTCGCGCGACGCCAGCGCGGCGCGGATCTGCCGCAGGGCCTGCGGCTCGGCCGCGCTCGCCACGACCTCGACGCCGAGGTCGGCGAGATCGGCGGGCTCGACCGTTCCCTCCAGCGCCTCGAGCGGCAGCCCCTTGCCCACCAGCGGCGCGAGCGCGGTGCGCGCGCCGGGCGCGACCGCCAGCACCGCGTTGCCCGCCGCCAGCGCCTGGATAGCCTGCGCCAGCAGCGCCTCGCCGTCCGGTCCGAGACAAAGCGCGCGGCCGCGCGGCGCGAGCAGCAGCGTGTTGGACTCGCCGGTCGGCCCCGGCAGGTCGACCGGGCCGAACTCCACCGCCGCAGCCGCTGCGACCGCCGCCGCCCCCTTGCCGCGCAGGTGCTTGCGCAGCACCTCGATGCGGTCGGGCCGGGCCGCCCAGTTGCCGCGCGCGCCATCCGGCATGTGCTCGCGCAGCGTCTGCGCCACGACCGCCTTGCCGGCGGCCGGCGTGGCCCCCGCCGCCTCGGCTTTGCGGAAGCGGCGCAGATAGTGCGGCCCGCCCGCCTTGGGGCCGGTGCCGGACAGCCCCTCGCCGCCGAAGGGCTGCGAGCCGACCACGGCGCCGATCTGGTTGCGGTTGACGTAGATGTTGCCGGCATGGATGCCGTCGACGACGTGCTGCACGCGCACGTCGATGCGGGTGTGCAGGCCGAAGGTGAGCCCGTAGCCCTTTGCATTGATGTCGGCGATCACCTTGTCGATGTCGTCGGCCTCGAAGCTCGCGACGTGGAGGATCGGACCGAACATCTCGCGCGCCATCTCGCCGATGCCAGACACGCGCAGGATGTGCGGCGCGACGAAGCGGCCTGACGACGGCGCTTCGAGGCGGGCGACCAGACGCCCCTGCCCCTCCATCCCGGCGCAGTAGGCGGCGAGCGCGTCGCGCGCCTCCTCGTCGATCACCGGGCCGACATCGGTCGAGATCCGCCAGGGATCGCCGACGCGCAGGGCCTCCATCGCGCCCCTCAGCATCTCCAGCACCTTGTTCTCGACGTCCTTCTGGACGTAGAGCACGCGCAGCGCCGAGCAGCGCTGGCCGGCGCTCTGGAAGGCCGAGGCCACCACGTCGCGCACCGCCTGCTCGGGCAGCGCGGTCGAATCGACGATCATGGCGTTCAGGCCGCCGGTCTCGGCGATCAGCATCGCGTCGGGCGCGGCGGTCTTCGCCAGTTGCCGCTCGATCAGCCGCGCCACCTCCGTCGAGCCGGTGAAGCACACGCCGGCGATGCGCGGGTCGGCCGTCAGCGGCGCGCCGACCGAGGGACCGTCGCCCGGCACGAGTTGCAGCACGTCGGCGGGAATGCCGGCCTCGTGCAGAAGCGCCACCGCGCGGGCGGCGATCAGCGGCGTCTGCTCGGCCGGCTTGGCGACCACGGCGTTGCCGGTGACGAGCGCGGCCGCGATCTGGCCGGTGAAGATGGCGAGCGGGAAGTTCCACGGCGAGATGCAGGCGATGACGCCGCGCGCTGCACCCGCCTCCTCGGCGGCGGCCGCCTGCCCGGCATAGTAGCGCAGGAAGTCGGCGGCCTCGCGCAGCTCGGCCACGGCGTCGGCCAGCGTCTTGCCGGCCTCGCGGGCGCACAGCGCGAAGAACTCGACGGCGTTGTCCTCGTAGAGGTCGGCGGCCTTGAGCAGCGCGGCCGCGCGCGTCGCAACCGGCGTTGCCGCCCAGCCGCCCTGCGCCTTCACCGCCCTGTCGACCGCCCCGGTCACAGCCGCGGCGTCGGCCTCGAACACCTCGCCGACGACCTCGTCGGGCTTCGCCGGGTTGATGACCGGCCGTCCCGTCTTGCCGGAGCCGGCGCACCAGCGATGCGGGGCGGCGAACCTGTCGCGGCCGGCCTCAATCTCGGCCAGCGTCACCGGGTCGGTGATGTCCCAGCCCTTCGAGTTGGCGCGCTCGGCGCCGAAGATGTCGGCCGGGCGCGGGATCGCCGGGTTGGAGGCCGGCCCTTGCGCCGCGACGGCGTCGAACGGGTCGCGGGCGATGTCCTCGGCGCTGACGGCCTTGTCGACGATCTGGTGGACGAAGGAGGAGTTGGCGCCGTTCTCGAGCAGGCGGCGCACCAGATAGGCGAGCAGGTCGGAATGCGCCCCGACCGGCGCGTAGATGCGGCAGCGCGTGCCCTCCGCCTCGCGCACAGCCTCGTGCAGCGCCTCGCCCATGCCGTGCAGGCGCTGGAACTCGAAGGCGTCCCTGCGGCCCTCTGCAAGCGCCAGGATGGCGGCCACCGTGTGCGCGTTGTGGGTGGCGAACTGCGGATAGATGCGGTCAGTCATGCCGAGCAGCTTCTTCGCGCAGGCGATGTAGGAGACGTCGGTGCCGGACTTGCGGGTGAAGACCGGATAGCCGGCCAGGCCCAGCACCTGCGCGCGCTTGATCTCGGTGTCCCAGTAGGCGCCCTTGACGAGGCGCACCATGATGCGCCGGTCGAGCCTCTCGGCCAGCGCGTGGAGCCAGTCGATGACGAAGGCCGCGCGCGGGCCGTAGGCCTGGACGACGACGCCGAAGCCGTCCCAGCCGGCAAGCCCGGGATGGGCGAGCACCTGCTCGATGACGTCGAGCGACAGATCCAGCCGGTCGGCTTCCTCGGCGTCGACGTTCAGGCCCATGCGCGCCTTGCTAGCGGCGAGCGCAAGCTCCGTCAGCCGCCCGACCATGACCGGCAGCATCGTCTCCTTCTGCGCCACCTCGTAGCGCGGATGGATGGCCGACAGCTTGACCGAGATGCCGTGGTTCCTCGCGATGTCGGCCTCCCCGGCGGTGGCGGCGAGCGAGGCGATCGCGTCGGCATAGGCGCGGTGGTAGCGCAGCGCGTCGGCCTCGGTACGGGCGGCCTCGCCCAGCATGTCGAAGGAATAGAGATAGCCCTTCCTCGTGAAGTCGCGGCCGCGCTTCATGGCTTCGGCGATGGTGCGGCCGAGCACGAACTGCTCGCCCATCTCGCGCATGGCCGCCGACACAGCCTTGCGGATGACCGGCTCGCCGAGGCGGCGCACCATCGCGCGCAGCGTGCCCTCGATGCCGCCCTCGCCCTCCTCCAGCACGCGCCCGGTCAGCATCAGCGCCCAGGTCGAGGCGTTGACGAAGATCGACGACGAGCCCGAATGCGCCGACCAGTCGTGCGGCGCGATCTTGTCGCGGATCAGGTCGTCCATGGTGCCGGCGTCGGGCACGCGCAGGAGCGCCTCGGCCAGGCACATCAGCGCCACGCCCTCGCGCGTCGAAAGCCCGTATTCGGACAGGAACACCTCCATGAGCTGCGGGCTCGACGCGCCGCGAACGGCGCGCACCAGCCCGGCGGCGCGCGCGCAAATGCCGGCGCGCGCCTCCCCGGACAGGCCGGCGAGCGCGACGAGGCGCGAAAGCGCCTCCGCCTCGTCGGGCAGGTAGTTGGCGCGGATGGCTTTGCGATGGGCGGCGAGCGTGTTCGGGGACATGGCGGGACCGTCGGATCAACGAGGTTGGCGGATCGGGGATCGGAATTTGCCGCACCATAGCACGGGCGCGGGCGGCGGACTTGCCCAAAGCACTCGACTTTGCAGCCCTTCCGGCCTATTCGTTGACCCTGCAACGTGGCATATGGGCTGAATATCCGATGTCAGAAGATCAATTGGACCGCATGGACCGCAGCATCCTCGCCGCGCTGGCGCGCGAGGGAAGACTGTCGATGTCGGAACTGGCCGAAAAGGTCGGGCTGTCGAAGACGCCGGTGCAGGCGCGGGTCCGCCGGCTGGAGCGCGACGGCTTCATCCGCGGCTATGCCGCCATCGTCGATCGCGAGCGCATGGGCGAAGGCCATGTCGCCTTCGTGCAGGTCAAGCTGTCGGACACGCGCTCGGCCGCGCTCGACGCCTTCAACAAGGCGGCGCTCGCCGTGCCCGAGATCGAGCAGTGCCACATGATCGCGGCGAGCTTCGACTATCTGCTCAAGGTGCGCACCAGGGACATCGCCGCCTATCGCCGGGTGCTGGGCGAGCGCATCTCGGCCCTGCCGCACGTGGCGCAGACCTCGACCTATGTGGCGATGGAGACGGTGAAGGACAGGTAGACGGCGCCATCGCCGCCCGCCCCCGTCAATCGATGTCGGCGATTGCCTGGCCCGAGCCGCCCTCGATGCGCTGCGACAGCGCGGCTTCCATGAACTCGTCGAGCTCACCGTCGAGCACGTCGGAGGGGCTGGTGCTCTCGACGCCGGTGCGCAGGTCCTTCACGAGCTGGTAGGGTTGCAGCACATAGGAGCGGATCTGGTGGCCCCAGCCGATGTCGGTCTTCGACGCCTCGGTGGCGCTGGCGGCCGCCTCGCGCTTCTTCAGCTCGTCCTCGTAGAGGCGCGAGCGCAGCATCTCCCACGCCTTGGCGCGGTTCTTGTGCTGCGAGCGCTCGGCCTGGCAGGCCACGACGATGCCGGTGGCCAGATGCGTGATGCGCACCGCCGAATCCGTGGTGTTGACGTGCTGGCCGCCCGCGCCGGAGGCACGATAGGTATCGATGCGCACGTCGGATTCCGACACCGCGATGTCGATGGAGTCGTCCACCACCGGATAGACCCAGATCGAGGCGAAGGAGGTGTGGCGCCGCGCGTTGGAATCGAAGGGCGAGATGCGCACCAGCCGGTGAACCCCCGATTCCGTCTTGAGCCAGCCATAGGCGTTGTGACCCTTGACGAGGATGGTGGCCGACTTGATGCCCGCCTCCTCGCCGTCGTGGACCTCCAGCACCTCGACCTTGAAGCCGCGCCGCTCGGCCCAGCGCACATACATGCGAAGCAGCATGTTGGCCCAGTCCTGGCTCTCGGTGCCGCCGGCGCCGGCATGGACTTCCAGATAGGTGTCGTTGGCGTCGGCCTCGCCCGAAAGCAGGGTCTCGATCTGGCGCGCCTGGACCTCGGCGCGCAGGGCGCGGATGCCGGCTTCGGCATCGGCGACGACCGACTGGTCGCCCTCCTCCTCGCCGAGCGCGATCAGCTCGATGTTGTCGTCGAGCGCGCGGGTGAGCTCGGTGACGGCCCGGATGCCGTCCTCCAGCCCCTGACGCTCGCGCATCAGCTTCTGCGCCTCCTGCGGGTCGTTCCAGAGCGAGGCGTCCTCGGCGCGCGAATTCAGGTAATCAAGTCGCTTTACGGCCTGATCCCAGTCAAAGATGCCTCCTCAGCAGGCTTATGGCCTGCCTGATCTCGTCGACGAGCGTCTCGGTTTCGGCGCGCATGGGGAGCGTCATTTCCTTGCTGAACTGAATCGGCGCGGACCATAGGGACCGCGCCGGGGGATGTAAAGCAGACAGGAAGGCGCGAGCGTTCAGTAGAGGCCGCCGCCGCCCTGCATGATCGCGTCGCTCGCCTGCGGCGACAGCTCGCGGGCGCGCTCGGCCGCCTGGATCTCGTCCATGCCGATCACCCAGTAGCTGTCGGCCGGCCCGGTGCCGGGCTTGAAGGCCTCGACGATGGCGCCGGGCGCACCGGCCTGCGCCTGCATGCCGGTCTTGCGGTCGACCGGGATCATGCGCATGCCCTCGGGCACGCGGAAGTCGACCGGGCGCACGTCTTCCAGCACCTCGGCCATGAACTCCTTGAAGATCGGCGCGGCAAGGCCGCCGCCGGTCGAGCCCTTGCCCATCGGCGTCGGCTTGTCGTAGCCCATGTAGAGGCCGACGACGAGGTCGGGCGTGTAGCCGACGAACCAGGCGTCCTTCTCCTCGTTGGTGGTGCCGGTCTTGCCGGCGATGGGCCGGCCGAGCTCGGCCAGCGTGACGGCGGTGCCGCGCTGGACCACGCCCTCCATCATCGAGGTGATCTGGTAGGCCGTCATCGGGTCGAGCACCTGCTCGGCGTTGTCGATCAGCTCGGGCTCGGCCTGGCCCTGCCACTCGGTGGCGTTGCAGCCCTCGCAACCGCGCTGGTCGTGCTTGAACACGGTCTTGCCGTAGCGGTCCTGGATGCGGTCGATCAGCGACGGCACGATGTGCTTGCCGCCATTGGCCATGATCGCATAGGCCGAGACCATGCGCATCACCGTCGTCTCGCCGGAGCCCAGCGACATCGCCAGTACCGGAAGCATCTTGTCGTAGACGCCGAAGCGCTCGGCATATTCGGCGACAAGGTTCATGCCCATGTCGTTGGCGAGCCGCACCGTCATCAGGTTTCGCGAGCGCTCGATGCCGGCGCGCAGCGTCGAGGGGCCGGCCGCGCCGCCGCCGTAGTTCTTCGGCTCCCACACCTGGTTGCCGACGCGGATCGAGATCGGCGCGTCGAGCACCACGGACGCCGGCGTGTAGCCGTTGTCGAGCGCGGCGGCGTAGACGATCGGCTTGAACGAGGAGCCCGGCTGACGCATGGCCTGGGTGGCGCGGTTGAACTCCGACTGCGAATAGGAGAAGCCGCCGACCATGGCGAGAACGCGGCCGGTATGCGGGTCCATCGCCACCATGCCGCCGGAAATCTCCGGCACCTGCCGCAGCGTCCAGCCGGCGCCCTCGCCCTCGTTCTTCTCGACGAAGATGACGTCGCCCGGCTTCAGCACCTCGGCCGGCGAGTCGGCCTTGACGCGGCGGCCCTCGACGGTGTGGCGCAGCGCCCAGCTCATGTCGGCGGCGGCGACGGTGGCGGTCTCGCGCTCGGCCTTCAGCGCGCCCGAGACCTCGCGGCCGGGCTGGAGGCCGATCTTCAGGCCCTCCTTGCCGGATTCCAGCACAACGGCGAGACGCCATTCCGGCACGTCCGACAGGCGCTCGACCTCGCCCAGCGGCACGCCCCAGTCGCCCGACACGTCGATCGAGGTGACGGGGCCGCGATAGCCGCGCAGCGTGTCGTACTTGATGAGGCCGTGCTGCAACGCCTTGCGCGCCTTGACCTGCATGGCCGGGTCGAGCGTGGTGCGCACCGACAGCCCGCCCTCGTAGAGCGCATCCTCGCCGTAGCGGGAGATGATGGCGCGGCGCACCTCCTCGGTGAAATACTCGCCGGCGAAGAGATAGGTGCCGCTGCGGCGCGGGTTGACGCCGAGCGGCAGCGCCTTCTGCTTCGCCGCCTCGTCGGCCTCGACATAGCCGTTGGCGACCATCTGGTCGATCACCCAGTTGCGCCGCTCGATGGCGCGCTCGGTCTGGCGGAACGGATGGTAGTTGGACGGCCCCTTGGGCAGCGCCGCGAGATAGGCGGCCTCGGCCACGGTCAGCTCGTTGACCGACTTGTCGAAATAGGTCAGCGCGGCACCCGCGATGCCGTAGGCGCCGAGGCCGAAGAAGATCTCGTTCAGGTACAGCTCGAGGATGCGGTCCTTGGAATAGGCCTGCTCGATGCGGAAGGACAGCAGCATCTCGCGCACCTTGCGGTCGATGGTCTGGTCCGACGACAGCAGGAAGTTCTTCGCCACCTGCTGGGTGATGGTGGACGCGCCGACGGGCCGGCGGCCGGAACCGAGATTCTGCAGGTTGGTGACGACGGCGCGGGCAAGGCCGGTCAGGTCGATGCCGGGATGGGAGTAGAAATTCTTGTCCTCGGCCGAGAGGAAGGCGGCCTTGACGCGGTCGGGAACCGCCTGGATCGGCAGGTAGAGGCGGCGCTCGCGCGCGAACTCGCCCATCAGCGAGCCGTCGGCGGCGTGGACGCGCGTCGTCACCGGCGGCTCGTAGCGGGCCAGCACCTCGTAGTCGGGCAGATCCTTGGCGAGCGAGGTCAGATAGATGGCCACGCCCGCCGCCGCGACGAGCGCCAGCGTCACGCCGACGCCGAAGAAATATCCGATAAGCCGTATCATGCCCACTCCAGTCCGCGGCTCGAGGCGGCGCGGCGCAAACGCGCGCGCTCGTCCTCACACCTTCTCGGTCGCACCGTTCTCGGTCGCCCATGTGGGCAAATTGCGGCGGGAGAAAAGCGCCTCGTCGCGATTCCTGCAATTAAATACCGCACGTGACACCGATGCAACGCATTCGCGGGCGGCCGGGGTCGCCTTCACCCGCCGGCCCCCTGCCTCGCCGTGGCGAAGACCCCGATCGCGGCGGCGATGCCCTCGGCGGCCTGCGCCCGCCATTCGGGGTCGCGCAGATGCGCCTCGTCCTGCGGATTGGAGAGATAGCCGAGCTCGAGCAGCACCGAGGGGACGTCCGGCGCGCGCAGCACGCGGAAGCCGGCGAAGCGGTGCGGGTTGGTCGGGATCATGCGGATGACGCCGGAAAGCTCGCCGACCAGCGAGCGCGCGAAGCGGATGGAGAAGCTCTGCGTCTCGCGGCGGATCAGGTCGGCGAGGATGTCCGCGACCTCCTGATGCTCCTCCTCGATCTCGATGCCGGCGATCTCGTCGGCGAGGTTCTCACGAATCGCCTTGGCCGCGGCCTCCGCGTCCGACGCCTTGTCGGAGACGGTGTAGACGGTGGCGCCGCGCACGGTCTTCAGCCGGATGGCGTCGGCATGGATGGAGATGAACAGGTCGGCCTCGTGCCGGCGCGCGATTCGCACCCGCTCGTCCAGCCGCAGGAACTGGTCGCGGTCGCGCGTCAGGAAGACGTCGTAGAGGCCGATTCCGTCGAGCTTCTTCTTCAGCTCGAGCGCGAAGGCGAGCGTGATGGTCTTCTCCAGCATGCCCGAGACGCCCTCGGCGCCGGTGTCGATGCCGCCATGGCCGGCATCGACCACGATGCGGAAGCGGCGGTCGTGCGCCGCCGCCTTGCCCAGCCGGTCCGACTTCGGCGTCGTGCGGGTCGAGGCGGTGGTCTCGACCTGCTCGGCCATCGCCTTCTCGAACACGGCCTGCGAGGAGGCCGCGATGTCGGCGACGAGGCGGAAGCCGTCGTCGTCCTGGTTCGCCAGCACGTCGAGGCGCTCGACCTCGAAGGGGCCGTCGAAGGACAGGATGATGCGCGAGCGCCCGCGTTCCAGATTGCCGTAGTTGACCGCCGTCACCATGCCGCGCGGCGCAAGCTCGTCCTCGGCGAAGGCGAACCCGGCCTCGGGCATGTCGACGACCAGGCGGTGCGGGTCGCGCATCAGGAACCAGCGGAAATCGGGGTCGCGGTCGAACTGGATGACGACGCGCATGCGCGCGGCATCGCCGGCCATCTTGTAGCCGCGCGCCTGAAGCAGCTCCTGCGCGCCCGCCTGCGCCGCCCACAGGACGAGGACGGCCAGGATGCCCAGCAGCAGCGCCGGCCCGCGCCGGCGGGCGTCTGCGGGGCAAGACCGGCATGGATTCGGCTGCATGGCGTTCCGTCGGCTGGTTGGTCTGCGGACTCGATGTCTACGGTGTTAAGGAGTGGTAACCTGCCATGGTTAAGCAACCCTTTAACCGCTCCGGCGCAAGCGCCATATGGAGCAAAGTCGCTTTCCACGGTTTTGATGCCCGAGAAATCGGGGTTGCCACGGCGTGCGTCTGATCATAAAAGCGACAGTGGATCACCGTCTTGTCCGTGATCGTTCCAGCCTGCCGCACGCTTCTTGCCTTGGCAGAGAAGATTTGCCGCGCGGCAATTCGAGGTCCGGCCGATCCCGGTACAGGTGTTTCCGACGAATTTTCTTGCAGGCCGCTTCCGCTGCGCGGAGCGCCTGGCGTGAGGAAAACGGCAGGGGCCTCGGCCTCGCCGGCTCGGTACGAGCAACATCAGCGGGCCCGTCGGAGCGGGCCTTGGTCCAGAAACGGTTCGCATGTAGCGCGATGATCGCAAGCCCGACAACGCCCCAGCCCGGAAGACACCGCGCCGCAACGGCCGCGGCCGGCGCAGCCTGTCGGTCCCGGCCGCGCGAGGCGGACACCCTATCGTCCGGCGTCATCTTCAGGAAGACACGGGAAGGCCGCGCGTTCTTGCGGCTGCGTCCCCCTTCCTGCGCCGGGGAGACAATGAATTATGCCCAACAAAATGCTCATCGATGCCTCCCACCCGGAGGAAACGCGCGTCGTCGTCGTTCGCGGTAACCGCATCGAAGAATTCGATTTCGAGTCAGAGAACAAGAAGCAGCTCAAAGGCAACATCTACCTGGCCCGCGTGACGCGGGTGGAGCCGTCGCTGCAGGCCGCCTTCGTCGAATATGGCGGCAACCGCCACGGCTTCCTGGCCTTTTCCGAAATCCATCCCGACTACTACCAGATCCCGGTCGCCGACCGGCAGGCGCTGCTGCGCGCCGATGCCGAGGAGGCGCGGGCCGAGGACGAGGAGGACGAGGAGAACGAGGATCGGCGCGGCCGCCGCCGGCGGCGCAGCCGGGGACGCGGGCGCGCCAGCGACGCCCACAAGGCCGCGGCGGAGAACGGCGGCGGGGACGGCGCGGCCGACGCCTCCGGCGACGAATCGGATGCCGCCGGCGAGACGGAAGCGCCGGCCGCGATGGCCGAGGCGGTCGCCGCCGACGTCGTGTCGGAGGACGCGCCCGAAACCGCCGACGACGCGCATGAGGACGCCGCTGACGCCGCGGAGGACAACGGCGACGACCATGGCGACGACGGCGGCAACGGCGACGACGAGATCGTCTCGGTCGGCGCCGGCGACGCGCTGGAGGAGGTGCACGAGCGCCGCCGCCCGCCGCGCAAGCAGTACAAGATCCAGGAGGTCATCAAGCGGCGGCAGATTCTGCTGGTCCAGGTGGTCAAGGAGGAGCGCGGCAACAAGGGCGCCGCACTCACGACCTATCTGTCGCTGGCCGGCCGCTACTCGGTGCTGATGCCCAACACCGCGCGCGGCGGCGGCATCTCGCGCAAGATCACCAACGCCGCCGACCGCAAGCGGCTGAAGGACGTGGTCAAGGACCTCGACGTGCCGCAGGGCATGGGCGTGATCCTGCGCACGGCCGGCGAAAGCCGGACCAAGGCGGAGATCAAGCGCGACTACGAATATCTGATGCGGCTGTGGGACAACGTCCGCGAGCTGACGCTGCAATCCACCGCGCCCGCCCTCGTCTACGAGGAAGGCTCGCTCATCAAGCGCTCGGTGCGCGACCTCTACAACAAGGACATCGACGAGATCCTCGTCGCCGGCGAGGAAGGCTACCGCGAGGCCAAGGACTTCATGCGCATGCTGATGCCCAGCCATGCCAAGGTCGTCCAGCCCTATCGCGACACGGTGCCGATCTTCGCGCGCAACGGCATCGAGGCCCAGCTCGACCGCATGGTGCAGCCGCAGGTGACGCTGAAGTCCGGCGGCTACATCATCATCAACCAGACCGAGGCGCTGGTCGCCATCGACGTCAACTCCGGCCGCTCGACCAAGGAGCATTCGATCGAGGACACCGCGCTCCAGACCAATCTGGAGGCGGCCGAGGAAGTGGCGCGCCAGCTTCGCCTGCGCGACCTTGCCGGCCTGATCGTCATCGACTTCATCGACATGGAGGAGAACCGCAACAACCGCGCGGTCGAGAAGCGGCTGAAGGACTGCCTGAAGAACGACCGCGCGCGCATCCAGGTCGGCCGCATCTCGCATTTCGGCCTGCTCGAAATGTCGCGCCAGCGCCTGCGCGCCTCGGTTCTGGAATCGACCATGCAGACCTGCCCGCATTGCGGCGGCACGGGGCATGTGCGCTCCGAATCGTCGGTGGCGCTGCTCGTCATCCGCGCCGTCGAGGAGTTCCTGCTCAAGGATTCGCGCAACCACATCACCGTGCGCATGCCGGTCTCGACGGCGATCTACGTGCTCAACCACAAGCGCGCCAATCTGGGCGACCTCGAGATGCGCTTCGGCCTGACCATCACCATCGAGGCCGACGACAGCGTGCGCTCGCAGCACTACGCCATCGTCAAGGGCGCGCCGGCCGAGCGCCCGGCGGGCTTCGTGCCGATCGCGCCGCAGATCGCCTATGACGTCGACGACGACGCCGACATCGAGGAGATCGTCGAGGAGGCGGAGGAGACCGAGGAGGAAGCCAGGCCGCAGCAGGCCGCAGCCCGCCATGGCGAGGACGAGGGCCAGCGCAAGCGCAAGCGCCGCCGTCGTCGCCGCAAGGGCCGCGACCGCGACGCCGCCGACGGCGCGCAGTTCGTGGCGGACGACGAGGCCGCGACGGCGGAAGTCGAGGCCGACGACGCCGACGCCGACGCGGACGAGGCCGGAGCGGACGCCGCGGGCGAGGCGCAGGAAGCGGCGGACGCCGACGAGCAGCCGAAGAAGCGCCGGCGCGGCAAGCGCGGCGGACGGCGCAACCGCCGCGACGAGGCGGCCGGCGAAGCAGACGCCGACGAGGAAGACGCCGGGATCGAGGCCGAGGTCGCCGTCGAGGCGGTCGCCGAGGCTCCGGCGGCGCTGGTCGACGAGGCCGCGCAGGCCGCCATCGAGGACACGCCGGCACCGCCCGCGGTCGAGGCGCTCGATGAGGCGCCGGTCGAGGAGGCGCCGAAGAAGAAGCGCCGCACCTCGAGGAAGGCGAAGGAAGCCGAGGCGGAGCAGCAACTGGTGGAGCCGGAAGTGGCGGAGGCGGTCGCCGCGCTCGACGCCGCCGCGGCCGAGGAAGCGCCCAAGCCCAAGCGCGCGCCGCGCCGCAAGGCCGCCGCCAAGAGCGTGGCCGCCGAGACGGCAAGCGAGGCGGTGGAAGAGCAGCCCGCCGCCATTGCCGGGACGGAGCAGACGGAAACGGCTGCGGAGCCGGAGGCCGACGAGGCCGCGCCCGCACCGACCTCGCGCGTTGTGGAGATGAAGCCGGCCGAGCCGGTCGTCACCTCCACCGGCTCGGCCGCCGCGAGCGAGGAGACCAGGCCCCGCAAGGCCGGCTGGTGGCAGCGCAAAGGGTTCTTCTGACCCTTTGCTTCATGCCTGATATTGAAGGAAAAACCGGCGCTTGCGTCGGTTTTTTCATTCAAGGCTTCTACAACCAGCCTTGCAGGCGCTCGATGGCCGTCGCCACGTCGGCCTCGCTGCCGGCATAGGAAAGCCGCAGGAAGCGGTGGCCTTCCGCCGTGTCGAAATCGAGGCCCGGCGTCGCCGCGACGTGGATTTCGGCCAGCATGCGCCTGGCGAAATCCATGCTGTCGTTGGTGTGGCGGGTGACGTCGCAATAGGCGTAGAAGGCGCCGTCCATGGGCGCGGCGAGCGGCAGGCCGAGCCCGGGCAACGCCCTGTCGAGCAGCGCGCGGTTGGCGCGGTAGCGCTCCCTGACGCGGTCGAGCGCCTCGCCCGCCTCGAAGGCGCGCGCCGCCGCGATCTGCGACAGCTCCGGCGCGGAGATATAGAGGCTCTGGGCGATGCGCTCCACCGGCCGCACCAGCGCCTGCGGCAGCACCATCCAGCCGATGCGCCAGCCGGTCATGCAGTAGTATTTCGAGAACGAGTTGATCACCGCCACGTCGTCGCCGAGCGACAGGGCGGTGACGTCCTCGGCCGCGTAGGAGAGCCGGTGGTAGATCTCGTCGGAGATGACGGCGATTCCCATGGCGCGCGCGGCCTCGACCAGCCGCGCGAGCTCGGCGGCCGGGATGACCGCGCCGGTCGGGTTGGCGGGGCTGGCGAACAGCACGCCCCTGAGCGGACGCTCGCGATGCGCGCGCTCCAGCAGCGCGGCGGTCAGATAGCCCTGCCCTTCCAGCCGGATCTCGACCGCCTCGATGCCGAGCGCGGCCAGGATGTTGCGGTAGGCCGGATAGCCCGGCACGGTGATCGCCACGCGGTCGCCGGGGTCGAACATCGCCAGGAAGGCGAGGTTGAAGCCGGCCGAAGAACCCGTGGTGACGGCGACTCGCTCCGGCGCGACCTCGACGCCGTAGTGCTCGCGGTAGTGGGCGGCGATGGCGCGGCGCAGTTCCGTGGTGCCGAGCGCATCCGTGTAGCCGATGCGGCCCTCGGCGAGCGCGGCGCCGGCTGCGTCGCGCACGACCTGCGGAGCGGGGTCGGACGGCTGCCCGACAGCCAGCGAGACGACCGCATGGCCTGCCGCCTTCAGCCGGTTGGCCTCGGCCAGCACGTCCATGGCGTGGAAGGGCTCGACGGCGCTGCGTCTGGAAATGGCGATCGCCATGACGTCTCCTTTTGGCTCCAGGGGCCGGATGCGCCGCACAAATGCCCGAAAGATATGGGGATCACAAGTTCATGAAGCGTCCCATCACGCCTTTTCACCGCTTCCCGGGTCGGCTAGCTGTGTCTGCCATGCTCAGCGTTCTTTCCCGGGGCTTGCGGCCCCGATTCCTCGCCGCCGCGATGCTTGCCTTCGCGCTGGCGCTGCCGCCGGTGGCGCCCACCGCAGCACAGGGGCGCGGCGTGTCGGTGGTGCGCGACGCCGAGATCGAGGCGCTGGTGGCCGACTACGCCCGCCCGATCCTCGAGGCGGCCGGCCTCGGCAGGTCCGGCATCGAGATCGTGCTGGTCAACGATCCGTCCTTCAACGCCTTCGTCACCGGCCGGCGCATCTTCATCAACACCGGCGCGCTGTTGATGGCCGAGACCCCCAACGAGATCATCGGCGTGCTCGCGCACGAGGCCGGCCACATCGCCGGCGGCCACCAGCAGCGCCTGCGCGACCAGCTTTCGCGCGCCCAGACCATGGCCGTCATCGCCGCCCTGCTCGGCGCGGGCGCGGTCGCGGCGGGCGCGGCGACCGGCACGGACGGGCTGGCGCAATCGGGCGCGGGCATCGTGTCGGGCGGCGTGGAGGCGGCGCGCCGCTCGGTGCTGGCCTACCAGCGCAGCGAGGAGACCACGGCCGACCGCTCCGCCATCACCTATCTGGAGCGTACGGGCCAGTCGGCGCGCGGCATGCTCAAGACCTTCGAGCGGCTGGCCGGCGCGATGGCGCTCGCCGGCGTGCGGGTCGACCCCTACCAGATCAGCCATCCGGTGCCGCGCGAGCGCATCGCCAACCTGGAGACGCTGGCGCGCGCCAGCAAGAACTTCGAGCGCGCCGACCCGCCGGCGCTGCAACAGCGGCACGACCTGATGCGCGCCAAGATCGCCGCCTACACGCAGGGCCACGCCGCGGCCATGCGGCTGTTCTCGCGCAGCCCGCGCGGCGCGCCCGCGCTCTATGCCGACGCCATCGGCACCTTCCTGTCCGGCAACTCGCGCGCCGCCGTCGGCAAGATCGACGCGCTGGTGAAGGCGGCCCCGAAGAACCCCTACTTCCACGAGATCCGCGGCGAGATCCTGATGAAGGCCGGCCGGCCCGAGCAGGCGGCCGAGGCGTTCGCCACGGCGCTGCGGCTCGACCCGCGCAAGTCCGGCATCATCCAGATCGGCTACGGCCAGGCGCTGATGGCGACCGACAGGCCCGAGCTGGTGCGCAAGGCCGTGAGCGAGCTGCAAGCGGGCCTGACGCGGGCCAGGGACTACGCCGCCGGCTACCGCTATCTCGCCCAGGCGCACGGCAAGCTCGGCAATATCGGCGAGGCGGAGCTGGCCACCGCCGAGGGCCACTTCCATTCCGGCAACTATCGCGACGCCAAGATCTTCGCCGCCCGTGCCCAGCAGAAGCTGGCCAGGGGCTCGCCCGCCTGGGTGCGGGCGCAGGACATCATCAACCACAAGCAACCGCGCCGCTGAGCGCGGCCGCACGCAATCGAGGACCACACAATGAGCAAGGCCATCGCCCTCGGCATCGCCGGCGTCACCGTCTCCTTCGCCATGCTGGCCGCGGGCGTCGTCGCCGGCAGCCGCAACGACCTGAGCGCGGCGCCCTACGGCGCCGGCTCCGGCAGCCCCATGCTGGAGCGCGCCGTCTCGCGCGGCGACGTCGAGGCCATCGTGCGCGCCTATCTCGTCGACAACCCGGAGATCCTGACCGAGATGCAGGCCGTGCTGGCGCAGCGCGAGGAGGAGCAGCAGCGCCTCGCCCTGCTGGAGGCGATCGGAAGCTCCTCCGACACGATCTTCAACGCCGCCTATGACGGTATCGTCGGCAACCCGGACGGCTCGACCACCGTGGTCGAGTTCTTCGACTACAATTGCGGCTACTGCAAGCGCGCCTACGAGGACATGGCCGCGATGGTGGCCGAGGACGCCGACCTGCGCTTCGTGCTCAAGGAGTTCCCCATCCTCGGGCCGGATTCGCAGCGGGCGCACATCGTGTCGATGGCGTTCCGCGCGCTCGCGCCCGAGAAGTACGGCGAGTTCCACCGCACGCTGCTGACGGGCGGCCGCGCGACGGAGGCCGCGGCGATCGCGACGGCCGTCGGCCTCGGCGTCGACGAGGCGGCGCTGCGCGAGGAGATGAAGAACCCGGCCATCGCCGATGCCTTCAACGAGACCTACGAGCTTGCCTCGCGGCTGGCCATCACCGGCACGCCGTCCTACGTCGTCGGCAAGGAGGTGGTGTTCGGCGCGCTCGGCAAGGCGGTGCTGAAGGAAAAGGTCGAGCTTGCCCGCGCCGGGGACTGAGCCGGGCGTGCCGGCGGCCACATCGGCTGTGGACATGAAAAGAACGCACTTGCGCTCTTTGCGTCGCCGCCTATGCCCTTTATAGAGGTGCGCGGCGCGCAGGAGCCCATCACGCCAGAAACCGCGGTCGCCCCGACAGGCCCCGTCTTTGCGAGCCCGGCCGCGCCGGGCCGGCGCAGCCGGGCCGCGGCAGGCGCGACCGGCGGTTTCCCCGGCTGCCGGGGCAGCGGAAAGCTGGCGCGGCCTGCGCCGTCCGTCCGGGCCTGACCGGCGGAACGAGAACACAACGGACGGGACCAAGGGACGGGATCAAGATGTCGACCAGGAAGACCGGGATTGACCAGCAGCTCATCCGCGACCTCGCGGGCATCCTCGAGGAGACCAACCTGACGGAGATCGAGGTCGAGCAGGACGATCTGCGCATCCGGGTGTCGCGCACGCCCGCCCCGGTCCAGGCCTACGCGCCGGCGCCGATGCCGGTCGCCCCGGCGGCCCCCGCGCCGGCTGCGTCGCACGCCGCGCCGGCGCCCGCGGCCGACCAGTCCAAGAACGCTGTTCCCTCGCCCATGGTCGGCACCGCCTACAGCGCGCCCGCGCCCGGCGCCAAGCCCTTCATCGAGATCGGCCAGGCGGTCAAGGAAGGCCAGACCCTGCTCATCATCGAGGCGATGAAGACGATGAACCAGATCCCCTCGCCGCGCTCGGGCACCGTGACGGCGATCCTGTTCGAGGACGCGCAGCCCGTCGAGTTCGGCGAGCCGCTGGTCGTCATCGAGTGACAGGGGCGCGGGGGATGTTCCAGAAAATCCTGATCGCCAATCGCGGGGAGATCGCGCTGCGCGTGCTGCGCGCCTGCAAGGAGCTCGGCATCAAGACGGTGGCGGTGCATTCCACCGCCGACGCCGACGCCATGCACGTGCGGCTGGCCGACGAGAGCGTGTGCATCGGCCCGCCGCCCTCGCGCGACAGCTATCTCAACATCCACCAAATCGTCGCGGCCTGCGAGATCACCGGGGCCGACGCCATCCATCCCGGCTACGGCTTCCTGTCGGAGAACGCCAGGTTCGCCGACATCCTGGCCGCCCACAACATCGTCTTCATCGGCCCCTCGGGCGACCACATCCGCATCATGGGCGACAAGATCGAGGCCAAGCGCACGGCCAGGCGCCTCGGCATCCCGGTCGTGCCCGGCTCGGAGGGCGCCGTCTCCGACGAGGGCGAGGCCAGGCGCATCGCCGCCGGGATCGGCTATCCCGTCATCATCAAGGCGTCCGCCGGCGGCGGCGGCCGCGGCATGAAGGTGGCGCGCTCGGAAGCCGAGCTTGCGGTGGCGCTGGCCACGGCGCGCTCGGAAGCGGGCGCCGCCTTCGGCGACAACGCCGTCTATATCGAGAAATATCTGGAGAAGCCGCGCCACATCGAGGTGCAGATCGTCGGCGACGGGGCGGGCAACGCCATCCATCTGGGCGAGCGCGACTGTTCGCTCCAACGCCGCCACCAGAAGGTCTGGGAGGAGGCGAACTCGCCGGCGCTGAACGCCGCCGAGCGCGAGCGGATCGGCGGCATCTGCGCCCGCGCCATCGCCGATCTCGGCTATTCGGGCGCCGGCACCATCGAGTTCCTCTACGAGAACGGCGAGTTCTACTTCATCGAGATGAACACGCGCCTTCAGGTCGAGCATCCGGTGACGGAGGCCATCACCGGCATCGACCTCGTTCACGAGCAGATCCGCGTCGCCTCGGGCGGCGGCCTTTCGGTGCGCCAGGAAGACGTGCGCTTCCACGGCCACGCCATCGAGTGCCGCATCAACGCCGAGGACCCGACCACCTTCGTCCCCTCGCCCGGCACCATCACCCACTACCACACCCCCGGGGGGCTCGGCATCCGCGTCGATTCGGCGGTCTATTCCGGCTACAGGATACCGCCCTATTACGACAGCCTGATCGGCAAGCTGATCGTGCACGGCCGCAACCGCGTCGAGTGCATGATGCGGCTGCGCCGGGCGCTGGACGAGTTCGTGGTCGACGGCATCAAGACGACGCTGCCGCTGTTCCGCGACCTGATCGGCAACATCGACGTCGCCAACGGCGACTACGACATCCACTGGCTGGAAAAGCACCTCGCCGACAAGAGCGGGTAGCGGACCGGGAGGCGCGATGATCCGCCCGCTGGCGCCCGCAAACAGCATCTCGCCCGACCTGCTCCTGCGCGCCTACGCCACCGGCGTGTTCCCGATGGCCGAGAGCGCCGACGACCCGGAAGTGTTCTGGGTGCGGCCGGAGTTGCGCGGCATCATCCCGCTCGACGGCTTCCACGTGCCGAAAAGCCTGACGAAGACGCTGCGGCAGGATCGGTTCGACATCCGGTTCGACACCGACTTTCCCGGCGTCATCGACGGCTGCGCCGAGGCGCGCGAGGGCCGCCCCTCGACCTGGATCAACCAGCCGATCCGCGAAGCCTATGGCGAGCTTTTCGCGCGCGGCCACTGCCACACCGTCGAGGCCTGGCGCGAGGACCGGCTGGTCGGCGGGCTCTACGGCGTGACGCTCGGCCGCGCCTTCTTCGGCGAGAGCATGTTCTCGCGCGAGCGCGACGCCTCCAAGGTCTGCCTCGTCCACCTCGTGCGGCGGCTGAGGGAGCGCGGCTTCGCGCTGCTCGACACGCAGTTCACCACCGAGCACCTGAAGCGCTTCGGCGCGATCGACGTGACGCGCGGCAAATACGAGCGGATGCTGGAGGAAGCCTTGCAGGGAACGGCGCGCTTCGCGCCGTGACGGCTCAGTTGCCGGATGCGGTCTCGGGCGGCGGCACGTCCGACTGCTGCTTGCATGCCTTGAGCCACACGTCGTAGACGGCGTGCTCGACGGCGTTCAAGCCGGGGCTTTCGGCGAACATCCAGCCGGTGAAGATGCGCCTGATCTTGCGGTCGAGCGTGATCTCGTCGACCTCGACGAAGGAGTCGGTTTTCGGCTCCTCCGTCTCGGGCGAGGACCAGCACACGCGCGGCGTCACCTGAAGCGCGCCGAACTGCACCGTCTCGTCGATATAGACGTCGAAGGTGATGATGCGGCCGGTGATCTTGTCGACCCCGGTGAACTCGGCGACCGGGTTGGAGATGCGTTCGGCGAGCGCCGGCGTCCCGGCGAGCGCCAGCAGCGCGGCCGACAGCGCGAGCGCGGCGCGGCGGCGCGGCGGCGAGAACGTGCGGATCGGGATGCGGCGGTCGTTGCCCATGCGGCGGCGAGGTCCGGTTGGTGGCAGTCGGTCGCTACCGGATAGACGGCAAATGTGGCGACAAAAGCCCCGCCCCGCGGCGAATCCGGCGCTCAGGACGGCGTCCAGGCATCGTAGTCGCCGCTGACGCGCGGCCGCTCGCCCGCGCCGAGCACGGAGCCCCTGGGCCGGTAGGCGGCGGCGGTGCCGGTCAGGTTGGGCAGGTGCGGCTTCTGCCACTCGCGCGGCTCGTAGTCTTCCCTGGTCGGGGGCGTGTCGGTGCGGTGGTGCATCCAGCCGTGCCAGCCGGGCGGGATGGCGGAGGCTTCCGAATAGCCCTTGTAGATCACCCAGCGGCGGGTGCGGCCTTCCGAATCGGTGCCGCCCTCGTAGTAGACGTTGCCGAACTCGTCCTCGCCGACGCGCTTGCCCTTGCGCCAGGTGTGGAAGCGCGTGCCGAGCGTCTGGCCGTTCCACCAGGTGAAGAACTGCGTGAGAAAGGTCTTCATCGATTCCTCCGGCTATCCGGGCCGTCCCCGCCTTATGCCGCCGCCCGGGCGCGATGGCAAGCGCCGCAATGCCGCGCCTATTCGAGACCGAGCCGGGCCTTGACCAGATCGTTGACGGCCTGGGGATTGGCCTTGCCGCCGGTCGCCTTCATCACCTGGCCGACGAACCAGCCGGCGAGCGTGGGCTTGGCCCGCGCCTGCTCGGCCTTGTCGGGGTTGGCCGCGATCACCTCGTCCACCGCCTTCTCGATGGCGCCGGTGTCGGTGACCTGCTTCATGCCGCGCGCCTCGACGATCCGGCGCGGGTCGCCGCCCTCCGTCCAGACGATCTCGAACAGGTCCTTGGCGATCTTGCCGGAGATGGTGCCTTCCTTGATCAGGTCGATGATCGCGCCGAGCTGGTCGGGCGAAACCGGAGTCGATTCAATGTCCTTGCCGGACTTGTTCAAGGCGCCCAGCAGGTCGTTGATGACCCAGTTCGCCGCCGTCTTGCCGTCGCGCCCGGCCGCCAGCTTCTCGAAATAGTCGGCGATCGCCTTTTCCGACACCAGCACCGAGGCGTCGTAGGCGGAAAGGCCGAGCGTCTCGATCAGCCGCGCGCGCTTGTCGTCGGGCAGTTCCGGCAGGTCGCGGGCGAGCGCGTCGACATAGGCCTGGTCGAACTCCAGCGGCAGAAGGTCCGGGTCGGGGAAATAGCGGTAGTCGTGCGCCTCCTCCTTGGAGCGCATCGAGCGCGTCTCGCCCTTCACCGGGTCGAACAGCCGCGTCTCCTGATCGATCGTGCCGCCGTCCTCGAGGATGCCGATCTGGCGGCGCGCCTCGTATTCGATGGCCTGGCCGACGAAGCGGATGGAGTTGACGTTCTTGATCTCGCAGCGCGTGCCGAAGGCGCCGCCCGGCCGGCGCACCGACACGTTGACGTCGGCGCGCAGCGAGCCCTCGTCCATGTTGCCGTCACAGGTGCCGAGATAGCGCACGATGGTCCTGAGCTTGGTCAGATACGCCTTGGCCTCGTCGGAGGAGCGCATGTCGGGCTTCGACACGATCTCCATCAGCGCCACGCCCGAGCGGTTGAGGTCGACGAAGGACATGGTCGGATGCTGGTCGTGGATCGACTTGCCGGCGTCCTGCTCCAGATGCAGGCGCTCGATGCCGACCTCGATCTCCTCGAAATTGCCCTGCCTGTCGGGGCCGACGGAGACCGTCACGGTGCCCTCGCCGACGATCGGCTGCTTGAACTGCGAGATCTGGTAGCCCTGCGGCAGGTCGGGATAGAAATAGTTCTTGCGGTCGAACACCGATTTCAGGTTGATCTGCGCCTTGAGGCCGAGCCCGGTGCGGATCGCCTGCTTCACGCATTCCTCGTTGATGACCGGCAGCATGCCGGGCATGGCCGCGTCGACGAGGCTGACATTGGCGTTGGGCTCGGCGCCGAAGGCTGTCGCCGCGCCCGAGAACAGCTTGGCCTGCGACGTCACCTGGGCATGGACCTCCATGCCGATGACGACCTCCCAGTCGCCGGTGGCGCCGGGAACGAGGCGCTTGGGGTCTGGCGTGCGCGTGTCGATGATCGTCATGGCAATCCGGTTCGGTTCTGGAAATCGGGTGCGCCGCACCCTTCGGGCATACGGCTTTCGCTAGATCAAAGCGTGCGCGCATGCAAGCGTCCGCGGCCGTCCGCGCGCCGGGGTTGGCTTCTGCGCGGCAGGCCGATATAGGCGGCGCAGAAGAACAGGTGTTTTTTGCCGCACGTTTCCGAGTCCCGTTGAGGCCCTGACGCTCCTTGTGACCGTCAGGGCGTGAAAGACCCGAACCGCTGCCGCTTGCGCGGCGGCTGGATTTGTCATGGCCGTCACCGGCCAGGTTTTTCCGGACTCCCAATCATGGACATCACACGCGCCGAACAGCGCATCCTGCATCTGCTCGCACAGGGCGGATGGATCGACGTCGAGAAAGACGAAAAGGGGCGGATAGAGAGCGCCCACTGCCATACCCGCGACAACTGGCGCTACGCGGCCTTCGACATGAAGCTCTTCCGGCGTCTGCGCCGGCGCGGGGCCATCGCGTCGAGGAATGGCGGGCCATACCGCATCACGCGCCACGGCCTCGCGCTGGTGCGCGCCAGGCCCGACAACCGCTGAACGGCCAATGCCCGGGGACGCCCGCTCCGGGAGGGCGGGCGTCCGCTTCAGGCGGTGGCAATGTATTCGCGGATCTGGTCTGCCTCGCGCAGCGCCTCCTCGATGCGCCGCTTGACCACGTCGCCGATGGACACGATGCCGTCGAGGCGGCCGTTCTTCTCCACCGGCAGGTGGCGGAAACGCCCGCGCGTCATCACCTCCATCACGTGGTTGACGGTATGGGTCTCGCGACAGGTCGTCACCTTGCCGGTCATGACGCCGGAGACCCTCATGTCGAGGGCCGCCGCGCCCGACTGGCCGATGACGCGCACGATGTCGCGTTCGGAGAGAATGCCGAGAATACGGGCGTCGCCGTCCGTCACCACCACCGCGCCGATGCGCTTCTCGGCCAGGAGACCGGCCGCTTCCGCCAGCGTCGCATCGGGGCCGAGCGTGACCACGTCGCGGCCCTTCGCATCAAGAATCGACTTAACAGTCATCGCGCGCTCCTCCGATTGGTGGCTCATGCGAATCTGCGCATGCGCCGGCCTGCCTCCCCGCAACATCGTCATGGTGCGCCGAAGCCCGAAGGTTTTCAAGAGTATGAGGCGGGCCGCCGGTCGAAGGCGCGGACCAGAAGGAAGCCGGCGAGGAAGCCGCCGATATGGGCCTCCCAGGCGATGCTGCCGCCGTCGTCCGGCGCGCCGAAGCCGAGCCCCATCACGAGGTTGACCGCGAACCACACGACGAGGAAGGTGACGGCGGTGCGCGAGGCGAACACCTCGGGAATCGACAGGATACGGCCGGCGAAGGCGGCGCGGCCTTCGCGGCGGTCGATGCGGAAGCCGAAACGCGCCGCGGCCCCCATCATGCCCGAGATCGCGCCCGAGGCGCCGACCAGCGGCACGGCGTCGCCCTTGTAGAGCACGTAATGCAGGCCGACGGCGGCAAGCGAGGTCAGCGCCCAGAACAGCAGGAAGCGCAGCGGCCCGATGCGGTTGGCCAGCGGCGAGCCGAAGGCGGCGAGCCAGATCGTGTTGACGGCCAGATGCGCCAGCCCGCCATGCAGGAGCGAATAGGTGAAGGGCGCGAGGAAGGCGTAGACGTCGAGCGTGTAGCCGCCGGAATAGCGCAGCGGGAAGAAGGCGAATCGCAGGATGAGGCCGAGGTCCTGCTGCGGCGAAAGCAGCCACACGCGCACGAGATGGATGCCGACGCAGGCGACGATGAACGCCACGACGACCGCCGGCAGGTTGAACATCGGCTCGCGGCCGCGCGCCGGCTCGCGGGGCGGCGAATCAGGCGTGGGATCGTGGCCTGTCCCGGCCGGGTCGCGATCGTGGGTCATCGCCGGATGCGCTAGCAGAGGCCGGGACAAATGAAAAGCCGCCCGCGGCGACCCTGCCGGATCGTCCGGGCGGCTTCCGGTCGAGCCCCCTGCTCACTCCTGAGATGTATCGCGGCCGCGACCCGCGCGGCGCGCTCCCCTCTTGATGGCTTCACCACGTGCCACAGCCGGCGCGGCCGGGCAACGTAAACCCTTCATTAACCTTAACAAAGCGGAAAGCCGTGAACAACGGTTAACGGGACTGGCACGCCTCCTGCCTGTTGCTGCATGTAGCCCGTCGCAAGACGACGCTTCTGTTCGCCAATGACACAACCACCACGACGGGACAGGGGGCGGTGAAGGGATGAGACATCAAGCGACCATAGCGTTGTTCCAGTATTGGGACAGGTTGCGCGGCAGCCGTCCCGCGCCGCAACGCAGCGAGATCGAGCCGGTGGACATCAAGTCGCTGCTGGCCGACACGTTCATCCTGGAAAGGGACGGCCGCGGCGAGGCGATCTTCCGGCTGGCAGGCACGCGCCTGTGCGCCACCTACGGCCGCGAGCTGAAGGGCTATTCGTTCCCGCTGCTGTGGTCGCAGCGCGACCAGCGCATCATTTCCCGCCACGCCTACAGCGCCTTCCACCACAACGCCGTGGTCGTGGTCGGCTTCGAGGGCGCCGGCGCCAACGGCAAGACCGCCGAGTTCGAGATGGTGCTGCTGCCGCTTCAGGGCGGGCACGGCAGCCCGCGCTCGCTCGGCGCGATCACGCCGGCCACCAGGCCCTACTGGCTGGGCGCGATCCCGGTGGCCGAGAACCGGATCAGCACGCTGCGCATCGTCGATCCCGACCGGGAGCGTCTGTTCCTCGCCGCACGGCCGACCATCGCGGGACCCTCGATCGTGCCCGACGAGGCGGAGATCGCCGCCAACGGCGTCGACGGCGGCCGGCGCATCAAGCATCTCGTCGTGTTCGAGGGCGGCCGGGACGACTAGATCGTTCGCCGCCCCCTGCCCGCCTTCTCCCGCGCTAGGCCGCCTGCCGGTCGGCAAGGAAATCGAGCACGGCGTCGCAGAACACGTCGTTGCGGTCGCCGGCGATCATGTGGCCGGCCCCGCCGACGTCGACATAGCTCGCCGACGGCGCCAGATCGACGAACTCGCGGACATATTCCTCGTGCACCAGCTCCGACTGCATGCCGCGCACCAGAAGCACCGGCAGATGCAGGTTCGGCAGATCGGCGAGCAGGCTCTCCATCGCCTCGCGGCCGCCGAAGCCGATGTTCCTGTCGCTCTTGATGAAGCCGGGGTCCCAGTGCCAGCGGTAGCGGCCGTCGGCGCCGAGGCGCAGGTTCTTGCGCAGGCCGTCGAGCGAGCGCGGACGCTTGCGGTGCGGCATGTAGCCGGCGATCGCCTCGGCCGCTTCCTCCAGCGAGGCGAAGCCCTCCTCCATCCGCGCGCCCATGAAGCCCTTTATCCGGGCGACGCCGCCGATATCCATGCGCGGCGTGATGTCGACCAGAACCAGCGAATCGAGCAGCGGACCGTGGTGGAGCTGGGCGATCAGCGACGACAGGCCGCCGAGCGAGGCCCCCACGGCCGACGGCGCGGCATGGAAGCGCGCCGCCACCTGGCGGATGATGGCGGCGGTGTCGGCGCCGTAGGCGGGAAAGCTGTAGTCGGCGCTCGCCACCCATTCGCTTTCGCCGTGGCCGCGCAGGTCGACGGTGATGGCGCGCATGCCGGCATCGGCCACGCGCCTTGCCGTCAGGTCCCAGGCGTGGCGCGTCTGGCCGCCGCCGTGCAGGAACAGGACGGGATGGCCGCGCCCGTCCCACAGGTCGGCAGCAAGCCGGTTGCCCTCGGCCCCGGTGAACTGGATCGGCGTCGGCGTCATTCGATCGGGTGATCCTTCAGAAATTCCAGAACTTTCGTCTTCCAGCTCCGGTCGCCCACCGAAAGCATGTGGTCGCGCCCGTCGATGTCGAAGGCTTCCGCCGCGGGCATCAGCGCCGCGAGCCGGCTGGCCGAACCGGCGATGTCGTCCCTGGTGCCGACGCCGATCAGGGTCGGCGAGGCGATGCGGGCCACGTCGTCCCCGGACAGGAGCGCGCGCGAGGTGGCGATGCAGGCGGCGAGCGCCTGGCGGTCGCTTTTCGTCTGGTCGGCGAAGGCGCGGAACATCTTTCCGCGCGCATGCGTTATCGCGGCCGGGTCGGGCGCAAGCAGCGCCTCGGCGATGGAGTCCCAGTCGCCGACACCGTCGACCATACCGTAGCCGAGGCCGCCGAGGATCAGCGTCGCGACCTTCCCGGGATGCTCCAGCGCCAGGAACGCCGCGATGCGCGCGCCCATCGAATAGCCGAACACGTGGGCGCGGGGGATGCCGAGATGGTCGAGCAGCGCCGCCGCGTCGCCGGCCATGCGCTGCGGCGTGTAGTCGGCGGCGTCGTAGCTCCTGGTCGAGCGGCCGTGGCCGCGATTGTCGAGCGCGATCGCGCGGTAGCCGGCGTCCGCCAGCGCCTTGACCCAGCCGGGCGCGACCCAGTTGACATGGTGCGAGGAGGCGAAGCCGTGGATGAGCAGCACCGGCTCGCCGGGGCCGTGCTCCGGCTCGCGGTCGATGAAGGCGATCTCGAACCCGTCGTGAACGAAACTGTACATGGCCCCCCGGCAACTCTCGCGCAGGCCCTCAGCCGGCGCCCGCAACCTTGTCGATGCGCGGATGGCGCACGCGGTCGCCATCGGCAATGCCGGCCTTTTCGGCCGTTCCGGCCTTGAGTTCAAGCACGAATCGCGCCGGCGCCTCGGGCGCCAGGGGCGCGGTCGAATACGGCTCGCCGCTGAGGATGCCGACGATCCTGCCGTTGCCGCCGATGAAGACGAGGTCGAGCGGCATCGGCGTGTTCTTCATCCAGAAGGCGAGCCGGCGCGTCTGCTCGAACACGAACAGCATGCCGTGGGCGTCGTTCATCTCGGTGCGGAACATCAGGCCGGCCGAACGCTCGCGGTCGTCGTCGGCCACCTCGATCGAGAACCGGCGCTCGCCGCCGGCCGTCTCGATGACGAGCGGCGCGGGATCGACCGGCAGGATCATCGGGTCGCCGCTTTCCGCCTGCTCGAAGGCGGCCGCCCGCGGCGCCGGACCCGACATCAATGCAAGGACCAGCGCGAGGCCAGCCAGGCCGAAGGAACGCACCATGGTTCACCCTGTCTGCCGGAGTTGGATGGCAAGGATCAGTGGGAAGCCGGCAGGGTGCCAATGTCGGGATGAATTTCGGCGGCCATAAGGCCCTTGTCGCCGCGGCCGAAACGCACCAGCACCACCTGCCCGGGGCGAAGCTCCGCGATGCCGTAGCGGCGCAGCGTCTCCATGTGGACGAAGATGTCCTCGGTGCCCTCGCCGCGCGTCAGGAAGCCGAAGCCCTTGGTGCGGTTGAACCACTTGACCAGCGCGCGCTCCAGCCCGCTTTCGGCCACCACCTGGACGTGGGTGCGCTGCAAGGGTTGCTCGGCCGGATGGATCGCGCCGGAATTGTCCATCGACACGACCTTGAACGCCTGCAGGCCCCTTTCGCCCTGGCGCACGAGGCACACGACGCGCGCGCCCTCGAGCGCGGTCTGGAAACCGTCCTTGCGCAGGCAGGTGACGTGCAGCAGCACGTCGCCCATGCCCGGCGTGTCGGGAAGAATGAAGCCGTAGCCCTTGGCGACGTCGAACCACTTGATCGCGCCGGAAATCTCGGCGAGCGCAGCCTCGCTTCCGTCCTCCGGATTCAAGGCTTCGTCATTGGCCGCATACCGCCCTTGCGAGGAGGCCTTGTCCCCCATCCCGACGCACCTTCCCTGCAACCACCCGACTGATTCTGATGTGCAGGATAACACCGCGTCTTTGTGGGTTAGCAAGTACCATGCCCGATTTTTCAACATTTCCCGCCGTCCGGCGCGGCGCGGGCGCGATGTGCCAAGGTTGCCGGCCGCCGCGCGCCGCGCCATATCAGCACCAGTCCAGAACAGAGGAAAACGAAGCCGATGCGCTATCTGCACACCATGATCCGCGTCAAAGATCTCGACCATTCCCTCGACTTCTACTGCAACAGGCTCGGCCTGAAGGAGATGCGGCGCCACGAAAGCCGCGAGGGCCGCTACACGCTCGTCTTCCTCGCCGCGCCGCTGGACGAGGAGGCGTGCGCGGCCGGCCACGCGCCGCTCCTGGAGCTGACCTTCAACTGGGACCCCGAGGACTACGGCGGCGGCCGCAACTTCGGCCACCTCGCCTACGAGGTCGACGACATCTACGAGACCTGCCAGCGGCTGATGGATGCCGGCGTGACCGTCAACCGGCCGCCGCGCGACGGCCGCATGGCCTTCGTGAAGTCGCCGGACGGCATCTCGATCGAGCTTCTGCAGAAGGGCGACGCCAGGCCCAAGGCCGAGCCGTGGGCGTCGATGGCCAACAGCGGAAGCTGGTAGAAGAAGCGCCGCGCTCGCCCGTCAGCGCCTGCGGCGCTTGGCCTCGTCGATCAGCATGTTGGCGATCTGCATGCGCAGCACCGCGCGCTCGCGCATCTCCTCCGGCACCCGGTCGGGATGATAGCGCATGGCGAAGGCGCGCCGGGCGCGGTCGAGATCCTCGGGCCGGCTCCTGTCACCGATGCCGAGCTCGCGCGAGATCGACTGCGGATCGAGAAAGAACAGGTCGTCCAGCGCCGGCTGGAGGTCCGGCGCCGCCTTCGGCTCCGCCGGCTTGCGCTCGCGCGCGGCCTGGTGCCGGCCGGCGGCGTCGGCCGCGTTCTCGCGGTATTCGTGCATCGCCCGCTCGGCGAACAGCGGCCGGCTGTGCGCCTGCAACCGCTCGATCTGGGCGAGGAGATCGACGCGCAGCGCCGGCGAGGCGAAGTCGCCGCCCTCCCCTTCCCCGGCCTCGGCCGAGGCGGCGAGCAGTTCGTCGAGCAGTTCGGTGAAATCGAGCTCGGCCCTGTTGTCGCCCACCGAAACCTCCATCCGGGGCATTGCGTTCGACCCGGAACCTAAGCCGCATCCGGTTAAAAAGGTTCCCTCAAAACCGGATCGATTTTCTGCATGGCTGTCATGCGCTTGCTGCGCTGCACAATCGCACCGACTCGACCTATGTTCCGACCATGGGAGGCAATCTGGACTGGAGCCTGCCATGGGTTTCTTCACCGAGATGTTCGCCCGGCCGCGCCCGGAAGAGGTCGAGCGGTTCCGCAACGCGCTCGCGTTCCTCGAATCGATGAGCCCGTCCGACAGGTCGGACATCGGCATCCGGCCGGCGGATTTCCCGCGCATCGCCCGCGAGATGGCCGAGCGCCGTCCGTCCTGAGCGGGCCCTGTCCCGGCCTGCCCTCGGGCGCTCGCCTTGGGCGTTCCCCGGGCCGGCCTTGCCATGCGGTGGCGGCGGCATAGACTTCGGCGTTTCATGGAGAGAATCATGTTGCGCCAGGCCCTGCTGTCCGCCCTTTTCGCCGCCGCCGTCGCGACGGCGGCCGATGCCGGGGACGCCGTCGACCGGGCGGCGTTGACGCAAAAGGCCAGGGCGATGTTTTCGGCCACGGCCGCGGCGACCTGCGATGCCGGCGGCCCGGAAGACGCCGGGCCCGAAATCCACGCCATCGGCTTCCGCTACACCTACGATTCCGAAAGCGACCCCGAGCGCACCGCCTTCCTGTTCCGCTTCTTCTGCTTCAGCGGCGCCTACAACGAGATCCACGTCTATTACCTTTCCGACGACGAGGGCGCGCTGTCGCCGCTGCACTTCGCCGAGCCGACCTACGACGTGCGCTATGCCGGCGACACCGACGAGACGGTCGAGGCCATCGCCGTCACCGGCTTCGCCGCGACCGGCCAGCTCGTCAATTCCGGCTACGACCCCCAGACACGCAGCATCACCGCGCATTCGCAATGGCGCGGGCTGGGCGACGCCTCGTCGCTCGGCACGTGGATGTTCGCCGACGGCGGCTTCCGCCTCGTGCGCTACGAGGTCGACGCCTCCTATGACGGCGAGATGAACCCGCAGGTGCTGCTCGACTATTCGGCCGCGCCGTAGCGCCCGCGTCAGCGCGCGTCGGCCATCCAGTTCAGGATCCCGCGCCAGTCCGACATGCGGATCGGCGTGCCGTGGCTGCCGGTCTCGAAGCGCACGAAGCGGGCGGGATAGCCGGGCGCGCGCTTCAGGATGGAGCGGAAGAACGCCTCCTGCTTCGCTACCGGATAGACCCTGTCGTTGCCGCCATGGCCGAAGAACAGCGGCACCCTGCGCCTGAAGGCGCGGCTTGCGAGAAAGCCCTCGTCCCAGTGGGAGCCGAGCAGGATCAGTCCGCCGAGGCGCGGCGCGACCGCGGCGTCGTCGGCCAGCCGCCAGCACAGGCCGCCGCCCATCGAGCCGCAGGCGACGAAGACGGGCGCGGCGGGCGAGCGGGCGGCATAGGCGCCGACGAGGCCCGCCGCCTGCCTGGCGCCGGCGGCGCCGAAATCGGCAAAGTCGGCGGTGAGGTAGAGCCCGCCATTGCGCGCGGCGAGGTTCTTGATGCGGTTGAAATTGCCGCCGAAGGTGAAATCGTCCATGCCCTGCCGGCGGCTGCCGCCCCGGCCGTGGACATAGAGGACGATGAAGCGGGCGGCGTCGGGCCGGCCGACTACCATATGGGGGATGCGCCCGGCATCGGTGACGGCGACGAGATCCCGCTGGTCGCGGCGCACGCCGAGATCGACATAGCGCGACCACACGCGCCGCTCGGGCACCTCGTCGCGGCCGTCGATGTCGCGCTCCTCGCGGTAGTCGACGGTGACGTGCCTGCCGCCGTCGGCCTCGGCAAGACGCGCCGGATAGGCGAAGAGCCGGTCCTTGAACGGCGAGAGCAGCTCGGCCGCCGCCGGTTGCGCCGAGGCCGGCGCAAGCAGGGCGGCAAGGAAAAGCAACACCCTGCCGTTCATCCGGCATCCTTCCCGCGCGGCCGGGCGGGATGCACGTCGAGGAAGAAGCGGCGGCCCGAAACCTCGACCACGCCGCCCACACCGGTGCCGAAGGCCCGCGCCAGCGCCTCGCCCAGCGCGCCGGCCACCGCATCGCCGGCGCGCACCACGCGGTCGCGCCCGTCGCCGAGATCGGTGACGAGGATCGCGGCCCTGCCGGCCCGGCGCTCGGCGTTAAGCTTCTTCAGGCAGTAAGGGTCCATGCGCTCAACCCAGACGCTCGACATAAAGGCAAGCATGGCCGCCCAGCAGGCCGAAGTCCAGCAGGCGCGGCCCGCCCGACGCGATGACGGCGGCGGCGGCCTCCCGCGCGACCTCCTCGACGGGGCCGTGGCCGAGCGCGCCGCAGACGGCGCCGCCGGCATCGACGATCAGGCGGCGGCCGACGAGGGGCGCGGCCGTCCCCTCGCCCGCGACGATCGTGGCGACGGCAAGCTCCCTGCCTTCCTCCATCCAGCGTTCGGCGACCGCCAGCGCATCGTCCCCGTCGTCGAACGGCGCGGCGCCCGCCATCGGCGGCTCAGCCCTCGTGGAGCGTGCGGTAGGCGCGGCGGTAATAGATCAGCGGCTCGTCGAGATCGCCGATGCGGATGCCGGTCACCTTGCCGAGCAGGATGCGGTGGGTGGCGAAATCCCTGGCCTCGACCAGATGGCAGTCGAAGGTGGCGAGCGCGCCGACGAGCACCGGCGCGCCGGAGGACACGGCCTCCCACTCGCCGAGCGCGAAGCGCTCGTCCTGCGTCAGCCCGGTCAGGCCGGAGAAGGCGTCGGCCAGCTTCTGCTGCGCCGGCGCCAGCGTGTTGAGCGCGAAGACGCCGTTCTTCGCGAAGCAGTCGTTTTCCGGCTTCATCCGGTTGAGGCAGACGAGGATCGTCGGCGGATCGTCGGAGACCGAGCAGGCCGCGATTACGGTCGCGCCGCGCCGCCCGTGCGGGCCGTCGGTGGTCACCACATGCACGGCGCCGGCGAAGCGGCTCATCGCCTCGCGATAAAGACGCGGCTCGACAGCATTCTTCTTCAGCACGATCTCACCAATCCAACGGTTCCAGCGGCATATAGACGTGCAGCCGCGGCCCGGCAACTAGCCTGTTGCACGGCCCGCCGCCAGCCTTTACCACGTTGGCGGACCTTCCATCGGACAGCTTTGTCGCAAAGGCGCAGATGCAGCCGGCCCTGAAAATATCGATCCTCGCGGCCGCGCTCGCCTTCGCCGGCACGGCGCACGCGGACCAGCCGCGCATCGGGCTCGCCGCGCCGCTCGAGGGGCCGACGGCCCCGCTCGGGACACAGATGCGCGACGGCGCCGCCGTCGCGGCACGGCAGGCCGGCGCGGAGCTGGTCGTCGCCGACGACAAATGCAGCGCCGAGGGCGGCGAGACGGCCGCGCGCGAGCTGGTGGCGGCCGATGTCGCCTTCGTCGTCGGCTTCCTGTGCACCGAGGCGATAGAGGCGGCGCTTCCGGTTCTCAAGGAGGCCGGCCTCGCCGTCGTCACGCCCGGCGTGCGCGCCAACGGCCTGACCGACCGGCGCACCCGCACCGGCTGGCCGGTGTGGCGGCTTGCTCCCCGCGCCGACGCCGAGGCGCAGGCGACGGCCGAGATCCTGCCGCGCCACTGGCGCGCCGAGCATTTCGCCATCGTCGACGACGGCACCATCCACGGCCGCGAGCTTGCCGAATCGCTCAGGCTCGCCGTCGAGATCGCCGGGCTGAAGCCGGTCTTCCTCGACACGTTCCGGCCGCAGATGGAGAACCAGATCGGGCTGGTCGGCCGGCTGGCGCGCGCCGGCGCCGCCCAAGTCTTCGTCGGCGGCGACCGCGACGACATCGCCATCATGGCCCGCGACGCCGCCGGCCTCGGCCACGAGCTGACCTTCGCCGGCGGCGAGGCGCTGCGCGCGGCCGGCGAGGTGCCGCTCGCCGAAGGCACGCTGATGATCGGCCTGCCCGAATGGGCCGACCTGATGGACGAGGGCGTGAGCGAGCGCTTCGCCGGGGCCGGCGTGGTGCCGGAAGGCTATGTCGCGCCGACCCACGCGGCGGTCGAGATCGCGCTCGAGGCGCTGGCGCGGGCCGAGGCGACGGGCGCCTCGGTGGCCGACAGCCTCGGCGGCGAGCCGTTCGACACCGTGATCGGCCCGGTCGCCTTCGACGACAAGGGCGATCTTTCGCAAAACCCCTTCATCCTCCAGCGCTACGATGGCGAGCGCTTCCTTCCAGTCGAGTAGACCCATGCCTTTCATTCCCGGTCCGAGAAACCTCATCACCGACGTCGCCGGCCTGAAGGTCGGCAACGCGCAGGACGCGCGGCTGAAAAGCGGCGTCACCGTCGTTCTCCCCGATGCGCCCTCGGTGGCGGCGGTGCAGGTGCTCGGCGGCGCGCCCGGCACGCGCGAGACCGATGCGATGGAGCCGCACAACACCTTGCAGGAGTTCCACGGCCTCGTGCTTTCCGGCGGCTCGGCCTTCGGGCTCGACGCGGCCTCGGGCGTGCAGGCGGCGCTGCGCGAAAAAGGCGTCGGCTTCAAGGTCGGCGCCGCGCTGGTGCCGGTGGTGCCGGCGGCGATCCTGTTCGACCTCATCAACGGCGGGAACAAGGACTGGGGCCGCTATCCGCCCTATCGCGAGCTGGGCTACGAGGCCGTGGCCAATGCCGGGCTCGATTTTTCCATCGGCACGGCCGGCGCCGGAACCGGGGCGCTGACCGCCGGCGTCAAGGGCGGCCTCGGCTCGGCCTCGACCCGCCTGCCCGGCGGCGTCACGGTCGGGGCGCTCGCCGCCGTCAACCCGGTCGGCTCGGTGACGGTGGGCCGCACGCCGCATTTCTGGGCGGCGCCCTTCGAGATCGGCGACGAGTTCGGCGGCCTCGGCCTGCCCTCGCCGCTGCCGGCCGAGGCGACGGACCTGCGCTGGAAGTTCGAGGAAGGGCCGCTGCCCGGCCGCGCCACAACCATCACCATCGTCGCCACCGACGCGAAGCTTTCCAAGGCGGCGGCCAAGCGTCTGGCGGTTTCCGCCCATGACGGCTTCGCCCGCGCGATCTGGCCGACGCACACGCCCGCCGACGGCGACCTCGTCTTCGCGCTCGCCACGGGGGCGAGCGGCGTCGAGCTCGGCATCGAAAGCGCCGCCGCGCTCTATGCGGCGGCGGGCGCGACGATGGCCCGCGCCATCGCGCGCGGCGTGTTCGCCGCCACCCCGGCCGAGGGCGACCTCTACCCGACATGGTCGTCGCTGCGCGATTAAGCCGCGCGGCACGCCCGCAAGGACAGGAGACACAACGATGAGAACGTTTGCCGGCATCGCCGTCGCGGCCGCCGCGGCCCTCGCCAGCCCCGCCGAGGCGGGCGACGCCGCCGAGCTCGCCATCCTCGGCTTCACCGCCGACGGCTCCGTCTTCGCCTTCGAGGAATACGGCGTCCAGGACGGCTCCGGCTTTCCCTACGCCAACCGCTTCTACATCGACACGGCGAGCGACAGCTTCGTGGCCGGCACGCCGATCCGCGTGCGCATCGACGACGAAAACGCCTCGGTGGACGACGCGCGCGAGGAGGCGCGCGGTCGCGGGCAGGCAATCGCGGCGGACGCCGAGCTTGCGCGCCATCGCGGTTTCACCGCCGGCTTCAACGCGATCACCGAGCTTTCGGCCGATCCCTACCGGCTCGCCGTCAACCCGCGGCCGGTGATGCCGGCGATCGACGCGCCGCTCGAGTTCCGGCTGGAGGAAATCGCGCTCGAGCAGCCGGCGAACTGCCACGATCTCGGCCAGGCGGTCGGCTTCCGGCTCGTGCGTCCCGGCCTTGCACCGGGCGATGCGGCGCAGCTCGTCCACGAGGACGCCTCGATCCCGGCGAGCCGCAACTGCCCGCTCGGCTACCGGCTGGGCGCGGTGCAGACCTTCTTCCCCGAGGGTGGCGACCCGGTCTACGCGGTGCTGGTCTCGGTGCGCTCGGTCGGCTTCGAGGGGCCGAACCATCGCTGGATCGCGGTTCCCGGCCGGTTTTGAGCCCTCCCGCGCCGACCTTCATGCGTTGAGGAATCCGCCGCGCTCTGCTACAGCCGGCGCGTCTTCCCCAACGCAGTCAGGACGAGCCTCATGATCCCGCGCTATTCGCGTCCCGAAATGGTCGCCATCTGGTCGGCCGAAACCCGGTTCCGGATCTGGTTCGAGATCGAGGCCCATGCCTGCGACGCGCTGGCGCAGATCGGCGTCATCCCGGCGCAATCCGCGCGCACGATCTGGGAAAAGGGCGGCAAGGCCGAGTTCGACGTGGCGCGCATCGACGAGATCGAGCGCGAGACCAGGCACGACGTCATCGCCTTCCTCACGCATCTGGCCGAGTTCATCGGGCCGGATTCGCGCTTCGTCCACCAGGGCATGACCTCGTCGGACCTGCTCGACACCTGCCTCGCCGTCCAGCTTTCGCGCGCCAGCGACATCCTGCTCGCCGACATCGACGCCCTGCTCGCTGCGTTGAAGCGGCGCGCCTTCGAGCACAAGGACACCGTCACCATCGGCCGCAGCCACGGCATCCATGCCGAGCCGACCACCTTCGGCGTCAAGCTGGCGCAGGCCTATGCCGAGTTCTCCCGCTGCCGTGAGCGGCTGGTCGCCGCGCGCGCCGAAATCGCCACCTGCGCCATCTCCGGCGCGGTCGGCACCTTCGCCAACATCGACCCGCGCGTCGAGGAATATGTCGCCGAAAAGCTCGGCCTGACGCCGGAGCCGGTGTCGACGCAGGTCATCCCGCGCGACCGCCACGCCATGTTCTTCGCCACCCTCGCCGTCATCGCCTCGTCCATCGAGCGGCTGGCCATCGAGATCCGCCATCTCCAGCGCACCGAGGTGCTGGAGGCGGAGGAGTACTTCTCGCCCGGCCAGAAGGGCTCCTCGGCGATGCCGCACAAGCGCAACCCGGTGCTGACCGAGAACCTGACCGGCCTTGCCCGCATGGTGCGCGCCTATGCGCTGCCGGCGATGGAGAACGTGGCGCTGTGGCACGAGCGCGACATCTCGCACTCGTCCGTCGAGCGCATGATCGGCCCCGACGCCACCATCACCCTCGACTTCGCGCTGGCGCGGTTGACCGGCGTGGTCGAGAAGCTGGTGGTCTACCCGGCCAACATGGAAGCGAACCTGAACAAGTTCCGCGGCCTCGTCCATTCGCAGCGCGTGCTGCTCGCGCTCACCCAGGCCGGCGTCTCGCGCGAGGACGCCTATCGCCTCGTGCAGAGAAACGCCATGAGGACATGGGAAAAAGGCGCTGATTTCCTTGAGGAACTCCTCGCCGACAAGGATGTGCGCGCAGCGCTTTCCGAAGACGGGATCAGGGAGAAGTTCGATCTCGGCTACCACACCAAGCATGTCGACACGATCTTTGCGCGCGTGTTCGGCGAAAGCTGAGCGGCCGCCGGTTTCCCATCGCATCCCCACGAGGCCGCAGCGCGAACCCCGCGCGGCGGCCTCGCGCCATTGACAGCCGCTTCGCGCTCTGGATTGGTGGCACTGCCGGCGCGATGACGCTCCGGGATCGAGACGAAAGGCGCGCGCGATGGACATCGTCACTCCCGGGGCTGCGAACATGATGCTGTTCACCGGCGCGGCGCTGGTGCTGCTCGTCGTGCCCGGCCCCGCCGTGCTCTACATCTTCGCGCGGTCCATCGAGCAGGGCCGCATGGCCGGCCTGATCTCGATCGTCGGCATCCATGCCGCGACGCTGGTCCATGTCGCGGCGGCGGCGCTGGGCCTGTCGGCGCTGCTCGCCTCGTCGGCGCTCGCCTTCAGCGTCGTCAAATATGCCGGGGCGGCCTATCTGATCTGGCTCGGCCTGCGCAAGCTGTTCGGCCCCGCGCCGGAGCCGGGCGCCGACATGACCCTTCCCCGGCGCAATTTCGGCCGCCTCCTGCGCGACGGCTTCGTCGTCAACCTGCTCAACCCCAAGACGGCGCTGTTCTTCCTCGCCTTCCTGCCGCAGTTCGTCGATGTCGGGCGCGGCCACGTGGCGATGCAGATCGCCATCCTCGGCCTTGCCTTCACGCTGCTCGGCCTCGTCACCGACGGCTGCTACGCGCTCGCCGCCGGCACGGCCGGCAACTGGCTGAAGCGCAGCCCCGGCTATCTGCGGCTCGAGCGCTATGTCAGCGGCACGCTGTTCATGGGGCTGGGCGTGACCGCGGCCCTTGCCGGCAACGGCAGGAAGTAGGCCGCCTCACGCGGCGGCCGGCCTGACCCTGATCTCGGTGCCCCACGGGTCGCGCGCAGCGCTTTCCGCCGCCGCTAGCCGCGACGACAGCTCGACGAAGGCGAGCCCGGCGCGGTCGGCCTCGCGCGGGCCCGCGCCCCGGCTGCGCCAGATGTTGGCGCCGATGTGGTGGTGGTAGCCACCCGACGACAGGAACACCGCCTGATCGCCATAATGGGTGACGGTGTCGAGGCCCTGCGCCCCGTTCCACCACGCCTCGGCGGCGGCGACGTCGCCGACCCGCAGGTGGACATGGCCGACCACCGTGCCTTCCGGCGCGCCCGTCCAGCCGGCGTCGCCGTCGCGAAGCTCGGCCATCAGCGAGTCGAAGTCGAGCCGCTCGGTCGCCATGCGGATCGCATCGCCCTCGCGCGGCCATGCGCTGCGGTCGCGGTCGGCATAGATCTCAATGCCGTTGCCCTCGGGATCGTTCAGGTAGATCGCCTCACTGACGAGATGGTCCGAAGCGCCGTCGATCGGGATGCGCGCGTCGATGGCGTGGCGCGCCCAGCGCGCCAGGTCGGCGCGGGCGGGCAGCAGGAAGGCGGTGTGGAACAGGCCGGCGGCGCGCGGGTCGTCCGGCCGCAGCGCCGCCGATCCCTCGATTTCGAGCAACGCGCGCCCGTCGACGCCGAGGTGGATCGTGCCGCCGGCGCGGCGCAGCTCCTTCAGGCCGAGCGCGGCCTTGTAGAAATCCGCCAGGCGGCCGGCGTCGCGCGCCCTGAGGCCGACGCGGCCGATGCTGACCGGCGTGGTCGCGGCAAAAGGAAGATTGGTCATCGTCGTCTCCGTTGCGTGCGGCCGGGCCGCATCGTTCCAGCCTCGAAGATCGGGTGCGGGCCGGTAAAGCGCAATGCCGCGCGGGGAAGACGCGCCGTTCACGCAGCGGAGACGACGGGCGGGGTGACGGCCGGCGGCGGGCGGCGGTTGCAACGGTGCCGCCGCCTCGCTACATGCCGGCCATGAAGGTCAAGGACGCAGACATCCTCATCATCCCCGGCTACACCAATTCCGGGCCGGACCACTGGCAGAGCCGCTGGCAGGACAGGCTTTCCACCGCGCGGCGTGTGGAGCAGGCCGAATGGTCGAAGCCGGTGCGCGACGACTGGGTCGCCAACGTGGTGCGCGCCATCGAGGAGGGCGAGCGGCCGGCGGTGCTGGTCGCCCACTCGCTCGGCGTGCCGACCGCGATCCATGCGGCGCGGCAGGCCTCGCGGCCGGTGGCCGGCGCCTTTTTCGTCGCGCCGCCGGACGTGGCCAACCCGGCGATCCGGCCGAAGCACCTGATGACCTTCGGCCCCTACCCGCGCGACCCGCTGCCGTTTCCGTCGCTGACCATCGCCAGCCGCAACGACCCGTTCTGCGCCTTCGAGGTGGCGGAAGACATCGCCGGCGCCTGGGGGTCGCTGTTCATCGATGCCGGCGAGGCGGGCCATATCAACGCCGATTCCGGCCACGGGCCGTGGCCGGAAGGCTCGATGACCTTCGCGAGCTTCCTGACGCGGCTGTGAGGCCGCCCTATCCCGTTATGGACGCGCGGGCGGCTTCCAGCAGCGCGGCCGCGCCCAGCGCCATGTAGCGATGCTCGCCGCCCATGGCGATCAGCCGGTAGCCCATCGCGACGTAGCGGCCGGCAAGCTTCGGATCGACCACGTAGATCGCAGCGTGCTTGCCCGCCGCGCGGGCGCGCGCGGCGACGTGGGCGATGGCCTCCATCATGTCCTCGAGCGACGGGTTCATCGTCTCGCCGCCGGTCCAGGCGATGGAGAAGTCCGAGGGGCCGACGAGAACGCCGTCGATGCCAGGCACCGCCAGGATGTCGTCGACGATGGCGAGTGCCGCGCGCGTCTCGATCATGGCGAAGGCGAGCGTTTCGGCATCCGAGCGGCGCAGCCAGTCGCTGCCGTCGCCGCCCCGGCGCGGCATGGCGAAGCTCGGCCCCCACGAACGCTCGCCGACCGGCGGATATTTCATCGCCGCCGCGAAGGCGCGGGCGTCGTCCAGCGAGTTGATCATCGGCGCGATCACCGCCTCGGCCCCGAAGTCGAGCGCGCGGCTGGCCACGTCGAAGCGGCCGACGGGGATGCGCACCAGCGCCGGCTTGCCGGCGGCGATGACGGGGGCGAGCGCGCGCAAGACGCTGTCCTCGCCATGGCCGCCATGCTGCATGTCCAGCGTCACCGCCTCCATCGCGGTCGCGGCCAGCGCCTCGGCCACCAGCGCGTCCGGCAGCGACGACCACGCCGTGAACACGGTTTCGCCGGCGGAGAGCCGCCGAGCAAGCGTCATTGCGCTCACGCCTGCTTGACCTGCGCGATGGCCTCGTCGAGCAGCTCGTCCATGGTGCGGCGGATCTGGTGGTCGGACTGGTCCACGCCGGCGGCGTCGAAGTCGGCGCGGATCTTGCGGAACACGTCGTGATCGCCGGCTTCCTGGAAGTCGGAGGCCACGACCTCCCTGGCGTAGGTTTCCGCGTCGTCGCCGGTCTTGCCCAGCTTCTCGGCGGCCCACAGGCCGAGCAGCTTGTTGCGGCGCGCGGTGGCCTTGAACTTCAATTCCTCGTCGTGAGCGAATTTCTTCTCGAAGGCGTCCTTGCGGTCGTCCATGGTGGCCATGCCATATCCTCCGGCTTGATGGCGAATCCCTGAGCCCATATGGGGGCTGGGACCACAAACCAAAAGGCCGCTTCGCGGTCAATACGCGCGGGACCGCGCGGCTGTGCGGCATTTGCGTTGGATTGGCCCCGCGCACGCCGATTGACGATTGAGCGCGAGGCGGGTTTGCGCTAGAGACCGGCTTGAGAACCCCTGTCGCGGACCGCATCCCAGCCGCAACCCGGAGCCTTCGCGCCCACCGCCGCTCCCAAAGACCAGAGACCGCCATGAACCGTCGCCGCCGCATCTACGAAGGCAAGGCCAAGATTCTTTACGAAGGGCCTGAGCCGGGAACCCTGATCCAGTTCTTCAAGGACGACGCCACCGCCTTCAACAAGAAGAAGCACGAGGTCGTCGACGGCAAGGGCGTGCTCAACAACCGCATCTCCGAGCACATCTTCACGCATCTGAACCGCATCGGCGTGCCGACGCACTTCATCCGCCGGCTCAACATGCGCGAGCAGCTCATCCGCGAGGTCGAGATCATCCCGCTGGAGGTGGTGGTGCGCAACGTCGCCGCCGGCTCGCTCGCCAAGCGGCTCGGCATCGAGGAAGGCACGGTGCTGCCGCGCTCGATCATCGAGTTCTACTACAAGGCCGACGCGCTCGACGACCCGATGGTCTCGGAAGAGCACATCACCGCCTTCGGCTGGGCCTCGCCGCAGGAGATCGACGACATCATGGCGCTGGCCATCCGCGTCAACGATTTCCTTTCGGGCCTGTTCCTCGGCGTCGGCATCCAGCTCGTCGACTTCAAGGTCGAGTTCGGCCGGCTCTACGAGGGCGACATGATGCGCGTCGTGCTGGCCGACGAGATTTCCCCCGATTCGTGCCGGCTGTGGGACATCGCCACCAACGACAAGCTCGACAAGGACCGCTTCCGCCGCGACATGGGCGGGCTGGTCGAGGCCTATCAGGAAGTGGCGCGCCGCCTCGGCATCATGAACGAGAACGAGCCGCCGCGCCCGTCCGGCCCGGTGCTGGTCTCCTCCAAGCCCGACAAGGGCAGCGTCCACTAGGTCCAGCCGGAGAAACGCGAAGTGATCAAGGCCCGTGTCACGGTGACCCTCAAGAACGGCGTGCTCGACCCGCAGGGCAAGGCGATCGAGGGCGCGCTCGGCGCGCTCGGCTTCTCCGGCGTCGGCCAGGTACGCCAGGGCAAGGTCTTCGACCTCGAACTCGCCACCGCCGACAGGGCGAAGGCGGAGGAAGAGCTCAAGGCGATGTGCGAGAAGCTGCTCGCGAACACGGTGATCGAGAACTATACTATCAGTGTGGGCTGACGCCGGGAGTTTCCGATGGCGGAAGTGACGAACGAGCTGATCTTCGAGGTGCTGAAGAATCTTCAGCAGCGAACGGCGAACGTCGAATCGGTGGGTCTGGAGCATTCGCAGGCGATGAATGCGATGAGAGGGCATCTCATGTCCATTCAGACCGACACCAACAATATCTACGGCATTCTCTCACGCATCGACCAGCGTCTCGACCGCATCGAAAAACGTCTCGAACTGCGCGAGCTCGCCGAACCCCAGAGACCCTACAGGCCAGAATGAAATCCGTCGTCGTCCTCCTCCCCGGCCTGAACCGCGACCGCGACATGATCGCGGCGCTGACCAAGATCGGCGGCCGCCCGCCCGCGACCGCCTGGCAGACCGACACCGAGATCCCCGACGCCGACCTGATCGTCATTCCCGGCGGCTTCTCGTTCGGCGACTATCTGCGCTGCGGCGCGATCGCGGCGCGCATGCCGGTCATGCGCGCGGTGGCTAAGAAGGCCGAAAAGGGCGTCAAGGTGATCGGCGTGTGCAACGGCTTCCAGATATTGCTCGAAGCCGGCCTCCTGCCCGGCGCGCTGATGCGCAACGCCTCGCTGCGCTTCGTGTGCCGCGAAGTGAAGCTCGAAGTCGCCAACGCCGACACCGCATTCACGCGGGGCTATGCAAAGGGCCAGATCATCCGCTGCCCGGTGGCGCATCACGACGGCAATTATTTCGCCGATGCCGGGACGCTTCGGCGCATCGAGGGCGAGGGCCAGGTGGTGTTCCGCTATGCCGAGGGAACCAACCCCAACGGCTCGATCAACGACATCGCCGGCATCGTCAACGCGCGCGGCAACGTGCTCGGCCTGATGCCGCACCCGGAGAACCTGATCGAGGCCGCCCATGGCGGCACCGACGGGCGGCCGCTGTTCGAGAGCGTGCTGGGAGCCGCCGCGTGAGGAAGACCGCAGGCGCGGGCCTGCTCGCCGCGCTTCTCGCCTCCCTCGCCGCCTGCCAGTCCCCGCTCTCCGGCCCCGGCGCGGCGGGAACCGGCAAGAGCGCCGCCTTGCGCAACATGGAGCAGGTGGCGACTGCCGCCCACCGCTGCTGGTTCGCGAGCGGCGATCCGGCCTTCCGCAGCTACAGCTTCGCCAACGAACTGAACTCCTTCTCCGGCCGCCCCCGCTTCCTGCTCGTGCCGAAGGGCAATTTCGGCGGCCGGCCGCTGCTCGTCGTGCAGGCCGAAGGCCCGGCCGGGCGCGTCAGCGCCTTCGGGCCGCTGATGGACGGGGCCGAGGGCGCGCGGATTTCCAACGACATCGGCCGCTGGGCGGCAGGCAATGCGAGCTGCGCCCCGATAGGCTAAAGGGCGCGGCGTGAGCACGCGGACGACATGATGACCATACGCAACGACATCCCTATCACCGAAGACCTGATCGCCGCGCACGGCCTCAAGCCGGACGAATATCAGCGCATCCTCGACCTGATCGGCCGGGAACCCAGCTTCACCGAGCTCGGCATCTTCTCGGCGATGTGGAACGAGCACTGCTCCTACAAATCGTCGAAGAAGTGGCTGCGCACGCTGCCGACCGAGGGGCCGCGGGTCATCCAGGGGCCGGGCGAGAATGCCGGCGTGGTCGACATCGGCGACGGCCAGGCCGTGGTCTTCAAGATGGAGAGCCACAACCACCCCTCCTATATCGAGCCCTATCAGGGTGCCGCGACCGGCGTCGGCGGCATATTGCGCGACGTCTTCACCATGGGCGCGCGGCCGATCGCGGCGATGAACGCGCTGCGCTTCGGCGAGCCGGACCATCCCAAGACGAGGCACCTCGTCTCCGGCGTGGTTTCCGGCGTCGGCGGCTACGGCAACTCGTTCGGCGTGCCCACCGTCGGCGGCGAGGTGCAGTTCGACGCCCGCTACAACGGCAACATCCTCGTCAACGCCTTCGCCGCCGGCCTCGCCGACGCGAACGCGATCTTCTACTCCCGGGCCGAGGGCGTCGGCCTGCCCGTGGTCTATCTCGGCGCCAAGACCGGGCGCGACGGCGTCGGCGGCGCCACCATGGCGTCTGCCGAGTTCGACGATTCCATCGACGAGAAGCGGCCGACCGTGCAGGTCGGCGACCCGTTCACCGAAAAATGCCTGCTCGAAGCCTGCCTCGAGCTGATGGCCTCCGGCGCGGTGATCGCCATCCAGGACATGGGCGCGGCGGGGCTGACCTGCTCGGCCGTCGAGATGGGCGCAAAGGGCGATCTCGGCATCCGCCTCGACCTCGACAAGGTGCCGGTGCGCGAGGAGCGCATGTCGGCCTACGAGATGATGCTGTCGGAAAGCCAGGAGCGCATGCTGATGGTGCTGCGCCCCGAGAAGGAGGAGGAGGCGGAAGGCATCTTCCGCAAATGGGGGCTCGACTTCGCCGTGGTCGGCGAGACCACCGACGACCTGCGCTTCCGCGTCTTCCATCAGGGCGAGGAGGTCGCCAACCTGCCGATCAAGGAACTGGGCGACGAGGCGCCGGAATACGACCGGCCGTGGACGGAACCGGAGGCCCCTGCCCCGCTTGCCGACGTGCCGGCCATGGACGTGGCGGATGCGCTCCCGAAGCTCGTCGGCTCGCCCAACCTGTCATCGCGGCGCTGGGTGTGGGAGCAGTACGACACGCTGATCCAGGGCAACTCGCTGCAGATTCCGGGCGGCGACGCCGGCGTCGTGCGCGTCGAGGGCCATGCGACCAAGGCGCTCGCCTTCTCCTCCGACGTCAACCCGCGCTATTGCGAGGCCGATCCCTACCAGGGCGGCAAGCAGGCGGTGGCCGAGTGCTGGCGCAACCTCACCGCCACCGGCGCGCTGCCGCTGGCGGCCACCGACAACCTGAATTTCGGCAATCCCGAGCGGCCGCAGATCATGGGCCAGTTCGTGCGCGCCGTTCAGGGCATCGGCGAGGCCTGCCGCGCACTCGACTTCCCCATCGTGTCGGGCAACGTGTCGCTCTACAACGAGACCAACGGCCAGGGCATCCTGCCGACGCCGACCATAGCCGGCGTCGGGCTGATCGACGACTGGGCGAGGATGGCGAGAATCGGCTTCGCGGCCGAGGGCGAGGCGATCGTGCTCGTCGGCGCGCCGGCGCGATGGGGCACGCATCTGGGGCAATCGGCCTATATGCGCGAGCTCTTCGGCCGCAATGACGGACCGCCGCCGCCGGTCGACCTGGCCCACGAGCGCAAGGCGGGCGACTTCGTGCGCGCCCTGATCCGCGACGGGCTCGCCACCGCCTGCCACGACCTGTCCGACGGCGGCCTGGCCGTGGCGCTGGCCGAGATGGCGATGACCGCGGGCATCGGCGCGACGGTCAACCGGCCCGACGGCGCCGACCCGGCCGCCACCTTCTTCGGCGAGGATCAGGGTCGCTATCTGGTGACCCTGAGCCGCGCGGATGTCGAGCGTTTCCTCGAGGAGATCGCGCCGGGAAGCGGCGTGTCCGCCGTGTGGATCGGCACCACGGGCGGGCCGTCCTTGAAGCTCGGCGAGGCGCGTGCCATATCGGTGGCAGAACTGAAGGCAGCGCATGAAGGCTGGTTCGCCGGCTTCATGGGCAACTGAGAAGGAAACCTGCCATGGCCATGGACGCACGCGAGATCGAACGGCTCATCCGGCAGGGCATCCCTGACGCCGTCGTGACGATCCGCGACCTTGCCGGCGATGGCGACCACTACGCCGCCGAGGTGGTGGCCGAGAGCTTCCGCGGCAAGACCCGCGTGCAGCAGCACCAGATGGTCTACGACGCGCTCAAGGGCAACATGGGCGGCGTGCTGCACGCGCTGGCGCTGCAGACGAGCGCGCCCGACTGAACGGCTCCGGACGGGACAACCCGGTCGCCGTCGCGGCCGGGCGTCTCGTAGCGCGCGATTGCGCGGGGCGGCGTTGTGGCCTAGATAGGGCCCAGCGAAACAGTGCGCCGGGCCTTGCCCCCGGCAGACAAGGACAAGCCAGATGAGCGACATCGCCGGTTTCATCGACAACGAGGTCAAGCACAACGACGTCGTGCTCTTCATGAAGGGCACGCCGGGCTTCCCGCAGTGCGGCTTCTCGGGCCAGGTCGTGCAGATCCTCGATTATCTCGGCGTCGACTACAAGGGCGTCAACGTCCTGACCTCGGACGAGCTGCGCCAGGGCATCAAGGACTATTCCAACTGGCCGACCATCCCCCAGCTCTACGTCAAGGGCGAGTTCGTCGGCGGCTGCGACATCGTGCGCGAGATGTTCCAGGCGGGCGAGTTGCAGGGCTTCTTCGCCGACAAGGGCGTGGGCCTGCGCAACGCGGTCTGAATCGCGCCTCACCTCAAGCAAGCATAGCGGATGCGCCGGCTTGCCGGCGCATCGTCGTTTCAACGGGAGAATTCCGGCCATGCACGACAGGACCGGACAACGACCGGCCACCGGCCTGCCGCTGCCGCGCGTCGAGTTCATCGCGCTGGCCGCGGCGCTGATGTCGCTCAACGCGCTCGCCATCGACATCATGCTTCCCGGCCTCCAGGAGATCGGGGCAAGCCTGGGCGTCGAGAACGAGAATCACCGGCAATACGTCATCTCGGCCTATTTCGGCGGCATGGCGGCGGCGCTGCTGCCCTACGGCCCGGCCTCCGACAGGTTCGGCCGGCGCGCGCCGCTGCTGTTCGGGCTCGTCGTCTATGTCGCGGCGGCCATCGCCGCCGGCTTCGCGCCGACCTTCGAGGCGATGCTGGCGCTGCGCTTCATCCAGGGCGTCGGCGCGGCCTCGACGCGCGTCATCGCCGTCTCCATGGTGCGCGACTGCTTCGGCGGGCGCCAGATGGCCGAGACCATGTCGCTGATCTTCATGGTGTTCATGGTCATCCCGGTGGTCGCGCCGTCCATCGGCCAGGTGATGATGGCCGTCGGCGACTGGCGCTTCATCTTCATCGCCATGGGCGCCATCGGCGCGGCGATCGCGCTGTGGGCCGCATTCCGCATGCCCGAGACGCTGCATCCGCAGGACCGGCGGCCCTTCACCCTCGCCTCCATCGGCAAGGCCTTCGCCGTCGTGCTGACCAACCGGCTGTCGCTGCTCTACACGCTGGCCTCCACGGCGGCCTTCGGCGCGCTGTTCGCCTTCATCAATTCGGCGCAGCAGGTCTATGTCGGCATCTACGGCCTCGGCGTCATGTTCCCGATCCTGTTCGCGCTCGTCGCCGGCTTCATGGCGCTGTCGTCCTACCTGAATTCGCGGCTGGTGGTGCGGTTCGGCATGCGCCGGCTGTCGCACGGGGCGCTGACCGGCTTCATGATCGTGTCGGGCGTCTGGTTCTTCTGGTCGCTGCACGGCCACATCCCGCTGGTGCCGTTCGTGGTGCTGTTCGCGGTGGCCATGTTCCAGTTCGGCTGGATCGGCTCCAACTTCAACTCCATCGCCATGGAGCCGCTCGGCCACATCGCCGGCTCGGCCGCGGCCGTGCAGGGCTTCCTCCAGACGCTGGGCGGCGGGCTGATCGGCGCGCTGATCGGCCAGGCCTTCGACGGCACGACGACGCCGCTGGCCGCCGGCTTCTTCGGGCTGGCCATCCTGGCGCTGGCGCTGGTGGCGATTGCCGAGCGCGGCCGCCTCTATCGCGGCGCGCCGGTGCAGCCGGTCACTCGCGACTGACGCCGATGGCGGAAAAATCGAACAGGTCGCGGTCGAGCAGATGGCTCGGCCGCACATGGGCGAGCGCGCGGATCATCGTGTCCTTGCGGCCCGGCATCCGGCGCTCGATGTCCTGAAGCATCGCCTTCATGGCGTTGCGCTGGAGCCCGTCCTGGCTGCCGCACAGGTCGCACGGGATGATCGGGAACGCCATCGCCTCGGCGAAGCGGGCAAGGTCGGCCTCCGCGCAATAAGCGAGCGGGCGCAGCACGGCGACGTCGCCCTCGTCGTTCATCAGCTTGGGCGGCATGGCGGCGAGCCGGCCGCCGTGGAACAGGTTGAGGAAGAAGGTCTCGAGGATGTCCTCGCGGTGATGGCCGAGCACCAGGGCCGCGCAACCCTCCTCGCGGGCGATGCGATAGAGATGGCCGCGCCGCAGCCGCGAGCACAGCGAGCAATAGGTGCGGTTTTCCGGGATCTTGTCGGTGACGACCGAATAGGTGTCCTGATACTCGATGCGATGCTCGACGCCGGCGGCGGACAGGAAATCCGGCAGGATGTGTTTCGGAAAATTCGGCTGGCCCTGGTCGAGGTTGCAGGCCAGAAGCTCGACCGGCAGCAGGCCGCGCCACTTGAGGTCGAGCAGCAGCGCGAGCAGACCGTAGGAATCCTTGCCGCCCGACAGCGCCACCAGCCAGCGCTCGCCCGGCCGCACCATGGAGAAGTCGTCCAGCGCCTGGCGCGCATCCCGCAGCAGCCGCTTCCTCAGCTTGTTGAACTCCACCGTCGAGGGCGCCGCCCGGAACATCGGATGGCAGGCGGCATCGTCGGGGCCGCCGTCGGCGGCGGTGTCGGGATCGGGTGAAAGGCGCAGGTTCATCGCCACCTCATACAGGCGCGGCGGGCAAAGAAAAAGGCCGCGCTGCGACAGCGCGGCCCCGATTGCGAAGGCGAAAAGCCGAAATCAGCGCGAGTAGAACTCGACCACCAGGTTCGGCTCCATATGCACCGCGAACGGCACGTCGGACAGGCCGGGAACGCGGGTGTAGGTGGCGACCATCTTGTTGTGGTCGGCCTCGATGTAGTCCGGCACGTCGCGCTCGGCGAGCTGGACCGACTCCAGCACGATGGCGAGCTGCTTCGACTTCTCGCGAACCTCGATCACGTCGCCGGCCTTGCAGCGGTACGAGCCGATGTTGACGCGGCGGCCGTTGACCTTGACGTGGCCGTGATTGACGAACTGGCGCGCGGCGAAGATCGTGGGCACGAACTTGGCGCGGTAGACGATGGCGTCGAGCCGCGACTCCAGCAGGCCGATCAGGTTCTCCGGCGTGTCGCCCTTGCGGCGCGCGGCCTCCTCGTAGGTCTTGCGGAACTGCTTCTCGGAGATGTCGCCATAGTGGCCCTTCAGCTTCTGCTTGGCGCGCAGTTGCAGGCCGAAGTCGGACAGCTTGCCCTTGCGGCGCTGGCCGTGCTGGCCGGGGCCGTACTCGCGGCGGTTCACCGGGGACTTCGGACGACCCCAGATGTTCTCGCCCATGCGGCGGTCGAGTTTGTACTTTGCGGATTCGCGCTTGCTCATCGCATTCCCTTTCAAAACGTTGTACCCGAAAGCTCACGCTTCGGGCGAAGGAAACGCGCCCTCCTCTGGCTCCCTTTTGCGGAACCTGACAGGACATCCCACGCACGCATTGCGAAGATGTCCACGGGACACGTCGAAAAAATCCCGACGCCTTGCGGTGCGGGACCGGCGGCTGACTACCGCACCTTCGCGGCGATGTCAACGCGGCCGGCGGGCCGGTCCGTCAGCCGCGACGGGCGGCGTCGATGGCGGCGACGTCGATCTTCGTCATCTCCATCATGGCGGCGAAGGCGCGCCTGGCCTCGTCGCCGCCGACGGCCAGCGCCTCGCTCAAGGTGCGCGGGGTGATCTGCCAGGAGATGCCCCATCGGTCCTTGCACCAGCCGCAGGCGCTTTCCTGGCCGCCATTGTTCACGATGGCGTTCCAGTAGCGGTCGGTCTCCTCCTGATCGTCGGTGGCGATCTGGAACGAGAACGCCTCGTTGTGCCTGAACGTCGGCCCGCCGTTCAGGCCGATGCAGGGAATGCCGGCGACGGTGAACTCGACGGTGATCACGTCGCCCGCCTTGCCCGAGGGATAGTCGCCCGGCGCGTGGCGGATTGCCGTCACCGCGCTGTCGGGAAAGGTCGCGGCATAGAAACTGGCCGCGGCCTCGGCGTCCTTGTCGTACCACAGGCAGATGGTGTTCTTCGCGATTGACATGGCTGGCTCCTTTCCTTGGCCCGTGAAACGCGCCGCGCCCTATCGCGTTCCGGTGGCCAGCCCGAAACCCTGCATCAGCCGGCGGGCGAGGAAGTCGGGCTTTCCCGAGGTGAAGACGGCGATGTCGGGCTCGGCCGCGCCGCCGCCCGCCGGCTCGCACGGCGCGAGCAGCGACAGCGCCTGGCGCGCGATGGCCTCGGCCGGGTCTATCCAGTCGACCGGCCACGGCGCGGTCTTGCGCATGCGGTTGGCGAGGAAGGGATAGTGCGTGCAGGCCAGCACTACGATGTCGGTGCGCCGCCCGTCCATCTCCACGAAGCAGGGCGCGATCTCGGCCCTCACCGCCTCCTCGTCGACGAAGCCGTCGCGCATGTAGACCTCCGCCAGCGCGGCGAGCCGGTCCGATCCGACGAGGCGGACGTGGCAGCGCGTCGCCCATTTCTCGATCAGGTCGCGGGTATACTGCCGCTTGACCGTGCCGGGCGTCGCCAGCACCGAGACGAGGCCGGAGCGGGTGCGCTCGGCCGCCGGCTTGATCGCCGGCACCGTGCCGACGAAGGGCGTTTGCGGGAACGCCTCGCGCAATTCGGCCAGCGCCAGCGTGGAAGCCGTGTTGCAGGCGACGACGGCGATCTCGGGGTCGTGCTCGGCAAGCAGCCTGCGAAACAGCTCGACCACGTGCGCGCGCAGGGCCGGCTCCTCCCAGCGGCCATAGGGAAAGGCGGCGTCGTCGGCGACGTAGACGAAGCGCCGGTCGGGCATCAGCACGCGCGCCTCGCGCAGCACCGTCAACCCGCCGACGCCGGAATCGAACATCAGGATCGGCCTGTCACGCATCGCCGCCCGCCCCGCTCCCTTCCCCCTTGTCCGTGCGGGCCTTCATGTCGGCCTTCGCCTTGCGCTGCGGATAGACGCTGCCGCGCGGCTCGCTGGGCGAGAAATAGTCGAGCGAGGCGACGACCCCGCGCAGAACCTTGATCTCGGCCTCGGAGAAGCCCGGCCGGCTCAGCACGGCGCGCAAATTGTCGACCATCCTGGGCTTCTTCGTGGCGGGGCGGAAATAGCCGCGCGCCGACAGCGCCGCCTCCAGATGGTCGAGCAGGCCGTGCAGCGCCTCCTTGGGCGCGGGCGGCATGTCGGGGCCGCGGAAGGCGGTGTCGGTCTCGGCTTCCAGCCCCGACTTCATCCACTCGTAGGACATCAGCAGCGCCGCCTGCGCGATGTTGAGCGAGGCGAAGGCGGGATTGACCGGGAAGGTCACGATCTCGTCGGCCAGCCCGATCTCCTCGTTGTAGAGGCCGAAGCGCTCGCGGCCGAACAGGATGCCCGTCTTCTGCCCGGCGGCGAAGAAGGCGCGCAGCTTGCGGCCGGCCTCAACCGGCCCCAGCACCGGCTTGAAGCCGTCGCGCTCGCGCGCGGTGGTGGCGACGACGTAGTTCAGGTCGGCGATGGCCTCGCGCAGCGTGTCGAACACCGCGACGCCGTCGATGACGTGGTCGGCCTTGGAGGCGGCCGCGCGCGCCTTCTCGCTCGGCCAGCCGTCGCGCGGGGAAACGAGGCGCAGCTCGCCGAGGCCGAAATTGGCCATGGCGCGCGCCACCATGCCGATGTTCTCGCCGAGCTGCGGCTCGACCAGGACGATCGCCGGCCCTTCGTTCATCATCCGCCTTTCGCGGTCGGTTCCAGCCATGCCGTTCCTCGCAGGTTCAGGCCCGTTCCACTGGCACAGATCGCGGCAAAACGGAACGGGTCAGCGGGACAGGAAGGCGCGGATCGCCGCGGCCACCTGCGCCGGCTTCTCGTGCAGCAGCCAGTGGCCGGCATCGGCGATGCGCTCCACGCTCAGGTCCGGCGCGAAGCGGTCGAGCCCGTCGAGGCAGGAGGGCCGAAGCGCCTGGTCGGCCTCACCCCAGACGACGAGATGCGGCATCCTCACCATGAAGGCGTCGTCGGGCATGGCGAGGATCGGCACCTCACCCGCAGGCTCGCCCACCGGGGGCACCACGAGCGGCGTGGCGCGATACCAGTTCAGCATGCCGGTCAGCGCGCCGGGCTGCGACCACGCCTCGACATAGGCGGCCCGTGCCGCATCGTCCATGAACGGCGCCTGCGAGAAGCCCTCGATCATGCGCAGCAGCCGGCGGAACCCGTCCTGCGACAGCAGCGCCTCGGCATCCGGCGCGCGCAGCCGGTTGATGTACTGGCTCGCCCGGCGCTGCGCCTCGTCGTCCAGGATCGCCCGCTGGAAGCAGACCGGATGGACGCCGTTGGCGATCACCAGATGCGACAGCCGCCGCGGGTGCGCCATGGCGTAGGCATAGGCGACGGAGGCGCCCCAGTCGTGGCCGGCGAGCACGAAGGGCCGCCCCGGCGACAGGCTGTCGGCCAGCGAGGCGAGGTCCGCGACCATATGCCCGACCCGGTAGCTGTCCACGCCTTCGGGCTTCGACGACAGGTTGAAGCCGCGCTGGTCGGGCGCGGCCAGCCGGAAATCGCCGGCAAGCCCGGCCATCACCGGCGCCCAGCCGGCCCAGTATTCCGGGAAGCCGTGCAGGCAGACGATCAGCGGCGCGGCCGGGTCGCCGGCCATGGCGACATTGAGGCGCGCGGCGCCCGCCTCGTGCGTTTCAAACCTCACATCCATCCTCGCACCCATGCGCCGCGCCTCCCTCCGCGGGACCGAATTTCCGCTCTTTCCCCGGCTTTGCCTCGACTGCGCTCGGTGCTATGAGAGGCCGCATTTCCAGTCGAACGGCAGGGGGACCTCCCCCTTTTCCCAACATTGAGGGGTTTCTCATGGCGAAGATCAAGGTGGACAATCCCGTCGTCGAGCTCGATGGCGACGAGATGACCCGCATCATCTGGCAGTTCATCAAGGACAAGCTGATCCACCCCTATCTCGACATCGACCTCCACTACTACGACCTCGGCATCGAATATCGCGACAAGACCGACGACCAGGTCACCGTCGACGCGGCCAACGCGATCAAGAAGTACGGCGTCGGCGTCAAGTGCGCCACCATCACCCCCGACGAGGCCCGCGTCGAGGAGTTCGGCCTCAAGAAGATGTGGAAGTCGCCCAACGGCACCATCCGCAACATCCTCGGCGGCGTGATCTTCCGCGAGCCCATCATCTGCAAGAACGTGCCGCGCCTGGTGCCGGGCTGGACGCAACCCATCGTTGTCGGCCGCCACGCCTTCGGCGACCAGTACCGCGCCACCGACTTCCGCTTCCCCGGCAAGGGCAAGCTGACGATCAGGTTCGTCGGCGAGGACGGCCAGACGATCGAGCACGAGGTGTTCGACGCGCCGGGCTCCGGCGTTGCCATGGCCATGTACAACCTCGACGATTCGATCCGCGATTTCGCCCGCGCCTCGCTGAACTACGGCCTGCTGCGCGGCTACCCGGTCTATCTCTCGACCAAGAACACCATCCTGAAGGCCTATGACGGCCGCTTCAAGGACATCTTCCAGCAGGTCTACGAGGACGAGTTCGCCGCCGCCTTCAAGGAAAAGAAGATCTGGTACGAGCACAGGCTCATCGACGACATGGTGGCTTCGAGCCTGAAGTGGTCGGGCGGCTATGTCTGGGCCTGCAAGAACTATGACGGCGACGTGCAGTCCGACACGGTGGCGCAGGGCTACGGCTCGCTCGGCCTGATGACCTCGGTGCTGATGACGCCCGACGGCAGGACCGTCGAGGCGGAAGCCGCGCACGGCACCGTCACCCGCCACTACCGCCAGCACCAGAAGGGCGAGGAGACCTCCACCAACTCCATCGCCTCGATCTTCGCCTGGACGCGCGGGCTCGCCCACCGCGCCAAGCTCGACGACAATGCCGAGCTGAAGCGCTTCGCCGAGACGCTGGAGCGCGTGTGCGTGCAGACCGTCGAATCCGGGTTCATGACCAAGGATCTGGCGCTGCTGATCGGCGCCGACCAGCCCTGGCTGTCGACCACCGGCTTCCTCGACAAGATCGACGAGAACCTCCAGAAGGCCATGGCCTGAGGCCGGCCGGCGCAGCGACACGGAAGGCGGCCCACGGGCCGCCTTTTTCGTTTCCGCCGCCGCCTGCCCCGGGGCGCGGGCGCAAGCGAACCTTTGGCGCCCGCGCGCGTTTGTCCTTTTGCATCGCAACACAGGAGACACAGATGCCCTACGGACGATTCCTCGCCGGCCTTGCCGCCGGCAGCCTCATCGCCGGCGCCGCCCTGGCGCAGGCCGCATGGGTCGAGATCGATGACAACGTGCATGTGGCGGCGTTCGGCGCCACCGCCGACCAGGTGGAGGACTGGGACGTCCACGACGCATCCGGCGTCGAGATCGGCGAGGTCGAGGAGGTGGTCGGCACCGCGCCCGACACGCCGACGGCGCTGGTGGTCGATTTCGAGGGCAAGAACGGCTATGCCGACCGCGACGTCGTTATCCCGCTTGACCAGTTCACCCGGGCGAACAACCGCCTGACGCTGGATGCGTCGCCGGATGCCGTCGCCGGCATGGAAACGTGGAACGACTGATCCACGGCCGGGCTGGCGCAAGGGGCCGCGCCGTGCGGCCCCTCCTCTATCCGAGCAGCGCCAGGCCGGGAAACGTCTCGAGCAGCCAGTAGGCGGCGGCCTGCACGCCGCCGGTGAGGAACAGCACGCCCGCCGCGACCAGCAGGCCGCCCATCACCTTCTCGACCCGGCCCAGATGCACCTTGAACCGGCCGAGGAAGCGCATGAACGCGCCGGAAAACAGCGCCGCGAACAGGAACGGGATGCCGAGGCCGAGCGAATAGGCGGCAAGCAGCATCGCCCCCTCGCCCACCGTCTCGCGGCCGCCGGCCAGCGTCAGGATCGGCCCCAGCACCGGGCCGATGCAGGGCGTCCAGCCGAAGGCGAAGGCAAGGCCCATGAGATAGGCGGCTGCCGCGTTGGCCGGCTTGCCCGGCCCCTGGAACCGCGCCTCGCGCGACAGGAAGGGAAGGCGCACCACGCCGAGGAAGTTCAGCCCCATGACGATGATGAGGATGCCGGCGACGAGCGCCAGTTCCTGCTGGAAGGCGCGCAGCAGGCCGCCGATGGTGGAGGCCCCGGCGCCGAGCGCGATGAAGACCGTGGAGAAGCCGAGCACGAAGGCCGCCGCCGCCCCTACCAGCGCCAGACGCGCCGGCGCCGCGCGCATCGTGGCGCTGCCGTCGGCGTTCGCCGCGACATTGCCGCGGAAATCGTCGATCGACACGCCGGCCATGTAGCACAGATAAGGCGGCACCAGCGGCAGCACGCAGGGCGACAGGAAGGACAGCGCGCCCGCGCCGATCGCGCTCATATAGCCGATGTCGATTGCCATGAGCCTTGCAACTCCGAGCGTATCAGAACCCGCGCCTGATATAGACGCTCGACGCGCGCGTCTCCAATCACCAAAGCGTGGCATAGGGTCGCTGAGCGACGGCCGCGGCGACCCGCCAGCGCGGCAACCGCGTGCCTATCCCTGCGCCCGCGCCTTGCCGACGACGAGGCCGGCGAGCGCGAGGCTGGCGACGCCGAGGCGGACATGAAGCGGCGAAGCTGTGCCCGCAACCTTGCTTCCCTCAAAACATATTGAATTTGCTTTGTTTTTGGTGAGCGCGCTGGGGCTCGAACCCAGGACCTACTGATTAAAAGTCAGTTGCTCTACCGGCTGAGCTACGCGCTCCCGAAGGCGCGGCGCGCGCCCCGAAATTGCGGCGGAACATAAGAAGGCCGGGAAGCCCGGTCAACCGGAAAACGCGGCCGCGCCACGTTGCCGGACCACTTCGCTGTCTCATCGAAACGATGAAGCGGCCCGGGCAGCCGCGACGACGCCGACCGGCTCGTGGTGCGTGGCGGCGATGGATGCGCAATGCCGGCCTTCGAACCAGGGGGAAGATCGGCCAAACACCCATCGCTTCAAATGACACGTTCCTCGAACCTATATAACGAACGCATATGACACGCGGCGGCCGGCTATCGCATTGCCGTATCGCTGCCTGCGTAAATCTCTATTTCTCATCATGCCTGAAAAAGCCGATGCTGGGCGGATCAAACGGAATCCGCCACGATGACCACCAACCGGAGCGCCGCTCCCGTCGACACCATCGCCCTGCCGCTTTTCGTGCCGGCCGACCGCCCGGAGCGCCCTCCGCGCGCGGCCATTTCGCCCGATCCCGCTTCGACGCCGGGCTCGACTGCGGCGCAAGCCAACATGGCCATGAGCCTCGCCGCCAAGGCGAACTGGGAGGCGGCCGATGCCTGCCTCCGGTTCCATGGCGGCTTCGGCTGCGACTACGACGTCGAGCGCAAGTTCCGCGAGACGTGGCTCTACCAGGTCGCGCCGATCTCGACCAACCTGATCATGAGCTACGCGGCCGGGCACATCCCCGGCCTGCCGCGTTCCTATTGAGGGAAAGACGATGACCGCAACGCTCGACCTGCCGAACCTGAAAAGCTGGATCGGCAACGCCCATTCGGCACGGGACACAATCACGCCGCGCCTGGCAGCGAGCCTCGCCGCCATCCTCGACGAGCCAGCGGGCCTTGCCGAAGGCGATCCGGCCCCGGCCGGCATCCACTGGTGCCTGTCGCCCGAGATCGCGCCGATGTCGAGGCTGGGGCCGGACGGGCACCCGGCGCGCGGCGGCTTCCTGCCGCCGGTGCCGCTGCCGCGGCGCATGTGGGCCGGCGGGCGGCTGCATTTCCACGGCGCCTTCCGCGTCGGCGACACGATCGAGCGCCGTTCCCGCGTCAGCGGCGTCGACGTCAAGGAAGGCCGCAGCGGCGCGCTGTGCTTCGTCACGGTCGCGCACGAGTATCACGGCGCGGGCGGGCTGCTGCTCTGCGAGGAGCACGACATCGTCTATCGCGACATCGCGCCGACCGTGCCGGCGGAGCCGCCGGCCGAGCCGCTGCGTGGCGATGTCCATGCCGAGATCGCGGCGACGCCGGTGCTGCTCGCGCGCTACTCGGCCGTCACCTTCAACGGCCATCGCATCCACTACGACCGCGACTATACGCGCGACGAGGAGCTCTATCCCGGCCTCGTCGTCCACGGCCCGCTTCAGGCGACGTGGCTGCTCGGGCTGGCGCGGAAGGAGCTCGGCGGCAGCCTGCCGGAGCGCTTCGACTTCCGCGGCCGCTCGCCGCTGTTCGACGGCCAGACCGTCGGCATCCACGCGCGGCGCGAGGGCGAGGACCGGCTCGCCCTGTGGGTGACGGCGCAGGACGGCGTCGTCACGCTCGACGCGACCGCGTCCGGCCGCGCCGGCTGAGCCGCGGCCCCGCGCCTCGGCCAGCCGCGCGGTAGAGTCGGGGCCGGGACCTCACGGCGTTGACAGGAATTTAACGTGTTGCGGAACACAACTGGAACAGATAGTGTTTGTTCTGGTTTTGTTTATGACCTGATTCCCAAAGGGACCTGCGATGCTCACGCGCAAGCAACACGAGCTGCTTCTGTTCATCCACGAGAGGCTGAAGGAGACCGGCATTCCGCCGTCCTTCGACGAGATGAAGGAAGCGCTCGACCTCGCCTCCAAGTCCGGCATCCACCGCCTGATAACGGCGCTTGAGGAGCGCGGCTTCATCCGCCGCCTGCCCAACCGGGCGCGGGCGCTGGAGGTGCTGCGCCTGCCCGATTCGATCGCGCCGGGGCTGAACGCGGCCAGGAAATTCTCGCCGAGCGTCATCCAGGGCAGCCTCGGCCGCGCACCGGAACCCGCGGCGCGGCTACAGGCGGCCGGCAACGACGACGCGGGCGCTTCCGTCGCCATTCCGGTGATGGGGCGCATCGCCGCCGGCGTGCCGATCGAGGCGATCCAGCACAAGACCCATTCGATCAGCGTCCCGCCGGAGATGCTGTCGGGCGGCGAGCACTACGCGCTCGAGGTCAAGGGCGATTCGATGATCGAGGCCGGCATCTTCGACGGCGACACCGTCATCATCCGCAACGGCCAGACCGCCAATCCCGGCGACATCGTCGTGGCGCTGGTGGACGACGAGGAGGCGACGCTGAAGCGCTTCCGCCGCAAGGGCGCCTCGATCGCGCTGGAGGCGGCCAACCCGGCCTACGAGACGCGCATCTTCGGCCCCGACCGGGTCAAGGTGCAGGGCCGGCTCGTCGGACTTATCCGACGGTACTGAACCGGAGGCGCCGGTCTCCGCGCCTGGAAAGCGCCCGCAAGACGGCGCGCGGCGGGAAAGAGCCCGCGCGGCGCGGAAGGTTCGCGGCCGGGCGCGTCCTGATCCGGGCGGCATGGCTACCTGCGGCCCGCCGATATGTGCGACCGTGGCCGGCACATATCGTGGCGGTGCGCGGGGGTGGGTGCTTGCGCGTCTTCGCGGCGATTGCCGGCGGGCGACGGGCCGCCGCCATTGCGAGCCGTTGCACCGCATATCACCGCGATTCCGCGCCGGGGCGGCGGGTCGTTCGGTCGGGCAGTCCGTTCGACCGGATCGATGCCGATTCGTTCTGCATCCGCGCGGGCGCGCCCCTTTCAGCGCCGTGCGGGTTTGTGCCGGACTGCCCGGCATCGGAGTGCCCGGTGTCGGGACCGGGGAGTGCCGGTCGGTCCATGTCGGATCAGTCCGTGCCGGATCGGCCCGTATCGGGTGAGACCGCATCGGGTGAGACCGTATCGGGTGGGCGCGGGCGCTGCGTCGACGGCGGCTGCCGCCGGGGCGGCTCGTAGGGCGCAAGCCCCCTCGCCTCGCGCGAATAGCGGCGGTGCCCGTGCCAGGGCCGGTAGGGTTCTGCAATGGCGAAGCGGATTTCCGCGCGCAGAGGCGGCGGCGCGCTCGCGGCGTCCTGCCCCCGACGCCTGTCGTCGCGGAGAAAGCCGATCTCGGCGCTGCCGCGCCGGGCGAGGTCGCGAGCCGTGACGACCGCCGCCCCGCGTTGCGCGCACGGATTTGCGGCCGTGGCGTCGGCGATGACGATCAGGCTCGCATCGCCGCAGGCCGGGGCGGCTGCGTCCGCGTTCGCGGCATGGGCGATCACGGCACCGTCGGCGCGGCGGGCGATGCACAGGCCGCCGGCGCAGGAGAATCCGGCCTCGGCGGACGAGGCGACGTCTTTGCCGGGCTGCGCGGCGCCGCCGCCGGATGCCGCGGTCCCCCGCGATCCGGCGCCGGCCTTTTGCGGCCGCACGATCTCGCCGCCGCCGAAGGCGCGTTGCCAGTTGTCGATAGTGAAGGCGCGCGGCCGGGCGCGGTTGACCGCGATGCGCCCGTCGGCCAGGCGCAGCGCGACGAGGCCCGCATCCTCCGCCACGAAGGCGTCCGGCAGGCCGCGCGCGGCGACGAGCCCGATGCCGAGGCCGATCAGCGGCAGGCTCGCCCAGCGCAGCGCGCTTTCGGCCATGGTCAGCACCGCGAGCGCGGCCGTCAGCACCAGCACCGCCGGCAGCGGGATCGCGCCGGTGGCGTCGAAGGCCGAGTGCCCGGCCAGCCACAGCGCGATGGCGTTCATCGCCGCGATGCCCTGCCCCATCAGCCACAGCGGCGGCGCCTCGAGGCCGAAGGGCATCGCCAGCGCGGCCAGAACCGCCATCGGCATCACCACCACCGAGACCACCGGCATGGCCGCGAGGTTGGCGACGAGGCCGAGCGGCGACACCTGCTGGAAATGCCAGGCGGTGAACAGCGCCGTGGCGAGGCCGGCGACCACGGAGGTCATCGACAGGCCGGCGGCGTAGGCGACGCCGCCGCGCAGCATGGCCGCCGGCAGCGAGTCCCGCCCGCGTGCCCCGCGCGCCCGCGCGGGGCGGCGCTCGCGACGGTCGCGCCATGCCGCATAGGCCGCGACGAGGGCCGCGGTGGCGGCGAACGACATCTGGAACGACGGCCCCACGACCTCGTGCGGCGCCAGCGCCAGGATGATGAGCGCCGAAAGCGCGAGGTTGCGCATCGTCAGCGCCGCGCGGTCGAAGACGACGGCGAGCAGCATCACCGCCAGCATGATGAAGCTGCGCCGGGCGGCGACGTCGCCGCCCGACATGACGAGATAGAGCGCGGTCGCCAGCAGGGCGCAGGCGGCCGCGTACTTCTTGACCGGCCGGCGCATCGAGAAGGACGGGAACAGCGCGAAGGCGGCGCGCAGCGACACCATCAGCGTGCCGGCCACCAGCGCCATATGCAGCCCCGATATGGAAATGACGTGGTATAGGCCGGTGATGCGCAGCGCCTCGTTGATCTCCTCGGGTATGCCGGCGCGCACGCCGGTGATCAGCGCGGCGGCGACCGCGCCTTCCGGCCCGCCGACCCGGCGCTCGATGCGCCCGGCCATGCGGCCGCGCCAGCCCTCCACCCACGCGGCGACACGTGCGCGCAGGTCGGGCGGCGCATCCGTCGCCGCCGTCTCGGGGCCGGACAGGAAGAAGCCGACCGCGCCGATGCCGGAAAAGTAGCTCTCGAAGGCGAAGTCGTAGCTCGCCGGCCGCACCGGCCCCGATGGCGGCATCAGGCGCGCGACGCCGCGCACCACGTCTCCCGGCGCCAGCCCTTCCGGCACGGCGCGGGCCGTGGCGCGCACGCGCTGCGGCGCGTAGCGCAGGACCGGCCGTTCGGTGGCGAGGACATCGAGCGTCAGCCGCACGCGGCCCGTCGCCTGATGCTCGATGCGCACGACGCGCCCGGTCAGCCGCGTGGTGATCTCGGCGCCCAGCATCGGCGTCGCCGCCCGCCAGGTCTCGACCTTGCCGGCAAGCATGCCGGCGCAGAACATCGCGGCCGCCAGCAGCGCCGCGCGCAGCGGCGGGCGCGCCCGGGCCGCCGCCGACAGGCCGGCGGCAAGGCCGAGGCACAAAAGCAGCGGCGCGAAGGCCGGTTCCTCGCGCATCGCGAAATAGGCGAGCGCGCCCGCGGCCATGAACACCGGCGCGAACAGGAAGGCGTTGCCGCGGTCGAGCTCGCCGTCGAAGGCGCGGCGAAGCGCGGACGGAAGGCCCGCGAGCGGCGAAAGGGGGACGGGCAGCCCCGCCCGTCGCGGGCGAGGCGCGGATGGCGCGGCGGCCGGCGGCAAGGCTTCGGGCGGCAGGGCTTCGGGCGGCAGGGCTTCGGGCGGCAGGCCGGGCGCGGGCGCGGCGAAATGCCGGCGCTCGTCCGCCATGCGAGTCCGGCTTGCCTCCACGCCCGTGCCCCTCCCCGCCCGGTAACCGCTTGCACGCCAAGGAGCCTATGCTACATGAGCGCAGGCAAAAGACCACCGGGCGCGCCTCAGCCCGCATTCTCCCATCTGGCAGGCAGGAAGTCATGTCCGACAAGGTCGTCACCCGTTTCGCTCCCTCGCCCACGGGCTATCTGCACATCGGCGGCGCGCGCACCGCGCTGTTCAACTGGCTCTACGCACGACACACCGGCGGGGTGATGCTGCTTCGCATCGAGGACACCGACCGCGAGCGCTCGACGGAAGGCGCGACGGCGGCCATCCTCGACGGGCTGAAATGGCTCGGCCTCGACTGGGACGGCGAGCCGGTGTCGCAGTTCGCCCGCGCCGCGCGCCACCGCGAGGTGGCCGAGGAGCTGGTGCGCACGGGCAGGGCCTATCACTGCTACGCCACGCCGGCGGAGCTGGAGGAGATGCGCGAGAAGGCCCGCGCGGAAGGGAGGCCGCCGCGCTATGACGGGCGCTGGCGCGACCGCGACCCGTCGGAAGCGCCGGCCGGCGCAAGGCCCGCCATCCGCATCAAGGCGCCGCAGGAGGGCGAGACGCTGGTGCGCGACCGCGTGCAGGGCGACGTGCGCTTTCCCAACAAGGACCTCGACGACTTCATCATCCTGCGCTCGGACGGTAACCCGACCTACATGCACGCCGTGGTGGTCGACGACCACGATATGGGCGTCACCCACATCATCCGCGGCGACGACCATCTGACCAACGCCGCGCGCCAGACCGTGATCTACGAGGCGATGGGCTGGGACGTGCCGGTAATGGCGCACATCCCGCTGATCCACGGGCCGGACGGGGCGAAGCTTTCCAAGCGCCACGGCGCGCTCGGCGTCGAGGCCTACCGCGCCATGGGCTACCTGCCCGAGGCGCTGCGCAACTATCTCGCCCGCCTCGGCTGGAGCCATGGCGACGACGAGGTGATGTCGACCGAGGACATGGTGCGCTGGTTCGAGATCGAGGACGTCAACCGCGGCGCGGCCCGCTTCGACTACGCCAAGCTCGAGGCTCTCAACGGGCTTTATATGCGCCGCAGCGACGATGCCGCGCTGCTCGACCGCTTCCTCGCCACGCTGCCCTTCATCGAGGAGCGCGGCGCGATCCCGGCCGCGCCGACCGAGCAGCACAAGGCCATGCTGCTCGCCGCCCTGCCCGGGCTGAAGGAACGGGCGAAGACGCTGGTCGAGCTTGCCGACAGCGCCCAGTACCTGTTCGTGTCGCGCCCGCTTTCCCTCGACGAGAAGGCGGCGCAGATCCTCGACGCGGAGGCGCGCGGCACCATCGCGGCGCTGCTGCCGGAGCTGGAATCGCTGGGCGAATGGACGGCCGCCTCGACGGAAGGTGCCGTGCGCGCCTTCGCCGAAAGGACAGGCCTCAAGCTCGGCAGGATCGCCCAGCCGCTGCGCGCCGCGCTCACCGGCCGCTCGACCTCTCCGGGCGTCTTCGACGTCATCGCGGTGCTCGGACGCGAGGAGTCCCTCGCCCGCTTGCGCGACCAGATCGTAGCCTGAGCCAGGCTGCCGCGCGCCATGGTGCAATGCGGAAAACGGCCTGCGGAATCGCTTGGCAGGCCCCTGCAAATCGGATAGCAAGGGCGCGCAATCGGGTGATGATTGTCATTTGATATGACTGAAGAATGTTGCAGGCGGGGCGCCCTGGATTGAGAGGTGATTGTGATGAGCAGTTCGACCGCAAAGCTTGATTTCGACGGCAAGACCACCGAATTCAAGGTTCGAAAAGGCTCGGTCGGGCCGGATGTCATCGACATCAGTTCCCTCTACAGCAGCACGGGAGCCTTCACCTACGATCCCGGCTTCACCTCCACCGCAAGCTGCGAATCGAAGATCACCTATATCGACGGCGACGAGGGCGTGCTGCTGCATCGCGGCTATCCCATCGAGCAGCTCGCCGAGCACGGCGACTTCCTCGAGGTCTGCTACCTGCTGCTTTACGGCGAGCTGCCGACCAAGGCGCAGAAGGACGATTTCGACTATCGCGTCACGCACCACACCATGGTGCACGAGCAGATGTCGAAGTTCTTCACCGGCTTCCGCCGCGACGCGCACCCGATGGCGGTCATGTGCGGCGTGGTCGGGGCGCTGTCGGCCTTCTACCACGACTCCATCGACATCTCCGATCCGCACCAGCGCATGGTGGCGTCGATCCGGCTGATCGCCAAGATGCCGACCATCGCGGCCATGGCCTACAAGTACTATATCGGCCAGCCGTTCATGTACCCCAAGAACGACCTGAACTACGCGGCCAACTTCCTCTACATGTGCTTCGCGGTGCCGTGCGACGAGTACAAGGTCAACCCGGTGCTGGCGCGCGCCATGGAGCGCATCTTCATCCTGCACGCCGACCACGAGCAGAACGCCTCGACCTCGACGGTGCGGCTGGCAGGCTCCTCGGGCGCCAACCCGTTCGCCTGCATCGCCGCCGGCATCGCCTGCCTGTGGGGGCCCGCCCATGGCGGCGCCAACGAGGCGGCGCTGAACATGCTGGCCGAGATCGGCTCCGTCGAGCGCATTCCCGAATTCATCGCCCGCGCCAAGGACAAGAACGACCCGTTCCGGCTGATGGGCTTCGGCCACCGCGTCTACAAGAACTACGACCCGCGCGCCAAGCTCATGCAGAAGACCACGCACGAGGTGCTGGGCGAGCTCGGCATCAAGGACGACCCGCTGCTCGACGTGGCGATGGAGCTCGAGAAGATCGCGCTGACCGACGAGTACTTCATCGAGAAGAAGCTCTACCCCAATATCGACTTCTATTCCGGCATCACGCTGAAGGCGCTCGGCTTCCCGACCGCCATGTTCACCGTGCTGTTCGCCCTCGCCCGCACCGTGGGCTGGATCGCGCAGTGGAAGGAGATGATCGAGGACCCGAGCCAGAAGATCGGCCGCCCGCGCCAGCTCTATACCGGGCATCCGTCCCGCGACTACGTGCCGATCGCCAAGCGCTGAGGCGCGGGCCGCAAGGCAGGAACGACGAAGGGCGCCGGCGGCGCCCTTTTTCATGCGCCCGGTTCAGCCCTTGCGGGCGATGCACTCCAGCACGGCCTCGGCCGCCAGCTCGCCCGAGGGACGCGGGGTTTCCATGCGCCCGGCAACCTGCCGGAAGCCGTCGAGCTGCGCGGCGCGCATCGGCGTGTCGGCCCACAACTGCTCGATGAGGCGGGCGAGATGGCCCGGTCGCACGAACTCGTTGTAGACTTCCGGCACCACCGGCCAGTCGGCGATGAGGTTGGGCAGCGAGGCCGACCATGTGGTGATGAAGCGCATCATCGCCGACCACATCCAGTCGGTGCGGTAGCACGAGACCAGCGGCACGCCCGCGAGCGCAAGCTCCAGCGATACCGTGCCGGAAGCGGCCAGCGCGGCGTCGGCCTCGCCGAAGGCTGCCCATTTTCCGGCCTCGTCCTCGACGATGCGCGGCCGCACCGGCCAGCCGGCCACCGCTTCCTCGACCAGCGCGGCGACGTGCGGCACCGTCGGAATGGTCACCTCGAACACCGCGCCGCGCCGGCCGAGAAGGCACAGGGTCTCGCCGAAGGGGCCGAGCAGCCGGCGCACCTCGCCACGGCGCGAGCCGGGCAGCACGAGTAGCCGGCGCGCCTCGCCCGGGGCGGCGGCCCTGCCCTGCTGCGCCGCGCGCGCCGCCAGCACGCCCGGATGCGAGGCGAGCCTGTGGCCGACATAGACGCCTTGCGGGCCGTCGAGACGCGCCAGCGCCTCCGGCTCGAACGGCAGCACGCACAGCACGCGGTCGACATGGGCGCGCATGGCCGGCGCGCGGCCCGGCCGCCACGCCCACACGCTCGGGCACACATAGTGGACGATGGGCACCGCGGGCGCGGCCGCGCGCAGCCTGCTCGCGACGCGCAGGGAGAAATCCGGGCTGTCGATGGTGACGAGGCAGTCGGGCTCGGCCTTCGCCACCGCATCGGCCGTCTGGCGGATGCGGCGCGCCAGCCGCGGCAGGTCGCGCAGCACCGCGGTGATGCCCATCAGCGCGATCTCGGACCCGTCGAACAGCGGTTCGAGGCCGAGCTCGCGCAAGTGGCGGCCGCCCACCCCGACGAGCTCCACCGGCCGGCCGGCAATCCGCCCGAGCGCGGCGACCAGATCGGCCCCGAGCAGGTCGCCCGATTCCTCGCCGGCGACGATGGCGATCCGCAACGGGCGCCCGCCGTTCATGACCGCACCCCGGGCTCCACGCCGACGATGAACAGGCCGGCCGCGTCGGCCAGCGCCACCGTGCGCTCGAAATCGAGGATGAAGGTGCTGCCGGCGTCGAGCGCGATGCCGGCAAGGCCGGCCGCCTGCGCCGCGCCGATGGTGTCGGGGCCGATGGCCGGCAGGTCGGCGCGCCGGTCCTGCTGCGGCTTGCAGCACTTGACCAGCACGCCGCCGGTCTTTCCCGCGAGGCGGCCGTGGCCGCGCATGCCGGCAGTGCGCTCCAGCAGGCCGTCGGTGCCCTCGATGCCCTCGAGCGCGATGACGCGGCCGCCGACGGAGATCGCCGCCTGGCCGATGTCGAGCCGGCCGATGGCGCGCGCGGCCTCGACGCCGGCCTCGATATCGCGGCGGTCATGGGCGGAGGGCGCGGCGCGCGTCACCACGCCGCGCGGGGCGAGCAGGTCGGGCACCACTTCATGCGCGCCGACGACGCGGATGCCGTTCGCCTCCATCAGGCCGATGACGGCGCGCAGCAGGCCGTCGTCGCCGCCGAGCAGGCCGGCGGCGGCGCGCGGCAGGCTGGTGAGAAGCCGCAGCGACCACCGTATCGCGGACAAGCGCGGCCGCCGCTCGATGCTGCCGGCCAGGATGACCCTGCCGATGCCTTCCTTGCGCAAGCGGGCGAGAAGCGGACCGAGATCCTCGACGGCGACGTCGAACCGCTCGGCGCCGGCGAAATCGGCGGCCGTGGCCTCGCCCGCCACCACGGCGACGAGGGGGGCCTCGCCTTTCGCCACAAGCGTGCGCACCACGGCGACGGGCAGCGCCCCGCCGCCGGCAACGACCGCGATGCGGCCTTCCGGCGCTGCGCCGGCCGGCGGCGAAAGGTCAGTCGCCGCCATCGCCGGCGGCCTCGCCGCGGTCGCCCAGAGCCGGCACCGTGAACTGCCTCTTGCCGCGGCTTGTCAGGAAATCGAGGATGTCCGTCACGACGGGCGAGCCGGAGAACGCGCGCCGCACCGCCTCGACGTTCTCGCCCACGGTGCGTTCGGGCGAGAACAGCATGCGGTAGGCGGCCCGCATCGTCGCGAGATCCGCGCGGCTCATGCCGGAACGCTTCAGCCCGATGATGTTGAAGCCGCGCAGCGTCGCCCGGTTGCCCACCGCCATGCCGTAGGGGATGACGTCGCCGACCACGGCGGCCATGCCGCCCACGAAGGCATGATGGCCGACGCGCACGAACTGGTGGATCGCGGCGAGGCCGCCGACGATGACGTTGTCGCCGATCTCGCAATGGCCGCCGAGCGTGGCGCCATGCGTCAGCGTGACGTTGTTGCCGACGATGCAGTCGTGGGCGACGTGGGAATAGGCGAGGAAGAAGCCGTTGTCGCCCACCGTGGTGCGGCCGCCGCCATGCTCGGTGCCGCGATGCATGGTCACCGATTCGCGGATGTCGCAATTGGCGCCGATGTCGAGCGCGGTCGGGCCGCCCTTGTACTTCTTGTCCTGCGGCGGGCCGCCGAGCGCGGCGAAGGCCTGCACCTGCGTGCCGCCGCCCACCGTCGTGACGCCGCTGACCGAGACGTGGCTGACCAGCCGCACGCCGTCGCCGAGCACGACCTGCGGGCCGACATGGCAGAACGGCCCGACCTCGACGCCGACGCCGAGCGCGGCGCCCTTCTCGACCACGGCGCTGGGATGGATCAGCGTTGCGCTCATCGGCGTCCCCTTCAGGCGGCGGGCTTGGGCGACATCATCGCCGAAATCTCGGCCTCCGCCGCCCTGGCGCCGTCGACCAGCGCCTCGCAGGCGAAGCGCCAGATGTTGCCGCGCTGCTTGAGCTTGCGCACATGGATCTCCAGCCGGTCGCCGGGCACCACCGGCCGGCGGAACTTGGCGTTGTCGATGGTCATGAAATAGACCAGCGACGGCTTGTCCTCGCCGGTGGAGCGGATGCAGATCGCGCCGGCTGTCTGCGCCATCGCCTCGACGATGAGCACGCCCGGCATCACCGGCTGCCCGGGGAAATGGCCCTGGAAATGCGGCTCGTTGAAGGTGACGTTCTTGATGCCGACGGCCGAATTGTCGCCGTCGATCCCGACGATGCGGTCGACGAGCAGGAACGGGTAGCGGTGCGGCAGGAGCCGCAGCAGCTTGAGGATGTCCACGCTGTCGAGCGTCGTGCCGGCGGCTTCAGCCATCTCGCTTTCCCTTCCCCTCGCCTCTGGCCATGGCGCGCAGCATGGCGATCTGGCGCATCGTTTCCTTCATCGGCTGGGCCGGAACGCCGCCCCAGCGCTCGCCGGCGGGAACGTCCGTCATCACGCCGGCGGCCGCCGCGATCTGCGCCCGGCTGCCGATGGCGAGGTGGTCGGCGATGCCGACGCGGCCGCCCAGCATCGCGCCGTCGCCGATGGTGACCGAGCCGGAGATGCCGCAATGGGCGGCAAGCACGCAGAAACGGCCGATGCGCACGTTGTGCGCGATCTGGACGAGATTGTCGATCTTGGTGCCCTCGCCGATCACCGTATCGGACAATGCGCCGCGGTCGACGGTTGTGTTGGCGCCGATCTCGACGTCGTCCTGGACGATGACGCGGCCGAGCTGCGGCACCTTCTCCACGCCGCCGCCTCCGGCGACATAGCCGAAGCCGTCCTGGCCGATGCGCGCGCCGGCATGGACGACGACCCGGTTGCCCAGAAGCGCGTGCTGGATCGTCACGCCGGGACCGACATAGCCGTCGCGGCCGATGCGGCAGGACGGCCCGACGACGGCGTTGGGCGCGACGACCGTGCCGCTGCCGACCTCGGCGCCCGGGCCGACGACGGCACCGGCCTCGACGATGGCGCCGGGCTCGACAAGCGCGTCGGGATGGACATGCGCGGCCGCAGAGATGCCGGTCTCGCCGGTCATCGCGGCCGGGCGGGCGGCGGACGGAAACATCAGCCGGCCGATCATGGCGAAATCGCGATGCGGATGGGCGGAGACCAGCACCGCGACCCCCTCGGGGGCGGCGGCCGCGGCGTCTTCGGAGCACAGCAGCGCCGCCGCCTCGACGCCCGCGACCATGCCGGCGTTGCGCTTGCCCTCGACGAAGACCAGCGCGCGCGCCCCGCCCCGGTCGGCCGGGGCAAGGAGCGAGACCTCATTGTTCGCATGCGCGGGCGTGCGAAGCTGCGCCCCGGTCAACGCGGCGATCTCGCCGGCGGTGAAAAGGCGCGACGGCGTGAAGAATACCGGATCGCTCATGCAAGCCTTCTCTTCCGGGCCTTTACGGCCCGGAAGCGCGCGTCCCGACGCTAGAAGCGGGTCGAGACGCCGAAATTGAAGTTCTGGACCCTGTCGCCGTCTTCCTTCAGGACCGGAACGGCGTAGTCGACGCGCAGCGGGCCGAAGGGCGAGGCCCAGATGATGCTGGCGCCCACGGAAGCGCGCCACTCCATGTCGGTGCCGACGATGTTGGAGCCGGGGATGCGCTCGATCTTGTTGCCGAACAGCGTGGCGGCATCGGCGAAGACCGCGCCGCGGAAGCCGAGGCCTTCCGAGATGACCGGCAGCGGGAACTGCATCTCGGCCGAGCCGTGGAAGTAGGTCGTGCCGCCGAGGTGCCTGTTCTCGCCGGAGATGCCGGTGCCGTCGTCATACGGGCCGATGCCGTTGTGCCGGAAGCCGCGGATCATCCGCTCGTTGCTCTGGAAGTGGTCGAACACCCGCAGCTCGCTGCCGCCGAAGCTCGCGATATGCCCGCCGCCGGCCGACAGCAGGCCGACGAGATCCATCTCATCCGACAGCGTCCTGTAGTAGGTGCCGCGGCCGGAGACCTTGGCCCACTGCGCGTCGCCGCCGAGGCCGGCCACTTCGAGCGTCAGGTTGGCGTAGATGCCGTCGCGCGGCGACTGCATGTTGTCGATCGTGTTGTAGATCAGCGCGCCGCTGACCGACGACTTGGTCCACGGGCTCTGGTTCTCGATCGCATGCTTGAGATACTGCGAGATGCGCAGGTTGCCGCCGGTGAGGCACTCCGTCCCGGTCAGGACGCCGTCGAGATCGAGATCGCAGTCCTCGGTGTAGTCATACTTCTCCTGCGCGAGATTGTACGCCACCTGCGCGGTCAGCGCCTGGGTGATCGGCAGACCGAAGCGAACCGTGCCGCCGGTGAGCTGGGTCTCGTAATCGTCGTATTCGGCGGTGCTGCGATAGATGTCGAAGCCCGCGGCGATGCGGCGGCCGAGGAAGTACGGCTCGGTGAACGAGAACTGGAAGTTGCGCGAGTTCCTGCCGCCGCCGGCGGAGAAGCGGATCGCCTGGCCGCGACCGAGGAAGTTGCGCTCGGCGATCGAGCCCTCGACGGAGAAGCCCTTGTCCTGGCCGCCCGTCGTGTAGCCGCCGCCGACCGAGAGCTCGCCGGTCGACTTCTCGACCACGTCCACCACCAGCACGACCTGGTCCGGCTCGGAGCCGGGCGCAGTCGCGATGTTGATGCTGGCAAAGTAATCAAGGCGTTCCAGGCGGCGCTTCGCGCGCTGGACGAGGACCTGGTTGAAGGCGTCGCCCTCGCTGATGTCGAACTCGCGGCGGATGACGTAGTCGCGCGTGCGGGCGTTGCCGCGAATCTCGATGCGCTCGATATAGGCGCGCGGCCCCTGGTCGATGGAATAGACCACCGAGATGGTCTGGTTCTCGAAGTTGCGGTCGCCGCGCGGCGTCACCTGCGCGAAGGCGTAGCCGAGGCCGGCCGCGCGCTCCGCCAGCGCCACCAGCGATTCCTCGACCGACCTGGCGCTGTAGTAGTTGCCCTCGCGCGTCTTGAGCGAGCCCTTCAGCGTCTCGGCGTCGAGGCCGTCGACGGTGCTCTCGACCTCGATCGAGCCGAAGCGGTAGCGCCGGCCCTCGTCGACCGTGAAGACGATACGGTAGGTGTTGTTGGCCTCGTCGAGCTCGGCGTGGGACGACACCACGCTGAAATCGGCATAGCCGTGGTTGTAGTAGAAGCGGCGCAGCAGCTCCTCGTCGGCGCGCAGCCGGTCCTCGTCGTAGATGTCGTTGCGCGACAGGAAGGACAGGATGCCCGAACGCTTGGTCGAGATCACATCGCGCAGGCGGCCGTCGGAATAGGCGCTGTTGCCCTCGAACTCGATGGCCGTGATCTTGGTGCGGCCGCCCTCCTGGATGTCGAAGACGACGTTGACGCGGTTGTCGCCGAGATCGACCACCTGCGTGGTGACCGTGGCGTCGTCGCGGCCGATGCGGGCATAGGACTGGCGGATCGTCTCGGCGTCGGCGGCCATCAGCGCCTCGGAGAACGAGCCGCGCGGCTGGAGCTGGATCTGGCGCGACAGGTCCGCGTCCTTGATCTTCTTGTTGCCCTGGAACAGGACCTGATTGACGATCGAATACTCCTCGACGCTGACGATCAGCGTCGAGCCGCTCTGGGTGATGCGCACGTCGGAGAACAGGCCGGTCGCGAACAGGCGCTTGACGGCCTCGTCGATGTCGCCGGCGCTGAAGTTGCGGCCCGGGCGGATGTCGACATTGTTGCGGATGGTCTCGGCGTCGACGCGGCGGTTGCCGCGGACCTCGATCCGGTTGACGACCGCGGCCTCCGCGACGGTGGCGGAAGCGAGCTGCATGACGGTCGCGCCGGAGAACACGAAACCGGCCGAAAGAGCCACCGCCGACACGGCGCTCAGGAAACTGGAAGCTGCCTTCATTGGGCTTTGAAACCTTTTATTCTCGTAGTCCCCACGGCGAGAACACCGGGCGGCGCGGTCAGTCCGCATACCGTATTACCCGGATTTTCCCTACACGCAAGGCTCCGGGTTAACATGTATTTACTAAAAGGCGCGGCGTGGCATTCGCGTCACGCCCGCGTCGCGGCATGGTAAACGAGCGGTCAACGCTTCCGGCGGCCGGTTTGCGGCGTTTCATGTCTCAGCATCCGAACAGGTCGTTCCAGAACACGAATCCCATGAAGGCCAGCACGGCGAACATGCCGACCCGGTAGACGATCTCCATCACCCGCTCCGAAACGGGCCGGCGCATGGCCGCTTCCAGCCCGTAGAAGACGAGATGGCCGCCGTCGAGCGGCGGAATCGGCAGGAGATTGAGGAAGCCGATGCCGACCGACAGGATGGCGACGAGCTGCACCAGCCATTCGAAGCCCAGCGCCGCGGCCCTTCCCGCCATGTCGGCGATCCTGACCGGCCCGCCGAGCTGGCAGCGGTCCTCCCGCCCGGCCGCGAAGCGCTGCAGGAACTGGCCCGTGCGCACGATGATGTGGCCAGTCTCCTTCACCGCCTCGGCGACCGATTCGACCGGGCCGTACTCGATGTGGCGCGGCTGGCCGAGCTCCTCGTTGTTGACGACGCCGATGACGCCGATGCGGATGACGTTGCCGAGCGCGTCGGTCTGCTCGACCAGCTCGGGCGTCGCCGTCAGCGTCACTTCGCCGCCGTCGCGCGCCATGACGAAGGCGATCGAATCGCCGGCGCGGCCGGAGACGAGCCGCTGCACGTCGCCGAAGGTCGTCACGCGCCGGCCGTCGACGGAGACGAAGCGGTCGCCGGGCAGGAAGCCGGCCGCCTCGGCCGGGCTGCCGGGCCGCACCTCCGCGACCGTGGGCTCGGTGACGGTGCGGCCGTAGATCGAGAACATCACCGCGAAGACGGCGATGGTGAGCAGGAAGTTGAAGGCGGGCCCCGCGAACACCGTGGCGGCGCGCTTCCACACCGGCTGGAGGTGGAAGGCGGCCTTGCGCTCGGCGGGGCTGAGCGCCCCGGCTTCCTGCGCGGACGGGTCGCTGGTGACGCTCATGTCGCCGAGGAACTTGACGTAGCCGCCGAGCGGGATCGCCGACAGCTTCCAGCGCGTGCCCCTGCGGTCGTGGAAGCCGACCAGCTCCGGCCCGAAGCCGACGGAGAACTCGCTGACGCCGATGCCGCACCAGCGGCCGACGAGGTAGTGGCCCATCTCGTGAACGAACACGACGACGGTCAGCACGAACAGGAACGGAATGACGGTCGTGAAGACGATGTTGTCGAAGCTGAAGAACGTGCTCGCGAAATCGGTCACGGTGACTCCCATTCATCCCTGCGGCGCTGCGATCGCCCTAATACGATTCCAATACCGGCGAATCCGTGTCCAAGGCTTGCGGCACGCTCAGCGCCCGGCGACGCCGATGGTGACCCAGCCTTGCGGCGCAAGCGGCGAAAGGACGGGCCAGGCGGCGGCGGACAGGCTTATCCAGTCGCGCCTCTTGCCCATGCGGCCGGGCGGCTCGTCATGGGCGGAAAACGCCGCGTCGTCCGGCCACAGATGATACTCCTCGAAGGGCCGGTCGAGCCAGGCGCGGAAGACCGCCCCGCCCTCTGTCCATGCCGTCACCCGCACCCAGCCGGAAGCGTCGGCCTCGGCGCGGATCTCGCCCCGCGCGCCGCCGGCGGAAAAGCCGGCCGCGACGGAGCGGCCGCTTTCATGCGACAGCAGGGCCAGCCGCGCCGGCAGGCCGGGCTCGCCTTCCACCAGCCGGTCCGGCCAGCTTTCGACGTCGCCGGCGAGGTTGTCGATCAGCCAGCCCACCAGCTCGCCCGTGTCCGGGCCCGACGTCTCCCACCCGTAGATCGGCTCGCAGAACGACGGCCGCGCTTTCGGCGCGCTCATCGGGCGAAGAAGGCGGCGGCGGGCGCGTCCGGCCCGGCAAGAAGCGCGCCGACCGAAAACAGCGCGACGGCGGCGGCCGCCAGGCCGTCGACCCGGTCCATCACGCCGCCATGGCCGGGAATGAGCTGGCTCGAATCCTTGACGCCGAAGCGCCGCTTGATCGAGGATTCGAACAGGTCGCCGATCTGCGAGACCGCCGACAGCGCCAGCGTCAGCGCCACCAGCGCGACCCAGCCGAGCGGCGAGCCGAGGCCGGAGGCGACGGCCGTGCCGGCGAGGATCGCGGTCGCGGTTCCGCCGAGCGCGCCGCTCCAGGTCTTGCCGGGCGAGATCGAGGGCGCGAGCTTCGGTCCGCCCAGCGCCCGGCCGACGAAATAGGCGAGGATGTCGGTGGCCCAGACCACGGCGAACAGGAACAGGGTGGCGTAGAGCCCGGCCGCGTCGCCGCCGCGCAGCGCCGCGAGCGAGATGCCGAGCAGGCCGGCATAGGCGAGGCCGGCCACCGGCCAGAAGCCCGCCCCGGCATAGGCGGCATGGGCCGCGCTCGCCACGACCGCGACGGCGAGCGCGACGAGCAGCGTCGAGGCCGGGAGGCCGGCCAGCAGCATGGCGAGAACGAGGCCGAGCAGGACGGCGACGACGGCGCGGTGCGCCCGAGCCCCGGCCGGCGCCGACATCGCCAGCCATTCGTAGAGCACGGCGCCGGCGATCGCCGCCGCGAGCAGGCGATACCAGACGCCGCCGGCAAGGGTGAGCGCCAGCGCGACGGCGACGAGCACGATGCCCGACAGCACGCGCTGCTGGAGGTTGCTGGCTGCCGCCCGGCCGCTCATGACGCGGCGGTGCGTGCCGGGACGCCGCCGAAGCGGCGCTCGCGCGCGGCGAAGCTGGCGATGGCCTCGGCAAGCTCATCGGCGCCGAAATCGGGCCAGTAGCAGGGCATGAACACCAGCTCGGAATAGGCGCTCTGCCACGGCAGGAAATTGGACAGCCGCTGCTCGCCGCTGGTCCTGACGATGAGGTCGGGATCGGGGATGAGCCGCGTGTCGAGGAACTGGGCGAAGGCCTCGGGCGTGATCTCGGCCGGATCGAGCGTGCCGGCGGCCACCGCCTCGGCCACCTGGCGCGCGGCGCGGGCGATCTCGTCGCGGCCGCCATAGTTGAAGGCGATGACGAGGTTCATCCCCTTGTTGGCGACGGTGAGCGTCTCGGCCTCCTCAACGAGGTCGCGTATGTCGGGGGCAAGGCTGTCGCGCGCGCCGATCATGCGCACGCGCACCCCGGAATGGTGCAATTCGGCGAGGTCGCGGCGGATGAAGGTCTTCAGAAGGCCCATCAGGTCGGTGACCTCGGCCTTGGGGCGCGACCAGTTCTCCGACGAGAAGGCATAGACGGTCAGCCACTCGATGCCGAAATCGCCGGCCGCGCGCACGGTGCGGCGCAGCGCCTCGACGCCGGCGCGGTGGCCGGCGGCGCGCGGCAGGCCGCGCGCCTTGGCCCAGCGGCCGTTGCCGTCCATGATGATCGCGATATGGGCAGGCTTCACGATGCGGCCCCTTTCAAGGAGAACCCGTAGCCGGCGCGCTATCGGGGCCGGGAGGGACCGACCCCGACGGCGCACCGCAATCACACCTGCAGGATCTCCGCTTCCTTCTCGGCCAGCAGGCCGTCGATCGCGGCGATGGTGTCGTCGGTCAGCTTCTGCACCCTGTCGTGCTGGACGCGCGACTCGTCCTGGCTGATGTCGCCGTCCTTCTCGGCCTTCTTGGCATGCTCCATGCCGTCGCGCCGCACGTGGCGGGCGGCGACCTTGGCCTGCTCGGCATATTGATGGGCGATCTTGACCAGCTCCTTGCGGCGCTGCTCGTTCAGCTCCGGCAGCGGGATGCGCAGCGTGGTGCCGTCGACGATGGGGTTGAAGCCGAGATTGGCCTCGCGGATCGCCTTGTCGACCGCGCCGACGAGCTGCTTGTCCCACACCGAGACGGAGAGCATGCGCGGCTCGGGCACGCTGACGGTGGCGACCTGGTTGATCGGCATGGGCGAGCCGTAGGCCGTCACCTGGATCGGGTCGAGCAAATTGGCGGAGGCGCGCCCCGTGCGCAGCGAGGCGATGTCGTGCTTGAAGGCGGCGATCGCGCCGTCCATGCGCCGCTGCAAATCCTTGAAGTCCACTCCGGTGCTGCTCATCCGATTCTCCGCTGCCGGTCGGGCCGGCATTTCTCGCTTCTCGTTGCCGTCCTTTGCGGTACGGCGAAGGCGTCAGGCGTCGCTGACGATGGTGCAGTGGCCCTCGCCCCGCAGAATGGCGCCGAAGCCGCCTCTCTCATGGATCGAGAAGACGATTATCGGAATGTTGTTCTCGCGCGCAAGTGCAATTGCTGCCGTATCCATGATTGCCAGCCCGTCGCGGATGACCTCGTCATGGGTGATGCGCTCGTAGCGCCGGGCGGAGGGGTCGCGCTTGGGATCGGCGGTGTAGACGCCGTCGACCTGCGTGCCCTTGAACAGGGCGTCGGCGCCGATCTCGGCCGCGCGCAGCGCGGCGGCGGAATCGGTGGTGAAGAACGGGTTGCCGGTGCCGCCGGCGAAGATCACCACCTTGCCCTGGTCCATGTAGGCGGTGGCCTGGCGCTGCGAGAAGCTCTCGCACAGCTCCGGCATGGCGATGGCCGACAGCACCACCGCCTCGACGCCGAGCTTGACCAGCGAGGTCCTGAGCGCCAGCGAGTTGATGACGGTGGCGAGCATGCCCATGTGGTCGCCGGTGACGCGGTCGCCGCCGGCCGACGCCACGGCGACGCCGCGGAAGATGTTGCCGCCGCCGATGACGATGCCGACCTCGACGCCCATGGCGCGGGCTTCGGCCACGTCGGCGGCGATGCGGTCGGCGACGGAGACGTCGATGCCGAAGCCCTGCTCGCCCATCAGCGCCTCGCCGGAGGCCTTGAGAAGAACGCGGCGAAAGGCGGGCTTGGACGGCATGGGATTTCCTCGTCGGTGGATGGCGCGGTGCAGGCGATACACGAAGGGCGCCGCGATGTCACGCGGCGCCCCTCGATCGATGCGCGGTAGGCGGGCTGGACGTCACCCCTTGGCGGCGGCGGCCACCTCGGCGGCGAAGTCGGTCTCTTCCTTCTCGACGCCCTCGCCGAGCGCGAAGCGCACGAAGCCCGCGATCTTCGCCGGCGCGCCGATGTCCTTCTCGGCGGCCTTGAGCGCGGCCTCGACCGTCAGGTCGGGATTGATCACGAAAGCCTGCTTGAGCAGAACGACCTCCTCGAAGAACTTGCGCAGGCGGCCTTCCACCATCTTCTCGATGATGTTCTCCGGCTTGCCGGATTCGCGCGCCTGGGCGGCGAAGATGTCCTTCTCGCGGGCCACGGCGACCGGGTCGACCTCCTCGGCGGTCAGCGCCAGCGGGTTGGTGGCGGCGACGTGCATCGCCACCTGGCGGGCGAAGGCGCGCGCGGCCTCCGCGTCGCCCTGCGTCTCGATGGCGACGAGGACGCCCATCTTGCCGAGGTTCTCGGCGACGGCGTTGTGGACATAGGTCGCCACCGCGCCGGCGGTCACGGAAAGCCTGGCCGAGCGGCGCAGGCTCATGTTCTCGCCGATGGTGGCGACGGCGTCCTTGATCGCCTCGTCGACCGGCTTGCCGCTGGCCGGATGGATCGCGGCGCCCACGGCGTCGCGCGAGCCGTCGGTGCCGAGCGCGGCCTGCGCCACGGCGCGCACGAGCTCCTGGAACGCCTCGTTGCGGGCGACGAAGTCGGTCTCGGAATTGACCTCGACCACGACGGCGCTGGCGCCGTCGGCGGCGACGCCGATCAGGCCCTCGGCGGCGGTGCGGCCGGCCTTCTTGTCGGCCTTGGCGATGCCCTTCTTGCGCAGCCAGTCGACCGCGGCCTCGATGTCGCCGCCGGTCTCGGCAAGCGCGGCCTTGCAGTCCATCATGCCCGCGCCGGTCATGTCGCGCAGTTGTTTGACCTGTGCAGCAGAAATGCTCATTGTCGCCTCTTCAAATCCGTCATTCAAAAGGAGCGGCGCACCGTGGGTGTCCAGGTGCGCCTGCTTCGGTTCCGTCACTGGGTTCCGTCGTGGCGGCCGCCTCGGCGGCCGGCAGGATCAGGCGTCCTTGCTTTCCCCGGCCGGGGTCTGGCCGGCTTCCTCGCCGAGCGCCGGCTCGACCGGGGCCTCCTCCGCGGCGCCGATGTCGACGCCGAGCGCGCCCTGCTGGCGGGCGATGCCGTCGATGGCGGCCTTGGAGATCAGGTCGCAGTAGAGCTGGATGGCGCGCGCGGCGTCATCGTTGCCCGGGATCGGGAAGTCGACCCTGTCGGGATCGCAGTTGGAATCGACGATGGCGACGACCGGGATGCCGAGGCGCTTGGCCTCCTGGATGGCGATCGCCTCCTTGTTGGTGTCGATCACGAACATCAGGTCGGGCGTCGAGCCCATGTCCTTGATGCCGCCCAGCGCCTTGTCGAGCTTCTCGCGCTCGCGCTCGAGGTTCAGGCGCTCCTTCTTGGTGAAGCCCTGGGCCTCGCCGGAGAGCAGCTCGTCGAGCTTGCGCAGGCGCGAGATCGAGTTGGAGATCGTCTTCCAGTTGGTCAGCATGCCGCCGAGCCAGCGCGAGTTGACGTAGTACTGGGCCGAGCGGCGCGCGGATTCGGCGACGATGTCGGAGGCCTGGCGCTTGGTGCCGACGAACAGAACGCGGCCGCCGCGGGCCACGGTGTCGGAAACCTGCTTGAGCGCCTGGTGCAGGAGCGGCACGGTCTGCGACAGGTCGATGATGTGGATGTTGTTGCGCGCGCCGAAGATGTAGGGCGCCATCTTCGGGTTCCAGCGGTGGGTCTGGTGGCCGAAGTGAACGCCAGCCTCGAGGAGCTGGCGCATGCTGAAATCAGGCAGAGCCATTCGTTTCTTCCTTTCCGGTTCGCCTCCACGGGCCATCGACGGAAAGGGCGCTTCTTTCCTCGCAATTCCCGCGGAAACGTGCTTCGCACCTTTCCCGGAACCGCTTCACGCCCCGCCGCCACCGGAGGTCTTCGCCGGATTTCTCCCGGTCGCAGACCCAAAGCCCGTGTGTGGAATGAGCGCGCATATAGAGGCTGTCGCGGCAAAACGCAACCGTGTCGCCTGCGCCGGGGCGAGACGGCCTATTGCGTACACCTTTGCGGCGCGTCGAACAGCGACAGGTCGACCAGCGTGCCGCTCATGGAGAAGTCGCCGTAATCCATGACGAGGTCGCGCGTCACGCCGCTTTCGTGCAGCTTGAAGCTGATGCGGTAGCTTGGCAGCTCCTCGCCGTCGGCATTGGCCTCGCCGAGATCGAAATAGGCCATGTCGACGGGCCAGAACGCATCCTTGCCCAGCGACGCCAGCGCCTTCAGCTCGGGGTCGTTGGCCTTGGCGCGCGCCTCGCGGCCGATGACGACCGTGGTCGTCATCACCTTGTCGGCGTCCTCGGAGCCGTCGAACAGCGTGGTCTCGTAGAAGGTCTCGCCGGCCCGCGCTTTGGAAAGCAGCTCCATCAGATGATGGGTGGGAAAGCGCGTCGCCTCCAGCCGGAACTGCTCCTCCCTGGGCTTTTCCAGCGACACCACGGTCTCGCCGTCGCCGAGCCGGGCCGAGCCTTTCAGCTCGCTGTCGAGCGTCTCGTCGACGAAGGAGCGGGTGACGAAGCTGAAATTCCGCCCCTCCCCGTCCTCGTAGGTCGTGGTCTGCTGGTCGGTCAGGCGCGAGACCTCGTCGGTGTCGATGCGGGTGACGAAGCGGAACGTCACCGTGTAGCCGTCGCAGGCGGAGCCGCCGAACTCGTAGACCATGCGGCCGGTGATTCCGGTGATTCCCGAGCGGTCGGAGGCGCTGTCGAGCGCAAGGTCGTAGACGGCGCGGTGCGGCACGAGCGCGCCGGCCCGCGCCTCGGCGGCGGTGGCCGCGAAGGGCGCGCAAAGCACGGTCGCAAGGACAAGTTCGGCGGCAAGCGCAGCGCGCATCGGCATTCGTCTCCACGCGGCTGAACCGCAATCTCTATTCACCACAGGGAGCATTCGTGGCAGAAGCATGGCGTAGCCGCGCGGCCTCTTTCCCCCCGCGCGCCAGCATAAGGAATAGATCATGGGCGACACAATCCAAAAACGCCTCGAAGCGCTCGGCGTCACGCTGCCGGCGGCGGCGGCCCCGGCTGCCAACTACGTTCCCTTCGCGCAGGCCGGCAGGATTCTTTTCGTCTCGGGCCAGCTTCCCTTCTCGGAGGGCAAGCTGGCGGCGACCGGCCTGCTCGGTCGCGACCTCGACACGGCCGCCGGCAAGGAGATGGCCAGACACTGCGCCATCAACATCCTCGCCCAGCTTCAGGCCGCGACCGGCGACCTCGAAAGGATTACCCGGCTGGTGAAGATCGGCATCTTCGTCGCCTCGACGCCGGATTTCACCGAGCAGCATCTGGTGGGGAACGGCGCGTCCGACTTCCTGGCGCAGGTGCTGGGCGAGCGCGGCAAGCACGCCCGCGCGGCCGTGGGCGTCGCCGTGCTGCCGCTCAACGCGCCGGTCGAGATCGAAGCCATCGTCGAGATCGACTAGGCCATGGCCGACATTTCGTGGCTCACCCGCAGGCCGATCGCCCATCGCGGCTTCCACGACCTGAACCGCGTGCGCTGGGAAAACACGCTGTCGGCCTTCGACGCGGCCGTCGAGCGCGACTACGCGATCGAGTGCGACGTGCATCTTTCCGCCGACGGCGTGCCGGTCGTGTTCCACGACAACGTGCTCAACCGGCTGGCCGGGCGCGACGGCTTCGTCCACGACCTGACGGCGGCCGAGCTGGCGCAGCTTCGCATCGGCGGCACGCAGGACCATGTCCCGACGCTGGCCGAGATGCTGGCGCGGATCGGCGGCCGCGTGCCGCTGGTGATCGAGCTCAAGGGCGTCGAGGGCAAGGACGGCGGCCTCGTCGCCGCCGTGGCGAAGGCGCTTCAGGGCTATCGCGGCAAGGCCGCGATCATGTCGTTCGACCACTGGCTGGTGCGGCGCTTCGCCGCCGACGCGCCCGGCATCCCCGCCGGCCTGACGGCCGAGGGGCGCACGATGGCCGACCTCGAGGCGCATTTCTCGATGCTGGCTCACCCGATCTCCTTCGTCTCCTTTTCCGTGCTCGACCTGCCCAACCCCTTCGTCGCCTTCGTGCGCGACAGGCTCGCCATGCCGGTCATCACCTGGACGGTGCGCAACGAGGAGACGCGCGCGGCCACCTTCGCCCATGCCGACCAGATGACCTTCGAGGGCTTCGAGGCGTGAGCGCCTTGCATCGCGCCGGCGGCGGCATATCTGGAGCGCCATGAACGACGAACGCCACGACCGGGCGAGGCAAGGCGGGGACGGCTTCGTCCTTCGCGCCGTCCAGGGCATGGCGGCCTTTTCCCGCGAGGAGTGGGGGAAGCTCGGCGGCGCTTCGCGAACCGAATCGGGAACCGCCTACAACCCGTTCGTCTCGCACGATTTTCTCGCCGCTCTCGAGGAAAGCGGCTGCGCGGTGGCGCGCACCGGCTGGCAGGCGATGCACCTTCGCCTCGAAGGAGCGGACGGGGCGCTCCTCGGCGCGGCGCCCTGCTACCTCAAGAGCCACAGCCAGGGCGAATACGTGTTCGACCACGGCTGGGCCGACGCCTTCGAGCGCGCGGGCGGCAGCTACTATCCCAAGCTTCAGGTGTCGGTGCCGTTCACGCCGGCGACCGGCCCGCGCCTGCTGGCGCGGCGGGACGCTTCCGGCCCGGCGGCGCGCGCGGCGCTGGCGCAGGGCCTCAAGGCGCTGACCGGGCGGCTCGGCGCATCGTCCGCCCACGTCACCTTCGCCGCCGACGACGACATCGCGGCACTCGGCGAAGCCGGCTTCCTCCATCGCACCGACACGCAGTTCCACTTCCGCAACGATGGCTACGGCAGCTACGACGACTTCCTCGCCACGCTTTCCTCGCGCAAGCGCAAGGCGCTGAAGCGCGAGCGGCGCGAGGCGCTTGCCGCCGGCATCGAGATCGACTGGCTGACCGGGAGCGACCTGACGGAAGCCGTGTGGGACGCCTTCTTCGCCTTCTACATGGACACCGGCGGCCGCAAATGGGGCCGCCCCTATCTCAACCGCCGCTTCTTCTCGCTTGTGGGCGAGCGCATGGCCGACGACATAGTGCTGGTGATGGCGCGGCGCGGCGGCCGCCACATCGCGGGCGCGATCAACTTCATCGGCTCCGACACGCTCTACGGCCGCAACTGGGGCTGCATCGAGGACCACCCCTTCCTGCACTTCGAGGTCTGCTACCACCAGGCCATCGACTTCGCCATCGCGCGCGGGCTGAAGACGGTGGAGGCCGGCGCGCAGGGCGAGCACAAGCTGGCGCGCGGCTACCGGCCCGTCACCACCCGCTCCGCGCACCATATCGCCCATCCCGCCCTGCGCGACGCCGTCGCCGACTATCTGTCGCGCGAGCGCCGCGAGGTGGAGATGGTGGGGCAGTATCTCGACGCGCACGCCCCGTTCAGGAAGGGCTGACGCGCCTCAGTGCGACAGCGAGCCGGAGAAGAGGTTGATGACCAGCACGCCGGCGACGATGAGCGCCATTCCGATCAGCGCGGCGGCGTCGAGCGGCTGCCTGAACCACAGCCAGCCGATGGCGGTGATGAAGACGATGCCGACGCCCGACCAGATCGCGTAGATGACGCCCACGGGCAGCACCCGCAGCGGAAGCGACAGGAAATAGAAGGCGAGCGCATATCCGGCGACCGTGACCAGCGACGGCGCGAGGCGGGTGAAGCCGTCGGACTGCTTCAGCGCCGAGGTCGCGACGACCTCGAAGACGATGGCGAGCACGAGAAAGACGTAATTCATCGGGGCGCCCCTTGCGCATCGAACCGAGGTTGACGGCGGCGACGCTAGCACCGAAACATGCGCCGACCACCTTGCAGATCACGAGGAAACGATGAGCCAGCCCGCCTACGACACCGACAACGTCTTCGCGAAGATCCTGCGCGGCGAATTGCCGGCGCACAAGCTCTACGAGGACGACGACACCTTCGCCTTCATGGACATCATGCCGCGCGGCGACGGCCATTGCCTGGTGATTCCCAAGAAGGCGGCGCGCAACATCCTCGATGTCGACACCGGCAGCCTCGCGGCGGTGGCCGCGACGACGCAGAAGCTGGCGCGCGCGGTGATGAAGGCGTTTTCCGCCGATGGCGTCTCGGTGCAGCAGTTCAACGAGCCGGCCGGCGGCCAGGTGGTGTTCCACCTGCACGTCCACGTCATCCCGCGTTTCGAGGGCGTCGGCCTGAAGCCGCCGGCAAGCAAGATGGAGGATCCGGCGGTGCTGGCCGAGAACGCCCGCAAGATCCGGGAGGCGCTGGCCGAAGCCTGACGCGCCGCCCGGTCTAGGTGCCGAAGCCGATCAGGTAGAGGCCGGCGAGCAGCACGGCCTCGCCGGTCAGGATGCCCGCGAGCACGCTGCGGCGGAGCACGAGATAGCCGGCGAAGCCGGCCGCGACGGAGAACAGGCGCATTGCGACCGGCGCCTCGGCGAGCGAGCCCGAGGGAAAGACGACGAGATTGCCGATGACGGCGGCGACCAGCGCCGTCGCCAGCGCCCGCACGGCCACCAGCGCCTCGGAATCGTCGGCGATGCGGCCGCCGAAATAGACGCCGAGAAAGCGGAAGCCGTCCGTCGCCAGCCATCCGGCGGCGAGGATGAAGGCGTAGGGCCACCACCAGACGTCGAAGGCCGCGAAGCTCATGCCGCGCCCTCCCCGCCCCGGCGGCGCCCGCGCCGGCCGATGCGATGGAGAAGATAGGCGGCCGTGCCGCCGACGAGGCCGGCGGCCATGAGGTCGAAGCCCGGAGTCAGCACGTGGAACAAGGGCCCCAGCACCAGGCCGAAGGCCATGGCGAGGTGGCTGGCGCTCTCGCGCGCCGACCCCCACAGCGAGGTCAGGAAGTAGAGCGGCGTCAGCATCAGCAGCGCCGCCGACAGCGTCGGCGGCAGGCTGCCGGCCACCGAATAGACCACGGCCACGACGACCATGTTAACGAGCACCAGCGCGCCGCCCAGGCCGCAATACCAGGCCGTGCGCATCGGGCGCGGCACGGCGCGCATGTGCTCCATCGCCAGCACCCAGGAGGTGACGGCGACGAAGTGCGACAGGAGATAGAGCACCACGGGTCGCGTCCCGGGCGCGCGCAGCTCGGGCACGATCGACACCACCATCGGCGTCAGCCGCACCGAGGTCAGCGCCACCGCGAAAGCCGCCGCCGGCAGGCTCGCCCCGGTCATGATCGCGCCGATCAGCACCACCTTGGCCGGCAGCGCCCAGACGATGCCGGTCATGAACACGGCCTCCCCCAGCGAGATGCCGGCCTCGCGCGCCAGCCCGGCAAAGCCGACGAAGGCGCTCATCAGGATCAGCAGCGGCACCGAAACGGATGCGCGCACGCCTCGCAGGAACCAGCGGCGATAGTCGCTCGCACTCGCGGGGCCGGCAGTCTGGAGGTCGGTGGGTCGGCGGTCGGCGGTTTGCATCGGCGCGCCCCATATCACGCCGGCGCGGCGCTTGCGACCGGCATTTTCGCCGATGCGGCGCGGGGGGTGGCGCCCGTCGTCCGGTCAGGTCTGCGGGGTGACGGCGGACGCGGCGGACGCCCGCGGCTGAAGGATGCGCCCCGCCATCGCCAGCGCCAGCGCGAAGACCGCGACGCCGCCGAGCACGTCGACCAGATGATGCCCGCCATGCACCAGTATCGCCGGGATCATCAGCAGGTTGACGACGAGGAAGAACGGGAACAGCCGCCTGTACGGCAGGGTGAACCACACCGCCATGCAGGCCATGACCGTGTGGAACGACGGGAAGGCGATCAGCCCCAGCGCATCGGTGGGCGACAGGAGCGTCGGACCCTGCACCGCCAGGCGGGCAAGCTCGGCGCCGTAGGCCGGCCCGACCACCATGCCGAGCGCCTCCACCGTCTCGGCGGCGACCGGGTGGTAGACCGCGGGGCCGAAGCTGGGCGCGACCGACCAGATGCCGATGGCGATCAGCGCGCCGAACACGCCGGTGACGAGAAAGCGGTGCAGCGGATCGCGGCGGCCGCCGAACCCGAGGAGCAGGATCACCGCGATCAGTTGCGGGAGCGAGCTCAGATAGACGACGCGCAGGAGCGCCCCGAGCGCGGGGTGCCCGGCGGTCGCCGCCACGAGGTCCGGCCAAGAATAGCCGAGCCGGCCGTCGATGGCCATCAGCGCGACGTCGAGGCGGCTTTCGCCCACCGGCAGCAGCAGGTGGTTGAAGAGCGAGCCGACGATCGTGAACAGGATGAAGAGCCCGGCCGCCGTCGCGGCCAGCGCGATCTCCTCGCTGCGGCCGCTGCGCCTGTAGGCCAGGCCGAGGGCGGCGGCCGCGAGGCCGATGGCGATGCACACGGCATAGCCGCCCCAGTCCAGCGCCGCCGCCGACCGCGGGATCAGGAAGCCGTTCGCCACGAACAGCAGGGCGATGACGGCCGCAACGATACGCTCGCCGCGGTGTAGAAGCATGGCCGGTTCCTCGCTCACGCGACCTTGCTACCGGCTTTCCTCTAACAAACGGCTAATCGCCGCCCGGCTCCTGAGACCGCGCGCCGTCAGACCTTGCGCGGAAGCTGCGGCACGGAGCTGCGCTTGCGCGGCCCTCCGCCATCCTTCGCCTTCGGCTCGGCCTTCTCCTTCGCCTTCGCGGCGGGCTTCCTCGCCGGCTTGCGCCGCTCGGGCCGGGGTTCCGGCTCCTCCTTCTTCGGCCTGACCGGCACCTCGTCGGCGATGGCGTCGAGCTTGAGGACATCGTCCCCGGCCTCGCCCTTGCCGACCGTGACGCGCACGGTGCCGCCCTTGCGGAGCTTGCCGAACAGCACCTCGTCGGCCAGCGGCTTCTTGATGTGCTCCTGGATGACGCGGGCGAGCGGACGCGCGCCCATGCGCTCGTCATAGCCCTTGTCGGCGAGCCAGGCGATCGCCTCCGGGGACAGCTCGAAGGTGACGCGGCGCTCGGCGAGCTGCGCCTCAAGCTGGAGCACGAACTTCTGCACCACCTGATGGATGACCGGCACCGGCAGCGAGCCGAACGGGATGATGGCGTCGAGGCGGTTGCGGAACTCCGGCGTGAACAGCCGGTTGATCGCCTCCACGTCGTCGCCCTCGCGCTTCGACGAGCCGAAGCCGATGGCCGCCTTGGCGAGATCGGCCGCGCCGGCATTGGTCGTCATGATGAGGATGACGTTGCGGAAGTCGATCTGCTTGCCGTTGTGGTCGGTCAGCTTGCCGTGGTCCATCACCTGCAACAGGATGTTGAACAGGTCGGGATGCGCCTTCTCGACCTCGTCGAGCAGGAGCACGCAGTGCGGATGCTGGTCCACGCCGTCGGTGAGCAGGCCGCCCTGGTCGAAGCCGACATAGCCGGGAGGCGCGCCGATCAGCCGCGAGACGGTGTGGCGCTCCATGTATTCCGACATGTCGAAGCGCAGGAGCTCGACGCCGAGCGAGGCGGCGAGCTGCTTGGCCACCTCGGTCTTGCCGACGCCGGTGGGGCCGGAGAACAGGTAGCAGCCAATCGGCTTTTCCGGTTCCCGGAGCCCCGCCCGCGCGAGCTTGATCGCCGACGACAGCGCCGTGATCGCCGTATCCTGGCCGTAGACCACGCGCTTGAGCTCGGCATCCAGATTGGCCAGCACCTTCTCGTCGTCGGCCGAGACGGTCTTGGGCGGGATGCGCGCCATGGTGGCGATGGTCGCCTCGATCTCGCGGATGCCGATGGTCTTCTTGCGCCTGCCCTCCGGCAACAGCATCTGCGAGGCGCCGGTCTCGTCGATCACGTCGATGGCCTTGTCGGGCAGCTTGCGGTCGTTGATGTAGCGCGCCGAAAGCTCCACCGCCGCCTTGATCGCCTCGTTGGTGTACTTGACCTTGTGGAAGTCCTCGAAATAGGGCTTCAGCCCCTTCATGATCGCGATGGTGTCGGGGACGGTCGGCTCGTTGACGTCGATCTTCTGGAAGCGGCGCACCAGCGCCCTGTCCTTCTCGAAGAACTGGCGGAACTCCTTGTAGGTGGTGGAGCCGATGCAGCGGATCGCGCCCGACGACAGCGCCGGCTTGAGCAGGTTGGAGGCGTCCATCGCCCCGCCGGAGGTGGCGCCGGCGCCGATGACGGTGTGGATCTCGTCGATGAACAGGATCGCGCCGGGATACTCCTCCAGCTCCTTGACCACCTGCTTCAGCCGCTCCTCGAAATCGCCGCGATAGCGGGTGCCGGCGAGCAGCGTGCCCATGTCGAGCGCGAAGATGGTGGCGTCGGCCAGCACCTCGGGCACGTCGCCCTCGACGATGCGCTTGGCCAGCCCCTCGGCGATTGCCGTCTTGCCGACGCCGGGGTCGCCGACATAGAGCGGGTTGTTCTTGGAGCGGCGGCACAGCACCTGGATGGTGCGGTTGATCTCGCTGTCGCGGCCGATCAGCGGGTCGATCTTGCCGGCGCGCGCCTTGGCGTTCAGGTCGACGCAATAGGCCGTGAGCGCGTCCTGCTGCTGCTTCTTGCGGCCCTCCTCGCTCTCGCCGCCGTGCTGGCCGCCGCCCTCCTCCTCGGCGCCGCGCGGGGCGCGCGCCTCCGAGGCGCCCGGCCGCTTGGCGATGCCGTGCGAGATGTAGTTGACCGCGTCGTAGCGGGTCATCTGCTGTTCCTGCAGGAAGTAGGCGGCGTGGCTCTCGCGCTCGGCGAAGATGGCGACGAGCACGTTGGCGCCCGAGACCTCCTCGCGGCCCGACGACTGGACGTGGATCACCGCGCGCTGGATGACGCGCTGGAAGCCGGCCGTGGGCTTGGAATCCTCGTCGTAGCCGGTGACGAGGTTGTCGAGCTCGGTGTCGATATAGCTCAGCACCGTCTGCTTCAACTCGTCGAGATTGACGTTGCAGGCGCGCATGACGGCTGCGGCGTCGGCGTCGTCGAGCAGCGCCAGCAGCAGATGCTCCAGCGTCGCATATTCGTGATGGCGCTCGTTGGCATAGGTGAGCGCCTGGTGCAGCGCCCGCTCGAGGCCTTGGGAGAATGCCGGCATTCAGAACCTCATTTCTTTTCCATCACGCATTGAAGCGGATGCTGGTGCTGTCGGGCGAAGTCCATCACCTGGGCCACCTTGGTCTCGGCGACCTCGTATGTATAGACCCCGCATTCCCCCACTCCATGATTATGGACATGCAGCATGATGCGCGTCGCGGCCTCGCGGTCCTTCTGGAAGAACCGCTCCAGCACGTGCACCACGAACTCCATCGGCGTGTAATCGTCGTTGAGGATCAGAACGCGATAGAGGGACGGCTTCTTGGTCTTCGGCCTGGTGCGGGCGATGACCGCCGTGCCCCTGCCCGGCCCGCCGCCGCGCTCGTCGTCGCCCTGCATCCTTGCCGCGAAGCTCAGCATGGTTTGCCCGCCGGTCGTCACATCGTCCTTCCTTGACACCCTGCCAGGGTGCGACATGTAGGCACTCCTGCGGGAATTTTAAGCCCTTCTTTCACGCTGACAATATGGCCGCGGCCACACCGCCGGCGAAATTGCGCGTCCGCCGGACGCCCGCGGGCCCGCCGGACGGCAAAAACCCGGCCGCGCGGAAGCGGGCCGGGTTCGATGACCGGAGCCGAAGGCCCGGAACGGCGAATCGCGGAGGCGTTACTTCACCTTGGCGACGACCGACTCGAAGGGCTTGTAGGCGTCCTTGGCGATCTCGGCGTAGAGCTCGCTCACGCGCGAGGCCTGCGCCACGAAGCCCTCATAGGCCTGGCGGGCATACTCGGTCTGGATCTCGACCGCCTTCTCCAGCGACTTGGCCGAGACGAGCTTCTCGAGCGCGGCCGCGCCGTCCTCGAACGCCTTGCGCGAATACTCGGTGGCCTCGACGGCGAGGGCCTGAACGTTCTTCGAGACCGAAGCGAAGTTCTTCAGCCCGGCGTCGAGGAATTCCTTGCCGGCCTTGCCGGCATCGTCAAACGACTGAACCATTGGGGGTTCCTTTCTGAGGGGGTGACGCACATCGAAAATGCGTTGCACCCTATTTATGTTGCACTGCACAAATTGTCAAGGGCGGCGGTCCGGCGGCGAGTCCGTGGCCTTTCGGCGGCGCTCCCCGGCCCGCGGCGCGGCCGCTTGCTGATTTGAAGTCGAGCGAAATGGTGAACGCGCCGGTTACCATAAACCGATTGGTAACGGCCTCGCCGCTATCGTGCCGCAACGGGTGCGGACAGGGGCGCTCCGGTTTTCATCGGCAACGGCAGAGCGTGGCAGGTATGATTGTGCGTAAAGCGTCGGCGAGCTTTCTTTCGCTATTCACCGGGCATGCGAGGCTCATCATCGCGCTGCTGGCGGCGGCCGTCGTCATCGCCGGCACCGCAGGACAGGCCGCCGCGGATTCGCGCTACGCCGCCTACGTCCTCGACGCCAACACCGGCAAGGTGCTGTTCGCGCGCAACGCCGACGCCCGCCGCTATCCGGCGTCGCTGACCAAGATGATGACGATCTACCTCATCTTCGAGGCGATCGAGGCCGGGCGCATCAGCGCGAAGACGCCCGTTCCGTTCTCGAAGAACGCGGCTGGCGAGCCGCCGACCAAGCTCGGCGTCAAGCCCGGCGGCTCCATCACGATCGACACGGCGATCCGCGCGCTCGTCACCCGCTCGGCCAACGACGTCTCGACCGCCGTCGCCGAGTTGCTGGGCGGCTCGGAGGCCAATTTCGCACGCATGATGACGGCCAAGGCGAAGCAGCTCGGCATGAGCTCGACGCAGTTCCGCAACGCGCACGGCCTGCCCAACGGCCAGCAGTATACGACCGCCCGCGACATGGCGATCCTCGGCGTCGCGCTGCGCGAGCACTTCCCGCGCCGCTACGACTATTTCTCCACCCGCTCCTTCGCCTACGGCAAGCAGCGCATCTCCACCCACAACCGCATGTTCGGCCGCATCAAGGGCGTCGACGGCATCAAGACCGGCTACACCCGCGCCTCGGGCTTCAATCTCGTCACCTCCGTGCAGAGCGACGGCCGCAGCGTCGTCGCCGTGGTCATGGGCGGAAAGAGCGCGCGCAGCCGCGACGACCACATGGCCGCGCTGCTGCGCGAGCACCTGCCGCGCGCCTCGCGCAAGGACAACGGGCCGCTGGTGGCCTCGCGCACGCTCACCCCCGGCACGACGGCGGTGGCGGCCGCCGCCGTGTCGCTGCCGCGCAAGAACATCCCCATGCCCGCCTTCCGCCCCACCGGCGAGAGCGTCGAGGCGGCGGCCACCGTCGCCGCCTATGCGCCGACGCCGGCCCCGAACATTCCGGTGCCGTCGGCGGCCGTTCCGGTTCCCTCCGCGCCGGTTCCCGTCCCCGCCGCGCTCGACGACCGATTCTCCGACGACGGCGCCATCGACCCGATGCAGACCGCCTCGACGCGGCCGACCGGCTGGGCGGTGCAGATCGCCTCCTCGCCGTCGCAGAACGAGGCCTTCGCGGCGCTGGTGCGCACCGGCAAGGAAGCGTCCGGCGTCCTCGGCTCGGCCAACGCCTTCATCGAGGAGTTCGAGAACAAGGGAACCCTCTACTATCGCGCGCGCTTCGGCGGCTTCGCCTCCAAGACGCAGGCATGGAACGCCTGCAACGCGCTCAAGAAGCGCAAGATCGACTGTTTCGCGGCGCAGCTTTAACGCCCGGTCTGGTATCGCGTCGAAGGGGAGCTACTTGTGACCATCCAGCAGAACTTCCTTGGCCTCGTTGATCCGCGCCGCAAGGAACGAGGAGCCTCCGAGATCGGGGTGCAGGCGCTGCATCAGGCGGCGATGCGCCTTGCGGATTTCCGCCGGACTGGCCCCCGCTTCAAGACCAAGGATCTCGTAGGCCTCCTGCTTGGTCATGGCGCCAGAACCTGGCGCGCCAGCCTGCCCCCCGCCCGCATCCGCCTTCGCGTGCTCTCGCCAGACGGGAAAGTGGCTGTCAAGGTAGGTTTCCAGTAGCTGCCGGCTCTCGACATCGGCGGCAAGCTCGGTGCCGAGATCGAGCAGCTCCTCCAGCGTCAGGTCGCCCAGCTTCCTGCCCTCGTTCCGCCCCGCGAGCACGATGCCGTCGAGCGACCCGCTGTCGTGGTCGAGCTCCATTTCGAGCGCGGCCGTGCGCACCGTCGAGCGCCTGCCCGGCGTCGGGCGCGCGGCATGGCGGCGGCGCGCCTGCAAATGCCAGGCAAGGGCGCCCGAGACCAGCATGCCGCCGAGGCCGGCGCGGCCGAGAAGTACGAGGCCGGCGCCGAGGATGCCGACGACGAGCGGTCCGGCCAGCCGCAGACCGCCGGCGAGCCGCGCCGCATCGACGCGCATGAAGGCGGCGCCGAGCAGGCCCAGCACCAGCAGCACCGCGACGGCGTAGAACATCACCGTCATTCGCGCCCGCCCGCCTTCTTCAGATGCTCGATCATCAGCCGGTCCTCCGGCCGGCCCCGCGCCTCCAGCGCCCGCAGGCCGCCCGAGGCGAAGACGGCGACGGCCGACAGGAGCTTCGACAGGGCGGAGGCGGCGCTGCGGTCGAAGCGGAACCATGCGCCCCTGGACAGCCGGGCGATCTCGCGGAAGGCGGTCTCGGCCGCCGGGTCGTGGCCTTCCTGGAAGGCGAACACCGGCACGCCGCGCAGGCCGAGCCTGCCCGCCTTGTCGGCGAGGTCGTCGACGTTCTCCTCCATGGCGTCGCCGATATAGACCAGCGCGTTGACCTTCTGCCGCTCCGCCTCCCTGATCGTGTGCGCCAGCACCTTGCCGATCTGGGTGTTGCCGCCGCGGCAGTCGATCCGCGTCATCAGCTCCTTCAGCGAGGCGGTGTCGCGCACGAAGCGCGAGGCGCGGCATTCGCCGAAGCCGCGGAAATAGACGAGCTGGACCGACAGCCCCCCTGCCCTGGCGACGGCGTCGAACATCTCGCCCTGAAGCGTGCAGGCGAGGTCCCAGGTCGGCTGGCGGCTCATGGTGGCGTCGAGCGCCAGGATCAGCCGGCCGCCGCCATCCTTTTCCGCCGAAGGCGTGGCCAGGGCGCGCGCCTGCCGCACGAAGGCGTCGATGGCGGCCGTGTCGGACCGCCTTGCCGCCGGCTCGCCGCCGGCTCCGGTGCGCGCGGGTGTCTTGTCATCGCTCATACAGGCAAGATGTGGCGGGCGGGCGCGCCTTGCAAGTCCCGGCCGGGTTCACAGCAGGCCGAGATCGGCAAGCTCGCGCCGCAGCGCCAGCGGCATCTCCTGCGCCGTGCCGGCGCCGGCAAGATCACCCGGCGCGTCGGCCGGCTGGAGATAGCGCCAGCCCTGGAACGGACGGCGCGGCTGCCACTCGGTGCGCGTCACCGCCGGGTCGAGGATCAGGCGGCAGCGGCCGATGCCCTCGGCGTCGGTGAAGGGGCGGATGTCGAGGAGCCGCTGGCGGCACTGCACCCCGCCCTTGACGATCCAGTAGAGCGAGCCGCCGTCGAGCAGGTCGTCGACGCGCTTGGGCACCATGCGCGTGGTGTGGAACTGCTCGACGGGAAGGCCGGCGCTGCGCTTCTCGGCCAGCACCTCGGCGATCCACGCTTCGAGATCCTCGACGCTGTCGCAGCCGACGCAGAGTTTGATGAGGTGCAAGGGCATGGAAGAGAAGCGAATAGCGAATAGGGAGTAGCGAATAGGGAACAGCATGGACGCACGCACCGGCGGCGGCAATCCCTATTCGCTATTCGCTACTCCCTATTCGCTCCTTCATCAACACTCCACCACATTGACGGCGAGCCCGCCGAGGCTCGTCTCCTTGTAGCGCTCGTTCATGTCCATGCCGGTCTGGCGCATGGTCTCTATCGCCGCGTCGAGCGGCACGAAATGCGTGCCGTCGCCCTTGATCGCCAGCGAGGCGGCGGTGACGGCCTTGACCGCGCCGAGCGCGTTGCGCTCGATGCAGGGCACCTGGACCAGCCCGCCGACGGGGTCGCAGGTCATGCCGAGATGGTGCTCGAGGGCGATCTCGGCCGCGTTCTCCACCTGCGCCGGCGTGCCGCCCATGACGGCGCACAGCCCGGCGGCGGCCATGGCCGAGGCCGAGCCGACCTCGCCCTGGCAGCCGACCTCGGCGCCCGAGATCGAGGCGTTGTGCTTGATGATGCCGCCCACCGCCGCCGCCGTCAGCAGGAAGTCGCGGATCGAATCGGCGTCGGCCTCGACGTGGAAGTGCAGCCAGTAGCGCAGCACGGCCGGCACCACGCCGGCGGCGCCGTTGGTGGGGGCGGTGACGACGCGGCCGCCGGCGGCGTTCTCCTCGTTGACGGCCATGGCGTAGACCGACAGCCAGTCGTTGGCGAGCAGCGGGTTGGGCCGGTTGCGGCTCCACTCCTCCTGGAGCTTGTCGTGAAGCTGGCGGGCGCGGCGCTTGACCTTCAGCCCGCCCGGCATGATGCCCTCGCGCGAAAGTCCGCGCTCGATGCAGCCGCGCATCGCCTCCCAGATGCGGTCGAGGCCGGCGTCGAGCTCTGCGCGAGGCATGCGGGTCTCCTCGTTGGCGCGCTTCATCGCCGCGACGGAAAGGCCGCTTCTGGCCGCCATGGCCAGCATCTCCCTGGCCGTGCGGAACGGATAGGGCACGCCCTTTTCCCCGCTGCCGCGCACCGGCCCCTCGGCCTTCAGACGCTGCAACTCCTCCTCCGACACGACGAAGCCGCCGCCGATCGAGAAGTAGACGCGCCGGAGCAACATGCGGCCGGCCTTGTCGAAGGCGCAGAAGGCCATGCCGTTGGCGTGGCCGGGCAGCGGCGTCTTCCTGTCGAGCGCGAGGTCGGTCGCCGGGTCGAAACGGTAGACGGGATGGCCGGGCGGGCCGACGCGCTTCGTCCCGGCGACATCGGCCAGAACCGCCTCGACGGCGTCGGGATCGACGGTCAGCGGCGTCAGCCCCGTCAGCCCGAGGATGACCGCCCGGTCGGTGCCGTGGCCGATGCCGGTGAAGGCGAGCGAACCGTGCAGGCTGGCCGAGAGCCGGTGCACCTTCGCGCCGGCCGGTCGCGGCCAGTCGCCGCGCGCGATCTCGTCGAGGAAGCGCGCCGCCGCGGTCATCGGCCCCATCGTGTGCGACGAGGAAGGGCCGATGCCGATCTTGAACAGGTCGAACACGGAAAGGAACATCGCGGTCTCCGAAAGCACCCCGCGATGTTTGGCCGCTTTCTCGCGCTTGCGCAACAGGGCGACCGACACGGGCTGCGCCGTCAGCGACACGAGACGCGAAAGCGGGGCCCCAAAAAACGAAGGGCGCGGCCCTGACGCCGCGCCCTTTCCTTGAAAACCGTATCGTTGCCGGGCTGTGTTCAGCCGCCGGCGAGAACCACAGCGACTTCCGGGCCTCCGAAAAGCCAGGCCAGCATCATGATGCCGGCGAAGCCGATCACTGCCTTGGCGGTCACGCCCCAGCAGGATTTCTGAACGCTTTCGTCCATGTCTTTCCTGTCTTCAGTTCCGTCTCGATCGCGAATGCGGCCCGAGATGAAGCCGCGACGGCCCCACCCGTCTGGGCGGTTCATTAGCCGTTCAGCCGGCTTTTCGCAACGCACAAAAAGGCGAAACCGTGGCGAAGATCGGGGACTGAATCGGTTCAACCGCACGAAACCGTATGAAATCAAACGATTAGATAAAGTTCGCCTGTTGACGGATTCTCAACCTGCATGGCGGAATCGTGACCGTTCAGCCGGGCAATATTTCATCGATACGCCCGGTCAGGCGGTAGGCGAGAAGGCCGATCCACTCGCGAATCGCCAGGCTCAGGTTGCGCAGCGAATCCGCGACATTGTCCTGCGCCGGGCCGAAGGTCTCGGTGCCGGCGGTCTGGTAGTCGCTCGGCCACGGCACGACGTCGAAGCCGGCCTTGCGGAACAGGCCGACGGAGCGCGGCATGTGGAAGGCCGACGTCACCAGCAGCCAGGTCTCGCCCGGTTGCGGCGCCACGAGCTCGCGGGTGAACAGCGCGTTCTCGTGGGTGTTGCGCGAGCGGCTCTCCAGCACCAGCCGCTCGCGCGCCACGCCCAGCGCCGTCAGAAGCCGCGGCGCGGTGTCGGCGTCGCCCTCGCCGTCCAGCACCAGCGTGCCGGTGCCGCCGGTGACGACGACGCGCGCCGACGGATAGCGGCGGGCGAGGATCGCGGCCTCGACGAAGCGGTCGCCCGAAGCGTTCAGCTCGTAGCCGCCGCGCGCGAGGTTCACCGCGCCCTCGAAGCCGCCGCCGAGGACGATGATGCCGGCGACCTCCGCCGGCGCGGGATCGGGGCGCCGGAAACGGTCCTCCAGCGGGTGCAGCAGAAGCGCGCCGAGGCTGGTCCACGCGCCGAGCGCCAGAACGGCGAAGCCCGCCAGCAAGAACAGCAGCCCCAGCTGGCGCAGGCGAAAGACGCTCAGCACGATGCCGGCGAGGACGAGGATGCCGATCAGGTTGATCGGCTGGACGACGATCCAGAACAGCTTGGAAAGATAGAAGAACATGCGCGGTTCACGCTTCCTCGGCCGGCGGCGGATTGCCCCCGCTGTCGGGGAACGGCAGCGCCCGGCGGATCGCCGCCAGCGCCGCCTCGGCCTCGTCCCGGCTCATGCCGAGGCCGAGGGTGCGGTCCTGGCCCCGCGCCCGATAGCCGATCATGCCGACGGGGAACGCGCCGGAACCGCCCTTGCCGACGATGCGGAAGTCGCCGACCTCGTCCAGCGCATGGACCCTGCGCCGCCGCAGGGGGCCGAAGCCGACCGAGCGGACCAGCGCGCCGCCGGTAACGAACAGCCGCTCCGAGCCGAACAGGTTCCATAGCACGATAGCGAGCGCGGCCAGGCCGCCGAGCGTCCAGATGGCGAGCCACGCCAGCAGGAACAGCGCACCGGCGATATTGCCGCCGCGCGTCAGCTCCGACAGGGCGAACGCCTCGCCGGCGGCCCAGCCGGCGAGCCACAGCGACAGGAACAGCACGGCCACGATGTTGCGGCGGGCGGGATTGTGGATGCCGAGGCCGTCGGGCGTCTCGCGGATGGAGACGCGCGCATCGGGCGGCGGCTGGCGCGCTGCCTTGTCCCCGACCTGCGGCACCCGCGTCATGCGCACCTCTTTCCGCCCGAATCCGGGGCGGAGGATAACAGAGGCTGCGGGCTGAAGGCGAGCGGCGGTATCGGGGGCAGAGGCGGCCTGCCGCCTACCACCACTTCTCCGGCTCGAAGCGACCGGCCGCCCGCTCGACCGCGTGGGCGGCCGCGAACAGGGTCTCCTCGTCGAAGGGGCGGCCGATGAGCTGGAGGCCGAGCGGCAGCCCCCGCCCGTCGAGGCCGGCGGGAACCGCGATGCCCGGCAGGCCGGCCATGTTGACCGTGACGGTGAAGATGTCGTTCAGGTACATCTTGACCGGGTCGGCGGCGAGTTCCTGGTCGGCGATGCCGAAGGCGGCCGAGGGGGTGGCGGGCGTCAGGATCGCGTCGACGCCGGCATGGAAGGCGTCCTCGAAATCCTTCTTGATCAGGGTGCGCACCTTCTGCGCCCGCACGTAATAGGCGTCGTAGTAGCCGGCCGACAGCACGTAGGTGCCGATCATGACGCGGCGCTTGACCTCCTGGCCGAAGCCGGCGGCGCGGGTCTTCTCGTACATCTCGACGATGTCGCGGCCGGGCACCCGCAGCCCGTAGCGCACGCCGTCATAGCGCGCGAGGTTGGACGAGGCCTCGGCCGGGGCGACGATGTAGTAGGCCGGAAGCGCGTATTTCGTGTGAGGCAGCGAGATGTCGACGATCTCGGCCCCGGCCTCCCTCAGCCAGGCGATGCCCTGCTGCCACAGCGCCTCGATCTCGCCGGGCATGCCGTCGACGCGGTACTCGCGCGGGATGCCGATCTTCACGCCCTTGAGCGAGCGGCCGAGCGCGGCCTCGTAGTCCGGCACCGGCCGGTCCACCGAGGTCGTGTCCTTCGGGTCGGTCGAGGCCATCGACCTCAGCAGGATCGCGGCGTCGCGCACGTCGCGGGCGATCGGCCCGGCCTGGTCGAGCGAGGAGGCGAAGGCGACGATGCCCCAGCGCGAGCAGCGGCCGTAGGTGGGCTTGATGCCGACCGTGCCGGTGAAGGCCGCGGGCTGGCGGATCGAGCCGCCGGTGTCGGTGGCGGTGGCGCCGGCGGCGAGACGCGCGGCGACCGCCGCCGCCGAGCCGCCCGAGGAGCCGCCCGGCACGAGGTCGAGATTGGAGCCCGTCGCCCGCCACGGGTTCTTGACCGGGCCGTAATACGAGGTCTCGTTGGACGAGCCCATGGCGAACTCGTCCATGTTGAGCTTGCCGAGCATGACGGCGCCGTCGGCCCACAGATTGGCCGTCACCGTCGATTCGTAGCGCGGCCTGAAGCCGTCGAGGATGTGGCTGGCCGCCTGGGTGTGGACGCCTTCGGTGGCGAACAGGTCCTTGATGCCGAGCGGGATGCCTTCGAGCGCGCCGGCTTCTCCCCTGGCCAGCCTCTCGTCCGACGCCTTGGCCATCTGCCGCGCCCTGTCGTGGGTGACGGCGACATAGGCGTTGAAGACGGGGTTGAAGGCATCGATGGCCGCGAGATAGGCGTCGGTCAGCTCGGCCGCCGAAATCTCCCTGCCGCGCAGCTTTTCCCGCGCTTCGGCAATCGTCAGTGTGGTCAGGTCGGTCATCGCGGATGCTTCTTCTGGAAAAATCGGGGAAGGCCCGGCGGGGCGGCGCTACTCGACCACCTTGGGCACGAGGAAGAAGTTCTCCTCCGTGGCCGGCGCGTTGGCGACGATGTCGGCCGCCTTGTCGCCGTCGGTGACGCCGTCCTGCCGCTTCTTCATCTCCATCGGGATGACCGACGTCATCGGCTCGACGCCCTCGACATCGACCTCGGAGAGCTGCTCGACGAAGCCGAGGATCACGTTCAGCTCGCCGGTCATGCGGCCGGCCTCCTCCTCGGTCACGGCAATGCGCGAAAGCCGCGCCACGCGCTTGACGGTGTCGATGTCGACGGACATGGCTTGCTCCGGCGAAAGGGTGGGAAACGTTCGACCGGGCTATAGCCGCGCAGCCGGGCCAGCGCAACACGCAACGCCGGCCAGCGCGATCTGCCGGGCGCTAAACCTCGAACGGCTCGCCGATCTTCGGCACCAGCACCTTCGTCTGCGCCCCTTCCATGCCGTCGACGAACTTCTGCGCCGTCTGGTCGAGCAGGCCGAAGGTGGCGTAGTGGGCGGGAATCACCGCCTCGAAGCCGAAGAAGCGACGGCAGGCGAGCGCCGCCACCGCGCCGCCCATGGTGAAGCGGTCGCCGATGGGCACGATGCCGACCTTCGGAGCGTGCAGCTCGTTGATGAGCGCCATGTCGGAGAAGATGTCGGTATCCCCCATATGGTAGAGGGACTGGCCGTCCGGGAAGTGCAGCACCAGCCCGAGCGGGTTGCCGAGATAGGTGTTGGCCCCGCCCTCGCCGCCGAAGGACGAGGAATGCAGCGCCTGCACGAAGGTGACGGTGAAGCCGCCGCAATCGACGGTGCCGCCGGTGTTGCCGGGGTTGATCCTGTCGCCGCCGACGCCCTGGCCGACGAGGAACATGCAGATCTCGTAATTGGCGACGAGCTGCGCGCCGGTCTTCTTCAGGATGGCGGCCGCGTCGCCGACATGGTCGTTGTGGCCGTGGGTCAGGAGAACGTGGGTGACGCCCTCGGCAGCCTCCTCCCAGCCCCTGCCCCATGAGGGGTTGCCCGTCAGGAACGGGTCGATCAGGATTCGTGCGCCGCCCGCCTCGACGGCGAACGCGGAATGGCCGTACCAGGTCAGCTTCATCGCAGGTGCTCCCTTCGCAGTGTCAGGCGGCGCAGTGTCAGGCTGCTCGCTTTCGCTCGCCTCTTTCTCACATGGCTCGCTTTCGCTCGCCGGGCAGGATAGAAGCGCCTTTCGGCAAGGCAAAGAGGCTCCAGCAAAAAATGCCGGTGATCGACATCAGCGACGTTCCCGCCCTGCTTTCGCGCGGCGGCACGCTGGCCGGCATCGACCTCGGGACCAAAACCATCGGGCTTGCCGTGTCGGATGCGGGCCTCGCCTTCGCCCATCCGCGGCCGGTGATCGCGCGCCGCAAGTTCACGCTCGACGCGCAGGCGCTGCTTTCGGCGCTGGAGAAGGAGCGCGCCGCGGCGGTCGTCGTCGGCCTGCCGGTCAACATGGACGGCTCGGAGGGCCCGCGCGCGCAGGCCACGCGCGCCTTCGTGCGCAACATTGAGCGGCTGACCGCCCTGCCCTTCGTCTACTGGGACGAGCGGCTGTCGACGGTGGCGGCCGAGCGGGCGCTGATCGCGATGGACGTGTCGCGCAGGAAGCGCGACGAGCGCATCGACTCCGCCGCCGCCGCCTTCATTCTGCAGGGGGCGCTCGACCGGGTTGCGGCGCTGCGACGCCGGCCCGAAGACCGTTCCACCACGCCATGATCTCGCGGCGCTTGCGCAAGCCGTAGATGGAGAAGATCAGCGCCGTGTCGAGGATGCAGGCGCGCAGCACCATCGGGCCGATGGTCGCCGGGTCGATGCCGAGGATGTCGCCGTAGAAACCGAAGGCGTAGTCGTGGACCTGGCGGCTGAGGACCAGGAGCCCGAAGCTGATGTCGTGATACGACAGATAGTACCAGCCCCAGAACAGGCCCATCGGCACCGCCCAGAAGATCAGGATGTAGCGCATGGTGCGGGCTCCAACGGACCGCCGCGCCGACGACGCGACAGCGGGGAAAGTGGACCCGCGCCATCCCTGCGGCAACGGAAACCATTCGTTAAGGTTAACGGCCGGCCGCCTGTGGACGAAGGCGCGGGAGCCGCGCCTCGGGCATGCCTAGTCCATATCGGGATAGAGCGTGTCGAGGATCGCGCGGCTGTCGTGGCGCGCGTCGAGCATGCCGTAGCTCGTGCGCCACTGGCCGGCCAGCCGCGATTCGACGAAGGCGTCGGCGATCCGCCCCGCGCCCAGCCGCCGCAGCTCCGCGGCGGCCGCCGACAGCGCGAGCTGCTCGGTCAGGATGCGGGCCGAGCCCTCGTCGGAGGCCGCGACCTGAAGGGCCGCGCGCAGCACGCCCAGAACCCCCTTGCCGGCCTGCCCGAGATCGCGGCCGATCCCGGCCAGCACCTCCTCGAAAAGCTGCGGCGCGCGGGCAAGCACGCGCAGGACGTCGAGCGCCATGACGTTGCCGGAGCCTTCCCAGATGGCGTTGACCGGCGCCTCGCGATAGGCGCGCGCCAGCGGGCCCTCCTCGACATAGCCGTTGCCGCCCAGGCACTCCATGGCCTCGTAGGTGAGCGCCGGCGCGATCTTGCACACCCAGTATTTCACCACCGGCGTCATGGTGCGGGCGAAGGCCGCCTCGGCCGGGTCGCGCGCCGCCTCGTCGAACGAGCGGGCAAGGCGCATCGACAGCGCCGTCGCCGCCGCGACGTCGAGCGCCATGTCGGCCAGCACCCGCTGCATCAGCGGCTGGTCGGCGAGCCAGGCGCCGAACGCCTTGCGGTGGCGGGTGTGGTTGACGGCCTCGGCCAGCGCGGAGCGCATGATGCCGGCGCTCGCCACCGCGCAGTCGAGCCGCGTCAGCGTCACCATGTCCATGATGGTGCGCACGCCCTTGCCCGGCTCGCCGACCAGTTCGGCCAGCGTGCCGTCGAACTCGACCTCGGAGGAGGCGTTGGAGCGGTTGCCGAGCTTGTCCTTGAGCCGTTGCAGGCGCAGGCCGTTGTGGCTGCCGTCCTCGCGCAGGCGCGGCACCAGGAAGCAGGAAAGCCCTTCCTGCGCCTGCGCCAGCATCAGGAAGGCGTCCGACATCGGCGCCGACATGAACCATTTGTGCCCGGCAAGCACGTGGAAGCGGTTGCCGCCGCCGCTGGCGCGCGAGGTGTTGGCGCGCACGTCGGTGCCGCCCTGCTTCTCGGTCATGCCCATGCCCAGCGTCAGGCCGGTCTTCTCGGCCATCGGCTTCTGCGACTGGTCGTATTTGCGGCTCGTCACGCGCGGCGCCCATTCGCGGAACAGGCGCGGGCTCGCCATCAGCGCCGCCAGCGAGGCGCTGGTCATCGTGATGGGGCACAGATGGCCGCATTCGAGCTGCGCGGTCATGTAGAAGCGCGCCGCCCGCGCCTGGTGGCGGCGGCCGGCCTCGTCGGGCGCGTCCTCCCAGATCGAGGCGTGCAGCCCCATCGCCACCGAGCGGCGCATCAGGGCGTGATAGGCGGGATGGTACTCGACGAGATCGATGCGGTGGCCCTGCCGGTCGTGGGTCCTCAGCTTCGGCGTCTCGGTGTTGGCGAGCCGGGCGAGCTCCTGCGCCTCGGCCGAGCGGACGTAGCGGCCGATCTGCTCCAGGTCGCGGCGGACCCTTTCCGGCCAGTTCTCGGCGAACTGCACCAGAAGCGGGTCGGCCCGCCAGGCGTTGGAGCCGGTCAGGGGCGGGCTCTGGTTCAGTACCTCGTGTGTCACCTCAAGCCTCCCGGTGGCCTTGCGAGCGGTGCGTCGATCCTTCCGGCCGATTCCCGGCACGGCCGATTCCGTCATGGGCGCACTGTTACAGGCAAACCGCCGCGCAGGGCGAGGAAATTCCGGTGGATGGCCGCGCGCGGTCTTGCCGGCTGCCCGGCGCTTGCCTATAGCACGGCTTTGCCATGACAGCGCGCGCCCCCTTCCCGCTCTTCCCCCACCGCCACCTGCTTGGCATCAACGGCCTTTCCCCCATGGACATCGGGCTTCTGCTCGACCGCGCCGACGACGCGGTGGCGTTGTCGCGCCAGAAGGAGAAGAAGGCGTCGACGCTGCGCGGCCGCACCCAGATCAACCTGTTCTACGAGGCGTCGACCCGCACGCAGTCGTCGTTCGAGCTGGCGGGCAAGCGCCTCGGCGCGGACGTGATGAACATGTCGGTGGCCTCGTCCTCGGTCAAGAAGGGCGAGACGCTGATCGACACGGCCATGACGCTCAACGCCATGCGCCCCGACATCCTCGTCATCCGCCATGCCTCGGCCGGGGCGGCGGCGCTGCTGGCGCAGAAGGTCGGCTGCTCGGTGGTGAACGCCGGCGACGGCGCGCACGAGCACCCGACGCAGGCGCTGCTCGACGCGCTGACCATCCGCCGCGCGCGCGGCCGCATCGCCGGCCTCACCGTCGCCATCTGCGGCGACGTGGCGCACTCGCGCGTGGCGCGCTCCAACATCATCCTGCTCAACGCGCTGGGCGCCAGGGTGCGCGTGGTCGCGCCCTCGACGCTGCTGCCTTCCGGCATCGCGCAGATGGGCGTCGAGGTCTTCAACGCCATGAAGGACGGGCTGGCGAACGCCGACGTGGTGATGATGCTGCGCCTCCAGCGCGAGCGCATGGCCGGCGCCTACGTGCCCTCGGTGCGCGAATATTTCCGCTACTGGGGCCTCGACGCCGAGAAGCTGAAGGTGGCGAAGGAGGACGCGCTCGTCATGCACCCCGGCCCGATGAACCGCGGCGTCGAGATCGCGTCGGCCATCGCCGACGGGCCGCAAAGCGTCATCCAGGAGCAGGTCGAGATGGGGGTCGCGGTGCGCATGGCCGTGATGGAGGCGCTGCTCGACCCGCGCCGCAACGCCGAAGACGGAGCCGCCGCATGAGCGTCACGGTCTTCCAGAACGCGCGCGTCGTCGACCCCTCGCGCAATCTCGACGAGACCGGCACGGTCATCGTCGAGGACGGGAAGATCCTCGCCGCCGGCGCGGCCGCGCGCAATCAGGGCACGCCCGAGGGCGCGAGCGTCATCGACTGCGCCGGCCTTGCCGTGCTGCCCGGCCTGGTGGACGCGCGCGTCCATGTCGGCGAGCCGGGCGCGGAGCATCGCGAGACCATCGCCTCCGCGAGCGCGGCCGCCGCGGCCGGCGGCGTCACCTCCATCATCACCATGCCAGACACCGAGCCGGTGATCGACGACGTGGCGCTGGTCGAGTTCGTGCTGCGCACGGCGCGCGACACGGCGCTGGTCAACGTCTTCCCGGCGGCGGCGATCACCAGGGGCCTCGAAGGCCGCGAGATGACCGAGTTCGGCCTGTTGCGCGAGGCCGGCGCCGTCGCCTTCACCGAGGGGCGGCACACCATCGCGTCGAGCCTCGTCATGCGCCGGGCGCTGACCTATGCCCGCGACTTCGGCGCCGTCATCGACCACGAGACGCAGGATCCGGACCTCGCCTCCTCCGGGGTGATGAACGAGGGGCTTTACGCGAGCTGGCTCGGCCTGCCCGGCATCCCGCGCGAGGCCGAGGCCATCCCGCTGGAGCGCGACCTGATGCTGGCGCGGCTGACGCGCGGCCGCTACCACGCCGCCAAGATCTCGACCGCCATGTCGGCGGCGGCCGTGTCGCGCGCCAAGGCGGACGGGGCGCCGGTGACGGCGGGCGCGGCCATCGCCAGCCTGACGCTCAACGAGAACGACGTCGGCGAGTACCGCACCTTCTTCCGCCTGTCGCCGCCGCTCAGAGCCGAGGAGGATCGCCTCGCCATGGTCGAGGCGCTGCGCGACGGCACCGTCGACATCCTCGTCTCCTCGCACGACCCGCAGGACGTGGACACCAAGCGCCTGCCCTTCGCCGACGCGGCCTCCGGCGCGATCGGGCTGGAGACGCTGCTTTCGGCCGCGCTGCGCCTCCACCACAACGGCGACGTGCCGCTGATGCGGCTGGTCGAGGCGCTGTCCACCGCGCCGGCCAGGCTCTACGGCCTGCCCGGCGGCACGCTCGCGCCCGGCGCCACCGCCGACCTGGCGATCGTCGACCTCGACTATCCCTGGGTGGTGCGCGAAGAAGACATCCGCTCGCGCTCCAAGAACACCTGCTTCGAGGGCGCGCGGCTCCAGGGCAAGGTCTTGCAAACCATGGTGGCAGGCAGCACAGTCTACGCCGCCTGACGCCGCACCGCGCCGGCGCGCGCATTCCGGGAGGGGGAATCCGCATGACGACCATCATCCTCGCGCTCGCCTTCGGCTACCTGCTCGGCTCGGTGCCCTTCGGCCTGCTGATCACGCGCGCGGCCGGGCTGGGCGACGTGCGCAAGATCGGCTCCGGCAATATCGGCGCGACCAACGTGCTGCGCACCGGCAACAAGGGGCTGGCGGCGGCCACGCTCCTGCTCGACGCGCTCAAGGGCACGGCGGCCGTGCTGGTCGCCTCGCCCTGGGGCGTGGAGGCGGGCATCGCCGCCGGCTTCGGCGCGTTCGTCGGCCACCTGTTCCCGGTCTGGCTCGGCTTCAAGGGCGGCAAGGGCGTGGCGACCTATCTCGGCGTGCTCGCCGCCTTTTCCTGGCAGGGGGCGCTCGTCTTCGCCGCGGCGTGGCTCGCCGTCGCCTTCCTGACGCGCTATTCGTCGCTGTCGGCGCTGGTCGCGGCGGTGGCCTCGCCGGTCGCGCTCCACCTGCTCGACCAACCCCGGCACGCTGCCGTGCTGGCGGCGATGAGCGTCATCGTCTTCTTCACGCATCGCGCGAATATCTCCCGCCTTCTATCTGGAACGGAATCGAAAATCGGCCGGAAGGAGTGAGCACGATGCCGGCGGGGCCGAGCCTCAGCGACCGGCAGCGGCTCCACTGGCTGCGGCTGATCCGCACCGAGAATGTCGGCCCCGTGTCGTTTCGCGGCCTCATCAACCGCTTCGGCTCGGCGGAAGCCGCGCTTGCCGCCCTGCCCGAGCTGGCGCTGGCCGGGGGTGCCGCGCGGCTGTCGCGCATCCCCTCCGAAGCCGAGGCCGAGCGGGAGATGGAGGCAGCCCGCCGCTTCGGCGCGCGCTTCGTGGCGGTCGGCGAGCCGGATTATCCGCCGATGCTGCGGCGCATGGACGCGCCGCCGCCGCTGATCGCGATCAAGGGGAAGGCGGCGGTCTTCCAGCCGCCCGCAGTGGCGATCGTCGGCGCGCGCAACGCCTCGGCGCTTGGCGCGCGGATGGCGCGGCTGCTCGCCACCGGGCTCGGCCGCGAGGGCTACACGATCGTTTCCGGCCTCGCGCGCGGCATCGATGCGGCGGCTCATGAGGCGAGCCTTTCCACGGGCACCGTCGCGGTGCTGGCCGGCGGCCTCGACCGGCCCTATCCGCCGGAAAACGTCGCGCTGGCCGAAAGGATCGCCGCCGAGGGCGCGCTGGTCTCGGAAATGCCGTTCGGCTGGGAGCCGCGCGCCCGCGACTTCCCGCGCCGCAACCGGCTGGTGGCGGGCCTCGGCCTCGGGCTGGTGGTGGTGGAGGCGGCAATGCGGTCGGGCTCGCTGATCTCGGCGCGGCTGGCGGGCGAGATGGGCCGGATCGTCTTCGCCGTTCCGGGCTCGCCGCTCGACCCGCGCGCGGCCGGCACCAACGGGCTCATCAAGGACGGGGCGATCCTCGTCACCGAGGCGCGCGACATCGCCGGGGCGCTGGCGCCGCTGTCGGGCGGGCCGCCGGCCGCCGGCGGGGCGCTGCCGCTGGAGGAGCCCATCGACTTCTCCGCCGTGCCGCCGCCGGCGCAGGGCGAGCGTGCCCTCGTGCTTCAGGCGCTCGGCCCCGCGCCCGTCGGGATCGACGAGCTTCTGCGCCACACCGGGCTGCACCCGGCGCAGCTTGCCATGGTGCTACTGGAGCTTGATCTTGCCGGGCGACTCGAACGGCACGCCGGCGGCGCCGTCTCGCTGATCTTCCCCGACCCGTAAGGGGCGCTCGCCGCGGATGATGTCGCTGACCTCGACATAGGCCATCTCGATCAGATAGGCGAGCATGTCGCAGCGCTCGGCCTCGGCCATGGTGCGAAGCTGGCCGAGCATGGCCTGCATGTAGTCGAGCGTCTCCGTGCGTCTTCGGTTTGGCTGCTGCCGCATATGCCTGCCTCCCCCGATTCGCCTATCGATTGCAGTAGTGTGATAAACAACTTTCACGTGAATTAGAGTTTATTGAATTTATCTGGAATTGCAATCGTGGGAGCTACGATTTCCGGTTGTATTCTTCCCGCAACAGATGGAAATGGGGCAAGGCCCTTGACCGAACCGTCAAGCACGGCCATGTCACGGTCTGCTTTGCTTTAAAGGCGCGCGCCATTGCTGCCGCGCCGAAGGGGAACTGCGTCACCACATGGATGTCGTCGTCGTCGAATCGCCGGCCAAGGCCAAGACCATCAACAAGTATCTCGGCTCGAACTACAAGGTTCTGGCCTCCTTCGGCCATGTCCGCGACCTGCCGGCCAAGGACGGCTCGGTGCGGCCGGACGACGACTTCTCGATGTCGTGGGAGGTGGACGGCCCCTCGTCCAAGCGACTCGGCGACATCGCCAGGGCGGTGAAGGATGCCGATTCGCTGATCCTGGCCACCGACCCCGACCGCGAGGGCGAGGCGATCTCGTGGCACGTGCTCGACGTGCTGCGCCAGAAGAAGGTGCTGAAGGACAAGCCGGTGCGGCGCGTCGTCTTCAACGCCATCACCAGGCAGTCGGTGCTCGACGCCATGGCCAATCCGCGCGACATCGACGCGCCGCTGGTCGATGCCTATCTGGCGCGCCGGGCGCTCGACTATCTCGTCGGCTTCACGCTGTCGCCCGTCCTGTGGCGCAAGCTGCCGGGCGCGCGCTCGGCCGGGCGCGTGCAGTCGGTGGCGCTGCGCCTGGTCTGCGACCGCGAGGCCGAGATCGAGCGCTTCGTGCGCGAGGAATACTGGCAGATCGCGGCGCTGCTGGCCACGCCGCGCACCGAGGAGTTCGAGGCGCGGCTGACCGGCTTCGAGGGAAAGAAGCTCCAGAAGCTCGACATCAAGACCGCCGACCAGGCCGCCGACATCAGGGCGATGCTGGAAGGAGCCTCGTTCAAGGTGCTGTCGGTTGACGCCAAGCCGACCAGGCGCAACCCCTCCCCGCCCTTCACCACCTCGACGCTCCAGCAGGCGGCCTCCTCGCAGCTCGGCTTCTCGGCCTCGCGCACCATGCAGGTGGCGCAGCGCCTCTACGAGGGCGTCGACGTCGGCGGCGAGGCGGCCGGCCTCATCACCTACATGCGAACCGACGGCGTGCAGATGGCGCCCGAGGCCATCGCGGCCGCGCGCTCGGCCATCGGCGCGGAGTTCGGCGAGAAATACCTGCCCGAGAAGCCGCGCTACTACTCGACCAAGGCCAAGAACGCGCAGGAAGCGCACGAGGCGATCCGCCCGACCGACTTCCGCCGCACGCCGGCGAGCGTGCGCAAATATCTCGACCCCGACCAGGCGCGTCTCTACGAGATCGTGTGGAAGCGGGCCATCGCCAGCCAGATGAACCCGGCCGAGATCGAGCGCACCACGGTCGAGATCGAGGCGGTGAACGGCGCCCGCACCGCCGCCCTTCGCGCCGTCGGCTCCGTCGTGCGCTTCGACGGCTTCCTCGCCGCCTATACCGAGAACCGCGACGAGGATGCGGAGGACGAGGAAAACCGCCGCCTGCCGCAGATCGCGGCCGGCGAGGCGCTGGCGCGCCGGTCGGTGACGGCGACGCAGCACACCACCGAGCCGCCGCCGCGCTATTCGGAAGCCTCGCTCATCCGCAAGATGGAGGAGCTGGGCATCGGCCGGCCCTCCACCTACGCCGCGACGCTGAAGACGCTGGAAGACCGCGACTACGTGACCATCGAGCGGCGCAGGCTGGTGCCGCAGGCCAAGGGCCGGCTGGTCACCGCCTTCCTCGAAAGCTTCTTCGAGCGCTACGTCGAATACGACTTCACGGCCGCGCTCGAGGAGAAGCTGGACGAGATCTCCGACGGCAAGCTCGCCTGGAAGGACGTGCTGCGCGACTTCTGGCGCGACTTCTCCGGCCATGTCGACGAGATCAAGGAGCTGCGCGTCGCCGACGTGCTCGACGCGCTCAACGAGGAGCTGGCGCCGCTGGTGTTTCCGGCGCGCGAGGACGGCGGCAACCCGCGCATCTGCCCCAAATGCGGCACCGGCAATCTCTCGCTCAAGCTGGGCAGGTTCGGCGCCTTCGTCGGCTGCTCCAACTATCCCGAATGCGGCTACACCCGCCAACTCGGCGAGGCCGCCAACGGCAATGGCGAGGCGGCCAACGGCGAGGCCGGCGACAGGCCGCTCGGCAAGGACCCGTACACGCAGGAGGAGATCGTCCTGAAGAACGGCCGCTTCGGCCCCTATGTCCAGCGCGGTGATGGCAAGGAGGCCAAGCGCGCCAGCCTGCCCAAGGGCTGGAAGGTCGAGGACATGGACCACGAGAAGGCGCTGGCGCTGCTTGCGCTGCCGCGCGACGTCGGCCAGCATCCCGAGACCGGCAAGATGATCTCGGCCGGCATCGGCCGCTACGGCCCGTTCGTGCTGCACGACGGCACCTACGCCAATCTCGAAACCGTCGAGGACGTGTTCTCCATCGGCCTCAACCGCGCCGTGACGGTGATCGCGGAGAAGAAGTCGAAATTCGCCGGCGGCAAGGGCCGCGTCGCGGCGGCGGCGCTGAAGGAGCTGGGCGACCACCCCGACGGTGGACCAATAACCGTCCGCGACGGCCGCTATGGCCCCTATGTCAACTGGGGTAAGGTCAACGCCACCCTGCCCAAGGGCAAGGACCCGGCAACGGTGACGGTCGAGGAAGCGCTGGAACTGATCGCGGCCAAGGCCGGCAAGTCTGGGGCCGGCAAGACCGGGGCCGGCAAGGGCGGCGGCGCGAAGAAGGCGGCGACACGGAAAGCGCCGGCCGCGAAAAAGGCTTCGGCCAGGGCGCCTGCGAAGAAGACGGCCAGCAAAAAGGACTAGCGCGACTTGGCGAGACGGATATCCGGGGGCAGAGGCGGACGCGCGTCCGAGGGCTTCCGGCCGTCGCGCGAGGAGATCGTGGCCTTCCTGCGCGAGAATCCCGACCAGGCGGGCAAGCGCGAGCTGGCGCGCGCCTTCAACCTGAAGGGCGCGGACCGCATCTGGCTCAAGGACACGCTGCGCGAGATGCAGGACGAGGGCCTGCTGGAAAAGAAGGCCAAGCGCTTTACCCGGCCGGGCTCGCTGCCGCATGTCGTCGTGCTCGACATCGTCTCCCGCGACGCGGAGGGACTGCTTCTGGCCCGCCCCTCGGAGTGGCCGGACGACAACGGCGCGGCGCCCACGGTCTCCATCCGCCCCTCGCGAAGCGACAGGGCGCGCGCACCCGGCATCGGCGAGCGCGTGCTGGCCAAGGTGTTCCCGACCGGCGAGGAAACCGGCCCCGCCTATGCCGGCCGCGTGATGAAGGTGTTCGAGAAGCGGCGCGAGGCGGTTCTCGGCATCTTCCGCAAGCTCCAGGATGGCTCCTTCCGCATCGAGCCGGTCGAGCGCCGCCAGCCCGAGCTGGTGGTCGACCCCGACTTTGCCGGTAACGCCGCAAGCGGCGACCTGGTCGAGGTCGAGCAGGTGTCGAGCGGCCGCTACGGCCTGCCGCGGGCGAAGGTCCTGTCGGTGCTGGGCTCGCTGGAGAGCGAGAAGGCGGTGTCGATGATCGCCATCCACGCCCACGACATTCCCCACATCTTCCCGCCCGAAGCCATCGCCGAGGCGCAGGCGGCGAAGCCGGCGACCATGGACGGCCGCGAGGATTTTCGCGATCTGCCGCTGATCACCATCGACCCGGCCGACGCCAAGGACCATGACGACGCCGTCCACGCCGGGCCGGACCCGGACGAGGCCAATCCGGGCGGCCACATCGTCACCGTCGCCATCGCCGACGTCGCCGCCTATGTCACGGAAGGCTCGGCGCTCGACCGTGAGGCGCTGAGGCGCGGCAACTCGGTCTATTTCCCCGACCGCGTGGTGCCGATGCTGCCCGAGCGCATCTCGAACGACCTGTGCTCGCTGCGCGAGGGCGAGGACCGCCCGGCGCTCGCCGTGCGCATGACCTTCGCCGCCGACGGGCGCAAGCTGCGCCACTCCTTCCACCGCGTCATGATGCGCTCGGCCGCGAAGCTCGCCTATCCGCAGGCCCAGGGCGCGATCGATGGCCGGCCCGACGACAGGACCGCGCCGCTGCTCGATCCGGTGCTGAAGCCGCTGTGGGACGCCTATGCGGCGCTGAGGCGCGGCCGCGCCGCGCGCGAGCCGCTGGAGCTGGAGCTGCCGGAGCGCAAGATCCTCCTGAAGGAGGACGGCACGGTCGACCGCGTCGTCGTGCCCGACCGCCTCGACGCCCACAAGCTGATCGAGGAATTCATGATCCAGGCCAATGTGGCGGCCGCCGAGACGCTGGAAGGCAAGCGCCGCCCGCTGGTCTATCGCATCCACGACGCGCCGTCGCTCGCCAAGCAGGAGAGCCTGCGCGAGTTCCTGGCCACGCTCGGCCTGCCGCTGGCGCGCGGGGCCCAGATGAAGCCCGCCTCCTTCAACGGCATCCTGTCGCGGGTGAAGGGCTCCGACCACGAGGTCCTCGTCAACGAGGTGGTGCTGCGCAGCCAGAGCCAGGCCGCCTATTCGGCCGAGAACATCGGCCATTTCGGCCTGAACCTGCGGCGCTACGCCCACTTCACCTCGCCGATCCGCCGCTATGCCGACCTGATCGTCCATCGCGCGCTGATCGGGGCGCTGGGCCTTGGAAAGGACGGGCTTTCGCACGGCCAGGAGGAGCGGCTGGAGGAGATCTCGGCGCTGATCTCGGCGGCCGAGCGCCGCGCCATGGCCGCCGAGCGCGAGACCGTCGACCGGCTGATCGCCGCGCATCTGGCGACGCGGATCGACGAGAGCTTCCAGGGCCGCGTCTCCGGCGTCACCAAGGCCGGCCTGTTCATCCAGCTTCCGCAATATGGCGCAGACGGCTTCATCCCCGTGTCGTCGCTCGGCGACGACTACTATATGTACGACGAATCGGCGCACGCGCTGTTCGGCGAAAGGAGCGGCAAGGGCTACCAGCTCGCCGACGAGGTCGAGGTGCGGCTCGTCGAGGTCGCGCCCATGGCCGGCGCCATGCGCTTCGAAATGCTGAGCGAGCCAAAGCCCCTGCCCGGCTCGAAACAGTCGTTCCACAAGGCGCGCCGCGGCAGGGCGCGCGCGCAACGGCCGCTGCCCCGCGGCCGCTCCCGGAGGCGATGATGCAAGACCAGGTTTACGGCCAGCCGGCCCCCCACGACCGGCCGTTGGCGCAGGCGATGAGCCGCGGCTTCAGGGGAAGATGCCCGCATTGCGGCGAAGGCAGGCTGTTCGGCAAGTTCCTCAAGGTGGCGGATTCCTGCGACGTGTGCGGCGAGGAATACCACCATCACCGCGCCGACGACCTGCCCGCCTATCTCGTCATCTTCATCGTCGGCCACATCGTCGTCGGCGCCTTCATGGGCATGGAGACGGCCTTCCAGCTGACGACATGGCAGCATCTCGCGATCTGGGTGCCGGTGACGCTGGTCATGACCATCGCGCTGCTGCAACCGACCAAGGGCGCGGTCGTGGGCCTGCAATGGGCGTTGAGGATGCACGGATTTTCGGGCAAACCCGACGCGCTCGAAACCCATCCCGAATTGTGAGGCGATCATGACAGGCGGCAGGATCGGCATGGAAGGCATGACGCGCGCGGAGGTCGACCGCGCCGAGAACAAGGATTTCGCGCTGGGCGCCGGACCGAAGCGGCCGCGCGACGCGGCGACGCTGATCCTGCTCGACCGCAAGGGCGACGACGTGCGCGTGCTGATGGGCCGCCGCCACATGCGCCACGCCTTCATGCCGGGCAAGTTCGTCTTTCCCGGCGGGCGCACCGACCCTGCCGACAGCCGCATCCCCGTCGTGACCGGGCTGCACCCGGACGTCGAATCCAAGATCGCCAGCGGCCGCACCAGCGTGACGCGCGCGCGCGCCATCGCGCTGTCGGCCGTGCGCGAGACCTATGAGGAGGCCGGCCTGCTGATCGGCAGGCCCGGCGCCTTCGAGACCGCCAAGCCCGACTGGCGCGGCTTCGCCGACCACAACGTCATGCCCTCGCTCGAAGGGTTGCGCTTCGTCGCCCGCGCCATCACGCCGCCCGGCCGGGTGCGCCGCTTCGACACGCGCTTCCTCGCCGCCTTCCGCGACGACGTCGCCGTGGAGCTCGCCGAGGGCGGCCCCACCGACGAGCTGGAGGAGATCATGTGGCTGCCGCTGCACAAGGCGACCGAGGCCGACATACCCACGATCACCCGCACCGTCCTGACCGAGCTTCTGGCGCGCCTTCGCGACGACCCGGAGCTTTCGCCCGGCACGCCGGTGCCGTTCTACTACATGCGGCACAACCGCTTCTGCCGCGACATCCTCTGACATCCCCATCCCGAAGGCGACGAAGATGGCGACGACGCCGTCCGCTTCACACGACGCTGCCGAAACGTCCTCCGCCGGGGCCGCGCCGGGCGGGACCGCGCGGCACGACGCGGCGCAGATGCGCTGGCTGTCGATCTGCGCCGCCATCGCCTCGATCAGCGTCGTCGGCATGGCGATCGGCCTCGGCGTGCCGCTCCTGTCGGTGATTCTCGAGACGCGCGGCTATTCGGCGACCGCCATCGGCGCCAACACGGCCGTGGCCGGCATCGCCTCCGTGCTTGCCTCCCCCTTCGCCACCCCGCTCGCCGCGCGCTTCGGCGTGGTGCCGCTGATGCTGGCGATGATCGTGGCCGGCGGGCTCGCCTTCGTCGGCTTCTATTTCGCGCCGCATTTCTGGATGTGGTTTCCGCTGCGCGCGGTGCTGCACTTCGCGCTCACCGTCCTGTTCATCCTGTCGGAGTTCTGGATATCGACCTCGGCGCCGCCGCATCGGCGCGGCCTGGTGCTGGGCATCTACGCCACGGTGCTGTCGCTCGGCTTCGCCTTCGGGCCGTGGCTGTTCGCCCAGATCGGCTCGGCCGGCTTCGCCCCGTTCGGCATCGCCTTCCTGCTGATCGCGCTCGCCGGCGTGCCCGTCAGCCTCGCCTGGCGCGAGAGCCCGGACATCGCCGGCTCGGGCCACGGCGGCAGCGGCGGCTTCGCCCGCTACATCTGGATGGTGCCGACGGCCACCGCCGCCGTCCTCGTCTTCGGCGCGGTCGAGACCGGCGGCTTCGCGCTGTTTCCGGTCTATGGCGCGCGCATCGGCTATTCCGAGGCGGACGCGGCGCTGCTGCTGACGGCCGTCGGCCTCGGCAACGTGCTTTTGCAGATACCGCTCGGCCTGGTCAGCGACCGCATGCGCGACCGCCGCGTGCTGCTCGCCATCTGCGCCTCGGTCGGCCTCGCCGGCGTGCTGGCGCTGCCGGCCGTCGCCGGAAACTGGCACGCGAGCGCCGCCGTCCTCTTCCTGTGGGGCGGCGTGGTCGCCGGCCTCTATACGGTGGGGCTGGCGCATCTGGGCTCCAAGCTGTCGGGCCGCGACCTCGCCTCCGCCAACGCCGCCTTCGTGCTGTGCTACGGCATCGGCATGCTGATCGGCCCGCAGGCGATCGGCATCGGCATGGACCTCGCCGGGCCGAACGGCTTCGCCTGGACGCTGGCGCTGTTCTTCGCCGCCTATCTCGTCCTGGCGATCGTCCGGCTGAGCGGCGGCGCGCGGCGATCCTGACCGCCGCGCATTGACGGCGGCATCGTCGCAACTATCCTGCGCCGGGGCGCACAGGAGGATTGCGACATGGAAACCAACGAAATCCATCGCGGCCGGCTGATCGACCACATCCAGCTCGTCGTCTCCGATCTCGCCGCCAGCCGCCGCTTCTACGAGGCCGTGCTCGGCGCGCTCGACATCCCGCTCGGCGGCGTCGCCGGCGACTTCTTCTGGGCCGACGAGCTGTTCGTCTCCTCCATCGACAGCCAGGCGGCGCTCGGCCGGCCGACGGGGCGCCACCATCTCGCCTTCCAGGCGGCCGACCGCGCCACCGTGGAGGCGTTCCACAAGGCCGGGCTGAAGAACGGCGGCCGCGACAACGGCGCGCCGGGCGAGCGGGCCTACCATCCCGGCTACTACGCGGCGTTCCTGCTCGACCCGGACGGCAACAACATCGAGGCCGTGTTCCACGGCGAGGCCGAACGCAGCGCCGCCTCGATCAGGATCACCTTCTAGAGTCCTTCACGTTTTGACGGAAGCGTATCCGGCGTTGGCGATATAGTTCTGGCATTCGAGGGCGTCGATGTTTTCGACGAGGGTGCCAATGTGACGCCATGTGTCCTCAATGGTTCGCTTTTGGGCGAGGCGCATCCAATGCTTGATTTTGGCAAAGGCCTGTTCGATCGGGTTCAGATCGGGCGAGTATGGCGGCAGGAACCAGAGCCTAGCGCCGGCCGCGCGGATGAACCGCCCCGGGATTGCCGGAGGCTCCCCCTCTTGAGAGTAAGGAGCCATCATGACGAAACGGAACGGCAATACCTATTCACCTGAAGTGCGCGAGCGCGCGGTTCGAATGGTTCTGGAGCACCG
>Ga0226835_1000153_pt1 | contig 121820 bp, 99 predicted proteins | sample LAC_MetaG_1_FD_163627 | JGI IMG/M metagenome (GOLD analysis project Ga0226835, IMG submission 163627) | Anaerobic ammonium oxidizing microbial communities from anammox membrane bioreactor (MBR) in UC Berkley, California, United States -... | ecosystem: Engineered > Bioreactor > Anaerobic >... | reverse complement strand
TCCACATCCATATGGTACGGCTTGCCCACCTCTACGTATTTTACCGTTAATACTTCTTTGGCCGGAGTAAACTCCTCCTCGGACACACCCTTGACACCCGGCTCCGTCTCCTCCGCTGCATACAATGTAGTGCTAAGAAAAGCACAACACAAGAGGGTCACACCATATCTTTTAAACAACGTATACGTTTTTTTCATCTCCCCTCCTCCTCACAATTTTTTATGGAAAACTCCATTAATTTATCATTATACTATCAAAATAAATAAACCGCAAATTGCCACTTAAAAATCGGAGACCTCCTTCCTGTCAATTAGACACGTATGACACTCAAAACAAAATCTCTTATGGCATATTCAGCGTCAATTATTTGTAACTAGGCAAACTATATTCCACAAGTCAAAAACCAATACCTTTCAGTAAAACATTGCCTATTCTTAACTACTTACGGCATATTACGGCATTTTTCTTTTTTTATTTTCCAAGACTACACACCACGCATGTTTCTTTTTTGAAATGCACAATGCACATTCGAAACATACGTTACTACTAACATTACTAGGAAACGAACGGAAAACAATTTTTGTAAAAGGATGGCATCAAGACATGTGATTTTGAGGAAAAGGCAGAAATGTCCATAACAAACTTTTTTTAGGCACTATGCATGGAATTGTCACCTATAAATAACGCCTTTGCCTCGTCAACAATTTGCGTTGTTATTTCCCGATAACCTTTCTCCTGCGCAAACTCTTCGATTTTTTTCTTAACCAGACCTCTAACAAAAGAAGGAATTCGCTCGGTTTGTTTTTGCGCCTCCTGCGTCCACACAGGAACTTGCTTTGTTATCTGCTGCTTATCAGAAATTATTTGGTCGCTTTTTACTGCTTTTACAGGACCATCTTCGTTAATCGCACACCCTTTTTCATTTACCGGTCTATGGGATTCCAAAAAATAATCTTCTACATTTAACATCGCATCTGCATTCCCACCGGCAAGCAACACGTTACACGGCGCGAGCCTCAAAAGATTCTCGGTCGTGCTCCCAAGATCTAATCCATTAGTATTATGAACACCGGTACGTCCAAGGACCAAGGCAGATGGACATTCTTGTTGAAGGTACCTCAATATTTTATCATAAGGTTTACCATCCATAAGAACGGTATCAAGCTCAACCCCAACAACACTTGCCATTCTGGTTGCACGATCCAAGTGATTCTGGTATATCTTCGCCAATCCCTTGTCAATAATCTCTTCATGAAGGGTCTCCTGCTCCTTAAACCTGAAAATCTGACCGGCCTCCTGAGAAAGCACGTTAGCAATACTTTCAAAGGCTACGCGATGATAATGTGGATCAAATACGGAAACCGCGACAAGCTTTACATTGAATGACTTTGCAAAATGAAGGGCGGATGAGAACCCTGCAAAGGAAGCAGCACTCCCGTCCACCGCAATTACCACCTTCCCCTCTAAACGACGGTTCTTTGCCACAAGGACATCTGTTTTAACTCGTCTGACAACACGCTCACAAACGCTGCCAATTACTTGCTCATTTACAGCAGCCAAACCAAGCGCTCCCAAAATTACAAGGTCATACTGGTTTCCCTGCACTTCCTTAATAATCTCATAATAATTTTTACCTTCTATCAAAAGCTCCTCGTGTGGGATAGCCATCTCCACACATTTTTTCTTAAACACGCCCAGATACGATTCAGAAATCAACTTGAGTCCCAGGTTGATCAGCGAGCTATGAAGATCACGCTGGCGCTGCAAGACGCTTTCGTCCTGGTACTGTGGAGGTAATCCCTTTTCCATATCACGGAAACGTCTTTGATGTAGCGATGCATCATAGACGTGACATCCAACCAACAGAGAACCATACTTTTGCGAAAGGTCAATGCCCAAATCAATGCAAAAGTTGGAGTGACAGGAATTATCTATACCTACAAATATTTTTTTGTACATTGGCATTTTTTAAAGAATTCAATTACTTTGGTGATTCACCCTTCAGTTTCTTCCACTCACAGATTGCACCGCCCGCCAAAGCAAAGGTAATCACAACAATGAATCCCCAGCGCATCGCTGATTTAACTGGACTTTCTTTTTCATTAACAGCAACATGTCCTTTTACCTCTGCGACAGTCTTCTCTGCTTCCTGTGACGAAAGACCTCTTATATACACAACCAGTTCCTTAATTTTTTTGTCCGTAAGCGTTTTTCCCCACGGAGGGCAAAGATTTGATTTTTCCACAGATTTCGATCCATCGGTAATAGACTTTATAAGCTGATCGTCTGTCCTTTTTTTCATATAGTCCAGATCAGTAAAATTTCTTGGTTTTGGTTTCAGATCGATCGTAAAAAAAGTCCCGTCACCTTTTCCTTTCTGACCATGACATGGCGAGCAATAATACTCAAAGGTTTTTTTTGCAGATAACAAAAACACCTGCTCTCGTGGAGAAACTTCTATGCCTTTTGCAGTTGAAAACCAACCACTTACACCAAACACAAGCACTACGTTTATAGCAAGCTTTTTCCAGCACGGAAGATAATAATACATTATTTACCCTCTTTCTTCTTCACATGATCCATCAAAAAACCTACCAGCTGCTTTAATTCCTCATCAGATAAACCAAAATTCGGCTCCACACCTTGAGGGTTTGCCCGCTGCGGATTTTTCAAATGATATAAAATATATGCAGACTGCAGTCTGTCTCCAACCGTAGCGAGATTCGGGCCAACAACCCCGCCTCCCTTGGTAATATTTTCAGCATGGCAGGTATTGCACCCCTTTTCATAAAAAAGCTTCTCCCCCGCCGCGATAATTTCTGTGGTTGGCGGTGCATCTTTAAAAATATCCGGAAGGGATTCTTTGATAAGCAAATTTTTTTCAATATATTCCGTAGCGGTCTTAGCTTCATTTTCATTTAAATTGAACTTAGGCATCTGCTGACTCAAGGGACGTATAATATCAGGCGACAGCAAAAACTCATTCTCCCAGTTCATCTTAATTTTACTTCCAGCGAATGTCAGGTTCGGGGCATAAGTACCTCCCTTATCCTGTATCCGATGGCACGTCAGACATCGAATTTCATACAAAAGCTTTTCAAATCCGGCAAGCCCATCACGTTTTCTTTCCACCACCGGCATTAACTCAGAAATTCCTTTAATGTCATGGCATACGAAACAGCGTGCTTTTTCAACAACATCTTTTCCTTTTTCAATAAGGGCGGCATCTTTTCGCAGGCCGGAAAATTCTTTTTCCGTCAAAATCTTTACATCTGACTCTGCCGAAGATATCTCATCATCTTTCTCTTCAGGGACAAACTGTGTATCTCGCATGATAAACTCAACAAGCCATCTGACATCCTGGTCCGTGAAACGATACTGGGCCATCATTGTATCAGGAAAATGGCTTTTCGTGTCTCCAAGCCAGGAGTGCAACCAATTTCTATTGATCTTTGTTGTAATTTCTCCTAAATCAGGCCCAACCCCAACATTGCCACCGACTCCCTTTATTGGATGACATATTGTGCATCGTGCACGCCCCCAAACGCCCTTACCGGCATTATAAACCTTGTCCATCTTATCGTATTCATCTTCTGAAAGGTCGTCTTCCTTTTTCAGCAAAAATTCATCCCACGTTACCTGCGGTACGTCATTTTCGGCAATACTGCTCAGGAAAACAATAACTGCCTTGATCTCATCGAAATCCAGACCCAAATTTGGCATCTTTGCGTTTGCCACAACCTTCTTCGGATTCGCAATCCACCGGGAAAGCCATTCAACCTTAGCTTTATAAATAACATTAACCAAAGGAGGTCCGTTCTTAACCCTCTTATAAGGGTCTTCCAGCTCAAAGGGAAGGACTGACCACTGCTCAGGCAACCGGTATTTCTTATCCAACTCTAAGAACATATTATCTATCTTTCTTTCCTGACCAAAAGAAATGTGAAGAAACGCCGCAAAAGGCAAGCAAACCAAAATTATAATATACCATCTTTTGTATAACTTCACGACAGACCTTAACCTCATCAAAAACTCCTTAACATGATATGTTATTCTTATTTTTCTTCTAATTCTGGAGGAAACCTGCGTAATCTGGCAATGAACCACATCTCTACGCTTGCACCCATAATAATAGCAACCAACACGTATGCATAAACCGTTTTCGGAACCGGCTTTTCAAGCGAAACGTAATACCAGGACGATACGGATTTTTGGCCGCCTACATCGTTATTCGAACCATCCCATATTGCAAAAGCCACCGGAATGAGCTTACCAACCTCAAATTGAATATCCCCCTTCACATCCTCCGTGTTCAATGCTCTTTTGAGCACTATCTTCCATCTTCCGTTTTGATAAATCCCTTTCCCAATTACATTCTGACTCTCAGGTGGTTGTACGGTAATATTCTTAAAACCCTTGGCATTTAATTCACTCACGACCCCGGGCTCGGTTTCAGGTGCTTCCACGACCGCTCCGAATCCTTCCCGCCAAGGCGCTTTCCAACTCCATAAATTTACAGAACCGCTGGAATCACCCATGGCAAAGTAAGGTTTCTTTAATGACTCCGGAATTTTATTTGGAAATTGCAATGAAACAGCGTCCCTGAAAATCTCCTCTTGTCTATTTGTAGAATCATCCCATTCTAGCAAAAAGGCAATTTCATCATTATTATACAATGCCCTTACCATGATTGCGTCAATAGATGGCGTCCAGAGGCGTGGGCTTACCAGAATTTGTCCTGCCAAAGGTATCTCTATGGCTGTAGCCATACTCCAGTGTTCATCTAATGGCTCCGTGGGTAGTTGTTCACTTTCAAACAGCTTCACCTTTACAACAACATCGGACGCCATATCCTTTGCTAAACTTTTTACATAGTGAGCAACATGCCAGCGATCTTCATCAGATAATTTTTCTAAATATGAACCCATTGGGGTTTCATTAAACCCTGTCGATACTGTCCGGTAAATATCTTCAATGGTATTCCCACCTTTAAAACTCCAACCTTTTGTTAAGTCCCTTGCACGATATGGCATATCCCATTCTGTTTGCAAAGCAACGGTCAACGGACCGTTCCCTCTGGCATCTTCACCGTGACATTCAAAACATTTCATCTCTCGGAATAATTCCTGCCCTCTTTTTATACTTTCCGGTGTAGATGGAACACTTCCCACAGCAACAACCTTAGCAGGTTGGTCATACTTAAACTGGTCATTAAACGTGCTCACATAATATAGCACTTGCCATCGTTCTGTCTCAGAAATCGTATTCCAAAAAGGCATCGCAGTACCTTCGATACCGCTCGTAATAATCCTGAACAAATCTTCATCTGTTGGCAAAGAACCGAATGCAGTAGAACGTACCTTGTACTCATTCCTCGTAAAATTCCTGGGTTTTGGAAACATCGTTACTGAAGCAGGACCGTCTCCTTTGCCCTCAATCCCGTGACAATACCAGCATCTTTTTTCGTATACTTTCTTCCCTTCACTAACAGATTCTGGAGTTTTTGCTAATTTTTGAGGGACATCACGTTTATAGGTTCTAAACAAATTTGACGACTGGGCTAACACCTCATCATGCATCCAGAAGGTACCGCCACAGATACCTACGAATATGAAACTTATCAATACTTTATTCAATGCTTTTCTCATATTAGTACTTCACTTTTTTCTTAGCTGTTTTAAAATTAAATCCTAAACGCACACAAGCCCTTTTACCGCTCCTTACTCGAGTTTTTCCCTTTGCCGGGGCATAACACCCGCCGTATCATACTCACCCATAATAATCTTCCATATTTCATCATCTTTCAAGTCATCTTTCCACGACGGCATCGCCGAATCCCATGGCGTAGATTCAGCAGGCAAACCAGGTCCTCCATCTTTAATACGCCAAAAAAGATAGTTGTCCACAACTGTCGCTATGGTACCAGGATCCTGGAAATTAATCGGCCTTAGACGAAAAGAATTTGCAAACGGACCGTTACCATCTGCTTTTGAGCCATGACACGGGCGGCAATAAGTTTGAAAAAGTACCTTTCCCTCTTCAATACATCTTCGCTGCACATCTGCATCTGCTTGTCTGAAAGGATTTTCAAGCTTCTCAAAGTCCTGCGGTAATGTAGGATGCTGGATTCTTAATTCCACCGGTGATGCAGCACCAGGAATCGCCCACGTATAGACAAACCACCCTACAAGTGCAGGAAAGCCCACAAAAATAATCTTTCGCAGAAAGGATTTTATCACGGGTCCACGGTCAGGAAGCAAGAAACTTAAGAAATCTACAAATTTTTGATTACTTGTTGTCGCATACACCAAACCTGCCAACACGCCCATGATCATATACCACATCATCAAAGTGCTCGGCGTTGGCATCGGATGATCTTTTGCCATTAGCATCTGAAATATTTTTGGCGATGCATATTTAAGAAACACATACAAACAGCCTACCGCTGTAATTACCCATATTAACAAAAAAGTACTGCGCCTATTAGCCATCATACGCTCCTAATTTCTGATTCTCTTCCATACACAACAACTTATATTTTATTTTAAACTCTGCAAAAAAGACACAATTCCGTAGAAATCTCTGACGCTCAAAAGCTCGCCGATATTCCCTGGCATGATAGAAACCTCCTGCTTCTTCATTTCGGCAATCTCGGGTTTTGGAATAACCACCTCTTCAATTTCGCCGCTTTCTTCTTTTAACAAAACAAGCTCGTCCTCTGTTTCGCTCTTAATCAATCCATTGTACGGTATTCCATCCGTGGTTATCACATACATCGTTTCATAACCTTTAACAATTTTGGCACTTGGCTTAAGAATAGACTCTATAAAATATTCTGCGGTCTGAATTGCTCCTATACCAGTAAGTTCCGGCCCAACCTTCTTTCCCTTCCCATTTACAACGTGACACTTGCCGCAAGTAACCGGTCGTGTTTCATCAAAAAACACTTTTTCGCCTTCTGCCGCATCTACCACAATCGGAGGCACCCACGGCTTCACCTTCTTCTTTGACGCCTCCGGAATCTTGTCCTTATATTTCATCAATGCCCCTATGTCAGGCTCACCACCTAACGTCTGCAAAAAGGCCAAAACTGCAAGTATCTTTTCCCGGGACAACATAATCGGTGGGTCATACACCCTGGGCATAATCTTATCATATCCTTTTACGATATATTTATCCGGATCCACAATAGATTCAACAAGATAATCCAGTCCTGACGCCATACCCAATTCTTTTGCACGCTCTTCCGCCCGACTTGCCAACCCTTCTTGATCAGGACCTCTTGTTGCACTACCACTTGTCCCAATCTTATGACAGGTACTACATTGCCCGTCACCCCAAAATATTTTTTCACCAGCCTCAGGGCTCACCCCACCGGCTGACTCACCACTCCCCGTGCCCGAAAGCCCTGCCACATACATTGTAATGTAAATATAAAAACCGATAACCGCAATTCCAAAAGCTGTAATTTTTAGCATGCTCTTATTCATAAGTCTTCTATACCTTTATGTTGCAATCTTAAAAACGTATCTTAACTAACCACCACTGGTACCCTACCACTTCTTTCAAGATTAATGCGCACCCCCTAACCTTAAAACTCAACGATCTCCCTCATAGTCGGCAGTTACTCTTTCGTATTCGTAGGTATTTGTTTTTTTATTTTCTTTCTTATCACCTAAATTAGCCAGCCAGAATACAAAGGCGACCAATCCCAGAAAGAGTACGACAATCAATCCAACAATCCGGCCCATATACGACAGTGTAGGAGTGTACGCCCACTGAGAAGTATCCTGTAAAACCCCGTAAACGTGCCAATCCATTCTGAGTCCGGAACGAATGAATCCCATCAGTCCCATTAAAATAACGATAACCACGCACAGAAGAATCAAGGCATATTGAGACCTCGCGGGCATTTTTCCCCATACGATACCGCCGACCAGTTTTGCCTTACGGAACATGAAAACATCTATGATTGCATTCATGATAAGGCAGCTCATTACAATCGAGACTTGCGTTACCGACAAATACCGCAAGACCAGATTGGCCTTTTGCATAACCTGGAAACCGTAATACCAAAAATAAAGCACTGCAATACATGCCGTCACAGCAAACAACAAGGCTTGCCCCAATTTCCCTTTATTCTTAAAGGTTAAAAATGCCGCAAGACATACTACAAATGATTGGATATAAAGCGACAAGATCAACGGTTTCACAAAAACCTTGATATTTTCTTCCAATTCCACGAAATTGAGCGAAATTGCGTAGGAAATCAGCATGAGGAGACAAAAAATAAGGGCAGAAAAGATACCGATCTTCCCGGCTTTACCTTGTTCAGAGAACGAACACATCTCGCCCTTATTGCCCCTCCGGTAAATCAGGAAGGAAAAGAAGGTCGCCAAAATGATCAGGTTCACCACGGCATTCTTTGCAGCCATAACGCCAAAGTACTTGGAGAACGGATGATATTGCTCACCAATCATCGCCCGCTCTTCTCCGCTCAGCGGAAGGTTGTGAGGCGTAAGCCATACCGCAAAGCTCACAAAAATGACAAAAATAAGATATTTAAAAAATTTCGTATACCGCTCCGACCCTTTAATTCTTCCCATTCCAAGCCACAAATAGTAATTTGCTCCAATAAAGAGCATGCCAATCAGAATAGCTTGAATAATAAAAGTCCACGAAAATGCACCACCCATCATAATATTTCCCATGACAGGACTTGCGCTGTATACTTCCCTTCCCAGCCAATATCCTGCAAATGGCAAAGGAATCAAAGCTCCAACTCCGATAAAGTTGCCGACATAGCCCATCCAATCATAATGGGCCCTTTCCTCATCAGATTTTGCACCTAAAAATTTTACCGCAGCATAAGCGCCAACCACAAACCCGCCAAAACACACGTTGGCAATAAGCCGATGAATATTCACGGGCATCCAGAGCGGATTGTAAACAGCGTGATACAAACTAACGAGCCTTCCCGTCTCCGGCACAATACCCGCGGGACTCATCATATACGTCGCCCAGGAGTTTGTTAAAAACATAAGCCCTGTTCCAAAGAGGTTGAGCATTATCCCCAAAAAGATATGAAACCATTTCTTTGCTGCAGTTCCTTTCAATATTTCCCACGAATAATAATATCCATACAACGTGAACGCTTCGCCAAAGAACATCAGTGCATAAACATACATGGTTGGGGAAAAAACATTTGTCATATGCCCCATGAACTCCGGATACAATCCAAACAGACAAAACGCAAGCAAACCTCCAAAAGAAGCAGTCGTTGCAAAAGCGGCAGACAACAGCTTGGTAAACTCCTTAGCCATCTTATCATATTTTATATCACCACCTTTGAAACCCACGATCTCCACGATCACTGCAAAAATAGGAACACCAAGCACAAAAGCTGCAAACATGAGATGCAATTCCGATACAATCCAGACGACCGTTCGGGGATCCAGCCCAAAAAAAGTCCGATACTGTACGGGAGCCATTTCTTCTTCCTCTATTGCCGCAGTAGCTGTCCCTTCGCCTGCCGCAGGCTGACCTCCAGGCAATTGAGAATCTGCGGATGATTGCCCAGACTCAAACTGTGGAAGTTCTACGCCGGATGTAGCGCCTTCGTTTGCTTTTGCGGCCACCACCGGTATGTCAGCAGCAAATATTTCCGGAACAACCGAAAGGAGTGAACCGAGCGAGAAGACCACCAACAAAACAACAAAAATACTTCTTTTTGCAAACCACCGTACTATCTTCAAATTATTCATTCGCAATGCGCCTTTTCAATCGAGTAAGTTACACATTCCAGTAAAAATAGAATTCCACTATTTTTTAGTATATACAAAATCTACCGTAGTTTCTTCTTTTGATTTTACGGTTACATCGACGGTCTTTTTTCCAAGCTTCTCCTGCCAAGCCTCGATTTTATAAGAACCTGCCGGCACATTCTCTATCTTGAACCGTCCATTTTCATCGGTTACTGCAAAGTAAGGATTAGCCTTCACAACGATAAAAGAACTCATCCATTTATGAACATCACACGTTATCTTTATTACTTCAGGAAGATCAAACTTTTTTGTCATTTTGCCACCACCAGACACACCTTCGTTAAAGCCAGGGTTTTTTATCGACCAGGAATGAAGATTATGCATTACATTATCGCTATTCAGTAAATCCACGTTTGTTCCAACTGATACTGCAAGCACGTGGGGTATAAAGAGACATTCCTTCTGGTCTAATGAAACGGCCAACACCTCGGCCTTTTTACCTGACGCTATTTCAACGAGCGAGACGACAGCATTCTTAATTCCCTTCGACTCCCCATTAATCACCAGCTCCTCGGACATCCTATTATCATGTCCGCATGTTTGTTCATCCTTGTCAACCTTGAGCATCTTTGCCGCAGGAGCGTCCCCGTCAAACTTAACAACACCTGCAATTGTTCCCCCATCCTTCACATCAATTTCTTTATAAGCCTCTGCCTTTGCGGCAGAATTGATCCAGAGTACACCCAACACCGTTCCGAACAGTAAACTACCAATAAACGCTCCGTATCGCAAACTTTTCACCATCATTACCTCCATAATTCAATTGCTAAAAGAGAAAAATATTTGTCCATAGCGTTGTTAAATACAAAGATTCGCATAATACCTTCGAAAAAATAATTTGTCAACCGCAAAATCAGCGAAGAAATGAGTGGAAAACAAACACTTCTTTATTGATGAGAAAAAACCATATCGACAACAGAATTCACAATACTCATTCCTTTTTTATCAAAAAAATCTGAAATATTAAAAAATTTATGTAACTGGCGAAATTTCAAATTCTTAGTTTTAACTGAACCGTATACAAAAAACGTACTTCTCTCTTCTAAAGTACTGGGCTGAAATTTCAACAATGAAATAACAGTTTCAATAAAGCGTTACAAAATTATTTTGCAGTTATCGAAAAATTACATCTTGTCTTCATTAACAAAAAATCAATTCCCGCATTTCATATCTATTTAGTTTAACGTCCTCTTCAACGTTTCGATTTCCTTAGGATTGGTAAGCCTGCCGGAGTTTACCACAACGTCCGGTTCCATTTTGAATCGTCTGATCCATGCCGCCTCTGAAGGAGGCTTCCAGTACACTTTATATAAACCTGGCGATACATTCATAAAGCGATATACCCCTTCCTTGTCCGTAAGAGTCTCAATCTCCAGTGCCCCTTCTACAGGATGATAGCCTTTGGCTAACAACCCGCCCTTTTCTAACATTTGCAACTTCACCTGACAATCCGGAAGAGGTTTTCCGCTGTGCAATATCCTGCCTTCAACCCTGCCAAGATTTGGGTCTTGGTCAATAGGTTTGTCCTTCTTCTGTTCCTCTTTAGCAATTTTTTTACGCTCCTTATCCATCAATTCACCTGGTTCGCTCGCCTGCGGTTTGTTTGATTCAGACGCATCAGCATCCATTTCCCGTGTTTTTTCATCCGTGACGGATTCACCGAAACTTGAGAATTCTGTCTCAGGCTTCACCAGTTTGTTCTCTCCGGAAGGACTTTCTCCTTTTGGCTTTTTAACCTTGAACCGATAACTTTTCTCCCGATTTTCCCTTTCTTCAGAGGAAGTCCTTAGCCAATCGCCAACTTCAGCCTTCTTGACATCATCGGCAATCCGGGGTTCAGAAACCCTTCCCTCTGCTGATTCTGTAGTTGCTTCTTTCGTAACCATATCTACAACCGGCATTTTTTTATCATTCTCCGACGGGGTGGACACGGCAAGTGAAACAATCTCGGAGGCAGGAATTTGTAAGCGAATATAATCTTCCGCAATCTCTTTAATCTTACATTCCATAGCGGTGTTATTACTATTCATAATGATTACATCGGGATAATTTTTGCTATTCAAAAACTCCATACTCAAAGATTTTATGGACTTCCTTGGCAGAATAGCATTGATATACTCTTTCCTTACATTTGTTATCTTAAGCTCGATATTTGTATTATTACTTCTTAAAATAATAGTATCCCCATACCCGATGGAAAAGAAAATCATAAACACCAACAACACAATAGCCGTAATTTTTACCATCAACAACCCTTCTCAAAATAAGCTATACGAAGTGAACGTTAAAAAAGTGCATTGCATGTATACTTATTTGTACGTTACTGTAGTACTTCCGGACTGGCTGCTACCTGCTGTGGTAGGTTTATGTAGCTATCTTTTTTTACCATCGGTTCAAGCCTTACCATCAACACTATCGAACGTAAAACGTGTTTTTCGTCCGCATTCAAAGCCGTACTTGACAATATTGGATTGAGTAGAAACGGTTATATTTACCGTTTCACCAAATGAATATTTCCCTGATAAAGAAAGAGGAATTACAATATCCATCGCATAGGTTAAGAAATTATTTCCAGGCAAACGGTTACGACCATTGGAATGCCCGCTTGGATGCCAAATATCGCACTTGTATTAATTCCTATTTTCCATAATACAAACAGAATATTTTTTTGAAAATAGCTTTCCACAAGTTATGTCTTCGGTTATGGAGCAGCATGGACTTCGCGTGATGGTTCGACAGGCTCACCATGCACGGCGCTACATCCTGAGCCTGTCGAAGGATCGGAATAGATCACACTGACAAACAAAACTTGTCAGTGCCACCCTATAATCCGCTTAAATAAAATGAAAATTCCTATACAATTAAATTATACCTTCTTTGGCGTCCGAGGATAAAATCAGACGACGGATTAAAGGAAAATCTTTAACACCACACCCCCTGATTTATCACATCTTCTGTTCTTCCCCTTTTTAAGGTAAACAATGTAATTTCCGGTCTTGCACGAAATCTCACCGGGAAACCGGAAAGCCCAATACCTTTATTTACGTACATCGTTATATCTCCTTCACGAAATAGTCCGGATATATAACGAGCCCCAAACTTCGAAGGTATAACGGGCGGCCCATAAAGGGGCAGATTTACCTGTCCACCATGAGTATGACCCGATATCACAAAGTCAACATCTTTATTTTTCATCATTTCAATAGTATCAGGATTGTGAGCCAACAAAATCTTTGGCTTATCATCAGTGCCTTTCAAGGTTCTATCTAAATCCATCCGCCCTCTCCACAAATCATCTACCCCGGCGATAAAAAGATAATCGCTTTTCCGGCAAAGAGGAATATGCTCATTAATTAACACGCGGATGCCTGCCTTTGATAATGAAATAAAAGTATTGTCTTTATTATCGTGATTCCCCAATACGGCAAAGACTCCTTCTTTTGCCTTTAGCCCTGCCAGTTCGTTCGCAACAGGTGAAAGAAATGTGGATGTTGTGTCATTCTGGTAATAAACGTAATCTCCTGTAAGAACAATAACGTCCGGAAACAAGGCATTTACCTTCCTAACACACCTCCGTATAAATTCTTTGGGAACATATTGACAATGATGAATATCCGACATTTGAGCAATAGTCATTCCCTCAAACCGCTGAGGTAGTTTGTCGATTTTTATCGTAACGCGATTTAATTCAATCCAGCGCGGCTCGAGAAATCGACTATACGTTCCGACAGATAAAACCGCAATTCCAGACCCTAAGAACCCCTGCATGAACATACGCCTTGAAATCATAGTTTGTCTCCAGGAAAATCGGCTGAAAAAACATCACAGATATTCATAAATCTCATCGTTTAAGAGCACATGGAGACAAGCAATCCACACAGATACCTTCTTCCCATTCCTCTCTGACAAATTCCATCCATTCATCCGGGGTATTGCGGCAAGATAAACATATCCCCAGATCGCAAAGTCCTTCAACGGCATCGGCCGAATCCTTAATTGCTGCACCACAACAAGCGCATTGCCAGGTAATCATATCACTGCTTATATGACCGCCAACATCACACATGGAACACTCCTTTTTCAGAAAAACTCATTTCTTTTTTTTGCTCTCATCCACAAAAAATTGCAGTACATCCGTCTCGGTAATCAACCCGATCAATTTGTTTTTCTCCCTTACCACCGGCAGCGCCCCCACCTTCTTGTCGATCATAATCTGGGCGGCTTCTTCAATGGTTGCATCAGGGGAAATGGTAACCACTTGCTTTGTCATCACTTCCGAAACCTTAATAGAGTCCAGAAACTCATTGTTTTCCTTCCAGTTCGTCAAAATGGAAGTTAATGATGCGCGGTAAAGGTCTCTTTGTGTCAGGATGCCGACAATATTCTCTCCCCTCACAACAGGTAAATGCCGGATCCTTCCCAAATACATGATATCATTAGCAAAACCAAGTTTTGAATCATCGTTCAGGGTTACCAGTTGTGTCTTCATCACCTCTTTAACAAGCATCTTTTTCCTCCGTTTCTATTGCACTTTTAAGCCTTGATTCCCATTCATCTCCATAATGGTTTTTGAGATTATTCTGTATCTTTATTTCCCATTGCGAATACGCCTGTCGTATCGTAGTAATTGGGTGATGTTTTTCCGATATATACAGAATATTCTGTGTTTGTTTCTGCATGGGAATAAGGATATATTCCCGTTCCGCTCCGCCCACCGATATGATCGCACGGCAAACATCCTTCGCCTCTAAAATCAAACTTCTTACCACGAACGGATCCTCATAAACACAGATACCACGAATAGCATCGGCATGATCTAAAATTGCGTAAAATGCTTTCCATTCCCTTTTATAAACAAGTTTCTGGTATGCACGTGGAGCGGCGTATTCATTAAAGATGCATGGACCGCCGATGCTCTGATGCAGCGATTCTCCCACCAGGTCAGGATATCTCACACATTGGCCGGGACGGAATTTATAAATACTGCATCGCAAGTCCATGGTAAGACGCGTTTTGGTCTCATCCTGAGAAATGGTAAAATCCAGAAACTTGCAGGAATCATACAATTCGTCTTTGTATCCCTCACTGGTCACGAGTAGCTTAACATAAGGATACCCCGTACCTCTTTCCCATAAGGACTGGTAAAAACCGATATGTTTATTGTCTGACGGAATAACACAGGAAAAACAGCACATCCCATCTGAACATTCACTCCTGGCAAGGGCTACGCCGGTATGCTTTTTCTGAATCCAATCACTAGTATTCATACACCTTCATACGATCATACGAGTTACTTTCTCGTTAATCAATTCACCAACAATCTTATACCCCTCACCTTTCTCGTCAAAATTTGATATCCTTTTGATTATATTTCTCACATTATTCTGAAGATCTGTGGGATTGACAACACCATTAATATTGGTAATTAACATCCGGCCAGGCGGACTTGAATAGGCGCCAGCAAAGTCATAAATCCCGCCGACTATCGTTAACTTGTTTTCCTTTACCCTGTCACTGTAATATTTTAATGCCTTTTCTATCTGATAGTCCACATTGGTTTGACTCAGATAGGCAAGCACTTTCGTCTCATTTTGAATCTTTTTTAAATCGGGAATCCCGCGTTCAAGAGGAATCGCCAAAGAAAGCATTTCCAACTTGACCTCGCGACTGAGTAATGAATAATCTGTCTTCATGAGATGATCGAAAGACCTTGCCAGATTAACAATCTCTTTCGATTGCGTTATACAGGCGTGAGTGGCAAATTTTATCGCGCCACAATCGGTATGTCCTAACACCAGCATAACGGGAGTTTTGAGGACAAAGAGCGAGTATTCGATCGAACCCCGATTAACCGCAAACTGATTCCCGACATTTCGAATAATAAATACCTTGTTGAATATATCTCCTAAAATCTCGTCCTGCACCCAGAAATCCGCACAGGCCAGCAGGGTGAGGAACGAAGCCTGATGCGTGTCGCAAGATAAAAACTTCGTTACTTCCGTATTCTTTACAGACGCCTCCTTATGTGCCAATAAATGCAGAAGAATATTTCCAACATCCATACCCAATTCCTCAAAATAATCCGTCCGTTCATAGATAATAATCCTTTAAAAAAGTGAACTCTCCCTGTTTCGTTTTGTTTACGTAGTCTCAAAATATTTCTTATGCTCCCAATCGGTCACCTGTATGCGGTATTCATCCCATTCGGCCATTTTTGCATGCAAATACACGTGATAGGTATGGGAACCTAACGCAGTTTCCATCAGTTTGTTTTTCTTTAACTCTTCAATTGCCTCGCCTAAAGAGCCCGGAAGGGTAGCAATATTTCGGTATGCCAGTTCATCCTTATTAAATTCATAGACATTCTCCTCCACCGGCTTCGGCGGCACCAAGCCTCTTTTAATGCCATCAAGCCCTGCCTCGAGCATAACCGCAAGGGCAAGGTATGGATTATTGCTGGGGTCAGGACATCTTAACTCCGCCCTCGTTGCATACTCCCTGCCCTGAGAGTATCTTGGAATCCGTATCAAAGCGGATCGGTTCTTTTGCCCCCAGCAGATATAGACGGGCGCCTCATATCCCGGCACCAATCTTTTATAAGAATTCACGGTTGGCGACAGGATGGCGCTCATCGCGCTGACATGCTGGAGTTGTCCTGCAATAAATTGCCTTGCCACCTTACTCAGTTTATACTCATCCTTTTCGTCAAAAAAGATATTTTTCCGTAAAGTAATATCAAAAAGGCTTTGATGACAATGCATCCCGCTCCCACACATCCCAAAGATGGGCTTCGGCATGAAGGTGGCATATAAATCGTGCTGATGCGCTATGGACTTTACCACCTGCTTAAAGGTCAGGGCATTTTCCGCCGTTTTCAGTGCCTCTGCATACCGAAAGTCAATCTCGTGCTGGCCGGGAGCAACTTCGTGATGACTCATTTCAACATTCAGGCCCATCTTCTCCAGCGTAAAAATAATATCCCTTCTCACATTTCCGGCAAGGTCCCTCGGCGAAAAGTCGAAATAACTCCCCACGTCATGGGGCGTGGGCTCAACTTGTCCATTATTCTTGGGCTTAAACAAGAAAAATTCCAGCTCCGGACCCACATTATACTCAAAATTCATCGCCCGCGCATTTTTTATAGCCCTTTTCAGGATATACCGGGGATCGCCTTCAAAAGGAGAGCCATCGGGCATATACACATCGCAAAAAAGCCTTGCCGTTGGCTCCTCGGTCTCCCACGGAAGCAATGAGTAGGTGCTGGTATCAGGCTTTAAATACATGTCACTCTCGCAAATCCGCGTAAATCCCTCGATTGACGAACCATCAAACCAGATACCTTTTTCAATAGATTCCGAAAATCTCTCCGCCGGTATGGTAACGGCCTTAATATTTCCATTGATATCGGTAAATTGCAATTGAACAAGTTTCACATTGTCGTCTTTTGCCCGATTAATAATCGTTAAATCTGTATGATCACTGGTCATGAAATTCACCTTTCTATAGCACGATAATGTAAACAAATGGAGATTCGGTAAGGCGTTATAATTTAACCATATTATTGTCAAAAAACAAGTAATTTATAACCCTGGCTGTACTCGGTTCATGCTTGACAGAAAAAAGCGTTATTGTTAAACTTCATCTGTTGAATATACTAAAATTGCAAAAGTTCTCTTATCTCACCAACTCTTATGCACAACGAAAATACCAGACAATACAAATTGCAAAGGATACGTATGAAGACTCCTACAAGAAAGGTTGTTGCCGTCTGTATCAGCGAAAAAAAGGGCACCCAAAAGAGCGATGTTGGCATACGTCGGCTGATTGAGCATTTTGGACTCGAGGGCGATGCTCATGCCGGAAAGTGGCATCGTCAGGTCAGCTTACTTGCACGGGAAAGTGCCGATACTATGCGCAAAAAAGGATTAACCATCAGAGACGGTGATTTTGGGGAAAACATCGTTACCGAAGGCATCGAACTCAAATCCCTTCCCATCGGAACCGTCTTAAAAATTGGCGAAGGCATAACCATCCGGGTAACTCAGATTGGCAAGCTGTGCCATGACCGATGCGCTATCTATTATACAGCCGGCGACTGCATTATGCCACGGGAGGGTATTTTTGGCGAAATTCTCACGGGCGGCACGATTCAAACAGGCGATGAAATAGAAATTCTCGAACAGGGCGCTGAAATAAAAACAGAGACATGATACGAGCTGCCATTCTAACGTTAAGCGACAAAGGCTCACGGGGCGAACGTGAGGACAAGAGCGGCGAGGTGATCCGGAATATGCTTACCGGGATCGGCGCCACGATCACCGCATACGAAGTCATCCCTGACGAAAAAGACCTGATTATCAAAAAACTCTTCGAATTCTCCGACAAGGCAGACCTCGTTGTCACCACGGGCGGAACGGGCGTGGGTCCCAGAGATATTACCCCGGAAGCTACGCGGGCAGTTATCGAAAAGGAATTGCCCGGTTTTGGCGAGGCGATGCGCCTGGAGGGACTAAAACACACCCCCCGGGCTATGGGTTCACGGGCAATTGCCGGAATTTACCGACAAACCCTCATCATTAATCTTCCAGGCAGCCCGAAGGGTGTCGCTGAAAACCTGGCGGTCGTACTCCCCGTCATACCCCACACCATCGGCCTCATTAAGGGCACCGTCACCGAATGTGCGAAAGACCGCGAAAAACACGCTTAATCTTCCGATTTTTAAGGGGTCTGTGTTAAACTCAAAAAGAAAGGCTTCCCACTGCCCCCGAAAATGTTGTCTAAAAACGGCATTAAGCGTCGCTTGCCGACGAGCAAAGGCGTTGAATGTGTTCACGCATTTCAATATCTGCCACAACTACTAATACATCGCCCACTTTTAAGATCGTATCGCCATCCGGGATAAAGATTTTTCTCCCCCTCCTGACGGTTGCAATAATTGTTTCCCGAGGCCAGGCCACAGCTCGAATCTGTTTGTTCGCACAAGGCGAGCCAGACTCCACCATAATCTTTTCAACATTTACATCTTCAACATTACTGAGACGTTCTTGGTGTGCGCGATGTCGAATCTGCTCACGACGGGTTAATGCCAGGTCATAAGCACGCACTATGTCGTTACTCCGTAACAGACCTACCAAACATTTTGGATTGTTGCGTAATACAACCGGCAAACTATCCAAATCACGCCCCCCCATACGGCACAATGCCGCGCCAATTGTTTCGTCGGGATTCGCAACAAGCAAATCTCGCGTACAAGCTTCTCCAACCGTACGATTTTCGTTGTTAACTTCATACGGCATCCGCGCAATATCCTGCACTGTAAGAATTCCAGAGAGATCCCCGGATTCATTGAGCACTGGCAAACTATGATGTTGTGTTTGCAGAAACAAATTTGACGCCGTTACCAATGAATCCGTCTCACGTAACGCAACGACCTTCTTTTCCATAATCTCACCCACATTAATTGATTCCAGTATATCTACAACGCGTCCGCGTTCTAAACGTATACCCTTACGCGCCAATCCAAAGGTATATACAGAATCGCATTGTAAATAACGAGAAATGAAAAGACTGACAGTAACAGCAAACATAAGAGGTAAAATAATCCTATAATCGTTGGTCATTTCAAACAGGAGAATAATCGCAGTGAGCGGTGCATGCACTGCACCAGCCAGAACGGCTGCCATTCCAACCATTGCAAACGCAGGCGGATCAATATTCAGAGATGGAAAAAGCTGCTGAACTACGAGTCCGTATGCACCCCCGGCTGTTGCTCCCAGGAAAAGGGACGGAGCAAATACACCACCAAAAAACCCGCCGCCAATGCTTATCGGGGTCAGGATAAGTTTAGCCATCAGCAATAAAAGCAAAAGATTTAATGCCAATGGTTTTACATCGAGAATTTTTTCAATCGTCTCGTATCCAACACCAAACACTTGAGGTAGATAAATTCCCACAAGACCAACAATAAGGCCGGCAATTGCGGGCTTGATCCAACGGGGAATCTTCCATCGATCAAAAATATCGCGGGCAATATACAGGAGGTGAATATATGTCGTCGCAATGGGTCCGGACATAACTCCCAACCCTAAATATAACGGCAGTTCCCATATCGAATGCAATGCATATGCAGGAACATGGAATGCTGGCTCCGGACCTGATATCGCTTGCGTGAAAACCGCCGACACCATTGCCGCCAAGGCTATGATGCCAAACGCCTTGCTGCTCAATTCTCCTATAATTATTTCCAATGCGAAAAAAACGCCGGCAACTGGAGCATTGAAGGCGGCGGCGATTCCACCAGCTGCACCCGCTGCAACAAGGACACATACCCGCTCATCAGAAAACCGCAAAAGTTGTCCAAACATTGAACCAAGATTTGATCCAATTTGTACCGAAGGGTCCTCAGGTCCAACAGATGCACCAGAACCAACGGATAACGATGCTGCAATTGTTTTCATCGGTAAAAGTCGATAATAAAGTCTCCCCCTTGCCAATGCCACTGCTTCCATAACACCGGCTACTCCATGATAGCGATCTTCGCGCAAAAAAAAATGAATAACCAACCCGACGATAAGTCCACCGGCGAGAGGCATAACAGGCACAAGCATAAACGCCCAATGACCACATAATAATAGGACAAATCCAAAGCCATTCAACGCACCCCAATGTACCAGCTCAATCATTTTTTTAAAGAGCAACACTCCAGCACCACTGGTAATACCTACAAGGAGTGCCACACAGATAAGGATAGCCGAACCCGATATTTCCCGGTAACTAATCCAGTGCACAATATTTTTAGAAAAAATCTGTCTGAAAAAATTTTTTAGACCTGATGGTTGATACATTAATTTTAAGTTTACACTCCAAAAATATATGCGTTCTTATGGAAAATCTATAAACGAGGAATGAAAGTTTAGTTTGCAATATTTGCCGTTTTATGTCCAGTATTTTATTTAATGCTTTACCTCTATGGAGAATAACGCAGAGGTGCAGGTCGGCCGTATGCTACGCCACCGCAACGCCCTTCTTCCGTATCTCTTTGACTCGTCTCAGCAAAAGAGTTGATGCCAGAATTCTCAGAAGGGACGAGACAGCAAACAGGGTAATCAACTGATACCCAAAGAGTGGGGGAATGTGTGTCGCAAGAAAACCACCAAGCAGATTTCCGGCACAAATAGAAAAACCATTGAAGGTATTAAAATACGCAATACAGCGGGTCCGTTTTTCAGGGATCGCCGAATCATAGATGAAATTGGATGAGCAGAGATTAAACCCCGCCCAGGATATTCCCGCCAGGGTTTGTATAATGATCAGAAAATATATCTGCCGGGAAATCAGCCACATGGCCGGCAGAACTGATATGACAATACTACATATCAAAATAACCTGCCGATTCCCCAGAGCATCAGCACGGCGACCCCAATAGCTCACCGCTATAATGCTTGCAAGAGGAACGGTGACGGTGACGATGGTGTAGGTAATGTAGGAAAATCCCAAATCTCGGAGCATGAATACGGGGAAGAACGGCGAGGCGATAAATACGGCAAAACTAAAACAACTGTGAAAAATCACATATTTCCCGAAATTTCCGACGTTTAATCTCCGCAAGAATTCTCCCGGCGAGAAATAATGCTCCCGCTTTACCTCCAGGGGCGGCTCATACATCCTACCCAGGAAATACCATGAGATGTACCGTGAAATCATGGCAACAAGAAATATGACCGTAAAACCCAACAGGGACTGTTTCCTAAAAACATGCAGTATGTATCCGGCAAGAAAAGAGCTGATAACCATAATCAGACTAATCAGCCGCCCGCGCCTGCTGAAAAATGCGCCTCTCTTGCGTTCGGGAACGAGATTCGCCATGAGAGAACCCCAGGCAGGTCCGGCAAAGGAAGCAAACGAGACATAGAGGGCGCACAGGCCAATGAGGGCGTAAATCCGCAAGGAATCTGGCAAATAGGGAATCATTGCCATAGGCAGCAACAGAAAGGCATGGATGAAGACCGACCGTACGATCACCTTCTTTCGACTGCCAAACCGTTCAACAAGATCAGCGACCTTGAGTTGTGCCAGCGAGGGAACGAATTGAGATGCAGAACTTAATAATCCGATCTGAAAAGTGCTTGCACCAAGAGCTACAGCAAAGGGATTGAGATAGTTGTCGCCAAATCCAGTTGTTGCAGCAAATGCCACTCCGTCCTTGATAGAATACTTCAGACTCTTCCTGACGGCAATTCTTTCCTGCTGCTTACTGAACTGCACTTCCATGAAAACGACTTTTCCATTAAGGGTATAAACCGTGCAACTTCCTGACATCTGCCACACGCCCTATACCCGGCATTAATGCGCCGGTTCGTAAACCAACGCCTTGTTTATTGAAAACGCAAGCACCCGGCTGAACGCATCAGGCACGACGTCCTTGTGCTTTTTCCGGATGTCTTCTTCGCTCCAGAAATAATCTTGACCCAGCTTTTATCCGTAAAATCTGGGTGCGTTTGAGAAAAGCCCATACGCTCGCTGATTTGATCTCTAAATGCAGTATTTCATCTACAGTATAAAATGGTTCAAGCGCTGCTTTATAAAGAATATCATTTTTTCTCCCTCTCGCACAGCCGCTCATTGAATCAGATTTATGGGAAAGTCCGGCTTTTTGAAAAAAACCTCTGTTAAAGTAGAGGCAGGTTTGAAACCTGCCTCTATGATATACAACAACCTGTTTTTATTTAAAACTTCCAGAAACTAAATGGTTACAATTATTGAACCCCCACACAAAGGTGCTTGAAGAACGGAATACATTATAGTAACCTAAGACAGATATTGCAAGGCATGAGATATTTTTTACAAGGACGAAAGGCAGGTAAACAGCGCCAAAACCCTTTTTCAAATACTGTCCATACAGGTTATGTCTTCGGTTACCGGGTGGCACGGACAAACAAGTTTGTCCGTGCCACCCGGTAACCCGCTTAAATAAAATGAAACATCCATGACCTGACGGTCACAAAGGGGCATGAAAATGAGGATTCATGGTGGTGGTGTTACTCCGGGGGGACATCTTGCAAAAGAGGATAGGTAACAGGTATAATCCTCGAAAAAAGACAAGGAGGCCAGAGCAATGGATGTAATAGTAGAGAGAAGTACGGTTTAGACATACACAAGGAAACCGTGGTGGCATGTATGGAGGGAAGGGGCATCAAGAAAGAGTACGGACATACAGCACCTTTACCAATGACTTAGTTAAGTTAAAAGAGTGGTTAAAGGGCAATGGTATAACCCATGTGGCGATGGAAAGTACGGGGATATACTGGAAGCCGGTATATAACATTTTGGAAGAAGATTTTGAAGTAGTGTTGGTCGACGCGCGTCATATAAAGCATGTTCCCGGCAGGAAGACAGATGTATGCGACAGTGAATGGTTGTGCAAGCTTTTAAGGAACGGCCTTGTCAAAGACAGCTTTGTTCCCGAACGAGACATGCGGGAGTTGAGGGATTTAACCAGATATCGGAAGAAGCTGGTACAGGCGATATCGTCGGAGAAGAATCGGGTGCAGAAGATACTGGATGACGCAAATATAAAGTTATCATCGGTAGTATCAGATACCTTTGGAGTAAGTGGGAGCGAGATAAGAGAGGCGCTGATTGCCGTAGGACACAAGATATTGATAGCTTGCTATCATATTTTAAAGCAGAGGGTTCCTTACAGAGAGCTTGGAAGGGATTCCTTGGACAAGAGAAGAAAAGACAAGATAACGAAGAGTTACGTCAAACATCTTACATCCCTTGGTTATCAAGTAACGTTAGCAGAAGTAGCATAAAGCAAAAAGGAATCGGGAAAAGGTCGATATTTACTGGTGGTGAAAGACCCCGGAAATGAAACTGACCAAGCCAGTTATAAGCACACAGGAGTGTTGCCAAGAGCACGCAGGTGAAATTTTTAATATCAAACTGGCTATCCGTTTTAAAGAAACACCAGCCTATCGGCTGGCAGGTTGGAGCAGATTACTCTCTTGTACAAGTCGACAGGGAGATTTTCAGGTGAAAATTTCCATACAATCAAGACACTTAGTGTCCGAATGAAAACTACCAAAAATGTCATTTCGGGCGGGGTAAGAAATCTTTTGAATCTTTAAAATTGTAGGGTTTGAAAATTACTCCCTTCGGCCAAAATGACAAAATTATGTGTGTTCGTTCAGACACTAAATACTTCCTAAATAAAGAAAGAGGATCGTCGTGGAAATGGGTAGGAAAATTTGCATTTTTATATTTCCGGAAGCACACAGATCAGAATTTTTTAGCGAAGATATTCTTCGCCTCTTAAACCGTAGGCCCGTCGCTGGATAACCCGGATTTGCTATTCAATCCTTCGACAAAATCCATTGTGGCGTAAATCCTGTAATCACTGACACAAAATTCCCGGTACGTCCTGTTGTTTTTATGTATTGAAACAAGGTATGACTCAAGAAGAACTCGTTAAAGAATTTCCACTTCTAACACTTTCACAAGCCTATAGCTCTCTCGCTTACTTATTACGAAAACAAGCAGGAGATAGATAAAGAGCTATCTCTCAAAGAGTCTGATTGCGTTATATCTTAACGAGGATGTGAGAGTATTGCTGGCAGAGGTACTACGCAACAGAGGCTATACTGTTACTCGTGTCTTTGAAGTTGGCAGACATGATAAAGGCGATAGCGGACAACTAGCCTATGCCGTAAAGCACAAAATGACTATAGTAACCCACAACACTAAAGACTATGCCATTCTGTCAAAATCATACGTGGAGTTGGGAAAAAATCATTACGATATTATTGTTTCAGATCAAAATTCCTTTTCGTGAACTTATGAGGTAAACTCTTAGGTTCTTGTCAATCAACAATAGAAAACCTTAAAAACATTACCAAATTTGACACGAGAAAAAGGGGGAAAGGTTTGCCGCAATGACTGAGATGGTTTACCAGAAAAGAAATCTTGTAAATAACAAATCCGTTATTGCTGATTGACAGGCATATAAAAGAACTTCAGGCCATCCCTGAAAAGGCCGCTCAAGGTCTTTTAAGACTGTTAATTCGACAGGTGTAGAAAGAATAACCGGGAAAAAGTAAGTAGTAAAGAATTGGACATAGGGGATTGAGATTGTTAAAATAATAAACGAATATGAAGATCAGACATAAACTCGTAATACTATTGGCCGTGTTGCTGGTTACTTTGAACGGGGTGATTGCCTTTTCAATTTATAAACGGACACGTCAGGAATTTGTCAAAGAGGTTCGGGAAAAGGCTAAGTTAATTGCTACGGAATTGGAAACTACCAGAAATTATCTTGCCTCTGCCCTAAAGATATCTGAAATTGAAATTAACGAACAGACAAAATATTTTATTCCCGCTGTTTCTGGCTATTCAATAGGTTCGAAATTCGCCGAAAAGACCGGCTATATTATGAAACAAACAAGCATGCGGTTTCGAAACCCGCTCAATAAACCAGATCCCTTTGAAGAAAAGGTGCTCAGAAAAATGGAGAAAGACCCTAACCTTTTGGAGTATTGGGAAGAGGATGTTGTGGATGGCAAAAGGGCGGAGCGCTACCTTTATGCCTTGCGTATAACCGAGGATTGCCTCCTCTGCCATGGTCCGACAGAAAAAGCCCCTGACTTTATAAAAAACCATTACGATATTGGCTATGATTACAGGATTGGGGAATTACGAGGGGCGATCAGCGTCATTATTCCAAAGGAAATCGCCGAGCAACGATTTGCAGCCAATGTCGTTTTCTTTGTTACCGTCAGTTCCGTCAGCATCTTGTTGATTGTGGTCATCGTTTTTCTGACGACAGGAAAGTTTATGAAGCCAATTGAAAGATTAACAGCTGCGGTAACCACAATTACAAAAACGGGCGATCTTACAACAAAAGTAGACGTATCAGCTACGGACGAGGTAGGCCAACTGGGCAGAGCATTTAATGATATGTCTACCAAATTACAATTAACGTATGCCACACTTGAGCAACGCATTGCTGAGAAAACTGCTTATTTGCAACAGGCCATTTCGGCTTTGGAACGAGCAAACAAGATGAAGTCGGAGTTTCTGGCCAATATGTCGCACGAACTGCGCACACCGCTCAATGCTATTATCGGCTTTGCGGAGGTGCTTCGGGACAAGATTGCCGGCGATTTGAATGAAGAACAGATGGACTTCGCTAATGATATTCACAGCAGCGGTTGCCATCTCCTCCAGATGATCAACGATATTCTGGATTTGTCTAAGATTGAGGCAGGCAGGATGGAACTCCAGTGCGAGGTTTTTCCCGTCCACGAGGCGATTGAGGAAGTATATACGATAATAAAGGGACTGGCCAGTAAAAAACATCTGGAATTAAAGACCATAATACTGACTGACGTGGATAATCTTGAGGCTGACCGCGTTAAATTTAAACAAGTCTTATATAATCTGTTGTCAAACGCCATAAAATTTACCCCGGAGAACGGCAAGGTTGTCCTGGAAGCCAGCATTGTGGATGATATGCTACAGATCTCGGTATCTGACACGGGAATTGGAATAAAAAATGAAGATCTCGGAAAGGTGTTTAACGAATTCTGGCAGGCGGATGGCTCTTTTGCACGAAAATATGAAGGAACAGGGTTAGGGCTTCCCCTGACAAAAAAGATCCTAGAAATGCACGGCGGAAAGATCTGGTGCGAAAGTGAATACGGAAAGGGGAGCATATTTTATTTTGTATTACCCCTTAAAGCTGTAGTTAAAGCAAAAGAGCCGAAAGAAACCAACCTCAAACCCCAACAGACAATGCCCGTGGCGGGAAAAGATGCAAAAACTGTTTTGGTTGTTGAAGATGACCGCATGGCATCCGACCTTCTTACCCTGTATCTAACAAATGCAGGATATCATGTTATTACTGCCGGAGATGGCGAAGAGGCTATCAAAAAGGCAAAAGAATACCAACCATTTTTAATTACCCTGGATGTAATGTTACCCAAAAAAGACGGATGGGACGTGCTCTCCGAACTGAAAAATTCTCCCGATGTTGCTAATATACCTGTAATTATTGTGTCCATGATAGACAATAAAGATCTCGGTTTTAGTCTGGGTGCCGTGGAATATTTAATGAAACCCATTGACCGGATAAAACTTGTCAATTCTGTAAATGCCTGTATACCACTTGTACAGAACAAGGACAAACCAAAAAAAATACTCCTCGTGGATGATGATGAAGAGGTTGTGAAATATATGAGTGTCGTACTTGAAGACGCGGGCTTTGACGTACTGAAAGCGTATAGCGGCAATGACGGTATCAATCTCGCTCTGAATAGTAACCCCGATCTCATAGTCCTTGACCTTATGATGCCGGATATCAGTGGTTTCGATGTGGTTGAACGGCTGAGAAACCATCCAACGGCGAAGAAAATCCCTATTATTATCTGTTCTGCAAAGGATATTACCCCGGAAGATAAAAAGGTATTAAATGGCCACATATTAACCATTGTCCAAAAGAGCAGCAATACGAAAGAAGTCCTCCTTTCTACAATCAAGAAAATAGAACAGCTCCATGTGAAAAAGGCTGATACGCAATAAATAGAAGGGCCTTTCCAGAGAATACAATAAATTCCAATCAAAACCAAAATTCAAAATGCTAACTTAACTTATATTGTTGAAGGAAAAAAAAGCATGCCGGATAAAAATGTGATGGTTGTTGAGGATAATGAAAAAAACAGAAAACTCATGCGCGTCGTGCTCAAATCAAAGGGATATGCGGTGATTGAGGCAGCTACCGGAGAAGAGGCATTAAACCTGTTAAAGAATCAGAAACCTGATATTATCCTTATGGACATCCAACTCCCGGGGATAGACGGTCTTACCTTGATAAAACAGATCAAAGCAGATGCCGTGACAAAGGAAATCCCCATCATTGCAGTTACTGCGTATGCTATGAAGGGAGATGAACAAAAGATCTTAGAAACGGGCTGTGATGCCTATGTTAGCAAGCCGATTAATACTCAGGAATTACCACTTATCATTGAAAAATATATTAAAAAAGGGTAGCCGTTTATCGCAGGGATTTAAAAAGCGCCAGGAAAGGCTCAGACAAAAAAGGAATTGAAAAACATGGATAAACCGAAAATATTAATAGCGGATGATATTAAGCAAAACGTAAAACTCCTTCGGGTAATCCTGACAGCTTCTGAATACGATGTAATTGAGGCGTACGATGGCGAGGAGGCATTAGAAAAAGCAAAAGGTGAACATCCCGATTTGATATTATTAGATATCATGATGCCAAAGGTGACGGGATATGAGGTGTGCCAGAAACTCCGCTCCGATGAAACAACAAAAAATATCCCTATCGTCATGATTACTGCCTTGCATGAGATGGACGCCAGGATCAAAGGGATTGAAGCGGGGGCAGATGATTTTATTAGCAAGCCTTTTAATAAAATAGAATTGCTTGCCAGAATAAAATCATTATTGCGTATGCGGCCGGTAAAAGAAAAGTCAGAAAAAAAGGACGAGACGTTTGTTTTAGAATCGATCTTGTCCGGACTGAAGGAGGGCGTAATTGTTACTGATGGACAATGGAAAATCAGGAATATGAATCAAACAGCGTCCGAACTTTTACATATTCAGGAAGCGGATATAAAAAATACCGATTTATTAGCACACTTATCGCGCATGAAGCTATCTGTACCTGTGGAAGCGCTTACGAACACTCAAGAAAAAATTACTGATTTTCAGATTGCAGATTCAAACACAGAAGGTCTGCCCGTGAGTGTAAAAATGACCAAGATATTTAATGAACAGGGAAACGTAGCCGGAATTACGTTTGCCCTGAGAAAGTAATTGGTGCCTTGAATTCATATGGGAGGGAACTATTATGGACGTGCATTTCGCGATATCTGCGCATAGCAAACTGAAAAACTTTATTAGATTATCGTCTCTTAAAATAAAACGGCAATGACAAAACAATCGCTATTGCCGTTGCTACCATCACTGTTAATTCCACATGGCATATCAGCCAACCACAGATTGCCAATGCTACGGCTGGAATAGAATATCCACCAGGCATCCTATAACTCCTCTCTCGCTCTGCCCTGCATCTTCTCAGCACAATAACTGCCAAACAGGTAGGAATGTATTGAAGGATGCTTATCATAACACTTGCCACAATCAGATATTTGAAACTACCGGTCAGACTTAATATCAGCGTTAAACCAGCGTTGAGGACAATAGCCCAATATGGAGTCCGATGTGTTCGGTGTAACCTGGAAAGTATTCGGGGAAGAAATCCGTCAACAGAAAGTACATAGAGACTCCTGGCGCTGGTCAGGGCGATTCCGGCATTGATACCTCCAATGGAAAACAAAGCCCCCGCTCCGATAAGGACACCTCCGGCCTTCCCCATAAAATGCTGTGCTGCGTCTGCCAAAGGCCTATCAGAGGATGCGAGTGCGGGGAATGTCCCTGCAGCTACAATCTGAATGATAACATACAAACCCGTAGCAATCATAAGCACGAAAAGCAGTACGCGCGGGATGTCCCTGCGAGGATGTTGCATCTCTCCTGCCGGCACTGCAATAAACTCAAAACCGGTATAAGCATAAAAAGCCATGATAATTGCTGAATGAAAATTTCCACGACACGGTATTGTCTGCCATTCACGATACTCTGTTGCTGCAAGGAAATGGTTTCCCTGGATAAAAAATACTCCTACGCCAACGAAGATAAGCAAAGACAGGAGTTTTCCCACGGTAAAAAAATTAATAATGCTTGATCCTGGTTTTACCCCAAAATAATTCATGACGCTTAACCCTCCTATGAGGAGCGTAGTCAGGGCGTTACTTACCCATAGGTGCCCTGTGGGGAGAAAATATCCTGCATACAGCGAAAATCCGCTGGCAACCGACGCCCAACCGATGATAGATGAGAGCCACATCATCCAACCCACCAAAAAACCCGCAAATGGACCAAACGCCTCTCTGGTATAGAGGTACGCCCCTCCGGTTGCATGGTACATGCCGCCCATCTCTGCAAAGCACAGGGCAATAGCAAAACAAAGTATTCCACATACAACAAACACCCAGACTGCATTACGTCCGGCAAGACCGGAGATCTGACCTGGCAATAAAAAAATGCCGGCGCCAATCACGCTGTTAATTCCCAAGCAGGTCACGTCAAAAAATCTTAAAGACCTCTTTAATCCATGATTTTGCATATAAGATTGCTTTCAATAATGCCTTATAATTTCAGATTGACGAATGCTTATTATACTATATAATTTGTTTTTTGCGGTTTTATTCTGATTTTTTGCATTCTTTTATTATTTCCATTTTTCTAAGAAAGAGCATAAATAAATATGAGTTACAATAGGTGGCACACGCATTTTCTGTTTTTCGTAACGGTGTATCTTTTATGTAGCAATATTGGGTGCGGTAAAAAAGAATCAGACACACAAGCCCAACAAAAGGCTACTGTTAAGTTTGAAGGAGATGTGCCTTCTGTCCACAAAAAAACGATGGCAGATGAAGAGATCGAGAGAAACAAAAGACTCCTGGAGTTGAATCCAAACGATGCAATGTCCCATTATAATCTGGGATTATTATATGATGAAAAGGGCATGCTTGACGAATCCCTGGCTTCTTATAAAAAGGCATCAGAGCTCAACCCCTCGATGGTTGAGTCTCTTGTTGGACAGGGTAACATCCTTAATAAAAAAGGTAAACCGGATGAAGCCATCGAGCTTTTTAAAAAGGCTATTGACATTAACTCTCATTATGCGGAAGCCTATGAGGGTCTCGGTCTCGTGTATGTCCATAAAAAACAAGAAGAAGATGCAATCAGGTCATTTAAGCAAGCTATCGATATGAACCCGGGTCTGGCAAACTCACGATATCATCTTGGTATCCTCTATGCAAAAAAGACGCAATTTCATGAAGCGATTGCAGAATGGACAAAGGCTATAGAAATCAATCCGCAAAAGACAGAGATATACTACAACCTTGGCATTGCCTATACGAAGCTTGGAAAATTGGACGAGGCTATTTCTGTTTGGCAAAAGGCATTGGCCGTTCGACCGGACATGGCAGACTTTCATTATGTGATAGGACTCGTGTATAAAGAGAAGGGAGACTTTGACAAGGCCGAAGCCGCTCTGAAAAAGGCACTGGAGGTTAATCCCAATATGGCGGAGGTACACAAAGTGCTTGAAGAATTGTACCGCTCCAAGGGATTACTTGGCGATGCAGACCGCGAAGCGGAGCTTTATAAAAGCTCTTCCAGCCCACATCATTAAGCATGAATAAAATTAACCCTGACAGGGTTGGCTCATGACCTGCTTTTTTGGGATGTTTTGGTAAGAGCAAAAAATGGCCGGAACCCTTGCGAATAAGATCTTACAAATACAGCAGAAAAATCCCAAAAGGGTCATTGGCCTTATGTCGGGAACATCTGCAGATGGCATAGACGCCTGCCTTGTAGAAATCTCCGGGAACGGTATTCATACGAAGATACATATTCTGGATTTTGAAACCTACCCTTATGATAATGCTATACGAACTGCTATCTTTGAAACTTGCAATCTTACAACAGGTACCGTTGATAAGGTCTGCCACTTAAATTTTTATCTTGGGAAACTTTTTGCAAACGCAGCAAAATCCCTTGTAAAGAAAGCGAGTGTCTCTCTTACAGATATTGATTTTATCGGCTCACACGGACAGACGATTTATCATCTGCCGGATAAGGCAATTATTGATACGACACGCGATTTAAAAAAAGATCTTTGGGGCTTGCCTTTTCTTCCCTCGACATTACAAATTGGCGAACCTTCTGTTATTGCTCAGGAAACCGGCATTACTACCGTAGCAGATTTCCGCCCAAGAGATGTCGCAGCCGGAGGACAAGGAGCTCCTCTTGTACCGTATGCAGATTTTATCCTTTTCCGGGACAAAGAAAAAGGGCGTGCCCTGCAAAATATTGGTGGAATTGCTAACGTTACTTTTCTGCCCTCAAACTGCAGTATAGATGAAATTGTCGCCTTCGACACAGGGCCGGGAAATATGGTGATCGATCACATTACGCAGATTGTTTCAAACAACAGATATCATTTTGATGACAGGGGTAAACTCGCTGCAAGAGGAAAAGTAAATGATCGGCTTTTAGCTAGCCTTCTTGCCCATCCATATATCTCAAAGCCGCCTCCAAAGAGCACGGGACGGGAAGAATTCGGAAAGCCTTTTGCGGACAATCTTTACAAAAATGCCGTCCTTTCCGGTATTGAAGACATGGATATCCTGGCAACGGCAACTGCCTTTACAGCCCGCACCATCGCTGATAGTTACAAGCAATGGATTTTACCAAAACACCACATCTCCGAGATAATCATTTCCGGCGGTGGAATCCACAATGCCACACTTATAAAATTTCTTACTCAATACCTTCCTTCCACCATGAAAATATATCCTATCAGTGACTTTGGCATTGCATCCAACGCTAAGGAAGCCCTTGCTTTTGCTATCCTTGCCAATGAAACGATCTCTGGAAACCCCAATAATATCCCCAGTGTTACAGGAGCGAAGGAAGCAGTTATTATGGGAAAGATTACCTTGTAGTAGGGCATCTGCAAAAAGCTTTAACCTTAGTCTTATTAAACCTGATTCAAGCGCCTTCTCTGCAGGTGATTTCTTTCCTTCATTTTACCATTTTAAATTTTTTCAAATTGATCCTGCGGCGCCCCACATTCTGGACAGACCCAATCAGCAGGCAAATCCTCGAAACGGGTGCCGGGACTTACCCCGCGGTCCGGATCTCCAATTGCCGGGTCATAGATATAATCACAAATAATACATCTGTATTTTTCCATTTTTAAACTACCTCCTTTTTCCCTGAATAATCAACAACCATAAAGATTTGCTGCGACATGAAAACTTTCTTTTTCAAGATGCGAAAAGGCACAGGGGACTGTAGAATATTAAATAAGAGAATCTTTTTATATATCCAAACCCTTGTTTCGCTTCGGTTTTAACATTCTAATAAGTTATCCACTTCCTACTCTCTTTTCTTAAAAGAATGATATGTCTTTCTTTAATTGCTGTTTTCAACAGATTTCCTAAAAAGCCAACAAAAGTAATTTTTTTCAGAAGAGGGAGTGCCATCCAACCAATAGCAAGATGCCTTCCAAGGCTGACAACTTCCCCTAAAACTTTCGGACGGTATGGTTTTTTTTGCCCTCCATAAATCGTTGCATAAATATTATCTGCGACTAATCGTCCTTGTTGTAATGCAAACTGTGCAGCGGCCGGAACTGGTTCTTTTGTAGAAGGATTCAGCGCAAGAGCATTATCACCAATAGCATATATGTGAAAATTCCCTTCTACCTGAAGAAATTCATCCACAATAATACGCCCTAATTGCCCTGTTTTCATCCCACTTTTATCCATGAGGTCCTGGATCCGAATGCCCCCCGTCCAGATTAGGGTCTTGGTTTTCAGCACTTCGCCCGAAGAAAGTACAACCGTGTCAGGAGTACGACTAACAATTTTTGTACTCGTTATAATTTTTATGCCCCTATCCAAAAGTTTTTTATGAATCCGCATTGCAAAAGATTCGTCCATTTTTGATACAACATGGGCACCAGATTCTATAATAATAATTTCAACCTCATGAGGATTCATCCGATAGTTGCGTATGCACTGGGCAACATGATCAGCAAGCTCAGCAGCGAACTCTACCCCAGATAAACCTCCTCCACCAATAACAAACCGTAGCGCATCTTTTCGTCGTTCTTCATTTGTTTCTGTTGTTGCATAAGCACAGAGTTGGCTAATAGAATCATAGATTTGCTGAGCATCTTTCAACGTCTGAAGCGGGAAAGAGTTTTCCTGTAATCCAGGGATATTGTAAAAATTCACCTGACTTCCAAGCGCTATTACCAGATAATTAAATGGTAGAGATCGGCTTCCTATGTGAACAGCATGTCCAACAGAATCAATCTTAGTTACCTCACCAAGATGAAAAATAATATTTTGCCTTTGAATCACACGATCAATCGGGATCGATATCTCTGTCTTTCTAACTGCAGCCTCATGCAATTGCGTCTTGAGTGTATGGTAAGGATTTCTATCAATTAGATGAACCTGATATTCAGGATGTAGACGGAATAATCTTGCCAATCTTAACGCAGCCGTAATTCCCCCATAACCAGCTCCCATTATAACAATATTTTTTTTAGCTTCCATGACTGATACTTTAAAATCTCCTATATATAAATTAACCCATCTAATGATCAATCAAAGAGACTTTTTTGTTTGTCTGTCCATTTTACAACATTAAATTTGTTCAAATTGTTCTTTAGGGGCACCACACTGAGGACAAACCCAAGTATCGGGCAGATTCTGAAAACTAGTGCCAGGACTAATTCCATTGTCAGTATCCCCGAATTTCGGGTCGTAGATATATCCACAGATCATGCATTTGTATCTATCCATTTTTTAACTCCTTTTTTATTTCTCTTATAAAATAACGCACATGATGATTATATATCCTCTCAAGAACTTATCGATCCATCACACATCATGCAGGTACGTTTAGTGTGCACGATGTCGCGTTGCCGCACGACGAGCTATTGCCAAATCATAAGCACACGCAATATCAGAATTGCACAACAATCCCACCAAACGGCGCGAGTTGTCTCGTGCAACTATCGGTAGCTGGTTTACATTTCTCATCCCAATACGCCGTAAGGCAGCGCCAATTGACTCGTCAGGATATGCTAAAAGCAACTCTCGCGTACAAACTTCACCAACAGTATGTATCCAACCGTTATCCTCGCCTTGCACACGATCAATGTCCTGCACCGTGATAATGCCCGCCAATTCACCAGCTTCGTTAAGCACTGGCAAACCGTGATACCTTTTCCGCACGAGCAAATCAATTGCCACCGTTAACGAATCGGATTCTCGTAAAGTATCGACCTCCGTCTTCATGACCTTCTCAATGGTAATTGTTTCCAATACGTCAACATCGCGTCCCCGCTGCAGGCGTATACCTTTACGAGTAAGTCCAAGCGTATATACTGAATCGTGTTGTAAATGCCATGAAATAAACAGACTCACGTTTACGGCAGCTATAAGCGGCAGAATAATCCGGTAGTCGTTGGTCATTTCAAAGAGCAGAATAAACGAGGTAATTGGCGCATGTATTGTGCCTGCAAAAACTGCAGCCATCCCTACCATTGCAAAGGCAGGCGGCGAAATGTTAAGAGAAGGAAAAAACTGTTGTACGATCAGTCCGTAAGCGCCTCCAAGCGTAGCGCCGGCAAAAAGGGAAGGAGCAAATACTCCACCGTGAAAACCGCCGCTAATGCAAATCGGCGTTAACACTAGCCTGGATAACGATAACAAAAGCAAGAGAGGTGCAGCTAATGATTTACCACCTAAAATGCTTTCAATAGTTGCATAACCCGTACCAAATATCTGCGGTAGATGCATTCCAACAACGCCTACGAAAATCCCGGCAACTGCTGGTTTGAGCCAACGCGGCACATTCCATTTATCAAAAGCATCACGCGTAAAATGATGCAAACGAATATAGAATGCTGCACCGAGCCCGGACAGCACACCTAACCCAAAATAAAGAGGTAGTTCCCATGTGGAGTTAAAAGCATATGCAGGAATATGAAATGCAGGTTGATGCCCTGATACGGCCTGAGTAAACACGGATGAGATCACAGATGCTAGCGTTACTACACCAAAGGCATTTACACTCAACTCGCCTATAATAATTTCTAGGGCAAAAAATATACCAGCAATGGGCGCATTGAAAGCCGCAGCAACCCCACCTGCCGCACCCGACGCAACGAGTGCACGAATCCGTTCATCAGAAAGGCGCAAGAGCTGACCAAACATAGATCCTATATATGCCCCAATCTGGATGGATGGGTCTGCTGGTCCAACAGAAGCACCAGCGCCCTGTGACAATGCAGCGGCAATTGTTTTAGTGGGTATTTTTCGATACGGCAGTCGCCCGCCAGCTAATGCTACAGATTCCATAATGCCTGCTATGCCCACATATCGTTCCTTACCGATAAAAAAATGAGAAATCAGCCCAACGGCAAGACCGCCAAGGACAGGCATAAAGAAAATCATCCAATTTCCGATACAACCCAAGGCGGTTCCAATCCTATCAAATCCCGCCCAAATTGCTATATCCTGAAAAAACTGCAGAACATTTTCCTTTTGATGCAAAAGGCCCAGGGGTGTGTCTATTCCTCCAAATGCGTACCGATATATCGCGGTAAATAATTGCTTGAAGAGCCACACTCCTATTCCGGTCGCCAAACCAACAAATATTGCTATTACAGCAAGAGCAACTGATTCGGAGAATTGCTGACGATTAAGCCAGCGTACAATTTTACCGAAAGAAAATGGCCCTGTTTTTGTCCAGATATATGTCAACATACTTTAGTGATAAGGAATTTCAAAGTTTTTTTGTGCCATTCACCCACCCCAAAATTCCCTCCCGGGATGGAATTTTGGGGTGGGTGAAAAGTCGTTGGGTTTTTCTCTTTTAAAACCCAACCTAGTTTATAGCATGTATGTTTTTAATGATCAATATTCACAAAATTTGCAAGCAGTGAATATTCTGTTTGATAAATAGGGTGGCACGGACAAACTCCGTTTGTCCGTGCCACCCCGCCAAATTATGGTATGTCTATATCACGTTCATAATTCACACAGTGCAAGCCTCTTGGGTATACATTATGGCCACGACATCTGGCGATGCAATTCGTCGTATCTTCGGAATTTTGATACAGGGAGTTCAGTGCCTCTGTGTGTGGGCTACCGTGCGACTAATCAACTTTCTTATGCTGGTCAATGTAGTTTATAAAGAATGCTTTTAACTGCGGCACATCACACGAAAAACCTATCGACATGGCCTTCTGTAGCGCCTCCTCGCCCGTAAGCTCCTCTTTTAGCGCCGAATACATCATCGTAAATGCCCCGGCACGTTTTCCCGTATGGCAATGAACTAATACCGGCGCCGGGAGAAGCTCTATTTCTCTACAAAATCGATCGACCAGTTCCGGCTTAATTCCTTCTTTCATCGACACCGGAATATGCAGGTATTTCATTCCCAGGTTTTGAACTAAATCTCCCTCGTCTTTCGGAGAAAGAGGCTGTTCGTCTTCCCCGGCAGCGCGGAGATTAACCACCGACTTAAATCCCTGTTCCGGTAGTTTTTTTATTTCTTCTTCGGATGGCTGACTCGACGATATAACCTTATCGCTAATTTTAATTCGATCCTTCATAAGAACCTCCGCCTCCATTCAAAACCATACATATATATACACGACGGTGTTATCCACTCAACCGTTGATCTCTATTTCTTTCAGAAGCAAAATTAAATAAACAGAAGTTGGTCCTGGCTAGCCTCCACAAGAAATGTGGTTAGTCCCATACTCTTATCAACCTCATTTACAAGTTCGTCCCGGGCTATATTTAGCAAGCCCATAGAATTGGTACAAACATAAAACTTTGCCCCCAGCGTTTTTGCTTCCAATAGGAGCTTTGATATTTCCTGCATGTGCCCTTTTTTCATATGATCTTCCAGAAGTTTCTTATGAGACTGACCCTCTACATCAAGCTGGAATTCAGATTTTCCTTTTATCAAATATGGCAACGACCAATAAGTAAAGAAACATTTTGTGTCTCTGCCCAAAGCCAATGCTACAAGCACAAGAGAAAAACCGTGAAAGACGCGGTCATAGGAACCGCTATGAAAAATTATAGATAAACCCTTCGTGTCAGTTTCCACTTCTATTTTTCCTTATAGTTTCTGCCCAATCTAACAAGGATACGCCCGCCTTTCTTGCAGCGACAAGCTTCTCGCTTAAAGCATCTACTTCATTTTTGCTCAATCTTTCGGAAAGTATTGACAGACCGTCGCAGTTTGAGACATGAATCAGGAGCGCTCTCGCTGCAGAAACAGCCAGCTTTGCCTCTTCATCCGTCAGATGATCTTTCTTTAACAACTCAGCGCAAGAACGTGCAGTGGCTATTACGCCATCATGCTCTGTGAGTAATTGGTCGACATATTCACCTAAAAATACCCGCAATGTCGGATAAAGCACCTCTTCTTCGTATCTGAAATGTGGACCGACAAGCACATTTATCGTATCAAGTATTTTTCTTGCCTTAACAATATCTTTTGATTGTAAGGCACCCATTAATTCAAGCAATCCGTCTCTAACTTTCCTGTGATCTTCCCTGAATTCGGCGATTGGATCTAATTTTACCATTCCGATCATCCTCCCTTCTCAAACTCTTTTTATGTTGGAAATCCAACTGTGTATCAATAAAAGTAACTTTTTCATCCACCACACAACCTTTTTGTAAAGGTTGACACAACTTCCTCAACCTGATACATTCATTATCTATCTGATAGGGACACGTCCAGCTCATATATTTCTCAATGCCTCCAAATTCATTTGTGAATTCTTTCTTCAACGGTAGCGACAATCTGTCTATTCATGATAGCGGTATTTATATGTAGACGTTAAAGCATTGATTTCTTCTTCAGAAAGCCCTTTCATCCACAAATGTTCTTTCTGGTTCAACAATTCCTCAATTTTTTGCTCATATTTTGCCTTCAACAAATCGTTCTTTTTTGCAGCAGCGGTAATTACCGCAGGCAAAAATTTCATATAATAGTGCTTTGCTACCTCATACATGCCATGCCAGTGTGTGTAATCCGGACCCATCATACTTGCCCCATGCCTCGCCCTTCTGCCTTCATGATGCCATAATTCCCAGAAAACCCATTGTACTTCTTGTGCAAATGGGGCCTTTGGATTAACAACTCCGTCTTCTTCCAGCGAATTCATCATCGCCTGCGCAGGTTTAGCAAACTTTTCATCATAAAGTTCTACAAGATTATCATATTGCTTATAAAAATTATTGACGTGAGTTTGATTATGACAATTTTTACACACCCCTTTCATTTTTTCACGTCGTTCTTGCCAGGTTACAATTTTAGCAACACGCTTTGAAACAACCTTATCAACCAATTTCTCCTCTTGCACGATTTTTTCAGTTACCAAAACCTCTTCACCAATCTCTGGTAATTTTCTCGCTTCAGGATAGTCTTCCTTAAATCCATCGTCGTATATCACTAAATTTATCTTCGTGCTGACAACGGGTCGTAATGTCCAACTAATTCGCTCTCCAACATCATGATTGTTCGCTATATGCTGTCCCTCTAATGTCATATAACTGCTGATATGACAAGTAGTACACGTTGGAGCAGCGGTATAATCTCTTCCTAGTACCCACTCGCCCTCTTTGTCCAGCGCCATGCGGTTAATATTAGCGGTATACGCAATCCCATGCTTGGATTCGCGATAAATCTCCATCTGAGGATGGTCAGGCCCCATGTGACATTTACCACAATTTTCAGGCGCCCTGGACAATTTTGCCTCAAAGGAATGTCTCGAGTGACATGCGTGACATGAACCTTTTGAACCATCAGGGTTTAACCGGCCTATTCCACTGTTCGGCCATGTATTAGGGTCAATTATTGGCTTCCCTTCTTCCCGCAATATTTGCCCCGTATCATCGCGCATAAATTTTATAATGCTTCCATGGCATTGTAAACAACCGATAACATTATCTGCATTATTACCGGGGAGACCAATAACTTTATCGGCAAGTATATTGTCAAGGCTATCAAGGATTTCGCCGGCTTTTGCATGATGACTTCTTGAAAATTCTTTATACTCAGTCATGTGACAACTTGAGCAGTCTTTTGGTGTAACCAATGTCGAAATCAGGGCGCCCATATGCTGCCAGGCATCTATTTCTCCAGCGTTGGCCTTGTGACAATCAACGCATCCCACCCCTTTTTGGGCATGAGACGACTGCTTCCATTCCATTACCAGTGCAGGCGCCAGGGTCTCATGGCATTCTACGCACATTTTATTCGCAGCCGTTACAATCGGGCTTGGTCTTACATCGAGCGGGTATTGTTTTTCAATGGCTTTCTCCTGTATATAGGAAAACTTCTCAGCCAATGCATGTCCCTCTTTGTAGAATCCACTAGCTTTCGCGCACACGTCGCCTAAAACTAACAGTCCCAGGAATAAAAACAGCCGATAAATCTTTAGCGAGTTTGTTTTGTTGCACATACGCTTAATTCTCCCATCCCTGTAGGCCACCTTTCAAAAGATTTTCTAAAAAGAGTAAAATTATTAAAAACCTATTTTCTTTAGATATGGATAATCCCAAATCACTTCTTTTTTAATATCTCTAAAAGCACTTGCGCATTGTTTCTTTCTTCATCTTTTGCAGCATACAATAAAGTAACCTTTTTGTTTTTCCCTAAATCTATCAATTGTTTCAAAAGTTCGTTTTTATCTTTCAACTCTTTCTTATAACGACTTTTAAACTCTTGCCAGTGCTCTTCTTTATGGCCAAACCATTTGCGGAGATCGTCACTGGGTGCTATTTCTTTCATCCAGTGGTCGATTTTGGCATCTTCTTTTTTAAGGCCACGCGGCCATAGATGATCAATCAGCACTCTTAGCCCGTCGTCTTCATCTGGTTTTTCGTAAATACGTTTTATTTTAAACATGGTAAATTGAAAACCTCCTTTCAATTCACATAATAAAAAACCTAGCTCTATTTTAGAACAATAATAATCATTTAACCGTTCCCTGTTTTCAAGATTTCACCGAGCCTTGTCTAAATTCTTTTATTCTTCTTTCGGAAAACAATCAAAATTGACATTGCTTTAGCTTTTCTGGAAATGCTTTTGTGCAATCTGCAGTGGCAATTTTTATGAATTGCCATTGCCGTGTATGACAATCACAACATTACGGGAATTTTTTTAAAAATCTAAAATATTACCAAAATTACAAATCGTTTACGTCCCAGAATCAACAAATTCATTGTTTAGTCTGTCAATATCTTCCTGCCTTAATCTCCAGCCGATGGCGCCTAAATTTTGTTTAAGGTGTTCAATCTTTGTTGATTTCGTTATGACAACAATTCCTTTTTTCGAAATTAACCAATTTATCGCAATTTGAGACTGCGACTTGTTGTATTTTTTTGCAAGGTCATCTACAATTTTGAACCCGGGTTTTGCGAGTTCGCCCTTTGCAAGAGGTCTCCAGGCAATAATGAGAATATTGTTTTCCTGACAATAAGGAATTATTTTAGATTCCATATCATTCGTTACTCTACCCTTGTTTCTTACAAGCAGATTATATTGAATTTGATTTGCGGCAATTTTGTTTTTCGTATATTTCTGCGCTTCTTTCATTTGCTCAACTGCAAAATTACTTACCCCCATACATCTAATCAGTTTTTGCTCTATCAAAAAATCCATTGCCTTCATGGTTTCCTGCATTGGGATGTCCGGGTTTGGCGCATGAATCAGATATAAATCAATATAATCTGTATGTAGCCTTTGCAGGCTTCCCTTAGCCGAAGCAATTAAATTGTCGTAGCCTAAATGTTCCGGCGAAACCTTCGAAGTGATAAACAGGCCCTTCCTGTCATAACCCCTGATTGCTCGCCCAATCAATTCTTCTGTATGACCCTGGGCATATGCTTCAGCAGTGTCAATATGTGTTATGCCAAGTTTGATTGCAGTTTCAATAGCAGAAACGTCTTCGTTGTCATGTGTCGTGTCTGCCAAATCTCCTCCGCCTATAGTCCATGTTCCAAGGCCTATAACAGGTACTGCAATTGTATCTGTCAGATTTTTGAATTCCATGCTTACCTCGCATTAAGATCGGAAAGACTGTTTCTCAATTGCACCCTTCCATTTCATAGATGAAGTAACCTTTTTCTGTAATGGCTTTTTCAACATTCTCTGGCGCCTCTTCCATGTGACAGAAGCGACATTCTTTTGTTGTAAGCGGTTGCCCCTCTTGTCCCACACTTTTTAAGTATTCCAGGCCGTATTGAATAGCCTTTTCATGAGATTGACTTTCCGGCACCATAATATCAAAATGCATCTTCATGCCATTTTTCTTTACAACGTGCGTATCATAAACAGACACTTTCATTGTCTCTCCTTTCAAGATGAGATTTAAAAATTTTCGGATGTTGGTCATTGGTAGGCATAATAATATACCCCATCCACCCGATTACGGCTTTGACACACCTTACCTTTTATTTTCTTTATGACCTCTCCGATTATTTCTGTTTCTTTACCCAGAAATTTTGCCTTGTGTATATTACGTACCGTAACAGCTTTATTCACTGTAATAACAATCGCAATTTTTCTTTCATCTGCAAAATATAGTGGATAAGAACCAAGTGTTTCGAAGAATGACCCCACTCCGTTTTTAGTTGGAATATTTCGACTATTATCATAATACCATACTTTTATTGATTTACAACTTATTCAACTTGATTGCAAGACATCCCCGTGCATGGCCATTCATAAATGGGATTTCACGTTAAAAAAATCAAATATATACTTCAGTAGGATATCTTTCCCCTATCTATGCTACACATAAGGCATTGATTTTCGCCAAATGGCTGGCCAAAGAGCAATGTTTCAGAAATGGATTCATTACACACCGCACAGCGTGCACCATGCTGATTTTTTCTATAATATCCCAGGGCCTCTATCTGCGTACAGACGATTTCTTTCCTTCTCTCAAAACCGTAACAGGCCTTCAGGAATTCCTGCATATGAAAGCGTTTTGATACCATCATGAAAAGAGTAAATTCCGCAACCGGTTCTTCCCTTTGGCTGGCCTTGCAAATGCTTGCATAAAAAACAACTGCATTCTTCTTGTGTTTTGTATCCACCTTGAATACCGTCTGCCCGCCCCTCTTTAACAGGGTATGCCTGACATAATTTGCGTGCAGATATTCTCCCAATTTTTGCCGGAGGAAAGACTCCGTGAATTCTTTAGCGAAACATATCTTGTAAAGGATGCCATGCACATCCGGCATATCACCGGAATCTGAAACGAATTCCTTAATCCTGAATCCCCGGCAATATTTCTGTATATGGTTGACCCGCAGAGAAAGGAATTCATTGTTCAGCAGATCTTTTGATTTGTCCTCCGATAGAAACACCAGGTGATAAACATTAATGCCATGAGTAAAATCAGCAAAGGCTGCTTCTTCGGCAAAATCCCGTACATGCGCAGATGATGATTGATAATAGGGTATGACTTCTGGTATAGCGAGCATAAGAGCACGCGCAGCAGCCACACCAACAAATCGTTTCGGGACCAGTCGCAGGGAGGACTCAATCTCCACAACAACCCGCAAAACAAGCTTGTTGCGCTTTCTCTCTGCAATCCTGAGAATTTCTTCTTTGAGAAATGGCTGGTTGACCGTGTGATGGATAAGTTTCCTTATATGTGCAGGCGTTGGACATGCCCCGCACCCCAGACATTGTGCCTCGATGCGCGGACGACCCAGGCAATATTCACGTTCGTCAAAATGAATTGAACGCCCATATTCTTCCCACAAAAATTTTTTTGAGATACCTGGATCGATATCGTCCCAGGGAAAGACGTATTCTTTTCCCTTTGCACAGAAATAGTTTTCCTCGGACAATCCCAGGTCTGTCAAATAGATACGCCAATTCCTGAGTAACTCCTTGGATACGGCATGGTAATACACAAACCCTTCCGTAATTGATGAACGAATAAGAGCGGGAGTTAGCCGTCTGTCTCCCATCGCCAGTAACTGTGTCAACCATATTTCCTCATAGGAAGCGCTTTCCCGGAATTCCATACCATGAAATTTGCATATACGCTCAACTTCCCTGCCGATTTTCTTTTTATCTTCAAGAGCTGTTAAGCACTCGTGAAATTGCAAGGGGGTATGCGGTGGATAATAGAGCGGTGTCAGGCTAAAAATCATGCGTACGTTACTATCCATCATCCTTTTCAAATCATCCAGCCGTTTCGCAAATCTTGCAAATTCACTAAAATCCTCTGATTGTTCCAACCCCGTGCAGATCAAAAATATTTTCAGTTCCCGGATGCCCTTCTCAAAGAGGAATTCGCAGGCTTTATAGATCTGTTCTTCGGTAAGATTCTTGTGCAGGTAACGACGTAATCGTTCACTGATACCTTCCATTCCGCAGCTAACCGTCGTCTTTCCGATTATCTGCTGCACCTCGACAAGGAAGCGGTCCGCAGACAGCAAATCAAATCGCTGACTTTTCAGACTGACGCTGCCCATTTCCCGATAAAAAGACAAGATCATGGGGTACAACTCTGTATGGGTATTAAAATTAAAACTGAAGAGGTTTACCGTATCAAGCCCTTGCTGCGCTTTTGCTGCTTTCAGCGCTTCCAAAAGCTTTGATAAGGACCGCTCACGGTATGGCTTTTTCTCCCAGCTTTCTGCGCAGAAAGAGCAGAAGCACGGGCATCCATTGCTGATTTGCAGACTTCCCGTACCAATGCTTTCGGTTTCATACCATATAGGACCAGACTCCAGGGTTCTCACCGGATCAAGATCATACACCGTAGCGCTCTTTACCGGATATGACACATACGGTTCTATTGGCGAAATCTCTATCAAATCGCCTTGAGTTTTTCCAGTTCCCACCCGCATCTCCGGCCGGCTCTGTATAGTCATCTCATACCGATGTTCGTATTTGTCCGGTTCATAGAATCCATCGACCTTTCCATGACACGCACGTAAAATATCAGCTTTTCTGAGACCAGCAGATTTCCCCTTTTTTACAATCTCCAGAAATTGTTTTATAGAATACTCCCCTTCTCCAATAAATACGGCATCTACAAGTCCGTAATGATCTCCAAAACCCTGTTCTTTTGTCGGGCCATGTAATACCGAGGTAACTGCCGAACTTGCCCCCCCAAGCACAATAAATGGAATGTCCTGGTGCATCATGCGCTCGTTCTTAAAGAGTGGAATACCTGAAAAATGAAGTAGTTTTGGCAAGTTCAGTAATTCCAGAACAAAGGAATTGCTGATACCAAGCACATCAAACGCGCACGGAGGTTCTTTCGTGGTTGTACCACTCCAAAGAGGTATGTGGGCAGCCGTCATTATCCCGAGATCTTTGGGAGGAGGCAGGAAGGCGAAGTCGGTAAAGACTCCTTCGACCTCCTGAGCAATCTGAGCTACCAAAGGATGAGAAATTGAAACCGATACATCACGATATGTTGACAGCCTGCAAACCAGGAACCGTAGCTCTGCCTGATAAAACAAGGCTGGCTCCATGGTATTGGGTTCCTCCCCCTTCAACCACAAACCGGCCCGGGAAAGTAAATGATAGTTCTCATCATACCACCGCCGGATTTCCTGCGAGGATTTTAAGCAATCATAAGGTTTTATGGGAAACACGTTTGTTTGCATATCTCAAGGCGCTTTATAAATAGCAAGGGTTCGCTTTTCTCATAAGTAAGAACAGGTTGCGGTTGAATCATTTTAATCTTTTTCTCCCCGAGCGGAGATACGCAACGTTTGCAACGAAAACGACATCACTCAACAACTCCTTAAATGTATATAGATGCATTTTTACCCGCTTTTTGGTTGAATGTCTAAGAAATTATGATACAGTTCACGGCAAAATTGAATCGAAACACCTTTTATAATTTTTGTAAGGAGTGTAACTATGAAGAAAATAGTTTTAACCGCCTTCATTAGTGTAATTGTTTTTACAGGGCTAAGCCGTGCCCAGGACTCGCCAGGGACAATCGTTGAGAAATACCTCGAAGCAGTACGAAACAACGATTATGAAAGGGCTTATTCTTTCATCTCTGGATCGGATACCACAATTATCAATTGGCTGAAACTCATACAGTATATTAAAAAGATAACTCCATTAAGGCTTACTGAAATTATTGATCTTGCTCATAATGCTGCACGGCAGGAGATTACAAGCACTTCTTTAAGCGATAGTACCTGCCAGATAAAAATCCATTCCATGATTCCTGACATGGAGGAAACCCTGAGGATTACACAGAATCCGGAAGAAATCAAGTCGCTTTTATCCCGTGGTGAATTGCCTATGAAAGAGAGGAGCGGGGAGTGCACACTGATAATAGAAGATGGTATGTGGAGGATTTCAAACGTTAAGGGTATTTCCTCGGACCAGGCTGCAGATATTGCCACAAATTTTGCTGAACTTATTTTGGGTAAGGATGAAGCGGAAGAGATTAAGAAAAAAATTGATGTGTTTATTAGGTTACAGGATAGGGACTCATAATTTTACAAGACCAGAGCAAGTACCAAAAAAAGCCAGAGCTAAAAAGTCTTGTGTCTCATAACCTTGCAACTTAATGCATACCGCAGCAATAAGAGTAATTCAAATGCTCAAGTGTTACTCTGTAAAAGTACCTTTTTTATGGGAATATGTAGTCTTTGAACAAGGCATAGATGACGAGGGTAAAGATAGCCGACTGTTTTGAGCTAAAGCAAGAGGCAAATTTTTCAGAAACATATTTAACAGAGGAATGTTTGCAGAAAAAACACTCAAATCCTTTGCTCCTGTTGTTGGTTTATTGAAAAGTTCACACGTGCAATTGATAGCAGGAGTAAAGGAATAAGTCAAGCGCAAAATATGTTGCAATGCATTGATTTGTAGTAAGTTAGGTCGAACTTGACTTATGATTTAAAAATTTTTTTTCACGAACGTTTTTTAACAAAGTAATGATATTTATGTATACTGTCAATCAATGCAAATAACGCCTTATCATGCCAAATATTTCGCATTCGAACTCACAAAACGCAATCCATCGGATAGCGTGCAAAAGCTGGCTTCCTCTCTTTTAGATGCCCGGGTAGATTTAAATCCTCATCAGGTTGAGGCCGCTTTGTTCGCCTTCCATTCCCCGCTTTCTAAAGGCGCTATATTGGCAGATGAGGTTGGTCTGGGGAAAACCATCGAGGCAGGTCTGGTTATCTCTCAAAAATGGGCTGAAAGAAAGAGAAAAATTCTGGTCATTGTGCCATCAAACCTGCGTCAGCAATGGAATCAGGAATTACTGGATGAATTTTTCCTTTCGTCACTCATATTGGAGACATCCTCTTTTAATCAGGGAATTAAAAAAGGGAATCTGGATCCCTTTAACCAGACCGAAATAATTATTTGCTCGTACCATTTTGCCAGGTCAAAAGATGCCTATATCAGAAATATCCACTGGGATTTAGTGGTTATTGATGAAGCCCACCGCTTAAGAAACGTTTACAAACCGCAAAACAAGATTGCCAATGCCGTCAAAAATGCCGTCGCCCATGCCCCAAAAATCCTCCTTACGGCGACACCACTTCAGAATTCTCTTTTAGAACTCTACGGTCTCGTGAGTGTCATTGATGACTATACCTTTGGTGATTTAAAGAGTTTTAAGAGTCAGTTTTCCAGGTTAGCCAATGAGAACGATTTTTATAGCCTGAAAGAACGATTGAAGCCTATCTGTATAAGAACACTCCGCCATCAGGTACTGGAATATGTGAAATACACAAACAGAATAGCAATAACACAGGAATTTATTCCATCGTCTGATGAACAGAAACTCTACGACCTGGTTTCAGCCTATTTACAAAGAGAAGACCTTTTTGCGCTTCCGCCAGGTCAACGGCAACTGATGACTCTGATTCTGAGAAAATTACTGGCATCATCTACTTTTGCAATATCGGGTACACTGGAAGCCCTGGCAGATAAGCTTGAGAATATTGTGAAAAGGCAGAAACAATTAGACGGAGAAGTAGAAAGGTCAATAGCGCAGAACTTTGAAACCTTTGACGAATTAAAGGACGAATGGCTGGAAGACGAAGAAGAACCGCAGTCACTTCCCGATGAACAGGGGAAGCAATATTCTCCTGAAGAAACCAGGAACATGCAGCAAGAGATTCACGATCTCAGGGAATTTGAACGCCTTGCAAAGTCCATTTCCCGAAACTCAAAGGGTAACGTCCTGCTGACCGCGCTCAAAAAGGGCTTTGCGGAAACCGAACGCCTGGGCGGCAGCAAGAAGGCTATCATCTTCACCGAGTCAACAAGAACGCAGGAATATCTGAAAAACATTCTCGAAAATACAGAATTTAAAGGGAAAATAGTCTTGTTCAACGGATCTAACAACGACTCAAAATCCCGTGAGATCTATCAGCGTTGGCTGGAAAAGCATAATGACACCGATGCGATAACAGATTCAAAGACAGCAAATTTACGCGCCGCAATTGTTGATCACTTTAAAGATGAGGCGGTAATTATGATAGCAACCGAGGCAGCAGCCGAAGGTATCAACCTGCAATTTTGCTCTTTGGTGGTAAATTATGACCTGCCATGGAACCCGCAGCGTGTCGAGCAAAGGGTTGGGAGATGCCATCGCTACGGGCAGAAGTTTGACGTGATTGTGGTAAATTTTTTAAATAAGAACAATGCGGCAGATCAGAGGGTTTATCAGATATTGGACGAAAAATTCAGGCTTTTCAGCGGTGTCTTTGGCGCAAGCGACGAGGTATTGGGAAGCATCGAATCCGGGGTTGATTTTGAAAAACGCATTGCGCAGATTTACCAGAATTGCAGGACTCCGGAGGAGATACAGTTCTCTTTTGACCAGTTGCAAAAGGAATTAGAGGAACACATCGAAGACCGCATGAAAACTGCCAGGCAAAAGCTTCTGGAAAATTTTGATGAAGAAGTGCACGAAAAATTAAAGGTAAGCCTGTGTGAAAGCAGGGAATACCTGACACGGTATGAAAACTGGTTATGGCAGATTACCAAATACTACCTCGCCCCTTATGTGGATTTTGTAACAAACGAACACTCGTTTACCCTGCGGGAAAATCCCTTTGCAGGAGAAAAGATACATCCAGGTCCCTATCGGCTTGGAAGGAACATAGAAGATGTCAATGTTTACAGAATCGGACATCCTTTAGCGCAACGTATTATTGAACAATGCAAATCTTTTCAAGATGAAGCCCCGATAAACAGCCAAAGCGGCCTGATTTTCAATTATTCAGATTCATCCACAAAAATCTCTATACTTGAGCCGTTTGTTGGAAAATCCGGTTATTTATCAGTAATCAATTTTACTATTCATTCGTTTGAAACCGAAGATCATGTCCTACTCTGTGGGATTACTGATGAAGGTTTAGAAATGGATGCGGAGCAATGCAGAAGGCTGTTTTCACTGCCTGCAACAATAAGTCCTTTTCCGGGAAACAAACCCACCCCTTGCCCCTCCCAAGAGGGGAATAAGACGGGAATATCTCACGAGGGGAATAAACATACCTCCAATCCCCTCGTTCGACAGAGTGCTCACGACGAAGGATCGAGAGTGGAGCGTAAGAGTTTTCTCTCGGGAGTGGAGCGCAAAAGTCCCCTCTTGGGAGGGGATTTAGGGGTGGGTAATATGGAAGGAGAGTCCGGGTCATGTTATCATATCATGAATCGTATGACTCAGATAGCCCAAAGACAGCAAGCCGAAATCCTGCAGATGAATGCAGAACGCAATGCGGGTTTCTTCGATACCGAAATAGAAAAATTAGACACATGGGCAGAAGATGTGAAAAGCAGCATGGAAATTGAATTGAAAGAATTAGACAAAGAGATAAAATGTTGCAAAACGGAAGCAAAAAAAATCCTCAATCTTGAGGAAAAGGTAAAAGCACACCGGCAAATAAAAGAAATGGAAAAGAAACGGAATACCTTACGGCTGAACCTATACCAGTCACAGGATGAGGTAGATAACAGGAAGGAAAGACTGATAGATGAGATAGAGGCGCGCTTAAAACAAAAGGTTAAAAAATCAGAGTTGTTTACGATTAGGTGGAAACTTATTTAAATGGAAAACAACCAAACAATCATCGAAAAACTTATTTCATGGGATGAAAGTATATCATTCGAGGCAAAGCGTGTTTCGGGTAAAATGGTTCGGAAAGCCCTGGAAACTATCGTTGCCTTTGCAAATACGGAAGGCGGTTTTTTAGTTTTAGGGATGGAGGATTACTCAAAGGCAAAGGGAACCAAGCGCCTTCTAGGCATCCATGAGAATGCTGAAGCTGTTGATGAACTCAGACAAAAAGTTCAACACCAAATCACTCCTCCTATGGATGATCTTACATGGACGACTCTCAATTGCGGACTGCATGACGGTAATTCCGGAGAGATTATTGTTATCGACGTTCCGAAAAGTCCGAAGGTTCATTCCATTGTCGAAGACGGTACATGGAAGCGTCTCGATAAAGGCAATCGTGAGATGACCGCTTCCGAAATCAATGAACTTTGCTTCTCAAGGGGTGTAATTAGCGCAGAGACCGAACTCGTGGACGTTCCATTTGAACTGCTTCATACCACTTTGTGGAAAAACTACTGCGAAAACAGAGGGATTAGTTCTGGCGACATTATGGATAGGATGTTCAGAACTGGCCTGGCACGGAAAAAAAATGGTGTAATCTTGCCTACAAGAGCAGCTATCCTTTGTTTTGCAGAAGACCCTTCAGGCATTTTATCTTCAAAAACTGCTGTGAGAGTATTTCATTATGCCGGAACACGTATCGAACACGCAGCAATTCCTAATCTGCTGAAGCAGCCTAAAACGATAACCGGGCCACTGATAAAACAAATTGCCGATGCATATGCTTACGTAATCAATGAAATAGCAAAAGGTCTGACTCTTGCAAAATCGGGGTTTGAAACAGTTCATCGATATCCGACACGAGTGATCAGAGAGGCGATAACCAATGCCGTTATTCACAGAGACTATCATATAAACAGGGATATTCATATAAAGATTTTCGATAATCGCATAGAAGTTGAAAGCCCAGGACTCTTTCCCGGAAATATAACAACAGATACCATTGAGTTCGCAGGTTCTTTCAGCCGCAATCCTCTTATTGTAAACTGTCTCAGGGAGTTTCCCGAACCACCTAATATTGATGCCGGCGAAGGAGTGAGAATGATGTTCGCAACCATGCGCGCGCAGGGACTTTATCCTCCGTTTTATTTTTCGAGGAGGGATTCGATAGTTGTCTTGTTGCTTAACGAAGAACGACCTCCAATATGGGAACAGGTTAGTAGCTGGATTGACCGCAATGGATTTATTACAAACGGACAATTGTGCGGCATTGCTTCTGTTGATACGCTGAAAGCCTCAAAAATGCTTAAGAAATGGGTTGACATGGAAATGCTTGAAGTGGATATGAGTAAAGGCAAGAAAAATGCACGCTATCGAAAGGCTGGTTCTGTAGCACAGAGAAAATTTATTGGTTTATTATCCGGACTCTCGGATAATAAGAAGTCGCCATCGTTACAATTTTAATATTAACAATAACTTACAGAAAATCTTATTATCCTGCAAGAAAAATAAGAGGCTGAAACATGTATAAAAATAAACAACCCGAACTCACATGGATAGGCAAGGTTAGCTGAGTATGGATAGCATACTTCGCAGGGTACAGTATTGTAGATAAGCCAAAGAGGGAATATGACAGAAAGTCCAGACAAAATACTTTTGGGTAAAATTCTGAAGAAAATAGAGGAAAGTCATATTATTTCTGAAAGTGTCCTTGCAAGATACAGGAAGTCTATCCAGGAAGGAACGATGACAGCAGAAGATTGGTGTTTATTAGCAGAACCAATAGATGCGGATATGAAGGAACAGTGATATGCCAAGACGAATAGAATCAATAATCATGGAAAAATTCAAGGGAGCAACAAACAGGATAGTAATCGATTTCGATACGTCTAAACCTGTTGTCATGATTTTTGGTGAAAACGGAACCGGAAAATCTACGATAGTAGATGCTATTGACTTTGTATATAATGAAAATTTTGGTTCTATAGATCAAAGAAGTACCACTGGGAGCAAAGCAGACTTATTAGCTTCATTGGGGAGTCCTGCAAATGGTCTCAAAGTTATATCAAAATATGCCGGGAATAACTGGACGGGCATAATTGGCCACGGAAAAAAACCTGTGAGCACAGGCTCAGGAGATAAACCAACAGTAAAGATACTCAGAAGAAGTGAAATACTTAAAATAGTTGACGGACAACCTACTGCCCGTTATGAAGCATTAAAGTCATTCATTACTGTTCCAAAGGCAGAAAACAATGAGAATGCACTACGGACTTCTGTTAATGATACAGACAAGAAATATAATGATGCCGTTATTGTCTATCAGCAAGCGGAGCAAAGTCTTAAGGAAGCGTGGGAAGTCGAAGGAAAGCCGGATGGGGATTACAAGAGGTGGGCGAAAAGTAAATCTGAAATAGATGCAACTACTCTTGCAAAGTCGTCATCCCACCTCGACACCATTATTCAGAAGATGAACGATTGTAATTCTGCTTTGAAGTCTTTGAACGATGCGGATTCAACATATAAGGCTACAGAGAAATCGTATGGCGAAGCTGAGCAGAAATATAGCTCCGTAAGGGAAAGTGTTAAGGGTATAGAAAAAGATATTATAGACGTATTGGAGAAGGCCAAGGAATTCGTCTCGAAATATTCATCAATCGAATCCTGCCCAGTTTGTGATCAGTCTATAAATGCTGAAAAATTAACAGGAACTATAGATAAAAGATTGGCATCTTTGAAGAGCCTTATTGAAGCGAAAAAGGCATATGAAGCAGCAAAAAAGAATTTAGACGGCCAAAAGAAAGTTTTGTTGTCCAAAAAATCAGATTGGATAGGTAAAGTGCGTGACCTTGCGTTGTTTGTTAGGGATCCTTCCGTCCCTGAAATAGATTCCTTGGGGATTTTATGGCCTGATTTTACAGCGGTATTGAGTTTTAACAAAACTGATGAAGCCGACTTAGTTACACCTATCACCAAACAGTTATCAGAAATACTTTTGCAGAGCAAAGTCTCTCTTGAGTCGAGAAAACAAAAAGAAGAAAAGGAAGTCAATCAGCTAAAACTTATAAAAACATCCTATCAGACATATACGAATAAAACTGTTCAAGCTAAGCGGATAGAAAAGCAGCTTTCCACGCTTAAAAAGCTCCACGAGATTGTTGAAAAAGAAAGAAAAGATTTTGTGGAGAACGAATTAAGCAGTATTTCTGGTGAAGTGGACAGTCTTTACACCAAAATCCATCCAGCAGAAGGTCTGGGAAAAGTAAAATTTCATCTTAATCCCAGATTTATTGGCTCCTTGTGGTTTATCGGTCAGTTTCAAGAAATAAGCAATATTCAGCCCCAAGCTTACTACAGCGAGTCTCACCTCGATACTCTTGGTGTGTGCGTGTTCCTTGCTTTGGCAAAGAAATATACAAATAAAAAAACTGTAGTTATTTTGGATGATGTCATTACATCCATTGATCAGGCACACATGACAAGATTTATTGACATGCTTCATGACGAGGCAGATAATTTCAATCAGCTTATAATTACGACACATTACAGACCTTGGAAGGACAGATATAAATATTATGGTGGTCCAACTGCAAATGTTCAGCTTATTGAACTTTTACATTGGTCTCATCCTAGAGGTATACGACATACAAAAGCGAAGCTGAGTGTAGAAGAACTTGAGAATTATTTACATGATGATAAATTTGAACGAAATATTGTAGCTAACAAGGCAGGCATTCTTCTTGAAGGGTTAATTGACCATATTGCACTTAGATATAATTGTAAACTGCCCCGTAGAGCCGAACCTAATTATACTTTAGGAGATTTATTAAGCTCTGTTGAAAGCAAGCTGAAAAAAGCTCTATCTGTTCATAAAAGACAAAAAGACGGCACCTTTATACCTTCGTCGCAAGAGCCTATTTTGGAAAAAATTAAAGCTCTGTCCTGGATAAGGAACGAGGTCGGTTGCCATCTCAGATTGGATAACAACACCTCTGATATAGAGGTAAAAAATTTCGGAGAGATTACAATAATCCTGGCTAAGTCGTTAATATGTGATGAATGTGGAGAGTTGCCTTATCGTGATAAATCTGGAAGTTATTGGGAATGCAGATGTGGTTCTGCCCGGATGCATCCTTATAAAATTCCAAGTTAATAAGAAAAGATGAGAGATCAAAAGCAGAAAATATCGCTTAGTAAGGCAATTGAAGCATCTTTAAACAATGGACATCGGATTCTTATTGACGCAGAAATGCTTTTATATCCAGAAAGTGCTCCGACGGCCTTTGTCCTTTCTGTTTTAGCCCAAGAAGAATTTGCAAAAGCTTTTCTGTTATACCTTGTCGAAACGCAGTGTGTCCCATGGGATAACAATATATGCAAGGCTTTGAATGATCACTCGTGCAAGCAGTTGCTATGTTTGCTGATGGATTTTTTAAGTCCTGATGTTGATAAATTTTTGGAGCGGATGCGGGCTATTGAAGAGAAGCATCCCATTCTTCCTTCCCATATAATTGATACACTCAATATAATTCGCCATGAAAGGGTGGATAAGAAACCGCGGGCCGATTGGATCAGCCCTGAAGATGCACATTTAGAACCTATAGTAAAGAAAATTGCTGACGGAGATTTCGATAAGTTGAAGCAGGACGCGCTTTATGTGCGGATAGGCCGGACAGGAGAGGTGGTGAGTGAACCTACCAGAATTACCCAGGGATTAGCTGAAACTGAACTAGAAAAGGCCAAGCGTTATAGCCAAGTACTTTATCGACACGAGGGACAGATAAAGGGACCCATAGGGCTTGATTACGAAAAAATATCTGCAATTTTTAAGGTGTTATTTGGTTTGGTCTCTCCGGAAGAGTTTAACAAAAATTGGTGGTTATAAAACTACATATTCTAATAGAATCTAAAGAAGTGCAAAAAAGCGGTCAATAAAAAAGGATTAAAGGTGGGCAAAAATCAAAAACTTGAACTCACATGGATAGGCAAGGACAACCAGCCAAGGCTGGAGCCGCGCATATTGATTGAAGACCCTGAAAAGTCTTATGGACACACCCCCAACCCCCTCTCGAGAGGGGAGTATAAAAGTCCCCTCTTGGGAGGGGATTCAGGGGTGGGTAACATGCTTATCTATGGTGATAATCTCCTTGCCCTGAAAGCCCTTGAACAAGACTTTGCCGGAAAGATAAAGTGCGCCTGCATTGACCCCCCTTACAACACCGGCAATGCCTTTGAGCATTACGATGACGGGCTGGAGCATTCTATCTGGCTGAGCCTGATGAAGCCGAGAATTGAGATAATACACAAACTCCTGAGAGATGACGGGACATTGTGGATTTTTATTGATGATGATGAAAGCCATTATTTGAAAGTATTGTGTGATGAAGTTTTTGGACGGAAGAATTTTGTTGCGAATGTGATATGGGAAAAGAAGTATTCTCCTCAAAATGATGCTAAATGGCTTTCTGACAGCCATGACCATATTTTGGTTTATGCTAAAAGCAAGGATATCTGGAGACCGAATTTATTGCCAAGAACGACAGAAATGGATTCCCGATATAAGAATCCTGATAATGATCCGCGTGGGCCGTGGAAATCGAGTGATATGTCAGTTAAAACATACTCTGCAAATAGTGATTATCCTATTACTTTGCCTTCCGGTCGTGTAGTGAATCCACCAGGGAGTAGATGTTGGGTTGTTTCAAAAGACAGATATGAAGAGCTTGTAAAAGACAAAAGGATTTGGTTTGGGTCTAACGGTAACAATGTTCCTTCTATTAAAAGATTTTTATCTGAAGTTCAAGAAGGCACTGTCTCTAAAACCATTTGGTTTAGAACGGAGGTTGGCGATAATCAGGAAGCGAAGAAAGAAATAAAGGCATTTCACAGTGAAGATGTTTTTACTACTCCCAAACCTGAGCGTTTAATCCAACGCATTCTCACCATTGCCACTAACCCAGGCGATTGGGTACTTGACTCCTTCCTCGGTTCCGGCACTACTGCCGCAGTTGCGCATAAGATGGGGCGCAGATGGATAGGCATTGAACTGGGCGAGCATTGTCATACGCACTGCCTGCCGCGACTGAGAAAGGTGGTTGACGGCACGGATCAGGGCGGCATATCAAAAATTGTCCACACCCCAGGCTCCTCTCAAGTGAAGAAAGAACCCACCCCTAGCCCCTCCCAAGAGGGGAATAAAAAAGTCCCCTCCTCGGAGGGGAAACAGGGGTGGGTTGGCGGTGGTGGTTTCAAGTATTACTACTTAGCCCCAAGTCTGCTGAAAAAGGACAAACATGATAACTGGATTATTGACGAACGGTATAATGCCGATATGCTTGCCGCTGCTATGGCAAAACACGAAGGCTTTAGATACTGTCCGGATGAGCATATTTACTGGAAGCAAGGCCGTTCAACGGAAAAGGATTATATCTTTATCACTACGCAGTTTGTCACGGTACAGTTTTTGGATAAGATTCACGAAGAAATGAAACCGGATGAAAGCCTCCTGGTTTGTTGTAAATCTTTTCAGGAGGTTTGCGAAAATCGTTACGCCAATATCACTATAAAAAAGATTCCCAAGATGTTGCTCGGCAGGTGTGAATTTGGGAAAGAGGATTATAGTCTGAATATTGTCAATTTGCCTGAACCCACCCCTGACCCCTCCCGAGAGGGGAATTTAAAAAAAGAGACCTCCCGGGAGGGGAATTTGAAGAGGAATCCCTTCCAGGAAGAAAATAGCAACACAGAGAACCCACCTCTGTCGGGGAATACAGAAAGTCCCCTCTTGGGAGGGGATTTAGGGGTGGGTAATACCGGAGGGAAAGCAGAGAAGGGTAAGTCCGACAGAGGGAAAAAGCCTAAAAAACCCCAAAGATCATAATAAACTAGAGAAAACTATTCGAATGAAACGAAAAGTTATTTTACCCTATAATCCAAAGTTAAAAGAAGTTGCACGACGCTTGAGAAAAAGCAGCACTTTGTCCGAGGTGCTTTTGTGGAGGTATTTAAAAGGGAAAAAAGTGCTGGGATATGATTTTGATCGTCAAAAACCAATTGATAATTATATTGTAGATTTTTTCTGTAATGAGCTGATGCTAGCAATCGAGATTGACGGTGTCAGCCATGAAAATAAGAATGAAGAAGATAGAATAAGACAGTCGAAATTAGAATCTCTTGGAGTAAGGTTCCTGAGGTTTTATGATTCAGAAATTAAGAAGAATATCCAAGGTGTTTTGTGGGTTATTGAGGATTGGATTCGAAAACGTAAAGACGAACCCACCCCCGACCCCTCCCAAGAGGGGAATTTTAAGAGACATTCTCTCATTGCTAAAGAAGAGTAATGGGCGCACAAAGAAAATGAGAGGACAAAGAAGCCTTTTTCCAAAGAAAGAGCCATATGAAAAATAGTCCTGTGTCTGCAATTGAACAGACGTATAAAAGCATAAAGACAGTTCTTGAAAAGGCGCGGTCTAAATCTTTCAAAGCTGTTAATGCAATTATGGCGCGGGCTTACTGGAGCATTGGTCGTATTATTGTTGAACAAGAACAGAAGGGGAAAGTTAAGGCTGAGTATGGTGAATATCTTTTGATAAATCTTGCGGAAAGACTGACTAAGGATTTCGGCAAGGGTTTCGACGAAAGCAACCTGCGTTATATACGAAAATTTTATATGGTTTTCCCAATTCGTGACGCACTGCGTCACGAATTGAGCTGGACACATTACCGGTTGCTTTTAAGAGTGGAAAATCCTGATGCGCGCGCTTTTTATGAGACAGAATGTGCCAACTCGCATTGGTCTACGCGTGAGCTTGAGAGACAGATAAACTCTCTTCTTTTTGAACGACTTGCCCTGAGTCGTGATAAGAAGGGAGTTATGAATCTGGCATCCAAAGGTCACGAAATCCAGAAACCTGAAGACATTGTCAAAGACCCCTATGTGCTTGAGTTCCTTGGTTTAGAGAAGCATGAGAGGTATTTGGAAAAGGATATTGAGCAGGCATTGATAGACAAGCTTCAGCAATTTTTACTTGAACTGGGAAAAGGTTTTTCTTTTGTCGCACGCCAGCAGAGGATAACTCTCGATGGAGACCATTTTTATATTGATCTTGTTTTTTATAACAGACTCACACGTTGTTTTGTACTGATAGACCTGAAAGTAGGAAAGCTGACCCATCAGGATATCGGACAGATGCAGATGTATGTCAATTATTATAAAAGAACCCAGATGGTAGAAGGAGAAAATGAACCTATCGGCATTCTCCTTTGTGCCGGGAAAAACAAGGCAGTTGTAAAGTTCACTTTACCGGAAGGACAAAAGCAGATATACATTTCCAAATATATCCCTTATCTGCCGTCAGAAGAAGAGTTGAGGGCTGAAATCCTGCGTGAAAAAGAATTGATCGAAATGGAAATAAAACTGAGCAAGGACAAAAAATGAACCGCATAGCCATTGCAATTAAAAATCGCTTAAGCCTCCGCCCGCCGCAGGCAGACAGCTTAAATATATTGGCTGATTTGGCAGATAAATTGATTCTTAAAAAACCCACCCCTTGCCCCTCCCAAGAGGGGAATAGGAGGGGAATATCTCAAGGGGCGGATGAACACACCCCCAACCCCCTCGTTCGACTGAGTGCTCACGACGAAGTCTCGAGAGGGGAGCTTAAAAGTCCCCTCTTGGGAGGGGATTTAGGGGTGGGTTCTTTCCTTCAACAAGAACTTGAAAAGGTAAAAACCAGTTACCCTACCTGCACGGATTTTGAAAGAAACTTCCCTTCTCTCTGTTTTGCTTTGGCTACCGGTGTGGGAAAGACGCGTTTAATGGGGGCGTTTATTGCGTATTTGTATCTTTCAAAGGGGATAAGGCACTATTTCGTGCTAGCGCCAAATATTACCATTTATAACAAACTCATTGAGGACTTTTCCAATCCGAACTGCCCGAAATATGTGTTTCAGGGGATTGGAGAGTTCGTCCATAACCAGCCCCGCATTATTACCGGCGATAACTACAACGAAATTCATCAGACAAAAATGTTCGTATCTGATATTCATATCAATATCTTTAACATATCCAAAATAAATGCAGAAACAAAAGGCGGCAAACTTCCACGAGTAAAAAGGCTTTCAGAATATCTTGGAGACTCTTATTTCAATTACCTTTCAAATCTTAATGACCTGGTTTTACTGATGGACGAGTCTCACCACTACCGTGCAGACAGGGGGATGCAGGTTATTAACGAATTAAACCCGATTTTGGGATTAGAGCTTACAGCGACTCCCCAGGTAGAGCGAAGCGGGGGAGCTGTTAAGTTTAAAAATGTCGTGTATGAATATTCATTAGCCAGGGCTATTCAGGACGGCTTTGTGAAAGAGCCGGCAGTGGCGACCCGCAAAGACTTTGATCCTTCCCAATATTCCGCTGAAGAGCTGGACAGGATAAAGCTGGAAGACGGCATTCGTATCCACGAAGACACAAAGGTGGCTTTGGATATTTATGCGCGGGATAATAAGGTAAAACCGGTCAAGCCTTTTGTACTGATTGTTTCCCAAGATACAACGCATGCGGGTAAATTAAAGCAGTTGATCATTTCAAACGCCTTCTTTAATGGCAATTATGCCGATAAGGTAATGGAGATCCATTCGAACCAGTCAGGGGAAGAAAAAGAAGAAAATATCAAAAAGCTCATTTCGTTAGAAAACCCTGATAATAAAACAGAAATCGTAATTCATGTAAATATGCTGAAAGAAGGCTGGGATGTAACCAATCTCTATACGATTATTCCCTTGAGAACGGCTACGTCTATGACCTTGAGGGAACAGACCATCGGCAGGGGTTTGCGTTTGCCGTATGGAAGGAGAACGGACGCTGATAAAGTGGATAAGCTTACCGTTGTAGCTCACGATAAATTTCAGGAAATCATTGATGAGGCAAATCAGCCCGATTCTATCATCAGGAGACAAAATATTATCGAAATTGACCCGCAAGAAACTTCCGGGCAAAAAGAGGTAATTACTTCCGTTTCAAATATTGAACAGAAATTTGAGGAAGAACAAAAAAAGATTGAGCTTATCGCTGAACCTGAACAGAAGCAAAGAGCACAAATTGATTTAGAGATCAGAAAGACGATCCTTTCAACGCTTCCGGAACTCAATAATGCGGTGACTAACGTCAATGAATTGTCAAGGGCTGAAATTAAACAAATAGCGGTCGAGAAGATAAAACAAAAGATTTACAGTACTCCTCAGAAAAATTTATTTGCCGCTGAAATGATAAAGGAAGTTGAAGAAGCTTATGAATCAGTGGTACATGATTTTGTGCAGAACATTATCGAAATTCCAAGGATTGCCATCCAACAAAGCAATGATGTAAGATCGGGATTTAATGACTTTGACCTTGATACGAAAAATCTGAATTACCAGCCGGTGTCGGAAGAAATTTTGGTAAAAAAACTTCGTGAACAGGAAAATAGCATAGATATTATCAGCGGGAAGGGCAGGGGTATACATGACCGTCCGGAAAATATTATTGTTAACGAACTCATGAATTATCCGGAAATAGACTATGATGTCCAGTCTGATTTGTTATTCAAAATAGCAAATCAGGCAATTGAGAAATTCAGGACGTACCTTGATAACGATAAACTGATGAACGTCGTTCAATACAACAAGAGAGAAATTGCAGGATATATCTATTCTCAGTTAATGCAGCATTTTTACTGTGAAGCGCCAGGCTATGAAAAACCGATAGTAAAACCCTTTACAAGGATAGAAGAACACAATTTTTCGAAGTACACGAAAGACAGTATTTATCATTTTACCGAGACAATCACTCCAACCAATGCCATTCCCCATAAGGTATTTCGTGGTTTCAGAAAGGCATGCCACAATTTGTATAAATTTGATTCCAAGACAGAAAAGGATTTTGCCGCCATTTTAGAGCAGGACGGGGCAGTTCTGAAATGGCTAAGACCCGCACCGAATCAATTCCACATCTACTGGAAAAACAATTCGAGACAATACAATCCCGATTTTGTCGTGGAAACAAAAGATGCTATTTACCTGGTGGAGACCAAAAAAGAAGACGACATTGAAACATCTGACGTGCAGGAGAAGGCGCAAGCTGCCTTAGAATATTGCAGGCATGCTACTGATTATACCATTCACAACGGAGGAAAACCCTGGAAGTATCTTTTAATACCACACAGTTCAGTAATGATGAATATGAGTTTCGGGATGTTGGTTAGGAGCTATGAATACCAAAGCGGATAATTTACCGGAGTTTCAGCGATTCTGACAATCCACCCAATACTCTGAGGCGCTCTTTATGGCTGAACACAAGTTTTATCGCTTCTGTCTCACGAAGCGTGCAATTCGACAGATTTTCAATGGTACGTTTCAGACCGTTCCCTTCTTTGCAACACGATTCTTGCAGAAGAATGGTAATATGAAATCCTTTTTTTAAACATGTTGAAAAAATCCTCAATCAGTTCCCGCTTAACCTTCTATTACATACCAATAAATCGCTTGACACTTTTATTCCGGATTCGTTATCATACTCTTTTCTAAATTTCACAGAATTTATCGTTAAGGAAGAAGGTTTGAGCTCTCACGTCAAGGTTCGTTTTGCGCCCAGCCCCACGGGCTATCTCCATATCGGCGGGGCACGGACAGCCCTTTTTAACTGGCTTTTTGCGCGCCATAATAAGGGTATTTTTCTCTTACGTATTGAAGATACCGATCAGCAACGTTCCACCGAAGAGGCCACACAGGCCATCCTCGACAGCATGAAATGGCTTGGGCTAGACTGGGACGAAGGGCCCTATTTTCAAAGCCAACGACTTCCTGCGTACAAGCAATACGCGGAGAAGTTGGTGACGGAGGGAAAGGCCTTTTACGATACCGATGCCGAGGGACGCAAAGCGATACGCTTTAAGATGCTGGATGGAATGACGGAGATTAATGACCTTATTCACGGCATCATTACTTTTGATACCTCCCTCATTGAGGACTTTGTAATACTCAAGGCCGATGGCTTTCCCACCTACAATTTTGCCTGTGTTGTGGATGATGCCGAGATGGGGATTACCCATATTATCCGGGGAGACGATCACATATCGAATACCCCGAAGCAGATCGCCCTTTACAAGGCCTTTGGCTTTAAAACTCCGGAATTTGCCCATATCCCCATGATCCTTGGGGAAGACGGGTCGAGATTAAGTAAGCGCCATGGAGCAACCTCTGTCACAGAATATCGGGATAAGGGCTATTTGCCGCACGCCCTGGTAAATTTTCTTGCACTCCTGGGATGGTCGCCGGGAAATGATGTGGAAATTTTATCGATTCCGGAAATGATAGAGAAATTTACCTTGAAACGCGCAAATAAGACGAGCGCACAGTTTAACAACACGAAGCTCGATTGGATGAACGGTCAATATATCAAAAACACCCCGGTAGAACGGTTAGCGCCCGAAACGAAAAAGTTTTTTGAAAAGGCTGGGATTGATATGGCAAAGATCGCCGAGGAATGGTTGTTCGATCTGGTGGAACTGTATCACGACCGGTTCAAAACCTTTCAGGATTTCCTGAATCAGACAAGATTCTTTTTTACCGACACAATCGAGTACGACCAGGCTGCCGTAACTAAATTCCTTAAGCGAGAAGGGGTAGGAGAGTTGTTGAGAGAGGTGTATGCCGCGGTTTCTCCAATTGATAATTTTGACAAAAAAAATATCGAGGACTCTCTGCGTAATTTGACCGAAAAGCTTGGTGTCGGATTTTCCAAGCTTGCACAACCCATGAGAGTGGCTATTACAGGAAAGAGTGTGAGCGCTGGCATTTTTGAAACTATGGAACTTCTGGGAAAGGAAAAGACAACAAAAAGGCTCAATTATGCAATGAAAAATCTGTGTGCAACATCAGAGACGATTCAATTCTGACCTAAAAAGCAACCGCAGATTCCATTTGGTTTTATAAAGCTTTCTTGTCGTCTGTGCAATCTTTGGTTTCATGCGTTATATGTTACCAGCTTATCTTATGAATGTAAGGCTCTTTGTTGCTGTTGAAATTACTGAAGAAATCCAAAAAAGGTTATCGGCCTTTCAAAACGCCTTAAAAAAAGCCGGTGCGGATGTGAGCTGGGTCGCCCCCGAAAACCTTCATATTACACTAAAATTTATTGGCGCACTTGACGAAGAAAAAATTGAGTCCGTTACCGCCATAATAAAAGAAGCTATGGCTCATATCAGGCCGTTTGATCTACATTACCGGGGAGTAGGTACTTTTCCCACGGAGAAGAAGCCGCGGGTCGTTTTTGCTGACGTAATAGACGAAAGAGGGGTTTTGGCACAAATCCATGAAAGACTTGACAATCAATTCGTGGCGCTGGGTGTGGAACATGAGGGTCGTAAATTTAGTGCGCACCTTACCGTAGGACGCATAAAGACGCTCAGAAACGTAAGGAGGCTTGTAGAAAAACTAGATTCGTACCATAAGTTTGATTTTGGTTCGGAGCACGTGACACAGGTGGCCCTGATGAAGAGCGACCTTTTACCGGACGGACCTGTATACACGAAGTTACAAAGCATTGAATTGGTTTAACGTTCAAGAATTTCAAACCGGTGATTTAACAGGCGTGGCTTTTTATATGGGTGAATTATGATATCAAAACCAGAAGATGCAGATAAAGAAAAGCGACATCAGGCACTAGAACGGGCAATCTCACAAATTGAGAAACAGTACGGAAAAGGGACGATCATGAAGCTGGGTGGACAGACGCGGGTCGACGTTCCTACTATCTCAACCGGTGCATTGTCTCTTGATCTTGCCTTGGGCGTTGGGGGTATTCCGCGGGGAAGGGTTATCGAGATCTTTGGCCCTGAATCTTCAGGCAAAACCACCCTGACGCTCCATATTATTGCAAATGCACAGAAAGAGGGTGGTATGGCAGCCTTCATTGATGCTGAGCATGCCCTTGACCCTGATTATGCAAAGAAATTAGGAGTAGACCTGAATAATCTTATGGTTAACCAGCCCGACACCGGAGAGCAGGCGCTTGAGATCGCTGAATTGCTGGTGAGGAGCAATGCCGTGGATATTATTGCTGTTGATTCTGTAGCGGCTCTTGTTCCCCGCGCTGAAATTGAAGGGGAGATGGGTGATGCCCATGTGGGACTACAGGCCAGGCTTATGTCGCAGGCATTGCGGAAACTAACGGGTTGCATCTCAAAATCTCACACCAGTGTTATTTTTATTAACCAGATTCGTGAAAAGATCGGGGTTATGTATGGTGGAAATCCGGAAACGACTCCCGGCGGCAGGGCATTAAAATTCTATTCCTCGGTACGTATCGATATCCGAAGGATTGGCAGCATAAAAGACGGTGAGGCAACTATTGGGAACCGGGTACGCGCCACAATTGCCAAAAACAAAGTTGCTGCCCCTTTCAAAAGGGCGGAGTTTGATATCTTATATAATACCGGTATATCCCGTGGGGGAGATATCATAGACCTTGGAGTCGAACATCAGATTATTGAAAAGTCGGGGACCTGGTTTTCTTACGGTGAAATTCGATTGGGGCAGGGCAGAGAAAATTCCCGGCAGTTTATTGAAGGAAAACCAGAATTAATGAAAGAGCTTGAGCAATCTATCTTGAAAAAGATAAAACCGGACATGGCCATAGAAAAGACCGCTGAAAAAGCTCCCGAAAAAACAAAGGTTGAGCCCGTCTCTAAAAAGAGTGAAAAATAACTGGATTGTTTATGAATACCAACGAAATTCGTAATAAATTTCTTACATTCTTTGAAAAGAAGTCGCATGTAATCTGGCCCAGCGACTCATTGGTTCCACAGAACGATCCTACGATCCTCTTTACCGGCGCCGGAATGAATCAGTTCAAAGACATGTTTTTGGGTAAAGGGAATTTGCCTTTCAAGAGGGCAACCACTTGCCAGAAATGCCTCCGGACGGGTGATATTGACAATGTGGGTAAGACGGCCTCTCATCATACTTTTTTTGAAATGCTGGGTAATTTTTCTTTTGGCGATTATTTTAAAAAAGAAACGATTGAATGGGCATGGGAATTTCTGGTGCAGGAATTAGGCATGCCGGAAAATCGCCTGAGTGTCAGTGTTTATAAAGACGATCAGGAATCATACGAAATTTGGGATAGACATATTGGAATACCACGGTCAAATATTTATCAATATGGTGAAAAAGACAATTTTTGGCCAGCGAATGCGCCGCTCTTAGGACCTAACGGACCTTGCGGCCCGTGTTCTGAAATATTCTTTGATCAGGGGGAAAAAGTTGGCTGTGGAAGAAAAGGATGCGATCCAGCCTGTGATTGTGACCGGTTTGTAGAAATATGGAATCTTGTATTCACGCAATATAACCGCACGGAAGGCGGCAAACTGGTACCATTGCCTCATAAAAATGTTGATACGGGCATGGGACTGGAAAGAATGGCGCGTGTCATGCAGGGAGTACAAACCAACTTCGACATCGACATCTTTCGTCCTATTATCAAATCCTTAGAAGAAATTGCCCACATAAAATATAACGGACAAAGTGAACATGCTACACTTATGCGTCGAATTGCAGACCATGTGAAGGCGTGCGTGTTTTGCATCTCTGATGGTGTTCTGCCCGGCAATGAAGGACGCGGCTATGTCGAGAGGCGACTGTTACGGCGCGCTATACGGGATGGCACACAGTTGGGCATAGAAGGCTGTTTTTTATACAAACTGGTGCCGGTTGTCAGCAATGTCATGCAGGAATACTATCCCGATATTAAGCAGCGCCGGGAAAACATTGCGAGAATTGTGAAAAGTGAAGAAGAAAAATTCCATGAAACGTTAGAGCTGGGGACGGCCAGACTGAAAGAATTGATGGATACGTTGCAAAAGAACCAGCAAAAAGTCTTGTCTGGACAGGAAGCCTTTAAATTATACGATACGTATGGTTTCCCTCTGGATATGACAGAATTGATTCTCAGTGAGAAGGGATTTACGGTAGATAAGGATGGTTTTGAGAACGAACTCAAGAAACAGCGGGTACAGGCAAGGACATCATCACAGATGACCGGGCAGGTCTTTGATACAGGGCCATTGAGCAGGATAAAAGAACTTTCGAAAGGTACCGAGTTTCTTGGTTACCAGGCAGATGCCTGTGAAGCGAAGATAATTGCTCTTATCCAGGGCGATCAACTCGTTGAGGTGGTCACTGCAGGGGAAGAAGTTACGGTAGTTTTAGATCGAACACCTTTTTACGGCGAATCAGGCGGTCAGGTTGGTGATACCGGGATTCTGGAGTCAAATGGAAATCAGATCAAAATTACCGATACGAAAAAAAACAATGACTTCATTCTGCACATAGGAAAGGTGACAAAGGGAGACATTCGAAAAGAGGGTTTGGTTCATGCCAAAATTGACATTCAGCGAAGGAACTCCATTCGGAAAAACCATTCGGCAACACATATTCTCCACTTTGCCTTGAGAAAAGTGATCGGTCAGCATGCAGAGCAATCAGGATCACTGGTTACACAGGACCGGCTGCGTTTTGATTTTCATCATTTCTCAGGTTTAACACAAGAAGAGATCATACGAATCGAAGATATCGTTAATGAAATGATCCTGAAAAATGAGCCTGTCGTGGTAAAGGAATTATCTATCCATGAGGCAAGGAATGCTGGTGCTATAGCCTTGTTTGGAGAAAAATACGGTGATTTGGTCAGAATGGTTGCTATAGGCGATTTCAGCAAAGAACTATGCGGTGGCACTCACGTAAATCACTCAGGAGAAATAGGATTGTTGAGAATCATCGGCGAATCGTCCGTTGCTGCCGGGATTAGACGTATTGAAGCAATGACAGGCACCGCAACATTAAACAGGGACAGGGAAAAAGAACGACTTGTCAACGAGATGTGTAGCGCCTTGAATACGAGTGAGGACAAGTTGATTGCAAAGACACAGGACCTGTTAAGTGAATTAAAGAATCTTCAGAAAGAGCTTCACAAGGTCAAACAAAAAGAGATAAGCGACAAGGTTGACTCTTTTGTTGAAAATGCCAAAGTGGTTTCCGGAGTAAAAATTATTGCAAGAAAATTAGAGGATGCAACTGCAGATGATCTCAGAAAAACGGCAGACAGATTAATGAAATCAGCCAAAGACATGGCTATTATATTAGGAACTGCACAAAACGGACGGGTAACAATCATTGCTGCCCTGAGCCCGGCTCTTGTCAAGTGCGGTTTGCATGCGGGGAACATCTCAAAGGAAATTGCAAAAGTGGTTGGCGGAGGGGGAGGAGGCAGGCCAGATATGGCACAGGCAGGAGGGCAATGGCCAGAAAAACTCGACGAAGCGCTGAGTTTTGCCACCGAATTGTTAAGGGAAAAAATCCTTGCCGGAGTAAGCCTGTCTGCAGAATAGAGTACCCGTAAAAAACGTTTCATACAGTATAAACAATCACTGGTATGTAATTGAGAACCTATCAGGGTCTTTGAGTTTTTACTTGACATTGAATGTGATTATATATAAAATTCTCCGTTTGAAATTATTTGAATCCCGTAGCTATCTATTTTTTTAACTTAAGAGAAATAAGAGATTTACAATAAAATAACAAAGAGAATTATGTTAGGATATCAAAAGAAAAAATAAGAGAAATAGTATAAAACTTTTGCATTCTGGTATCCTCATTGTGAAAGGTCGTATAAAATTTTTTAGAGGTGATACATGCCTAATCCAAAGAGAAGATTTTCAAATTCAAGAACTCGTAAAAGACGTACGCACGACAAATTAACTCCGCCGGTTATACCGCTTGCTGAAAATATCGAAAAAGGCAGTGGTATACGGTCGAAGCGGTATATTTGTTCCCATTGCAAGCAGGTAAATCAACCACACACGGTTTGTCATAATTGCGGCTATTACCGGGGTAAGCAGGTCATTTCGGTTGGAATGTAAGCCATGAAAGTTGCGGTAGATGCAATGGGAGGGGACAAGGCTCCCCGCGAGATTGTTAAGGGTTCCATCCTGGCTGCACAGCAATTTCAGGACAGCGAGATTTTGTTAGTTGGCGATGGAAAAGCGATACAACGAGAGCTGGAATCTTACCGAACTATCCCAAAAAATATTACTACGCATCACGCATCTCAAGTGGTTAGCATGGAAGATCCTGCTACGTACTCCATACGCCAGAAAACAAATTCATCAATCACGCAAACTGTCGGGCTTGTGGCAAAAGGCGAAGCAACCGCTGCCGTGAGTGCGGGCAATACTGGCGCAATGGTCGCTGCATCAACATTGCATTTGCGGACGCTGAAAGGAGTGCGACGTCCTGGCATTGCCGCTCCATTTCCTACGAGGAGTGGCGTTTGTCTGGTCATTGACGTAGGGGCAAATATTGCCTGCAAACCCATCCATCTCTTTCAGTATGGCGTTATGTCAACCATATTCAGCAAGTGTATCTTCGGTGTGAAAGATCCGCGAGTGGGACTTTTAAATATCGGTGAAGAAGATGCAAAAGGGAATGATCTTGCGAAAGAAACATTTGCCCTTCTCTCCCATTCTCAGTTAAACTTTGTAGGAAATATAGAAGGCAGAGAAATCTTCGATGGGAAGGCAGATATTATTGTTTGTGAGGGTTTCGTCGGGAACGTCATGTTAAAATTTGCAGAAGGGCTTGCTACAGGGATTTTATCAACGATTAAGGCAGAAGCAATGAAAAGTTTCTGGTCAAAATTAGGTTTGTTCTTGTGTAAACCGGCCATTGCTCCCTTAAAGGCGAAAACGGACTTTGCTGAATATGGCGGTGCCCCTTTGCTGGGTGTCAACGGGGTGTGTATTATTTGTCATGGCAGGTCGGATTCCAAAGCAATCCTCAATGCCATAAGAGTCGCATTGCAGTTATCAAAAAATAAAGTCAATGAGCATATTGTTTCCGAACTGGAAAAGGCCGATGCATCTGCGTCAATTGTTATATAACCGATAAACCATTCATTTAATCTCCTCTGGATATTTAAAATTATACATGCGACAGAATCAAAAGGCGTCTATTACGGGTATAGGTTCCTACCTGCCTGGAAAGGTTCTAACAAACTATGATTTAGAAAAGATGGTTGACACCAGTGATGATTGGATTATCCAAAGGACTGGCATCAAAGAGCGCCGTATCGTTGAAAACGGACAAATAACCTCTGATCTTGCCACTCAGGCATCACTTAAAGCGATGGAAGATGCCGGGGTGTCTCCTCACGATTTAGACATGATTATTACCTCGACAATTACACCCGACCACTTCTTTCCTTCGACTTCATGCTTTGTTCAGCAAAAACTCGGCGCAACCCGGGCGGGTGCGTTTGATATATTAGCCGCATGTGCCGGATTTATTTACGCGATATCCGTCGGACAAAGCTTTGTAAATTCAGGGGCAATGGAGACTGTCCTGGTGATAGGCGCTGAGTGTCTGTCAACGATTACCGACTTTACTGACCGCACTACGTGTGTATTGTTTGGAGACGGAGCCGGTGCTGTTATCATACAAAAAAGCAGCGCAAAACACGAGATTCTTTCTACAAGCCTGGCTGCTGACGGATCACAGGCAGATGTCCTCATCATGCCCGGAGGGGGAGCAAAGACTCCGGCCTCTGTAGAATCGGTACAACAGCGGACACATTTTATTCACTTTCGGGGCAAAGAGGTATTTAAACTGGCGATTAACAATATAACAAGCATGATTCTGGAAACGGTAAACAAAAACGGACTTATGATCGAGGATATTGACCTTATTATTCCACATCAGAGCAATCTGAGAATTATTGAAGCGACCATGGAAAAACTTGGATTGCCTATGGAAAAGGCTTTTGTGAATATCGATAAATATGGAAATACCTCATCGGCATCTATTCCCATTGCGATTGACGAGGCAAGAAAGGAAGGGAGGCTCTCCAAGGGAGATCTCGTTATGCTGGTAGCATTTGGAGGTGGGTTGACCTGGGGATCCTCAGTTATTCGATGGTAGAGCGCAAGCAAAAGACAGCTTTTCTTTTCCCCGGTCAGGGATCGCAATATGTGGGAATGGGTAAAGATTTTTATACCCATTTCAAAGAAGCGCGGGAGATATTCAATCAGGCTAGTGAAATACTTGGATTTGATATAGCCTCGCTCTGCTTCCATGAAAAACAGGAAGAGTTAAACAAGACATCCCTGTGTCAGCCTGCCATTCTTGTAGTCAGCCTGGCAATATTGGAAGTCGTAAAAAGAAATGCATTCAGTAATGGAAATGAGTGCCACGCAACTGCCGGACTGAGCCTTGGAGAATATACGGCACATGTAGCCGCAGGTTCAATAGCTTTTCAGGATGCGGTAAGGTTGGTATACAAGCGCGGTCTGTTTATGCAGGAAGCGTGCAATGCAAATGCGGGTGGAATGGTTTCTGTTATCGGATTAGCAGATGAAACAGTGGAACAGATTTGTGCGGAGATGGTGCCGATGGGAATCATTTGTGCAGCGAATTATAATAGCCCGGGGCAGATTGTTATCTCCGGCGAAAAGCCTCTGTTAGAAAAGGCAACCATCCTCGCTAAGGAACGGGGAGCAAGAATGGTTGTCCCCTTAAAAGTCGACGGAGCATTTCATTCAGACTTAATGACCCCCGCAAGTGATAAACTTGCCAGGGAACTGGCATCAACGCCAATCTCGCAGCCAGATATTCCTGTTATAGCAAATATTCATGCACGATATGTGAGAGAACCCAACGAGATAAAAACATCATTAACAAAACAATTAAATAGTCCGGTACGGTGGCATCAGTCAATCTCCCGTCTGATACAAGACGGATTTAATCAGTTTTATGAGATTGGACCTGGCAAAACATTATCGGGGCTCATGAAAAGGATTGACGCTGCCCAGGAAATCAGAAGCATCGGCACCATAGATGCCTTTGAAAATATAGGGAAATTGTATTCACTTTAGCATAAGGAGGTAAAATCGTGTCAGCAGTTGAAGATAAGGTCAAAGAGATTATCATAAAACAAATGGGAGTAAAAGCGGAACAGATTACGAAAGAAACGGCATTCATTAATGATTTGGGAGCAGATTCCCTGGACACCGTAGAACTGATCATGGAATTTGAAGATGCCTTTGATATGAATATCCCCGATGAAGATGCGGAAAAGATACGGACTGTTGGGGATGCGGTTAAATACATTGAGGAACACAAATAAATGCAGAAACGACGAAGGGTTGTTATTACCGGCGTAGGTGCGGTTACCCCTTTAGGGTACGAAAAAGCGGAACTCTGGTCTGCGCTCTGTGAAGGAAAAAGCGGTATAAAACCCATTACTTCTTTCGATACCACCGCTTTTGATGTACACTTTGGAGGAGAAATTAGCGATTTTGAACCTAACCGCTGGCTCGATGTTAAAGATGCCCGGCGGTTAGACCGGTTTGCTCAGTTTGCTATCGTCGCCGCTGTCCTGGCAGTAAAAGATGCTGAGCTTGGTTTAGAAGGCTTCGACAAAACCAGAGCGGGGGTTATCATTGGTTCTGGCATGGGTGGTTTAATAGAACTTGAGGAACAGCATGCAATCCTTCTCAAAAAAGGACCTTCAAGAATATCACCTTTTCTGATTCCCAAATTAATGGTCAACGCCGCCCCAGCACAAGTAGCAATACGATTCGGACTCAAGGGACCGAATTACGCACTGGTAACAGCATGCACTACCGGCGGCAACACCGTAGGAGAGGCCGTCAGAATTATCCAGCGGGGAGATGCCGATATAATGATTGCGGGAAGCTCAGAAGCGGTAATTACTCCTTTGGCAATGGCTGGTTTTATCTCAATGAAGGCTCTTTCTACCCGAAATAATGCACCACAACAAGCAAGCCGTCCCTTTGATAAAGACCGGGATGGTTTCGTCCTTTCCGAAGGCGCCGGTGTTGTTGTGCTTGAAGAATTTGAAATCGCCAAAAAAAGAGGTGCACATATCTATGCAGAGATACTTGGCTACGGACTCAACTCAGATGCATATCATATTGCGGCGCCAGAACCAAACGGTGAAGGCGCTGTGCGATGCATGGTAAGCGCCCTGAATGACGCCCAATGTAATCCGGAAGAAATAGATTACATTAATGCACATGCTACCTCAACTCCAATTGGTGACAACATTGAAATGGAAGCCGTTAAGAAGGTATTTGGACTGCATGCACCCAAAATCCCTATCAGTTCTACAAAATCTATGTTGGGTCACCAACTCGGCGCTTCAGGGAGTGTCGAAATAATCATCTGTACCCTGGCAATTAAGGATGGGATCATACCACCAACTATTAACCATGAGACACCCGACCCCAAATGCGCCGGATTAGACTTTGTCCCCAATGTTGCCCGGAAAAAGAAGATTAAAAACGCCCTTTCTAATTCGTTTGGCTTTGGCGGCCACAACGCTTGCATTATTCTTGGGCAGGTATAACCTTACCTATAACCATGTCACGTTATCTGTTCCTAAAAATATTAAAAATTTGCAGATGATTCTATTTCTGATATACTAGTGTTCAATGGTAACATTAAAAATGTAAAATGGTATAAACCAAACAATCTCTCTGCAGATACATGAAATTTACCCTTAATGAAATCCATGCTATTCTTGGCGGGAAAATCATTGGTGATGGGAATACCTGCATTACAGGACTTGCTAGCATTGAAGCTGCAAAAGAAGGAGATATAGCCTTTGTCAAGAACGACGTCCTTGTCCCTCAGGCTTTAACATCTCGCGCTGCCGCAATCGTAATACACCGGGAGATTCAACAACTCAAAAAACCACAAATTATCTTAGAAAACCCAACCCTCTCTTTTACAAAATTTCTGGAGATTGTAGCACAAGAGCGATTTAAGCGTCCGGCAGGCATTCATCCTACGGCGGTCATCAGTAAAGAAGCTACCGTGGGAGTAGGAGTTTCTGCCGGTGCACATGTTGTCGTGGAGGACGGTGTAACGATCGGTAATTATGTTGCCATTTATCCAAATACATTTATTGGCAAGGGGAGCCGCATCGGAGACAACTCAGTTATCTACGCCAACGTCTCTATCCGTGAAAACACTATCCTTGGGAGGCGGGTTACTATTCATTGCAATAGCGTTATCGGTGATGATGGATTTGGCTATCTTCAATTGAAAAAGAAACACGTAAAGATACCACAAGTTGGAATCGTTGAAATTGGCGATGATGTCGAAATTGGCGCTATGGTAACGATCTGCCGCGCTGCCCTCGACAAAACCATCATTGGAAATGGAGTGAAGATAGACAATCATTCCCATATTGCCCACAATGTTGTTATAGGGGATGACACGATGCTTATTGCATACGCCAAGATTGCAGGAAGTGCTAAAATTGGAAAAAATGTTCTGATTGCTGAAGATGTCGGTATCACTGACCATGCAACAATAGGCGACAACTGCATGATTGGCGGCGGTTCCAATGTTTATAAAAGTTTAGATGCTGGCTCAATTGTATGGGGGTCGCCGGCCAAACCCATTGCGGAAGAAAAACGCATTCAGGTAGTAATCAGAAAATTGCCAGAAATATATAATACCATTAAAAGACTTGTGAAAACATCACGATAATTTTGAGGACTAAACCCATGTGCGGAATTGTAGGATATATTGGATATAATAAAGCCGTCACGATTTTGTTGGACGGTATTAAAAGGCTCGAATATCGCGGATACGATTCCTCCGGAATCGCATTTGTCGAAAATGGCAGCTTAAGGTGCGAAAAAGCCGTAGGAAAAATAGCCGAACTGGAAAAAAAGCTCGATGGTGGCAAATTCAACACCCATATAGGAATTGTTCATACACGATGGGCAACGCATGGCGCTCCGACCATGAACAATGCCCATCCTCATATGGATTGCCACAAACAAATTGCCGTGGTGCATAACGGAATTATCGAGAATTATGATTATCTAAAATCCAGATTGGAAAGGGAAGGACATATCTTTCAGAGCGAAACCGATACCGAGGTATTAGCACATCTCATCGAAAAATATTTTCAGAACAATCTTGAAAAAGCAGTTATGGAGGCATTGAAAGAGGTAGAAGGAACCTATGGAATTGCCGTAATTTCTACGAAAGATCCGCACAAGATCGTAGCGGCAAGAAAGGGATCTCCTCTGGTAATAGGCATCGGTAATAAAGAATACTTTGTCACATCGGATGTCTCTGCTTCCCTTGGGCATACAAGGGATGTGGTGTATCTGGACGATAATGAGGTGGCTATTCTCGCCTTGGATCATTACGAAACTAAAACCATACAAAATATCCCCACTTACAAAAAGGTGGAAGAAGTGCTATGGAATATCGATATGATCGAGAAGGGTGGATATGAGCATTTTATGCTCAAAGAGATCCACGAACAACCCCAGGCGTTGCGAAATGTAATGCGCGGAAGAATAGAAACCGACCATGGCCCGATCAAATTGGGAGGCTTATTAAGCTGTGAAAAGGAACTCCGTAAGGCAAAACGTATTATCATTGTCGCCTGTGGCACCTCCTGGCATGCGGGGCTGGTGGGTGAATACATGCTGGAGGAACTGGCACGTATGCCTGTTGATGTTGAATATGCCTCAGAGTTCCGGTATCGAAACCCTGTGATTGAAGAAGATACGGTCGTTATAGCCATAAGCCAGTCAGGTGAAACAGCGGATACGTTAGCAGCAATGCGGGAAGCAAAGCACAAGGGAGCAAAATTGCTTTCTATCTGCAATGTCGTAGGCAGTACGATTGCCCGTGAGTCTGATTGTGGTATTTATTTACATATCGGCCCTGAGATAGGAGTTGCATCCACCAAGGCATTTACCGCCCAGATTACCGTTTTATATCTTTTCACTTTGTATATGATGCATTTGAAACATCCCCATGCCCCGGTATCCTCCGACGCAATTAAGGTTATCCAGTCAATACCCGACAAAATCCAGAACATCCTCGACAGGGAAGAAGAAATTGTGGAACTTGCCCGTATGTATAAAGACAGTGAAAATGCCCTCTATCTGGGCAGAGGATACAATTACCCCGTGGCGCTTGAAGGAGCATTAAAGCTCAAGGAAATATCCTATATTCATGCCGAAGGTTACCCGGCTGCAGAGATGAAACACGGACCTATCGCCCTTATCAACAAGGATATGCCCGTAATCTTTATTGCTACAAAGGATAGTGTCTACGGAAAGATTTTAAGTAATATTGCCGAGGTCAAATCCAGAGGTGGAAGGCTGATAGCAATTGCGACGGAAGGAGACGATTCTATCAGAGGAAAAGTCGATCATGTCTTTTATATTCCGAAGACTTCCGATTGGTTGACACCCATTCTTTCTGTAATACCACTCCAGTTACTGGCGTACCATATGGCAGTCATGCGTAATTGTGATGTAGACAAACCCAGAAATCTTGCCAAAAGCGTAACCGTTGAATAAGACGATTGTTCTATCTCCTTTTGCCAATAATTAAGGTTGAATTGGACTCCAGGTCAATCTTTTTTATATCATCAAACCCGGCATTGACAAGCCATTCCTGGTACTCAGGTTCGCTGTACGAAGCCCCTTCCTGAGTACCGAGGAGCATATTGAGGCTGAAAAGAGCGGCAAACTGTGGATGTGTCCTTGTTTCATCCAGGACAAATTCATGGATGACAATGAGTCCGCACTCTCTGAGAGCATCCCGGCACTTCCTGAGTATTCTGGTATTATTGGCAGGGTTGTAAATATGCAAAAGATTTGAAGCCAGAATTACATCGTACATATTTTCCCCAAAGCCATCCTCCAGACAATTGCCCGCTTGCGTGGTAACGCGGTCTCCTATATTTGCCGCTGCAATGAATTCACGGGTGAGACGAATGGTGTGCTCCAGATCAAAGACAACGGCACGAAGCTCTGGATGGGCCTTTGCGAGGGCAATGGCATAGGTACCAGGACCACCAGCAATATCCAGCAACGTCTTTGCACCTTTTAAATCGAGCTTTCTGCAAAGCTCCTCTGTCTTTACGGAAGCTATATTATGCATTGCCGTAATAAAATCCCTCAAATCATGCGGATCAACCTCTTCCGGCAGGTCCTTCAGGGAAACCGGATTTCCCGTTTCGATCGTTTCCCGAAGCATTGCCCAGGTATCCGTCATATTATGAAAATGATGGATATAATCTCCAAGATAATTAGGATTTCCCTTGATCAGATAGCAATTCGATAGAGAGGAATTTGCATAGCGGTTTTCCTGTTTAATAAGCAATCTAAGGGAAACAAGTGCGTTGAGAAGCATCTCGGTCGCCCGTTCGTTGGCCTGAATAGCCTGAGAAACTTCTTTGGCGGTAAGCCTTCTTTTGTTCATAATAGTAAAGAGATCAAACTCCACCGCGGTAAAGAGGATATAGGACTTCCAGTAGCCACAACTGAGCTGCAGAAGATAATCAACCTTCGGATAGTTTGTGTCTGTCATGGGTTGTATCTATACCTTTCATGATATAAAGTATTTGGAGATACCTTGTTTAAACTCAATAGATTTGATATTAAAATGATTTAAAAATGGTTTTTCATCACAGGTGTTGCCTTCCCGTAGCATGCTAATCTGGTCTTTTGTAACAGGAAAGGCGGACAGCCAATCAAACATTTCTGCTGCAAGGTTCATGATGAAAACCGGGATATGAAGTTTATACGGAGGCACGCAGAGGACGCTGCCAATGATATCAATGACTCGATTAAACTCTATCTTTTCCGGTCCGCCAACAACAAATATTTTTCCAATAGAATCCTTTTGCTCTATTGATCTTACAAAACCATTCGATACGTTTTCCACGGATACGGGTTGCATTTGATACCTGCCGTTGCCAATGACAGGCACAAATTGCAGTGTCTTCAGCATGCGGACAAATAGATTGACGAATTTGTCTCCAGGCCCGTAGATAACTGATGGGCGAAATATCGTATAATCAAGCCCGCTGCTTTGTATACATTCTTCCGCGCGAAACTTGGTTTGCTGATATTGGGTCTTGCCGTCTTTTTGTACCCCAAGTGCACTCATCTGAATGAATCGGCGGACACCCTGTTCCCGTGCCGCCTTAAGAAGATTTACCGTCCCCTCATAATGTAATTTCTCAAACGTAATCCCTTTCCCGGGAAACTCTCTGATAATACCAACAAGGTTGATCACAGCATCACATCCTGCCAGTTTGCCTCGCAAACTGTCCACATCGGTAATATCTCCTTGCACAATGTCCGCCGCCTCTTTGTAGTGCACAATCTTTTGTTCAGAGCCCTGCCTGACAACGCATCTGACCTGATAATTTTTTTTGAGTAAATCCTGAAGTATCCGTTTTCCTACAAAGCCGGTACTGCCTGTTAAAAAAACCTTCATGATAATATGCATTCCCCAACAAATCAGGCCAATGGCGGGAGATAAACCCCTGCGCTACTTTTTGTATTGGAATTCCTTAACATCAATGTAGTAAATTATTTATTCTTTCCTTCCTATCCGTGGAACATGTACTCTGTGGTCCTACCGGAAGGACTTCCTTTTCCCTACCGGGGAAAAAGTGTCATCATCAAAAAACTGTCTCATTTCCTGAAAAACAATCTCTCTCTTATCCTTAATGCACCTGATATCCGGAAGTGATTGAAGAAAGACACGCCCATATTTCTTAGTAACTATCCGGCGGTCGAAAACAACCACGACTCCCTTATCCTCACGACTCCGGATGAGCCTGCCAAATCCCTGCTTGAATTTAATCACTGCCATAGGTACGGAATATTGAAAAAAAGCATCACCACCAGCCTTTTCAATGGCCTCCACCCTTGCCTCAACAATAGGTTGTGTCGGCACCTTAAATGGCAAACGGGTAAGGATGACACATGATAAAGCATCTCCCTTTACGTCAATTCCTTCCCAGAAACTGTCTGTAGCAAACAAGACCGACGTCGCATCTTCTTTAAAGGTCTCGAGGAGGTTATGACGACTCCTTATTCCTTGCTTCAAACAGACATAACCAAGTCGTGTGATCTGCGGTTCCAATCGTTGATAAAGATTGTTGAGAAGACTGTATGAAGTAAACAGGATTAACGCACGGCCTTCCGAAATTTCTACAGTCTTTAAGATATTCTCTTCCAGAGTGGAAACATAACCTGGTTGGCCGGGTTCTGCAATATCTGTGGGAATACCGATAAGAGACTGCTGCTGGTAATCAAATGGGGAATCCAGGATCGATTCTGATAATCGCTCGTGTGAAATTTGCTGCAAACCACTACTCTCTTTGAAAAAGGAAAAGGTCTTGTTGATTGCCAGGGTAGCGGATGTCAGGAGTATCGTACGATAATGATCGTAGAGGCACATCTTTAAATCTTCGGAAACGGAAAGCGGCGCAGTGCAAAACCTGACTGTCGGTTCCCCTGCGTATCTCTTCATTTCTATCCATTTGCAAATCCTTTCATTATCCTCAACAAAAGCATCAATCTCGTTTGTCACAAATTTCAATCGCATCTTGCACGAAACAAGATCGATCAGAACAGACGATAAGACTTCTTGTGATTTTTTCGAGAATTCCGACATTTCCTCGAGGAGTGACGTTAAGAGAAAGACAAATTTCCGGATATCCGCGCTCAATTTTCTGAATTGACTCTCGATAACATCTCGCCAAAGATCGGTAGAAACAAAGCTTGCCGTAATGCGAAATGTGATCTCCCCATCCTTCATCTCTTCCTTTTGCATTCCGGTGTGAACACCATAATTACTGATCGCTTCAGACATATCTTCAAATATTCTTTGCACGGTATCATAGAGAAGCTGGCGTGCCTCCAGGATTTCCGTGTTGATTCTATCGGTAATTTCTCCTGCAATAGCCTGGTCATGAACAGAACTCACCTCTTTTAATTTGCTCTTCAGGTATTGCAACAGGCCTTTTCTCGCATCCTTGAGATTAACCAATCTCCCCAGAAGCTTTAGTATCCTTAATCTCGAAATCGTCGCGCTGAGACTTGCCGTTGCCACATCTACAAGATGATGAGCCTCATCGATAATAATTTTCTGGAAGGGAGGCAAGATAGCTACGGCATCATACCCTTTTGTTTCCCTACGCACCATCAAGTCAGCCATCAGAAGATAGTGGTTCACGACCAGGATATCTGCGCTTGCTGCGTTTCTCCGGGCAATATAAAAATAACACTCGTCATAAAACCGGCACTTCAGTCGTGTGCACTGGTCTGCCTCAGATTGTATTGCCTCCCAAACATCCTCCTGTGGCACAAAATTAAGATCGGTCTTGCTTCCATCTCGTGTTTTTGCCGCCCACGCTAGCAGATCATTCAATTGCTGACGATCTTCATCATCAATCAACGCACTGCCATCAAAACGTAAATTATAAACCTTTCTCAGGCACACATAGTTATTTCTCCCTTTTACGAGAACACTCTTGAAATCGAGTCCACAACATGTCCTGAGTATCGGAATGTCTTTTTCCATTAATTGTTCTTGTAGGTTTATCGTATGCGTAGACACCACTACCCGATCCTGGTTTTTAATACTCCAGAACACGGCAGGAGCCAGATATGCCAGAGATTTTCCCGTCCCCGTCCCCGCTTCAATCACAGCAATTTTGTCTTCATTAAAGGCATCAACGACCGATTTCAGCATATCGACCTGTGGCTTGCGATATTCATACTGAGGCAGATGCCTTGCAAAATTTCCTTCCGGCTGAAATTGCGCCGACAACTCGCTGAAGGCAAGCTTCTCGCATAACCGCTCTTTCATAACCTTTACCACGGGGTATACAAATTCCACGTTGTTATCCACAATATAGCATCCCACATTCTGAGATCCCATACAGGATGCGATCTCCAGATCTGCATCGGATGGCTCCAAAATCCCGTCCGGATGGTTGTGAATAATAACATCCCCGCACCTCGCCTGCTTTATCATAGCGGGTACAGCCGTTTTATTGCCCATGGCACAGACATCGACGTCCATCACAAGGAGGTCGTCGTTAAGCCTTCCTACCATGAACGTTTCATTTCCTCTCGCCTTTTCTATAGCATTCCTGGCAGAAGAAATAGCGTCAGGGAGGAAGAATTCTTTGGCCAACCATGCAGTCGTTTTCATGATTTTTCTGAAAAAGGGTTTTTTTGTAGCAATTTACTTTTTTTGAATATTTCCAACAGAGAAGGCATTACCCGCAGCGATAGGGGCAGGTTTCAAACCCGCCCCTACCAGACAACATTATTTATACAGAAGATTTTCTAAAAACCTAAATTGTTGCGTTCTTTGAAGGCCGTACATTTAAAATTTTTTTCACTATACCAAATCATAACGTTGACACAAAGCATAAAGTTATTCAAACGAAAACCCCGATAAGCCACAATCTTGCCTATGCGGATTCCCGTGCCAGCATATAAAGAAATTGCTGGGCATACCCCGCATATCTGCCAAAATATTTTACTCCAAACTCCTGCAGCTTTTGGTTTGATACCTGCTGATTGTTGAAATATAATTTCTGAAGAATCTTCTTCATCCAAGTATCAATGGGGAATGCCTCGGTAAAGCCCAAAGAAAACAAAAGGATACAATCTGCAATCTTATCCCCAATCCCAGGAATATCTTTCAGCGCTTTCTTTGCCTCCGGATAGGAAAGTTTTCTGAGAGACAACAAAAAATCTTCACTCACAAGATCGTTAGCCGTTTTAAGATACTTTGCCCGAAAACCCGTCTTTGCCAGAACAATCTGGTCGTAATCATTTAAATCACCGGGATTGGGAAATGTGTGCATCTCCATCCCCTTCACATCAGTCTTTTTCCCAAAGGACCGTGATAAAATTTCAAGACTTAGTTTTATTTTTGGGATATTTGCAGCGGAAGAGCAGAGAAATGATATGAGACATTCCCAAGGGTCCTGCCGGATAATGCGTAATCCATGATATCTCTCAATTGCCCTGCCGATGTGTCGGTCTCTGTTTATTTCATTTAAGATAATGGGGTATGGCTCATCAAGTGCAAAATAGTGTGTCAGGAATTTACGATCTATGCCCTGGAATTCTAAGTAATGAGCAGACTGTCTGACATGAAAGATACGGTCCCTTGCAGCAATATCATACCAATCGCCCCTTCTGAACACCCGGAACAGTTGACCGCATAAGAGAGTAGACTCGAGGTTGAAATTTTTTACGCTGATCTTAGGCATGGTCTATGACGAAATTCATTTCTATTTTATTCAGCGGAAATCTTCTATATCCTGCCATAAGCTGAATATAAAGAAATAAACATTATGTACCGCTATTACATTATACAAAATGAGGCTGTCCCACCCTGTGTTATGTCTGCTAACAGCACCAGAGAATTAGAATCGATAGTTGAAACAAGCTGATTGGCTCAAGTTGTAAACTAATACTTATGTGAGAGCGATTCAAATCATGGGGTGCAATTTCAAACCAAGACCCGAGTGGGGCAAAACCCTCGTCTCATAGTACGGATAAGCCTTCTCTGTGCATACTACTAGTTAATTCTCCACAGGGTAAAATATTTCAGTCCTCATTTGCTTTAATTCTGAGGAAAATTGTTGTATCAATCTCCCTGGTATAATACTGACCGAAGATTTCTACCTTTAATCTTATCTCATCATCAATAATACGTGCAAGTGTCTTTTGCCGCAGAACGTTTTACGTAGCCAGGCGTACCAAAACTTTCTGTTTCTATGGCTATTGTTTTTTCATCATGCTGGTTATCTGATTCACGAACAAGTATAACAACGATACCATTACTATCCTGCTTATCGACAAGCGCCTCGTTTGTTTTTAATCTGGCCATAGACGCAATCTTTAAAAGACTCTGATGGTAATAGAGGCCTCGTCATCCGTGCGTATTATGTTTTAGCATGTTGAAAAGTTCGTCTTTTAAAGCAAGCCTGCGCTTTTTAAGATCTTCCATGGTCGTGTCTGAGGTCGGTTCGATATCGTTTTCAACCCGGTAAACCTGCTTGTCAATTTTATGATAGTCATCAAAAAGTTTTTTAAAGTGGCCATTGGTCATCTTAAGATTATGAATCTTTTCACGATATTCAGGAAATTCATGAACAAGGTCGTGATGCTCATATTGCATGGTACTCTCCTTCTTAAATAAAATAAAAATCCTATACAATAAATTTACATTATATAAAATTCTTTCATATCTTCCAAATATTTCCATTTGGAGCCCATTGGTTCCTCGTCTGATTTCCCCGTTTCCTCTCGCGACGGACCACAAACAATATCATAATCCGGAGCAATCGAATGGAACTCTACTCATAAAAAGCAAGGTCTACTCTATTCAGGTATTATGATAAGTGCTGAAACTGAGAAGGCTGGAATCTTTGTCCCGTAACAAGAAAAAAAGAGTTGGTCAGATTGCTTTTATTATACGTTAACGGTCTTGTGGTATGCATATCTACAACCTTTCCCCGTGCCTGCTCGACGATTACTTGCCCGGCTGCAGTATCCCACTCCATCGTTGGCCCAAATCTCGGATAGATATCCGCCCTGCCTTCTGCCACAAGGCAAAATTTCAGGGAACTTCCCGCAGAGATGAATTCAACCTCCCCGTACGTTTCTCTTATTTTACTTACAAATTCTGACAGTTCTTGTGTTGCATGTGAACGGCTGCCAGCAATGGTAAAAGAAGGATGTTTCTTTGTGATACCCTGGTTGTCATTTGAGCCAGAGTTTGCGGTGTTGGTGGTTAGCGGCAGTCTTTGTGATGCATCAAGGAGACCGCTTGCTGTAAGGTCGTCAGTCACGACCTTACTATTCGTAAGCATATAGGAGCCAAGGTGTGCAGCGGCAAAGTAGAAGCAATCCTGCACCGGTATATAGATACATCCGAGAACAGGCCTGTCTTTGTGGATGAGCGCAATGTTCACCGTGAATTCCCCGTTCCTTTTGACAAACTCCTTTGTCCCATCAAGAGGGTCAACGAGCCAGAAATACTCCCACATCTTTCGCTCGTCATAAGGAATATCTTTTCCTTCCTCGCTTAGGATAGGAAATCGTAAAGAGCTCAAGGTGTTTTCGTTGTTATTTGTGGTCGGCGGTTGTTTGAGTTCATTCTCAATAATCTCGTGGGAGCATTTATCTGCCAGGGTCAGAGGGGAGTCGTCCTCTTTATGCTCAACAACAAAGTCTGAGTTATAGACCTTAAGGATAGCCTCGCCGGCACGTTTTGCAGCGCGAAGGGCAATGAGGAGGTGTTGGGTATAGTGATTTTTATTCATGTTTGTTTTTAATTCAGTTAGTCATCAAAACAGAGAACGGATTTTTTTAATTAATACCAATTTCGTTTTTTAAAAAATTCGTAACAGTTTAGTTTTTTGAAACATCATGACGATGTAAGGTAAATCCCGCGTGTTGGTACAACTCTGACAGGGTTTCAGAACCCTGTCAGAGTTGTAAAATAGCTGAGAAGTCATGTTTTTTCAAAAAACTAAACTGTTGCCTTAATTGAAGTCCTGTACGGGTTTTTCAACAATGATTATGCCTACTTTTGCAATCCCGCTTTCTATAAAATCTAAATCCAGACCGGCTTTATACGAAACATTCACAACTCTGTCCGTCGTTCGCTGAAAACGATCGATAACTGTCACCTCAACCTTTTTGGTATTCCCCAGGTTGGTAATCAATATCCTGGTTCCAAACGGCAATGACGGATGAGCTGCGGTCAGTTTATTCCTATCGTAACGAACGCCGCTAGCAGTCATTTTACCATCGTATTCATCTGAAATGAATGAGGCAATGCCGACTTCGTCATACCGCCCGGATTGCTTACCGGCAGCATCCTTCATATCGGTTTTTTTGATGCCGGGTGGTTTGCTATCGGCTTTTCTGTCACTTGTATTTCCACAACCGGTTACGCACAGAATACCGATGAATAAAACGAATAACTTTTTTACGGTTAAGCCTGGATACATAATTATATCGCCCTTTTGTTCATCCGTTTTTTACTCAGACTGTGAAGTCTTTGTGTATATCAATCGCATAAAACCCCTCCACGATTATTTCCATCGATGATTACCTTTTCCATACATCAAAAACTTTTGTAAGCGCCAGGAGTGCCAGTGAATGACGGAAACTGCCAGCCTGAATTTCGGATCGCAGTTCATCGAGCGTTAACGTGGCAACAACGATATCTTCGCCCTCGTCAGGGTTCATTTCGCCTGTTTGAATAGCATCTTTTGCATGCCAGAAATGACACACATTATTCAAAATTGCCGGATTTGGTTCGACAGAATCAAGATAAATCCAATTGTTGCAGGTATAACCAGTTTCTTCCTTCAATTCCCGAATTGCCGCCGACCTGGGATCCTCGCCGTGGTCAATAATGCCACCGGGTATTTCTGTGGTTATTTTTCCTGTGCCAAACCGGTATTGCCGGACAACCACGATTTCATTGTCCGGTGTTGTGGCAACAACGTTCACCCAGTCATTTGATTCGAGCACCAGCCGTTTCATTTCTTTTTGACTCCTGGGATGTTTTAACCAGTCAAAGCGCGCCCGGAGGATCTCAAGATGCGGTCCTTTCTCGATATGGTGCCGTTGCCATACCGCCGGTTTTTTATCTTTGTTCTTTTTTTTATCCATGAATCTGAGATCGTTAATTTCGTGTCGAATGCTCACCAACAGTTCATTTTAATTTTATTCAATTGCAACTTTTCCTTTGGCACACCGGCTTTTTTCTCTGCAGGATATCCTATGCTGATGACAGACTCTACTTTCATATTTTTGGGAATATTGAAGAGGTCTTGGATATATGCTTCTGAGGATGTGTTTTTGTTATGCATTCTGTTTCGTATCTGTATCCAACAGCTCCCCATATCCATCGATTGGGCAACCGTCTGCACCAGGATAGACGCTATGGAACAGTCTTCAATCCAAACATCCGATTGCTTTTCGTCGCCACAAACGATAATCCCCAATGCGGCATCTTCCAGAAATTCGGATCCGTGTTCCTTTGATTTTGATAATTTTTTAAGTAATTCTTTATTATCAACAAAAATAAACTCCCAAGGATTTCTATTCCTTGATGATGGCGATCGCAGCAACGCCTCTTTCAAAATCTCAATTTTTTCGGGCTCTATCTTCCTGTCCTCATAGACTCTGATACTTCGTCTTTTTCTCAGTAACTCTATCATAACAAGACCTCCCCTGCTCTCCCGATTGAATGATTTCAAAGCGGTAGCATGTCACTTCTATACTTTACCATGATAACAAACCAGAATACAATAAAGAAGTCCAGATAAAAACTTGCTAAAGTTTTTATTCGGAGATTCGTCCGTATATCCCTTCCAATGGTTGAAGACTCATCCATACTGCAGGCATTTTCAGCTCTCTATTTCAGTTTTTTTAACTTCCGAAAATATAGGGCGATCATAATCATTGCAACCATTGTAACAATTCAGTTATTTGAAAAATCTCTGCGACATTAAGCTTGCTGCCCTTTATAAAAGAGGGTCATCGTGGAAACGAGTGGGTAAGATTTATGAGAAAAAGGTTGTGATGTGGCATAAAGGAAGGCGAAAAAAGGATTGAAGGGGATGAAAAAAGATGGTATGACGCGACGATAGAAAAAAAGAGGCAGCTCCCCGACGAATATCATTTCCCCAGGTCTCAATGGATCCGCAAGGGTTTGCAAAGGTTTTCGGGATTCAATGAATAAGTTCCATTGGACACGAGGTAAAATGCAAACATCTACGAAAAAAATTATTCCTTTCTTTTTCATGTAGAAAGATTCAGGTTGATTTTCCGTATTTATCTAAAAATTAAAAAGAAAAAGGGGATGCCCTGTCTTCCAACATAGCATCCCCTTTCCGAAAACTTTTACAACAATTAGACCTGTTCCCGAACAAGAACGGTCAGAAATGTTTTTTAGTCCGATACTTTTTTTACCTTTACCGTTACATCGCCTACCAGATTTTTATGTTTGAATCGTACTACCGCAGTGCCCGTCTTATTTGTGGCAGTAATGGTAAACGTTGCCTGACCATCTTCGTTAGTAGAAACCTCTGCCGGTGAAACAGTCACGCGTTTTTTACCACTTACAACCTTAGCCGTCACTAATTGGTTTACCGACGGGAAACCATCTTTGCAGGTTAAGGTTATGGTTTTTTCTGTATCTTCTCCCTGCAAAAGCTTCAGAGATTTTGGTTTTACATTAAGCTTTTTCGCTTTACAAGGCGGTGGGGGCGGTGCTTCGTAGGCTTCGAAATTGGATGCGTATTTGAGGGTGTGGTCGGTATCATCGTGACAGCAGATATGCACATCTCCTGACAATCCAACAGAAATGGAGCTATTAATGCCTACTTTGTTATCAGAGTCCACCGTTTCGAATGTCCAGATACCGGAGATATTCGTAGCGCACTTTAGGTCGCCATGGGTAACATCATAATAACTGATGTACGATGCGCCCGAAGTCCCCATAGCAATGGAGGTATACTGACCTACATCGCCGTCACTATCCAACGTCTCGGTTGTCCAGGTACCAGAGACGTTTGTGGCATACTTGAGATCACCATGGGTAACATCATAGTAGCTAATATACAATGCACCCGATGTACCCATAGCAATGGAGGTATACTGGCCTACATCGCCGTCACTATCCAATGTCCGGTTGTCCAGACACCGGAGGCGTTTGTGGCATACTTGAGGTTGCCGTTGGTAACGTCGTAATAACTGATATGCGATGCGCCCGATGTACCCACAGCGATGGAGGTATACTGGCCTACATTACCGGCTGTGTCCACATCAATAGTAATCACCCACGAACCGGTGACGTTCGTGGCGTACCTGAGATCACCCGCGGTATCATAATAATAACTGATGTAGGCAGCACCGCTTGTCCCTACCTTTATTCCGGAAAACCTGCCGACTTTGTTATGGCTGTTCACCAAAGTGTATTTCCAGGTACCGGACACATTTGTTGCGTATTTGAGGTCTTCATTGGTAAAGTCGTAATAACTGATATACGATGCGCCCGATGTACCCACATCTATAGAGGTGTATCTGCCTACATTTCCGTTACTATCCAATGTGATGGTCGTCCATGTGCCGGAAACGTTTGTGGTGTACTTAAGGGTACCATATTCGTCGTCATAATGACTGATATAGGAAGCGCCGGATGTTCCCGTTGCTATGGCCGCAAACTCACCCGGATCACCATCGCTGTCAAGGGTGAGAATATCCCACGCACCGGCTTGAGATATCATAACAATAAAACTAAATATCGTACATATCATAGCGCAGCAAAGCCATATCCCGATCTCCCCGATCGAGGGGGTCGAAGGGAGGTGTGAAAAAAGAAGGTTTTTGCGCTGTGATACTGCAACTCTTATCCGCTTCTTTTGCATATGTTTATTCTCCATTTTAGAATACAATAATGTATCTGATGCTTCCGTTCAAATACTTATTAATTCATATTGCATCCACGGTCACCCAATTTTAAAAACAGCGAGAACTTGTCCAAACTATCGATGAATTCGAGATGTATGCATGAACAAATCAGCACATTGAGACAGCAATAAAGGCATCTTTGATAAATTAAAGAAAGGGATGTCATGCCTTTCAACATAACATCCCCTTTTTGAAAACTTTTACAACAGTTTGACTTATTCCCAAGCAAAGAACGGTCAGAAATGTTTTTTATTCTGTTGCTTTTTTTACCTTTACCGTTACGTCGCCTACCAGATTTTTATGTTTGAATCGTACTACTGCAGTGCCCTTCTTTTCTGTAGCAGTAATGGTAAACGTTGCCTGACCATCTTCGTCAGTGTAAGCCTCTGCCGGTGAAACGGTCACGAATTTTTTACCACTCACGACCTTAGCCTTCACTGGTTGATTTACCGACGGTAAACCAGCTTTGCAGGTTAAGATTACGGTTTTTTCTGTGTCTTCTCCCTGCGAAAGCTTCAGAGATTTTGGTTTTACGTTAAGCTTTTTCGCTTTACAAGGCACCGGAGTTGGCGATGGTGTTGGTGTCGGCGTGCCTGGCGTTGGTGTAACAGTCGACGTTGGTGTTGGTGTCGGCGTGCCTGGCGTTGGTGTAGCAGTCGACGTTGGTGTTGGCGTCGGTGTGCCTGGCGTTGGTGTAACAGTTGGAGTTGGTGTTGGTGGCACACCGGTCTCGGATTTAAATGCGTATTTGAGATTTTTATTGGTGTCATCGTAATAACTGATATTCACTTCTCCCGACAATCCAACAGAAATAGAGCTGAACTGTCCTACATCGTCGTCACTATCCACTGTCTCGGTCGTCCAGGCACCGGAGGCGTTTGTGGCATACTTGAGGTTGCTGTTGGTAACGTCATAATAACTGATATACAATGCGCCCGATGTACCCACAGCGATGGAGGTATACTGACCTACATTACCGGTGCTGTCCACCGTTCCAGTTGTCCAAGTACCATAAACGTTTGTAGCGAGTTTTAGATTCTCGTTTGTCTCGTCGTAATAACTGATATACAATGCGCCCGATGTACCCATAGCTATGGAGGTATACTGGCCTACTTTTCCGGTACTGTCCAATGTCTCAGTTGTCCAGGTGCCGGAGGCGTTTGTGGCAAGCTTGAGGTCGGTATTGGTTTCGTCATAATAACTGATATACGATGCGCCCGATGTACCCACAACTATAGAGGTATACTGGCCTACCGAGCCGGCTGTATCCACGTCAGTAGTAATCACCCACGAACCGGTGACGTTCGTGGCGTACCTGAGATCACTCGCGGTATCATAATAATAACTGATGTAGGCAGCACCGCTTGTCCCTACCTTTATTCCGGAAAACCTGCCGACTTTGTTATTACTGTTTACCATAGTGTATGTCCAGGTACCAGAGACATTCGTTGCATATTTGAGGTCTTCATTGGTAACGTCGTAATAACTGATATACAATGCGCCCGATGTCCCCACATCTATAGAGGTAAACCGCCCGACATTACCGGTGTTATCCAGGGTTTGGGTCGTCCACGTACCGGAGACGTTTGTAGCGTATTTGAGGTCTTCGTTTGTGTTGTCATAATAACTGATATAAGAGGCGCCGGACGTTCCTGTTGTTATGGCCCCAAACTGACCTACATCGCCCGTTTCGTCAAGCGTGAGAATATTCCAAGCACTGGCTTGGGATATCATGACAGCAAGACTAAAAAATATCGCACATATCATAACCCCCATCTGTTTCTTCCGCATATACTTCTTCTCCTTTCTAAAAACAATCATGTAAATAATAGCTAATTAGCCTGATCCTGTGTATATATTCAAACACCATGGACAAACAAGTTTGTCCATGCCACCCGGTAACCGAAGACATAACTTGCAGTTGTCTCCTAAATTTAGTGTAGAGACAATGAAACGGGCGTATTATATGAAAATTCATGATGTTGTGCAACACGAATTTTGCAAATGATTTTAGTGTAGCAAAAATCGACCTTCTATAAATGCCTTTGTTATACAAAAACCTGCAGGAAACTTCAATCTTTTGAGGCTTATGGCAGGCAAAAAGAACTGGGATAGAGATATACTGCCCTGCCGTCCGCATTCTTAACGCCAAAATATCCGGAGACAAAGACAAAAATTACTTTACGCCACGCCCGGCGACACTCCTTCCCACGCCAGCCATTCCTCCTGACGGAAAAACTTCTCCGGTAACTTTAGGGTCATCAACTGCCGTCACTCCACATCGGACTTCATCGTTCTGTCGTAACGTAACGGAAATACCCATACTTCTGGTATGGAAAACAATCCCTGCTCCTTACGTACCGCCTCCCGGGCACTCTGTTATGAAAAACAACTTCTTCGCCTGCACGACCTATTCAACCGGCGTCAAGGCAGGCAAAAAAGGTAAACCCCGTCCTCTTCTATCCATTAAACCAGGAATCGATGACGGGAAAAGACGATGGGATGCGACGGAACAAAGAAAACTGCGCCGTATGCGGGGAGTGAGAGGGACAGAAACACAAAGACCAAAAGGATTTTTTCTGTAAAAAACAGGGCTATATTCGGCGGGTCACGTTGCCGTCTCTTCTTCCAGCTTGATATCATAGACATCGAGGATCGTGCCCTTTGCCCTCTCCAAATTTCCTAATGAGATTTCATAATCAACAATCGCTCTTGTTTCTTCAAACTCCGCAAGGGCAAGATTTTCCTGTGCGCGCAGGATTTCCAAACTCGTGGATCTGCCCACACTGAATTTGTTTTCCTCATTTTCCAATCTTTTTATTGCCAGTTCTCTCGCTTTCCTTGTGGCTTTGACCCTTTCTATGTTTGTCATTACCTGCCGAACAGCCTCTCTTACCTCTACTACAACATCAAGCTCCTTCTTTTTGAAGTTTATCGTGGCCTGCCGCTCATTGAGCTTGGATTTATTATATTCAGACCTCGCCGGCCGATTCCCGATAGGGATGGAAAAGGTAAGCCCAAGAAATTCTCCCTGGTATGCTTCTGAAAAAACAAGGTCATTGGCATTTGACACTTCTTTACCGATACCCGTGTAACGAATACCGCCGGTAAAATCCAACTGCGGATACAATTCATTTTTTCGTCTCCTGGTTTGCATGCCTGCATTTTCCGTCGCCAGTTGCAGTTCAGTCAATTCGGGGCGGTTTTCCATGGCTGTTTTAATCGTATCCTTCAATTCCACTTTTTTCGGCTCGAATTCAGGCTTATCGGTGGGGACGATCGTGGCATCGGAGATAATCTCATTGTCTGCGAAGTTTAAAATCCTTTTGAGTTCATCCTCCTGATCTTTGATTGCATTTTCTGCAGAAATTACGGACTCGACCCTTGATGCCACGCCGGACTCGGCATCGATAACGTCAACGGGCGCAAGGGTGCCAACTTCTACCTGCGTCCTGTTCTTCCTCAATAAATCTTCTGCGCGTTCTAAAGATTTTTTTGCCACCTTTAAATTCTCCATAGCCCTTATGTAATTCCAATAGGATTCCTGGACAGTACCCGACACGGTTATAGCCCTGCTTTTGAATTGGGCCAGAGAAATCTTTTTGTTGTTTCTGGCTATATAGATGAGGCTCCTGTTATAGAACCAGCCGCCTCCTTTCAGCAAAGGCTGCGTAAGCCCTGCCTCGATATAATTTGTATATACCGGATTTAATAATTGAAAGGGGCTGGGATCATAGTAATTTCTGGCTATATTATAACTCAGATATAAGGTTGCGCCCGTAGGAACGAGGGACTGCAACACGGCTGAGCCAGCATTCTGATCCATAACATACGGACGAATAGTGGTTTTCGTAGAATTGCCAAGCTGCAAAAGATTCGTGCTGGGTGTTTCATTATTTTGGATATTCCCTGTTACTTTGAAAACAGGGTCAAACCTTGATTTTTCTTTCGTAATATCATAATCGCTTATTTTTGAATTTAACTTTGACACCTCAATATCGAAATTGTTACGCAATGCGTAAACAATGCTCTCCTTCAAACTCAGGCTAACAAATTTCAGATTTGAGTCTATTTCAATGCCTGCCGGCTGCTTTGTGGATAACTCCTCGCTGCCAGCGGAGAGTTTCCCACTGCCCAGAGTAATCACTACCGTCATAAGGAACAGGATGATTTTTCTTTCAAATATTTCTGCCATTCTGGTAAATTTTTTCATAATTATCACGATAAAAAAGGGTTCTGATAACTGATTGAATATTACCGGTTTTTCGGTTGTACCCGTACGTAGGGGAAAGAACAACCTTGTTGTTGTTTTACATACTTTTGCGCAGGGATTAATGCCCTTTGATTAACATCAAGGCCTCTGCGCGAGTGGCGGGATTTTCACGAAATATACCACGCACAACAGAGGTTTTAACCCTGGCGCCTGGTTTTTTGATGCCTCGCATCGTCATGCAGAGATGCTCGGCTTCGATGACGACAAGTACCCCTTTGGGGTGTAACGCCTTCATGATGGATTCTGCAATATCCGTGGTAAGCCGTTCCTGGACTTGCGGGCGCTTTGCCTCTATTTCCACAACCCTTGCCAGCTTACTAATCCCCGTCACCCGATTCCCTTGCGGAATATATGCCACATGGGCTACACCGCTGAATGGGAGTAGATGATGCTCGCACATGGAATAAAAGGGAATGTCTTTTATGAGTACGATCTCATCGTACTTTTCTGATTTCAACACCTTGATTTCTGTGTGTGAATCCCGTCCAATCCCCGCAAAAATTTCTTCACACATGTCGGCAACCCTTTCCGGGGTCTCTATAAGACCTTCCCGGTTCGGATCATCTCCTATACCCTCAAGAAACAGGCGAATAGCCTCAGCAATCTTTTTTTTGTCTACCAAACGAAAACTCCTTATCATCATAACCGCGTAACAACTTCAACGCACCTGACCGCGCAAAGCCAACAATAAAATATGCTAAACATTTTAAAAACTAAAGTCAACGGCAAATAAAAAAAGCACTCCGGCAGGAAACGCGGCAGTAGCAGACGGCGCCGGCGGGTGCATTATGTTTCTTCACGTTCCAATTTTTTCTTTAATTCATCGAGTTTGTTGAGGGCATCAAGGGGCGACATGATGGAAATATCAAGCTTCCGGATCTCTTCCAGTATTTTATCCTGCAGGGACACAAAGAGCTTTAATTGTGTCGGTTGTTTTTTGTCTTGAATGGTTTTCAGCGGTGCAAATTTAGGCTTGCCGTTTACATCCAGCGTTGCCGCTTCAAGGTTGTTGAGTATTGTGCGGGCTCGCTGGATAATTTCCTTCGGGATTCCCGCAAGCCGCGCAACGTGAATTCCGTAGCTTTTATCCGTGCCGCCTTCCACAATTTTTCGCAGAAAAACAATCTCTTCTCCCCATTCCCTGACCGCAATATTAAAATTTTTAATTCCCGGAAAGAGCAGCGCCAGTTCGGTAAGTTCGTGATAGTGGGTAGCAAAAAGCGTCCTGGCGCGGATGTGCTGGTAGAGGTATTCCGTAATCGCCCATGCGATGCTGACACCATCAAAGGTACTCGTGCCTCGTCCCACTTCATCCAGGATGATCAAACTACGCTCTGTGGCGTTATTAAGAATATTTGCCGTCTCATTCATCTCCACCATAAAGGTGCTCTGCCCTCTTGAAAGCTCATCCGATGCGCCCACCCGGGTGAAGATCCTGTCGACCGTTCCGATGACCGCTTCTTTTGCGGGGATAAAACTCCCTATCTGCGCCATCAGCACAAGGAGCGCTATCTGACGAATGTAGGTGCTTTTCCCGGCCATATTCGGGCCTGTAATTACCATGATGGTGTCCCGGGTTCCATCCAGATAAATATCATTGGGGACAAAGCTTTCTACTCCCAGTCTGCGATCCAGCACGGGGTGGCGTCCGTCCGTGATTTTTAATTCCAGATCGTCGGTAATCTCCGGCATGACATACCGGTTTTCCGCGGCAAGATTCGCAAGGGTTGATAACGCATCGATGACTGCAATGGACTCAGACGTCTTTTGAAGCCGCGCTGTGAAGGTGCCGACCTGTTCACGAATCTGAAAGAAGAGATCGTACTCCAGGTCCCTTGCACGCTCATCCGCTGTGAGCACCCGGGTTTCATACTCCTTGAGTTCCGGAGTGATGAAACGTTCGGCATTCTTTATGGTCTGCTTTCGGATATAGTTCTGCGGAATACTATCCTTGTGCACATTGGTGATCTCGATATAATACCCAAATACCTTGTTGTACCCTACTTTGAGGGAATTAATTCCCGTCCTGGCGATCTCTTCTGCCTGAAAATTGGCAATCCAGTTCTTTCCGTTTTTGCTGAGATATCTCAGTTCATCAAGGGAAGCATCATAGCCCTCTCTGATAAGCCCTCCTTCTTTAATCGTCGGCGGAGGGTCGGGGACAATCGAGGTGCCAATCAGGATTCTCACTTCTTCAAGGACGTCCAGCTGTTGTTCCAGGAAAATCAAAATGTCAGCGATACAAAATGCTAATTTTTCTTTTAGCGCAGGAAGTTTTGAGAGGGATTGCTTCAGACTGATTAAATCACGGGCATTGGCGCGGCCACAACTTATCTTCGTGGAAATCCGTTCGATATCGTAGATGTTGCTTAACATATCACGGATCTCCCGCCGTAGGGCAGCATTTTCAAATAACTCCCTTACTCCAAGCTGCCGGTATTTGATATCCGCGGATACCCGCAGGGGGCTGATGACCCAATCCCTGAGCAACCGGCCTCCCATAGGAGTCCTTGTCTGGTCGATCACTCCCAGCAAAGAGCCCTCGCGGTCACCGTTCCTGATGGTTTGTGTCAGCTCCAGGCTTTGCTGCGTTGCCCTGTCCATGAGCAGCCGATTGTTTATTTGATATGGACGAATTTTGATGATATGACTGAGTGATGTCTTTTGTGTCTCCTTCAGATAGTGGATCACCGCACCGGCAGCGCCCAGGGCTGGGCCAATCGTTTCACAGCCAAATCCCTCCAGGGATGTGGTTCCAAAGTGTTCCGTCAGGGTCCTGTAAGCGGTGTCCTCGGAAAACTCCCAATCAGGCCTGGAGGTAATCATCGTCTTCCCTTCTGCCCGAAGTTTTTCCATAAAGGCTGCATTATTTCTTACCGTTTCCTCCGGCAATAAGACCTCCGATGGATTCAGCCGTGCAAATTCATCAAAAAGCCTTTCCTGCAGAATATCTTCGACCTCAAATTGTCCGGTAGACAGATCGATCCAGGACAATCCTACCGGATTGCCGGTATTTAATATTGCCATAAGGTAGTTATTGCTTTTGTCCTCTAACAGGGCATCCTCGGTTACCGTTCCGGGCGTAATAATCCTGGTAACGCCGCGATCAACAATTCCTTTTGCTTCATCAGGATCTTGCAGCTGATCGCAGATAGCCACCTTCAGTCCGGCTTTAATCAGTCTCCGGATATATGTTTCAGCCGCATGGTGTGGCACACCTGCCATGGGGACCGCGCTCTCACCCTTAGACCGGGCGGTAAGGGTAATCCCCAGCACTTTTGAGGCGAGTTTTGCATCCTCAAAAAACAATTCGTAAAAATCACCCATCCGGAAAAAAAGCAAAGAGTCCTTATGTTGTCGCTTTATTTCGTTGTATTGCCGCATCATGGGCGTCTCTGTGATCATGGGAAAATAACCTCAGGGCTTATTTAATCAAACTCTGGAAAAAAATACTTTTGCACGTTAATGGGTTTTTATGAATATTCAGGGGGTTTTTTATAGTCTTACCGTGTAAAATCTTTCTTTGTGATAGATTCCAAATCCGTGCGTATATTTAAACCACATGGACAAACAAGTTTGTCCATGCCACCCTGTAACGGAAGATATAACTTGATTTTATCAGTATTTTCAAGGCTTTCAAGACAATTTATCCCGCCTCTCTTTTTGTCATCACGAACCACGAAGGGTATGGAGGAAAATTTACAAAAGGACAACATTTCAGCAGGGACGAAGAATCTGCTCGTATAGACACGGACGTGTTTGTGCCAATTACAGCAAATGCTTTGCCCCTGCACTGCATGGAATAGCCGGTTTTTATTGGAAATTTTCAGAAAACTAAATTGTTGCGTTTATGTATGCAAGGGCAGATCGGCTCTGCACAGTAATTCTCAAATGTGTCAACACGCCTTCACAATTTCTGAACTCACCCGTAATTTCATTTGAAGAATGCACTCGTCTAATTGACAAATAAGCATGAAACAGGCTATCGATTCTTACGGCAGAAGATGTGCTTCCTGCTTCCGACCTCCACGACTTCCAGCCTTGACCACACAAAAATTGTCAAAATATATCGTGCCAGACCTATTTACCTTCCCGGGCCAGGGAACAAATTCGATTTGTGAAATACGGCTGAAATCAAGCTGCGTTTTCGCTCCATTCTGTCCTTCGGGATAACGCCAATCGTAAAAGATCCCGTCAAGCGGTATACGAATCGTCTGCCATTTTCCATCGGTGATTTTCAGAAGATTTTGTCCTTTCCGGTCCTTCCGGGGCTTATCGCCAACAGCAGGCTTGCCCTTATTGCCCAGTTCATCGGTAATCACCATCAAAAGTCTTGTTACCAGACGGTTCTTTGTATCTGTCTTGATATCAAATTGAAGGCTCGAATAGTTGCTCCAGTTTGCCGTTGCATCATATGTGACACTCCCTTGTCCATTCTCCCCTGAAATCACTGTTTTGTGGCCGTAGGTGCCAAATGACATGGAAGTCCTTCCGTTTTTTGTATCGCCATACGCCCTGCAAAATTCAACCCTCATGGATAGCCGGCCGCCCGTATCAGGCTTTTCCGGCGTATCCAAAAAAAACCGGTAAATGTAAGGACTATTACGGTCATCGGGAGTGCCGTGTCCGTCCCACCATCCAACAGAATATGGCTCAGTCTCGTTCCAGCTATGAGCCAGCGACCCGGTTTCAAAGTCGCAGATCCTCTTCACCCCATCCGATTCGCCCGGCAACACCTCAACGGTTACCGGCACGACCACCGTCCCCTCTGACGTAGTAACGGCCACCTGAGACCTATGCTTTCCATACGGTAAGTTTGTGCGGTCTACGGTTAGATACACCCTATCAGTAACCTTTGCTTCACCCTGGATATTTCCAACGATGTCAATCCAGCCAGCCTCTTTGCTAACAAACCAGGCTGTAGCCCCCTGTCTTCCATTAGTAATATTTATGGGCACGGTGTATTTTTTCCCTCCTTCTTCTTCAATAATGCCTGTCTCGTAGGGACCAAAATCGATCCGCTTCGGATTTATCTGCAGGTATTTGCCCGGTTCTTCCGGAGAGCTTTCTTTCGAAAGGATAAAAGCATAAATTGCCAGCGGCTGAAATTCGTAACTGAACGTGCCGTTCCTGAGATCTATACCATAGGGCTCCATCTGTATTACCTGTGGGTCATTTATACCAAACCGAAGCACTTTTTTTATCTGCAATTTTTGCCTCTCCTGGTCGCTCAATCCACGTATCTGAATTTGCGCAATCTTTGGCAGTTGATCCGGGATAAAACTTCCTGAGTCTGTCGCATAGTCTCCTTTATTTGCAACAAAAACCACGATGTCTTTTGATTGGCAGGCATGTACGGAAAAAGTGTCCCAGTTGCTTGATTCTGCAGAGACAACTTCACCTCTGAAATAATGACTCATTAGCCAGAATGCCCAATACTTCGGATTCGGCTCGCCTCTTTCATTAAACATAGCCTGCCCGGCGCTATCGACCCCTTTTTTACCGTTATTACCCGATTGATTGGGCTCTCCCACATACCAGTTGCACGCCATTTTTACACCCATCTTTGCGAAAAAACCTAAAAAATCCATTTGCCCCACCGCAGCAATCTGCGGCAGTGACGGATGTCCGTCCCAGTAGAAATAGTCGTACTCAGAAAACGACAACTGTGTATCCGGATAATATGTGTTAACCATATTCTGGAACCGCTTCAACAATTTTGTTTCAATCCCGTAAGAACCTGTTTCCATATCCCAGCTCTGAAAACCATCCTGCCACAATCCTCTTGGTTCCTGGATAGCATCCCTATCCGCCGGCGCCCTGATGTAGCGATGCACATCCATAAAATCAACTACCCGCATTCCGTGTCCTTCCTCGTATTCTTTTGCCCGAATCAGATACTGGTTCAGGACGCGATTCTGATCCGTTTCCCAACCTGTTATTTCCGGATCGTTGCCACGATCCGGAAATATGTTCTGATCCCATTGATTCTCAACGACAGACATCGTCTTCCATCTCTGATCATCAACCTTTGCATCACCATTTGCTTCCGTAACAGGACAAATCAACGAATAATCGTTCGACCAGTATAACCACCAGTTTGCCGATGTGGGTCCGAAAACTTTTGCTTTTGGATTTGTTTTTTTTATTCTATGCGCCAGAAACAAAAAGCGCTCAAAATAATTATCATACGATGTGTCTTTATTAAGAACCTGATCGCCATGAGCAGCATCATGATATGGTTCAGGATAATCACTTCGTTTCCATGCAATCCACGGTTCGTTTCCGATTTCCCAGAAATTCACACGTTCTCCAGCCCGTGCAATCCAATGTTCAACTTCATCCGCTGTCTGCACATGATCATAGTCTGAATCGTTGATTGTTTTTCCATTGCCAGCCACGTGGCCATATCCCGATACCTGCAGCAAGGGCTCTGCCTTCACGTTCTGTCTGCACCATCGAATAAAACTCTGCCAGCTCATGGGGATATACTGATTTTCACGTGCAATGACGTTAAAGATACGGTTGTTTTTATAATTATAACGTTCCATGTTCGTTGCGCCCAAACGCACAACAGAAACCTTTGCATCTTTCAGTTTTGGTGCACACAGGTTCAGGTAATACCATGGACACCAGTTTGCTATATTTACCCCGTAGAGATATTTACTGATCGGCTTTCTATCACGTGTTACGTCAATAACAAGCAGGGCATCAACCGGAGCATCTTTAAAGTCGCGATATCTCAGATGCTGCTGTTGGGCATATACAGAGATTTCGCTGTCGGCAAACGGAAGAAATACTGCCAGCAGGAAAAGGGTGAGAAACAACGTAATGCCTTTGTGAAACGATGTTTGAAGATTCATCTTTGAAAATATGTCGTGAATTCTTCCGCAAGCATAATTTATTAAGCAGGGATAGGATTCAGCGAAACTCTGTTTTTTTCCCTTTCCAGCACCTCTTTCGCTAAATTCATGTAATCTACTGCACCCGGACTGTCCGGTGCATACAGGGTAATCGGTTTGCCGGAGATAGGGCATTCTGCCAGGCGGGTATTTTCTCTGATTATAGAATTAAACACCTTCTCTTTGAATCGCTCCCTGATCTGGTTATACACCTCATTGCTAAGATTTGTCCGGCCATCAAACCGACAGGCAATAATTCCTGTTACTTCAAGATTTTGATTCAGCCGTTCTTTAACCACTTGTACCGTATTCATAAGGGTTACAAGACCATTTAACGCCAATACCTTTGTTTCCAATGGAACAAAAACCTCTTTGACAAAGGTTAATGCATTGACCGTAATTAGCCCCAGAGAAGGAGGACAATCCAACATGATATAATCGTACTTACCCAAAACGGGTGACAAGCGTTTGCGCAAAATAAGGTCTCTCCCTTTTTCATGGGCAAGAATTCGTTCGACACCTGCCAGTGCCACATTGGAAGGCGCAAGAGTCAGGTTCTCAACACATGTCTTCGTAAGAATCTCTTCAAAATAAACCTCTTCCAAAAACACATTGTACATGGACCGTTCAAGATTATGGATATCCAGGCCGAGCCACGAACTGAGGTTCCCCTGCGGGTCCAGATCCACCAAAAGAACCTTCTTACCCATCTGGGCAAGGCAGGCACCAAGATTCACGGTAGTTGTTGTCTTTGCTACTCCTCCTTTTTGATTTGTTAGGGCAATGCTTCGCATATTATTTCATGGGTTTTTCAAAGGATTCAATGTCCTTGCTGCTGCCAACAACAGCGGGAACGTCCCTTCCTGAATCTTATAGTCATCGGGGACAGTCAAGATATTTTCAAAATTAAAAATAACAAAATTGCCTGAACTAAGCAAAGCAAAAAGGTTGGAACGCGCATTATTTAACCAATAGTATGCCTTGCGGACATGTAACCGGAGCGATCTTGCACTTACCAACGATGGAATATCCGATTGCAAGAAGACAGGCCCAGCCGATGAGCGTATCCGCAAAAAGAAAGTTGGCATTGTGAGAGAAGCGATGCAATCCAAACTTTCTTGCATATGGCTTGCATAAGCAAGGTTTTTTGTTAAACTACAATTCATCACTTCGGTGATAAGGTGGCACCGGCAAACTTTATTTGTCAGTGTGACACATTCCAAATCTGTGTGTATATTCAAACACCATGGACAAACAATCTTGTCCATGCCACCCTTGCAACCGAAGACATAGTTTGAACAAATTCCAAGGTGGAATACACAAACTTTGCTGCCTGAATTGGCACACTATTTGATAGATTTACGACAAAAGTCTTAAACGCAAGGAGTAAAAATGGACAATATAATCTCGGTAATCTTAGGCGGCGGACGAGGAACAAGGCTCTATCCTTTAACGAAGGAAAGGTCCAAACCGGCCGTCCCCCTTGCCGGAAAGTACAGGCTTATTGACATCCCTATTAGTAACTGTCTTAATTCGAAACTCAATAAAATATATGTACTTACGCAATTTAACTCGGCATCTCTTCACAGACATATAACACGGGCATATAAATTTGATAACTTCTCCAGGGGTTTTATTGAAATTCTGGCAGCCTCCCAAACCATTGAAAGTATGCATTGGTATCAAGGCACTGCAGATGCTGTCCGGCAGAATCTGCGCTTTTTTAACCAACCTAATATTGATTTAGTCCTGATACTCTCCGGCGACCAGCTTTACCGGATAAATTATGAACATCTTATTAAAGAGCATATTAAAAACGGAGCCGAGGTATCCATCTCAGCAATTCCCGTAGAAAGAAAAGATGCGCCCAATTTAGGAATCTTAAAGATAGATGAGCAAAGCCGTATTATCGATTTTTTCGAAAAACCAAAAGACGAGAAGGTTGTTGATTCTCTATCGCTCAATGCAAATGATTTCGAACGCCGGGGTGTTAGCGCCAAAGGGCGCACCCTTCTCGCATCAATGGGAATTTATCTATTTAATCTTGAGGTATTGAACGGAATCCTGAAGGGAACTAACAAGTCAGACTTTGGTAAGGATATTATCCCGGAAATTATAAAAACAAGACGGGTATTTGCTTATTTCTTTGACGGTTATTGGGAGGATATCGGCACCATCAAATCATTTTATGAGGCGAATCTGAACCTGGCATCTCTCGCTCCGAGTTTTAACCTGTACAGCGAAAAGGCGCCAATCTACACGAATCCACTTTTTTTACCCGGATCGATTATTAACGATTGCAGGATCACAGAATCTATTATTTCAGACGGTTGCATGATCAACAACGCTGAAATACGTGGTTCGATAATTGGAATCCGGAGCATTCTTGGAAAAAACACCCTGATTCAAAATTCAATCATCATGGGCGCTGATTACTATGAAACAAGAGCAAATATTCGGACGAATCAGGCAAAAAAAATACCGGATATGGGCATCGGTAATAATTCCCGTATCGTGGGTGCAATCGTCGACAAAAATGTACATATCGGAGACCATGTGAATATAGAAAACGCAAGGAAAATTGAGCAGCTTGATGCAGAAAATTACATGATTCGCGATTCTATTGTCATTATACCCAAAGGCAGTATTTTGCCATCCTACACAACACTATAATCAGTATGCCTTTTCCTGGCTGTTTCAGAATAATTCTGAGTTTTTACCTATACGAAAAATTCCCAAATGGATGGTAATTCTCTCTTGAAAATCTATTTGGGTATTGTATAATTCAGCAAAATTATACAACGTGTCAGGAGTGATAAGATATGAAAATTTTTGCAAGAAAAATCGGACCTTTAAAAGTAAAGATTAACTTTATGCACATGAACAACGGTTGGTTCAGGCATCTACAGGGGATGTCTGCCACTACTCTACAATGGTTTGCACTTGGCCTCGAACCTCCGTCGTGCGGACGAGTTCAGTGTATACCACAATTAGGAGAGAAACCATTTTACAACTCATTGAAACGAGTCTCCCGGAAGTAACGGAATGTAGTATTAGTATTGAGGAAAAATGCAAACGGTACGGTTTAAAACGGTTAAAAATTGAGGATAAAAGTCTTTTTGACGATTATGTAAAGAAAGAAGAGGTAAATTTATGTGATTATTCTTTTGCAAACAATTTTATATGGAAAGGCTCCATAGAATTATTATGGAAGCTGATTCATAATAATTTTTGCCTTTTTGGAGTTACTTCCAAAGGCATGTGCATGATGCTCCCCCCCTTAGGGAAAAACAATATTCAAAACACCCTGCATGAATGTTTTTCTCTGATGCGCGAAATGAATGACTCCCGCGGTTTCGAATCTTACATCAATTACGTTTACGAAGACTTCCTTAGCCTTTTTGACAAGAGTTCCTTCCGCATTGTTGAAGGGTATCCCGATTATCTTTACAACACATCTGACCTCATAAAACTTGCCGGTAGGAAATACGAAAAGAAGAGAAACGAGATAAACTATTTTAAAAGGCATTACACCGTCTCTTTTGAAAAATTCTACCCCCGGCATATTGCAGACGCCCTCCTGATGATTGATCTATGGAAAAAAGAAAAGATCCAGGAGTCAAATCTGTCAAGCCATGATGAAACTCACTATCAGTACAGCCTTATCCACGAAGCCGAGGCAGCGAAATGTGCAATTATCTTTTCTGAAGAATTAGGATTGCGTGGGGCAGTCATTACCATTGATGGTCGCATTGAGGGTATTACGCTGGGTGAGCCAATTGCATCTCATACGGCATCCGTTCTTATAGAAAAAACCAATAACAAATTTTGTGGCATGCCACAATTCATCTATCAGCAATTTTGCTCCCGTGACTTTTCCGAAATAGCTTACATCAATGCCGGTGAGGATTGGGGTATAGAAGGCTTGAGAAAAGCAAAGATGTCTTATCATCCTTGTATTTTAGCTAAAAAATTTCTCATTTATGAAAAACCTTGATCCTTAGGTGTTCTTTGCTGTAAAATCTGCTTAAAATCAACGCACAGCCCCTATAGCTCAATTGAATAGAGCGTTGGCCTCCGGAGCCAAAGGTTGCAGGTTTGAATCCTGCTGGGGGCGTTGATTTTATACAAGGTTTAAGAGGATGTGATAATGCCGTGCTTTCCCACGAACATCATACCTTGTTTGTACTTTGAATCAATGGCGGGCCGTAAGGTAAAATGATTTTGCAATCCATCAGTGACCTGCTTGAGTTGCTCAAGCCGTCCATGTAACAACTCTATTTCTATTTCTCTGAAATGCTTTTGCCCCTTGTGGCCCCGAAAAACCACCTCGTCGAGAGATAGTTCTGCCTCAAATCCATCATTGCTTCTCAGAATTGCTGCATGGCGGTGGGTCTCAACAACCAGGACCTTTCTTAAGGTCTGTCTCTGGAAAGAGAATTTATCCATGAGGATTGGTGGAATTATTGCTCTTTTCTCTTCGTTCCAGTCTTTTATTTCGTTATCTGAAAGTTTCCATTCAAATTCCCTGCGTTCAAAAATTGTCTCTTGTTGTTTCCCTGATGCTTCTTTATAGGCTCCAATATAGTTCCCACCTCTCTGGCGGATGCGCAAAGCGGCATCAGAGAGAAGAAGTGTGTACTGGGGAGTATCGAAATAAACATCTGTTTGAAAGCAAGGTTCCGCCGTACGATACTGGAAACCCATGCTATTTACCATACCAAGAAGTGTATCGAAATCAAGCCCATCAGGACAGATAAGCTTTGCCTCAATCTCGGTCTTTCCATCTTTTTCGTAAAAATCAGCATTCATACTAACCAAAAAATTTCTATGATTTTCTTAAGATCCGCCCATGCGTTCTGCCGTTATGCCTGCCTGCAGCAATTGTAATCTTTCCATTTACTAACACATATTCTATCCCTTCTGAATATTGGTGTGGTTCGGTAAATGTGCTTTTATCGGTAATCTCGCCGGGATTTAGAATAGTTATATCCGCAAAATATCCTTCTTTTAGCAAGCCTCTCCTGTCCAGTCCTACTTTTTGCGCAGGCAGTCCTGTCATTTTTTGGATAGCCTTCTCTTCGGACATGAGTTGTTTGTCGAGACAAAATTCTCTTAAAACACGTGAAAAGGTTCCATAGCTTCGCGGATGTGGCTTACCGTCGTGCAGGATTCCCTGATTGGCACGTACAGAACTATCAGAGCCGACAAAGACGAAATCCCAACCCATAATCTTTTCCAGGTTTTCTTTACACATACTAAATAAAAAGATATCCACTCTCGTGTCTTCTTCGATAAGTAAGTCAAAGATCGTTTCCAGGGGCGGCTTGTTGAGAAGCACGGCAATTTCTGAGATTCTCTTCCCTTCTATCCATTTGTTTTTGCTATGGTAAACAGACGAAATCATAATTCCATTCCAGGCCGCGTCATCATATACCTGAGACACTTCCTTTGAAATACGCCTGCGGGCATTCGCATCTTTTAGCCGCTGTATTTGCTTTTCAGTGCCGCCTTCATACACCCAATGCGGCAATATGACATCGAGATCGGTAGCGGCAGCAATGTAGGGATATCGATCGCATGTGAGGTCAACCCCTTCGTTTCGTGCACGGTCAATAATCATCTTTATCTTGTTGATTTTATGCCAATTTTTACTTCCCGATGTCTTAAGATGCGATACTTGCAATCTGACTCCGGACTGTTTTGAAATCTCTATGGCCTCAGCAAGGGCTTCTTCAAGGGTATCACCTTCATTCCGTATATGGGTTGCATAAAAACCGTCATATTTTTTAACGGTTTTGCACATCTCTGTTATTTCATTAAGGTTTGCATAACAACCGGGCGGGTAAATGAGTCCGCTGGACATACCAAATGCCCCAGACTCCATGGCATCCTCCAGATCTTTGCCCATTTGGTCTAATTCAGGTGGACCAGGTTCTTTATTTTCATATTCAAGTGTGCATGCCCTGATATTTCCATGGCCAACGAGAAACGCCCTGTTGATGGAACTTTTCATTCTTTCTGCGATGTTATAAAACTCTGTTGCAGATCGCCACGTGGGAACGATGCCATATTTTGCCAATCCCTGAGATCGCCTTTCTAAGAGCTTTCCGCGCAGGGGAAAGGCCGATAAACCACAGTTTCCACAGATCTCCGTGGTTACGCCGTCGAGTATCTTGCTATCGCTTTCGGGACGTACAAGCCATAAAAAATCACTATGAGAGTGGATGTCAATAAATCCCGGTGCAACAATCAACCCTTGAGCATCTATGATAGGTATCCCATTCTGAGGAATGCATTGATCTATGGAGACAATCTTATCGTCCTTGATGGCAATATCGATAACCCGCCGGTGTGTACCCGTACCATCAATGACAGCACCATTCTTTATAATCAAATCAATGTCCATAGACGTCCGGTTGAATTAAGAAAAGATTGGATTTGCATGCCAAGCTAACAGACTGTCCAAGAATTCACTGTTTTTTGATTTTTGCCATGTTGCATTCTTAGACACCTGCTAAAATTTGATGTCCTATTTAGGAAGGTTATTTTTCAGTAGCGTTGACGAGTGACCTTTTTTACTCTACCATTCTTCTTCTTTGAGGATGGAAGGCTCGTCCAGACCCAAGACATGATCGATATCCCTGTGCGTTGTGTCAAGGTCCTTTTTTATGTTGTCTACATGTCTTTTGTTATGATATTTGTCTGTTGAAGAGCAGCTTGCCAAAAATCCAAACACGAATACACTTACTATGAAAAAGACAATATTTTGCATACAGGTTTTTTGTTTTTTCAATTAATACTCCTTTCTCTGTCTCGAAGAAGGTATTTTCATAATACGTCGATACTTTGTAACAGTCCTTCTAGCAATAGTTATACCAGATGTATGCAATTGTTCAGCAACTTCTTCATCGCTCAGGGGATTCGCTTTATTTTCTTTTGCAACAATTTCGGCAAGTTTCTGTCGTATAGCTTCCCATGATTCCATGGATCCATCGACATTTTGAAAACCTCCGGTAAAGAAAAACTTTATTTCAAATATTCCCTGAGGTGTTTGAATATATTTGTGTGCAATAGCACGGCTTACCGTAGAAACGTGCACTTTAACAATATCTGCGACATCTTGCATCTTAAGAGTCCGCAACCGGTGAATGCCCTCGTCAAGAAAATCCTTTTGTAATTCCACGATCTTACAAGCCACCTTATATAACGTACTTCGTCTCTGTTCAATAGCATCAATAAGCCATTTTGCTGATTCAATTTTCTTTTGAATATATTGACGCGTTGAAGTGTCGGTGCCGGATTCATTCAGAAATTTTTTATAAAAAGAACTGATATGTAAATGAGGCACATTGGTATTATCGATCAATAATACTTCATACTTCCCGTCAATGCATTCCACTTTTACCTCGGGAACCACGTACGGAATTGTTTCATCACAAAAGAGAGAGCCTGGCTTGGGGTTTAACGTGCGGATAAATTCCACCTGCCTCTTTATTACCTCGAGACTATATCCGGTTTTTTTTGCGATCAGGGGATATTTCTTTATTTCAATGTCTTCTAAATGATTCTGCAGCAATTCCTTTGTCAACTGATAGTTTTGATCCCGCTTGTCAAGCTGCAACATTAAACACTCTTGCAGATTTCTTGCACCCACTCCAGGCGGTTCCAAGGTTTGCACGATTCCCAATGCTTCTTTAATTTCTTCAAAAAGTATGGGTTTTTCAAGGGATTGCAGAATTTCTTCGAGTGGACTCGCTAAATATCCGGATTTATCTATTGAATAAATGATATTTTCACACGCTTCTGTAAGGTTGGCAGGAACATCAATTAACGATAACTGTCCCATTAAATAATCATGAAGCGACATTGGCTTAGCAGCCGTGTTCTCTAGCGCCTCTTGCTTCTGATCGCGTTCCTCTGAGCCAGCATTTCTCCGCACCGTTGTCTGTGAATAGAACTCACGCCAATCTTCTGCAATGTTACCCAGTTTGTCAATTTCATCCCCTTTTTCATCGTCTCTGGTTGCCGGAGGAGATTCATCTGATTCCTTGAGATTCTCATCTTTCTTTTCGTCGATCACCTCTTCAAGGACGGGATTATCAACCATCTCTTGTTGAATATGTTCAACAAGGGCCAGTAAGGGTAATTGGAGAATTTCTATTGATTGGATAATTTGTGGCGACAACTTCAGTTTTTGCTGAAGTTGTGGCATTAAGGATGATTGCATTTTCATGAAACATTACCTTCCATAAAAATTGTCTTTAAACTTCTGCCATTTCGTTTCTGCCATTGATAGCATCAGCAACAATCGCTGTATTCGCATACTCAAGATAACTTCCTGTTGGTAATCCACGCGCAAGCCTTGTTACCCTTACTCCTGAGGGTGACAGGTGTTTGTGAATATACAGCGCAGTTGCATCACCTTCCATATTCAGATTGGTGGCAAGAAGTACTTCCTTAATATGACCGGCATTCACCCGGTGCAAGAGTTTTTCAATGGTCAAAGACTCAGGATGAATGCCTTCCAAAGGAGAAATGTGTCCCTGGAGTACATGATAGAGACCACGATATTTTCCCGTTTTTTCTATCGTCAGAAAGTCTGCCAGTTGTTCAACCACGCAAATCGTCGATCTGTCTCTTGAGAGATCGCTGCAAATATGACACGGATCATTCTCTGAAACATTGAAACAGGTCGAACATGTCTTGACAAGTTTTTTTACATCACGGATGGCACAGGCGAGCTGCATGGCCTCCTCCGTTGTCTGTTTCAGGATATAACAGGCAAGACGTTCTGCTGTTTTTTGTCCAATGCCAGGCATCTTGCCAAATTCACTGATAAGTTTTATTACGGACTGTGGATACGCATTCAAAACGAAAAACCTCTGAAAACAGATTTCATAATTACATACCCCCTAAAAGCCCCTGCATTCCCGGTATATTTAACCCACCGGTAAGTTTCCCCATCTCAGATTGATACAACTCCTGTGATTTTTTAAACGCCTGAGAAACTGCTGAAAGAATAAGATCTTCAAGCATCTGAACGTCTTTCGGATCTACAACCTCAGGATCGATTTTGATAGAGAGAATTTCCTGTTTCCCATTCATGTGCACCGTGACCATTCCGCCACCGGAACTTGCTTCTATGACGCGTCCTTTCAAATCATTCTGAACCTCTTCCATCTGCTTTTGCATCTTTTGAGCCTGCTTCTGCGCCTGTTTCATCATTTCCGCGATATTGCCAAAACCTTTCATGTGTTAGCCTCCTTTATTATGTATCTTAACAACGTGGCCGCCAAAAAGATCCAGGGTCTTTTTTACCGCTGGTTCAGAAACAGACAAATCAACTGCCGGTCGATCAGAAAATTCCCGGACCGGGAATACCGGCGCATTCTTCTTTTCAGGACTTCCATTTTTTGACACCCTCAGCTTTAGTCTTACATTGCCCTGTATCACCTCTTTGGCACATTGTTCAATAAGCTTTTTTTCTTCAATCTGATCAAGCTTTTCTTTATGAAAGAAACACTTGCTGGGAAATTCAACTGTAATTTCTCCATCCTTGTACCCAATGAATTGTCCTTCTTTTAAAAGCGCCCAGGTTGATTTTTTCTTGTTCTGGACGGACAGAAGAATCTTTTCCCAAACATGTTTTTCGCCTTGCACGCTCTCTAAATTCTCTTTTTTGTTCGTTACTGGTGCGCGATATTCTTCTGTTGCTGGTTCTAAAACCATCTGCTGGGAAACAGATTCTTGACGTGGTATGATTTCCGTATTTTTCTTAACGGATTCATTGTTGCTGTGTGCAAGGCCACCTTCTAAAGCTGCCAACCTTTCAGCAATATCATATAACGACTCAACAGATTCCATGCGACAAATCCTGATTACAGCCATCTCCAGCAAAATACGCTGTAAGAGAGAATCGGTTGTGCGCATCCTTGCATCGGAAAATATTTGCACCATGTACATCAGGGTATCCTGGGAAAAGGAATCCCCATATTTTTGTATCAAAGATGCATTGAACTCAATCCAGTTCGTCTCCCGGCCACAGGAGGAAGCTATCAAAAGCTCCCGCACACAGGATAACAACTGATCAATACATTCTCCGGCGGTCTTTCCCTCACCTAAAATCTCATTTACCATCTTCAAGGCTGAAGACGCATCTTTCCTGACAAAACTATCAAAAAGAACAAGTATCTTGTCTTCATCGATACAGCCAAGGACAAAATTTACGTCCTCCGGAGATATCCGGTCCTTGCAAAACGAGAGGATTTGGTCTAGAACTGATTGAGAATCCCGCAACCCACCCTTCGCATATCGAGCGATTGTATGAATGGCAGCCGTTTCAACCTGAACTCCTTCCGCCCTGCAAATGTCTAACAGCCGTTTTTCAATATCATGAATAGCAATATTCCTGAAATCAAACCTCTGACATCGGGACTGCACCGTTTCAGGAAGGCGATTAACTGCTGTTGTAGCAAAGATAAACTTAACGTGTGACGGCGGCTCTTCAAGGGTTTTCAGGAGGGCATTAAATGCTTCCCGGGTGAGCATATGTACCTCGTCGATAATGTAAATTTTGTAACGGGCGCGTGACGGGGCGTAACTTACGTTTTGACGAATATTCCTGACTTCGTCGATTCCCCGGTTTGATGCACCATCGATCTCTAAAACATCGATATCGTTACCTTCAGAAATACACCGGCAAATATCGCAGGCGTTGCATGGGGTATCCGTGGGTCCATGTTTACAATTCAATGCCTTTGATAGTATCCGTGCCATCGAGGTTTTTCCCACCCCTCGTGGCCCTGCGAGCAAATATGCATGAGCAACCCTGTTCGTGCGGATTGCATTCCGGAGTGTTAGTACTATAGGTTCTTGTCCTACCAGATCCTCAAAGGTTTGAGGACGATATCGACGGGCTAATACAACATATGACATAAGCCTTTCCCTTGATAATTATTCGCAACAAATCGCTGTCCTATTATACTCCCTCATATAATTCATAGCAATACACTTTCTTTTGTTATGATGAATGGAATGAAAACTTATGAGACAAGCGCCTTGTTATAAAAATTGAACACAAGGGCCGTGCACTTTTTTCTGTCTCCATTCCCATTAGCTTGTCTATGCAGTAAGCTCAGGCCAGACGGGCTCACTGCACATAAGGATATATGCTTATGGCTGCTTGCTTCCGCACCTGACCAGGTTCACACAATCTCTTATTGCATGAGATCCGGCCCTCATCACCACTTACATCGATAAGACTAATGTTCTTTGGATCCTCGAAAAAGCGATTGATCCTGCTGCAGCGGGTTGCAGGTTACAGGGTACCGCTAGCTCCCCATCTAGCACGGCCTGTTTTATATAAACTGGCGGAGAGGGCGGGAGTCGAACCCGCGATACCGATTTTGTCGGTATACGCGCTTTCCAAGCGCGCTCATTCGGCCTCTCTGACACCTCTCCAATACCGGTATTTAAAAATTCATAAAGACTTTAACGTTCAACAAGAGATCTGGCGGTGCAGTGTTGAGAAATTCTCACATACCCAATCTCACAGCTTCCCAATTTTGCTGTTTTTGCTGGCGGAGAGGGTGGGATTCGAACCCACGTCCCGCTGTTATGCGAGAAACGGTTTTCGAGACCGTCCCGATCAACCACTCTGGCACCTCTCCTACTCTTGCGGCTCAAATCCCCCGGATTGTTTCGGCAGACAAGGGGTTATTTTGTCCGGCAATTTTCCAAAAAAAATTTTTGTAACAAGCACTTACATTCATTGGCAAGAACATTCGGCACAACTTCCAGCCGGTGGTTAAACCGGGGCTCCTGCACAATATTCATCACGGATACGCATGCACCTGCCTTTTTATCCGCAGTTCCGTAAACCAGGGTATTTACCCTCGACTGCACCAATGCGCCAGCGCACATTGCACAGGGCTCCAGCGTTACATAGAGGGTTGTCCCCCGTAAACGCCAGTTTTCCAGATAGGCTGCTGCTTGAGTTATTGCGATCATTTCTGCATGAGCAGTAGGGTCATTGAGCATTTCACGCTGATTATGAGCACGGGCAATAATGCGACCCTCATAAACAATAATCGCCCCTACAGGCACATCGTTCTTTTCCACTGCCTTTTCCGCTTCTGCGATAGCCTGCCTCATGAAATACTCATGCTTCTGTATCTCTTCCATAATTACCATAAATGCTGCTGCAGAAATGTAAAACGCGCCCAGGAGGATTTGAACCTCCAACCTCCGGATTCGTAGTCCGTGACTCTATCCAATTGAGCTATGGGCGCTAATAATCGTTTTCTGGCTTGTAAAAGCATAGCACACCATTCCCCGTACCTGAATATTTTTAAGCATCAAGTTATGTCTTCGGAATATATCACACTGACAAACAAAGTTTGTCAGCGCCACCCTGCAACCCGCTTAAATAAAATGAAAATCCCTATACAATTAAATTAAAAGTCCATCTTCATAAAATAGCTGGATCTTAAGCAAATTGCATTTAACAGTAAAGAATTACCAATCCTGGCGGAGGTGTGCACATTGACAAGCGAACGAAAACAAGTATAAGCATATCAAAAGTTATTGTCAAGACATAATCCCTTTGTCCTTAAAACTAACAAAACACTCGTTTCCTATGATAATATGATCCAAAACTTTTATGCCAACAATATTTCCTGCCTCTGCTAATCGTCTGGTTATTTGGAGGTCTTCTTTGCTGGGTTCGGGATCACCTGAGGGGTGATTATGGACAAAGATCACTGAGGCTGCAGATTCCTTAATTGCCGGATTAAAAACCTCTCTGGGATGAACGATGCTTGAGGTAAGGCTGCCTGCGGAGATTTGCAACTCTTTGATAACACGGTTTTTATTGTCAAGGAGCACGACGGAAAAGACTTCTTGTTTCTTTCCGCGTAAACGTTCGTGGAAATGATCAAAGATGTCATTGCTACACTTGAATTGCTGAAGAGGTTTTACTGAAATGGTAGAAAACCGTTTTGCGATGGCTAAGGATGCCTTGATCTGTGCCGCCCGTGCCGGGCCTATCCCCTTTATCCTGCACAATTCGCCAACAGAAGCCGTACTCAGCCTTCGAAAATCTCCGTACTCGGAAAGAAGCTTTTGTGCTAAATCAACTGCACTGTAATTGGTAGTGCCATCACGAATGATGATTCCTAAGAGTTCTGCATCTGTCAGATGTTCATCACCACTTTGGATTAGTCTTTCCCGGGGTCTCTCATGGGTAGGAAGCTGTTTTATTGTAGGGCGTTTCTTTTCTTCCTTCATAAATCGCAATAATAATGTCGCATAAATGACATGCCGGGATCATGAAAGGTTTCTTTCCTGGCAGGCCATCTCAATACACCGACAGATTATACTTCGGGAATTTTCCCTGTCAACAAAATGTCTTTGCATACACATTCCGTAAAAAATATTTGATTAAACCTTCCGCCTTGCTTATAGTACTAGGGAATACAAATAATTTTTCAGGAGATTGACCAATGTATACCCCAGATTCGGCTTTGTCTGAATTTCAGACCGTTATTACACCACGTCAAAATCTTACAGACGCATGCAAGATATTAATAGAAAAAGCAAGGGAACTTGGCTGTGCACAGGCAGCAGTCATTCATCCTAATGCTGTCGTTATCGGGCGATGGGTTCAGTTAAAATGTAAATATGGATGTGAAGAATACGGGAAAAAACTCACCTGCCCGCCTCACTCGCCATCGTATGAAGAAATGAAAGAGATTCTCAGGGAATATAACCGGGCATTGCTTCTTCACGGACACATGAGCTGGCAGATGCGGTATATTACGGCAGAAATCGAAAAATTGGCTTTTGCACTGGGATTTTATAAAGCTTTTGGACTAGGAGCGGGTCCTTGCAAATTATGTGAGAACTGCGATACCACACATTCCTGTATTCGCACGATGGAAGCAAGACCTTCTATGGAGGCATGCGGTATCGACGTCTATCAGACAGCAAGAAATCATAACTTCAAAATTGAGACCCTGAAAGACAAAAATGAGGAAGCCAATATATACGGCTTAATTCTTTTAGACTAAATTTCAAGGATGCGGCGGGAATCATTTGTATAATTCATTAAAATATCATCATCGCCTGAACCTGAATACGCCTTTTTAACATATCAATATTACCGCATCGGTTTCCGCAGAGAGATAGTTAGCAGGGTGGCTGATTACCGATGAGCAAACGAACTATTAATTCCGTTATCGGGCAGTAATAGTTTTTTAGAAACAAGAATGAGTTTTTACCAGAATCTTGCACAAAGGCAAGATTCTGGTGTGTAATTATCTAGTGTAGCGTTTTACAAAGATGTCTACACATGTTATGTCATTGCGGGTGACAGCGAAGCAGTCTTAGGTCTTTTGTAAACAACAGATTGCTTCGTTGTACCATTCCTCGCAAGAACATTTGCTTGTGTATAGGTTTTTATGAAATGTTATACAAGTGTGGAACAAGGATACGGCTCCCGGCGGCTTCTATTCATAGAGAAATGGAGAATTCTTGCCAGCACGAATTATCCCTGCTGCAATATAAATTCTCGAATATTTTATAAGGTAAGGAGGAAAGGCTGTGGTTACAGATATCATTAATAAGGTAATCAATCTTGGTTTGGGGGCAGTGCTTCTCACGAAAGAAAATATCGAGGAAGTCATTGATGAAATGGTAAAAAAGGGAGAGATCAAGAAGGATGAAGCAAAGGCACAGGTAAATGAGCTGCTTAAAAAAGTTTTATCAAGCAAACAGGAGGTTGAATCGAAGATCGAAAGGATTGTGGAAAACATGCTCCACAAACTGGATATACCGACACGAAAAGAACTCCAACAAATGCAGAACAAACTCGATGAAATTATAAAAAGACTGGAATCCAGAGAAGACCAGACGTTATAACAACGCGCCAGGGCAAGCACAAAAAACATGCAATTCAGAAAAATAAGACAAAAAATCAGGGATATACGTCGTTTCAATCAGATTCTCAGAATATTGACCAAGCACGGGTTTGGATTTGCCATTCAGCAGCTTCGTTTGGAAGATCATATTATCGGAAGGGGTATTATTAAAATGCGGATAGTGCGCCGTTTTATCGAACCCCGGGAGTCTCGCGCCGTCCGGCTCAGAAAAGCGCTGGAAGAACTCGGTCCCACCTTTATAAAATTTGGACAGATTCTCAGCATTCGGCCGGATTTGATTCCTTTAGATCTCTGCAATGAACTGAGCAAGCTCCAGGATCATGTTCCCCCCTTTGGTTATGAATATGTGCGAAAGCAGATCAGGGAATCCTTTGGGAAATATCCGGAAGAATTATTCGCTTCCTTTGATCCGGAACCCCTGGCTGCAGCCTCTCTCGGGCAGGTGCATCGGGCAAAACTCAAGACGGGCGAGAGTGTCGTCGTAAAGGTGCAACGTCCCGATATCCGCAAAATGATCGAAACGGATATTGACATCCTTTACACCCTGGCCCAGCTGGCGAACCGGTATATGCAGGAGGTCAGGCTTTTTAATCCTATCGGTATCGTTGACGAATTTTCCAAGGTTATCACAAAGGAGATTGATTTTACCTGCGAGGCGCATAATATCGATCGATTCCGCAAGAACTTTAAGGATTCAGCGATGGTTCATATTCCTGCCGTCTTTTGGGACTGTACCAGATCAAAGGTTATTACCACTGAGGAAATCAAGGGTATCCGGCTGAATGATTACTTAAATCAGCTGCACACCGCTGAAGAAAAAAAGGCTGTCGCTGCAAATGGTGCCAATGCCGTCCTGCAGCAAATATTTATTGACGGATTCTTCCACGCAGACCCGCATCCGGGAAACATCTTCATCCTGCCGAATAATATCGTCGCTTTCATAGACTTCGGAATGGTAGGCAGGCTCGATGAAGACACGAAGGACGTCATTGTAAGCCTCCTGATCGCTGTATCCATGAAAAACATCAACAGCATCCTGAAGGCCTTGGAAAGACTGGGCGCCTTTGTTGAGGAGGATACCCTGCATGATTTCAAGAATGATATCTCGGATTTTTTGGAAAGATACTATGATATTCCCCTGAAGCAGATTGAGCTGTCTGTTATACTTCCGCAAACCATCGATCTCATGACGAGGCACAAATTAAAGATATCCCCGCAATTCCACATCTTAAACAAGGCACTCGCTACCATAGACGGCGTTGCCAGGCAGCTAGACCCTGAGTTTAATACCATAGCTCACACCAGACCTTTTGTGGAAAAGCTGGTACACGATAGATACGATATGAAGCACATTATCAAGGAGATAACATCATATTCATCGGAACTCCTGGACATCCTGAGAATACTTCCCAGAGATACCTACGAAATAGTAAAAAAGATAAAACGGGGTAAGCTCAAAATTGAATTTGAGCATCAGGGACTCTCAAAATTTATCTCTGAAATGGACAAATCCAGTAATCGGATTTCCTTTAGTCTGGTCATCTCCGCCCTGATCATCGGGTCTTCCCTTATTGTTATGACCAACCGAGGCCCCCTTATAAATGGCTTCCCGGTACTGGGCATTGTGGGATTTGTCTTTGCAGGCTTTCTCGGTTTGGGGCTTGCCATTGGGGTCTTGAGGTCCGGACGTCTGTAAACTTAGTAGAATAGACAAAAAAAAGACCTGACCAAAGAAAAAGCCCGACAATTATGATGGAAAGTAGTTTTGAGGAAATACTAAACCATAAGGAAAAGAAGGACCATATGGAAATAGCCCCCGTGTACAAGTGGCATTACAGGAACGTTCGGTTGCCAATCACGTTGAGAAAAAATGGACTCATCCGGAATCGCCTTCTTTTCGTATAAGCCTCTTTCTCAATCCCGGAGATTTTGGGATACGACCAGGGATTGATCGGAGTTTTTGCAGCAACCTTAAATTGTCTTCGCTTCTGGTATCCATTTCCGGAATTTCTAAGATTTTGGGAATGTTCAGGAACCTTGGGTCTCTCATGAGGGCATGAAATGTTTCCAACCCCAATTTTCCTTCCCCAATACCGGCATGGCGGTCACTGCGGGAGCCGAGTCCTGTCCGGGAATCATTCACGTGAATTGCCTTTATTTTCCTGATTCCCACAATTCTTTCAAATTCGCGGAGAACGGTTTCGTAACCCTCATATCCCCTGATATCGTATCCGGCTGCAAAAACGTGTGCGGTGTCGAGGCATACGCCCATGACTTCCGGGTGTTTCATTTCGTCCAGAAGACAGGCGATTTCTTCAAAGCCAGAACCTATAGACGTTCCCTGGCCAGCCATCGTTTCTAAAAGTATCTGAGTGTTTGAATCGCCGCGCGCACTTAAAATGGTCTGGAGGGCTTCAACGATTCTCTTTATACCGTCTTTCTTGTTTGAATCACCGCAACTGCCCGGATGAAGGATCAGGAAATTTACGCCGAATTGTCTCGCCCTTGATAATTCCGTCTCAAGCCGTTCTCGCGATTTTTGCCAGAGATTTTTATCGGGAGATGCGAGATTTACCAGATAGGGAACGTGGGCAACGACTTTTTTGACCGGGCTGTCCTGCCAGGCAGCCTTGAATCTGATCACTTCTTCGGATGTCAATGCAGATACATCCCATCGCCGGGAAAGTGTCACGTAGATTTGAATACATTCACATCCCCATTTCCTAGCCCAGAAGAATCCTTTCGATAATCCACCTATTGTGGGAACAGTACAGCCTAGCATAAAGGGTGTTATTAGGTAACGGTTAGAGAAGAGAAAAAGCACTTTACTGGAATATTGAGGGAGTAGCGGGTTTATATCATGTAGTCAGTCCATACGATCCTTGATTTTTCAGGGGTTCTCACATCACCTCCCATGTTTTATACTTAATTAAACCATATAACGCTCAGCATCAGCGGTGCGCAGCGCCGTCCGCTGTATGCTGTTGTTGGCTGGCAAAGTCTCTGCTTCACCAGTTCGATCTCGCTCAGTTTCCAGGTCTTATCGAACCATGGCTCAAGCGGGCCGTACAACCGGAACAGCATGTTCCAGCCCCTGCCGGGGATGGTCTGAATCCAGTTGTGTTCCATGCCGGAAGGGGCTTTCTGCCCGAAGTACACGTCCACTGAACCATCCTTGCTGACAACCAACCCCTTGTCCAGACTGCTCACCTGTGGAAAATCCTAATAGGTCTGGAGCATGGATCGGGTCTGGTTGTCGTACACGATCGCGGACCAGAAGTCTTTTGCCGGAGCGCTTGGTAACACTTGCAGCCGATAGGTCTTGCCACCGCCCAGTGGATTGCCCCGGGAATCGAGGATTCCGACGGCATACTGGGAGCCCTGCCCCGCCATCTTGGCATCCATGGCCGGCGTCACACCGGTTGCATAAAAGCAGAAGAAGGCGGCTGCATCCAGACAGGCCACGCCGGGCTGCTTCTCGAACTCGTAGCCACCCAGCCGAGTGTCGACCTTATCTGGGATCGCGATGCCGGGCGGGATATTTGTGGTCATCTTCATTTGCGGTTCGACCTGTGCCTGTGTGGCAGTTGCATCAATCACGAGAAGGAGCATTGCTGCCCGAAGGCTTGTCATGCATCTGGTTTTCATAGGAACCTCCATTGACCTTTTGATATGAGGACGTGCTATTGTCAGCTAACAATAATTAGGCTGGTCATTATATTGTCCCCGGCATGCTGAGCTGTCAGTCTATTACGCCAGTTTTTTGGACATAAAAATCTCATTATCTCATTTACTTCCTTATATGTTGCGCAAAATTGTTATGAAAAGCAGGTGTCTTATGCTGATCAGTATAAGACACCTGCTTTTGGTTCATTAATTGGACTTCGCACTCCTTTTGGACCGTAATTCAGCACGTGCGTGTAAATCATAGTTGTTTTAACATCCTTGTGTCCCAGCAATTCTTAATAGTCCCAATGTCATAACCTGATTCCAAAAGATGCGTGGTAAAAGAATGGCGAAAGGTTTGGCAACTTGCCCTTTTTGTAATTCCGGATGCTGCAACAGCCTCATTGACAGTTCGTTGCATAAGGGACTCATCCATGCGATGCCGGCCTTCTTCGGTGGTTTTCGTGTTCTTCCTCCGGTTCTTCTGCAGGAAGACCCATTGCCAGCGCCAATCGGCAGGCGCGTTGGGATACTTGCGACCCAAAGTTTCGGGCATCTTCACCCGTCCTACCCTTCGGTAAAGATAAACAGACAACGTTATTTACCGTATTGCAATGTCAAGCCTCTTTACAAATGGAGGAATTATAGAAAGCGCTTTTGAAATTAACACAAGCAGAAAAAGAATACAAACTTTTTTTGTTTTTTCCAAGGAACGAATCATTCCAGTTTCGGCGGGGAGGTTATGAAATAATTGTTACCGCATTGCACTCCATACCTTCTATTTCCGGCCATTACACATCCACGCCAAGATCACAGCGAAGGGTTATCACAATACTATCCTGACAAAGAACAGACCGAAGGAGAATCCGGTTTGGCGCTTGCCCCTGTAGATTGAGTATCCCAGCTTGAGGTGCCAGGCATCACGCTTCGTCCTTGTATCTGTTAACATAGACCCTGGGTACGCGCTTGCTCACATTGCACGTAATCTCGTACGGAATGGTATTGAGTTGTTTTGCTACGGATTCTACGGAAATGGACTCTTGCCCCTGACTGCCGTATACAACAACTTCGTCACCCACGGTTGCTCCTTGCACGTGGGTTACATCCACAAAACACTGGTCCATACAGATCCGTCCAATAATGGGTGCCTTTACACCTCGTATAATGACCTGCCCAGAACCAGAAAGCAGCCGATTATAGCCGTCATCATATCCGAAGGGAAGGGTTGCGACACGGGTAGGTTTTACAACCGTGTGTGCTCTGCCATATCCCACAGCATCGCCGGGTTCCATATCCTTGATATGAATAATGCGCGTCTTGAAACACATGACCGGTCTGATGCCAACATCCCTCGATACCTCATCTGAAGGGTAGAGCCCGTAGAGTGAAAGACCAGGCCTCACCATGGTAAAATAAGCATTGGGGTGCCCGATAATGGCCCCGCTATTCGCCATATGTCTTAATGGAATACGTATCTTGATCGCATCCAGGCGCGCCAGAACATCCCTGAATCTGCTGATTTGCAAGTCGGTATATGCTGATTCCCTTTCATCTGAACCAGAGCAGTGGGTGTAGATTCCGCCAATGGAAAGATTTTCCATCTCCTGTAAAGACTTTACAAACTCGACGGCCCTATCGTACCGTACGCCAATACTGCCCATGCCGGTATCCACATACACATGTACATTCATGGTTTTCTGAAAATACTGCGCCCGTTTTGATAAAACTTCAGCGAGCCCCAGATCATAAACGGATGGTATCACGTCATGGTGAATAACGGTGTCGATTTGTTCTTCAAAGATGCCCCCCAAAAGTAATAACGGCGCTTGAATGCCTTTGTCTCTTAACTGAATGCCCTCTTCAAGGATAGCGATCCCCAGCATCGCAACTCCGTGTCTTAATAAAACCCTGCTTACTTCGTAATCGCCATGGCCATAGGCATCAGCCTTGACAATGCCCATAATTTTGATCTGCTGACCAATCTTCTTTTGTATAGAAAGCAAATTATGCCGTAGGGCATTCAGGTCAATTTCAACCCACGTTGGTCTGTGCATAATGTCCATACTATTGTAAAAATAAAATGATAAAAGTAATGTAAGATGGGTAGGGTCTGACGTGCCTACCAAGAATGAGGCGATATGCCATACGGCTATCCCCTTGCACTATCTGTCCTTATATGGTTGAATAATATGGTAATTTCTATTTACTCCCATGCTTTAAATTAGACTGCCTTTGGCAGGGATTTCATAGCTATCCTTTATTGGTAGGGTAAGCGTCCCCGCTTGTTGTGCTGGTGTCAACCTGAGGCGGTTAACCTGCCGATAGGCCGGGGTGTGTTTCTGCATTTTGCACACCTATATCCCCTCTTTCTAGAGGAGACACAAAAGATTAAATTCCTTACATTGAATTAGCAATCATTATGGATTGAACTTGTAACATATCCGGAGGACACATGCAAGAGAAACTCAACGACTTAAAGAAACGACTGGCTGAAATAATTGATATCAATCACGCTATCGCTGTACTTGATTGGGATCAGCAAACTTATATGCCGCCAGGTGGTGCAGCAGGGCGCGCCAGGCAGCTTGCGACCTTAAGCCATATTTCCCATGAAAAATTTATTAACAATATCATTGGACATCTCCTGGAAGAATTGCGTGAGTACGCAGAGGGCTTACCCTACGAATCTGATGACGCAAGCCTTGTCCGGATAACAAAACGTGACTACGACAAGGCGCGCCGTGTGCCGCCAGCTCTTGTGTCGGAAATTGCCTATGCCAGCGCCCAGGCCTTTGATGCCTGGAAGAAAGCGAGGGCTGAGTCAAGATTCTCAGACTTTTCGCCATACCTACAACGGAATCTTGACTTGAAAAGATACTACGCCCAGTGCCTTGGATACACGGACCACATTTACGATCCACTGCTTGATGAATACGAACCCGGTATGAAAACAAGCCAGGTAAAAGGAATTTTTCAGGCAATCAAACGAGAACTGGTGCCGCTTGTTCAAACGATTTCAGCAAAATCGCATCTGGTAGACAATGCCTTTTTGCACCAGACGTTTGATGAACAGACACAGTGGGAGATTGGAATCGAAGCGGCCCGATTGATTGGCTATGATTTCGAACGCGGACGTCAGGATCGTTCACCTCATCCATTCTCAACATCTTTTTCCATAAACGACGTGCGTATTACCACGCGCATACTGCATGATTATTTCCCCGCCGCCTTTTTTGCAACGTTGCACGAGGCTGGCCATGCGCTCTACAGCCAGAGAATACGCTCAGAACTCGAACAGACACCTCTTGCGGAAGGCGCATCCCTCGGTGTTCATGAATCGCAATCACGGTTATGGGAAAATCTTGTTGGCCGCAGCCGGCCTTTTTGGAGATTTTTTATGCCACGCATCCAAACCGTTTTTCCTGGGCAATTCAGGAATGTGACCGATGAAAAGATGTACTGCGGGGTAAACCGGGTACAGCCTTCTTTCGTCCGCGTAGAGGCTGATGAGATTACCTACAACCTGCATATCATGATACGTTTCGAGCTGGAGAATGCACTGCTTGAGGAACGTCTGGCAGTGAACGATCTGCCTGAGTTATGGAACAAGAAAATGCAGGAATATCTTGGAATAACACCACCGAACGATGCATTGGGTGTCCTGCAGGATGTTCATTGGTCACACGGCAGCTTTGGATACTTTCCAACATATTCGCTCGGCAATATCTTTGCTGCACAATTATTTGATACGATCAAAAGAGACATCCCCGATCTTAACAGTCACTTTGAGAAAGGTGAATTTCGTGGTCTGCTTGATTGGCTTCGCATCCATCTGTATACCCATGGCCGTAAATTTACACTGGAAGAATTAGCAAATAAAATTACCGGAGAATCCCTTCACACAGACCCTTTCATTGCTTACCTGAAAAGTAAGTATGGCGACATATATCATTTCTAAAAAAGCACCGATTTTACATGAGAAAAATTATATATAACCCATGGTTTAAATGAGATTTATAAAGAAGGCTGTCACGTATATCCCACATCGGAAGGAACACCCACATTTGATTATATTTAAAAATATTTTTGACAAAATGAAAATAAATAGTATAATATAGCATTATTTAATTTAAAGACACTTCATTTTAAGGATTGGATAGAATGGATTAAGCGAAGCGATCAGTCGTTTGTTGAAATGCTACTGGTGAATGCGACGATGAAAGACAAGCGCTTTAAACAATCACACCTTGATATTTATGCGCTTTTCAATAAATGAGACTGTTACGCATCGCGATAAAGGCAAACCCTGAGTGATCAGGGGACGCAAAGCAAAGGGTCTTACAACATACAAGGAAGTATGGGGATATATATAGAAAATATCCTGACACAATTAGGGAAGTAGTTTAAAAAAGACAGCCTTACTGCCAAAAATGTTTTACACAATATTTAGCAGTGAGGCTTTTTTATTTTACAAATATTTTTCAGAAAGGAGAGAAGAAGATGTTTAAAAACATTTCTATGCATGGCGTTTTTTAAGGATTGAATGGAATGGATTAAACGGAGCGATCAGTCGTTTATTGAAATGCTACTGGTGAATGCGACGATAAAAGACAAGTGCTTTTAAACAATCACACCTTGATATTTATGCGCTTTTCAATAAATGAGACTGTTACGCATCGCGATAAAGGCAAACTCTGAGTGATCAGGGGGCGCAAAGCAAAGGGTCTTGTGTAGAGATGTATGGTCATACGTCTCTGCATCTGATAAAAAGACAGCCTTACTGCCGAAAATATTTCAAATAATGTTTTTAGCAGGAAGGCTTTTTTATTTTACGGACATTTTTTAAAGAGGAGAAAAGGAGATGTTTAAAAACATTTCTATGGTTGCTGTAATATTATCTATCTCCTATGCCTGCCTTTATGCCGGCACAGGAGCTGTCACACCTACCAATGAGGAACTTATGCAAAAGGCGCACAGGATGCAGATG
>Ga0226835_1000152_pt1 | contig 122088 bp, 107 predicted proteins | sample LAC_MetaG_1_FD_163627 | JGI IMG/M metagenome (GOLD analysis project Ga0226835, IMG submission 163627) | Anaerobic ammonium oxidizing microbial communities from anammox membrane bioreactor (MBR) in UC Berkley, California, United States -... | ecosystem: Engineered > Bioreactor > Anaerobic >... | reverse complement strand
TCAGGGTTACAAGCATACGGTCCGTATAGAGGACACTGAAACTGCGCCAGCCCTGCCAGCTCCACCAGCCGGGCGAGGTTACAAGCATACGGTCCGTATAGAGGACACTGAAACCAAGAGTCCCTGGTTCTGTCGCAGGAAACAGTAAGTTACAAGCATACGGTCCGTATAGAGGACACTGAAACACAGCGAGGCATCGCTGGGCCTGTTTGCGGCTGGGTTACAAGCATACGGTCCGTATAGAGGACACTGAAACACACGGGCCACCCTGCGTTATCCGCCCCACTTTGGGGTTACAAGCATACGGTCCGTATAGAGGACACTGAAACCCGGTGCATATCACCGTAGTCGTTTACTTCGACAAGGTTACAAGCATACGGTCCGTATAGAGGACACTGAAACACTCCCTTACAGTGTGGCTTGTGACCAGCCAGCGCGTTACAAGCATACGGTCCGTATAGAGGACACTGAAACACGGCTGATGGACGATGAGATCGCTATCGCCACGCGGTTACAAGCATACGGTCCGTATAGAGGACACTGAAACACAAACCCGCTGCCTGACCCGCTCACGCTAGCCGGTTACAAGCATACGGTCCGTATAGAGGACACTGAAACTTCATAGATGTGCAATGCGGCGTCCGCAAAGCGGCAGGTTACAAGCATACGGTCCGTATAGAGGACACTGAAACCGTACCTGTGGGGTGAGGAACCGCTAACCAACTGGAAGTTACAAGCATACGGTCCGTATAGAGGACACTGAAACAACGAGCCTCTGAAGTGGCACGAGCCAGCGAAGGTAGTTACAAGCATACGGTCCGTATAGAGGACACTGAAACCCTTTACCATGCCGCTGACATTTTCCATCACGAAGTTACAAGCATACGGTCCGTATAGAGGACACTGAAACTCGCGCCACACCTGCGCCGCTGCCTGGTTCATGTTAGTTACAAGCATACGGTCCGTATAGAGGACACTGAAACACGTGACCGCATCCGCATGGACTACGTATGCCGCGTTACAAGCATACGGTCCGTATAGAGGACACTGAAACGGGTATCCACAGCTCCTCTGCATCCTCCCCGTCTAGTTACAAGCATACGGTCCGTATAGAGGACACTGAAACGACATCAGCATTTCGAGTGGCGGCAAGGTGGCCGTGTTACAAGCATACGGTCCGTATAGAGGACACTGAAACTGGGCTTGTATGGGTCGGACCTGGTGGGGGAGTTGTTACAAGCATACGGTCCGTATAGAGGACACTGAAACTATCTTCGCCGCCGGTCGGCGTGACCGTGCAGGAGGTTACAAGCATACGGTCCGTATAGAGGACACTGAAACCGATGGTGCTGCGCCGCGTGTCTGGCAGCATGAGGTTACAAGCATACGGTCCGTATAGAGGACACTGAAACTACTGCTCCGCCAGCGACCTGGACGGGGCAAACCGTTACAAGCATACGGTCCGTATAGAGGACACTGAAACGACCAGGTCGCTGGGGGTACTGACCGCGCCGGGGGTTACAAGCATACGGTCCGTATAGAGGACACTGAAACACTACCGTGTTACTTCTTGCGGGCAAACCATGAGGGTTACAAGCATACGGTCCGTATAGAGGACACTGAAACTATGTCACGTTGCGGGTCGGCGAGATTGCCTATCGACGGTTACAAGCATACGGTCCGTATAGAGGACACTGAAACGAAGTAGAGACGCGCTCCACTCTCGAGGTAGTCCGGTTACAAGCATACGGTCCGTATAGAGGACACTGAAACCCGCGCCTGTTGGCATTACTGCATGAGGGTGCGGATGGTTACAAGCATACGGTCCGTATAGAGGACACTGAAACAATGTGGCAGTGCAGCTCAAGGATGTCAAGGCTGCGTTACAAGCATACGGTCCGTATAGAGGACACTGAAACAGCATCCGCATTGAGTGGCCCGAAGATGATGGCGAGGTTACAAGCATACGGTCCGTATAGAGGACACTGAAACTTGGCTCAGTGGAGTAAGGTGTGCCGGGCCTATAAGGTTACAAGCATACGGTCCGTATAGAGGACACTGAAACCCGAGCGGCACGGCCCCGCCGGAGCACTGCCACCTGGGGTTACAAGCATACGGTCCGTATAGAGGACACTGAAACTTCTGCGGCACGGCCTGACGTTGACTGGCGTCAAGGTTACAAGCATACGGTCCGTATAGAGGACACTGAAACCAGCCAGCGCTGCGATACGCGGCTGCTGTGCGGGCAGGTTACAAGCATACGGTCCGTATAGAGGACACTGAAACTGCTGGGGGCACGGCACAGAGAGCTGGAAGGGCTGGTTACAAGCATACGGTCCGTATAGAGGACACTGAAACACGGCGGAGTCGGACCCGTCTGATACGACGCAGCAGGTTACAAGCATACGGTCCGTATAGAGGACACTGAAACCTCGCCCCACAGGTGCGGGAAGCCGTCTATCAGGTTACAAGCATACGGTCCGTATAGAGGACACTGAAACGTGCAAGAGGTGCTCCCGAGCGCCATTATGCTGCAGGTTACAAGCATACGGTCCGTATAGAGGACACTGAAACAACGTTCAGTCTTCGTCTGAGTAGACGTAGACGCCGGGTTACAAGCATACGGTCCGTATAGAGGACACTGAAACGGGGTGGGGCGCCAGTCAGTGCACGCGATACGACGGTTACAAGCATACGGTCCGTATAGAGGACACTGAAACGTCGAGCGTGCCACACCAGACGCGAAGACAGATGCAGTTACAAGCATACGGTCCGTATAGAGGACACTGAAACCTCGATAGCCGCATCACCGCGCAGGCTCTCCAGCAGTTACAAGCATACGGTCCGTATAGAGGACACTGAAACAGCAGGCGCGGGATGGCAAAACGGCTGAAGGTCTGTTACAAGCATACGGTCCGTATAGAGGACACTGAAACTATGCAACACGAAGATGACTCGGTTCAGGGGCTGGGTTACAAGCATACGGTCCGTATAGAGGACACTGAAACAGGAGACGCGGATAGAGATCGTGGAGGATACAGCGGTTACAAGCATACGGTCCGTATAGAGGACACTGAAACAGCATCATAGCGTATCAGGTGTAGATATACCTGCGGTTACAAGCATACGGTCCGTATAGAGGACACTGAAACTGCCAGGTAGTCATGTGCCCTCGTGTGTCTCGTGGTTACAAGCATACGGTCCGTATAGAGGACACTGAAACGACACGCTGCATCACATGGTAGACCCAGACACCCTGAGGTTACAAGCATACGGTCCGTATAGAGGACACTGAAACGACGCCACAGGGCCGGGCGAGGTGATCCAGGCCGGGTTACAAGCATACGGTCCGTATAGAGGACACTGAAACGTGCTCAGAACACTTGTGTCTCAGGTACGAAAAGTGTTACAAGCATACGGTCCGTATAGAGGACACTGAAACGTGTTACTATGATTACCCCACTGCACCAGGGTGTGTTACAAGCATACGGTCCGTATAGAGGACACTGAAACAGCACGCGGACCACCACCAGGTCCTCGTCCCCTGGGAAGGTTACAAGCATACGGTCCGTATAGAGGACACTGAAACTCGGGAGATTTTGCGCCAAAAGTGGCATGAAACCGGGTTACAAGCATACGGTCCGTATAGAGGACACTGAAACGTGGATACTTACGCGGATAGTCCCGTGCTCGAGGCGGTTACAAGCATACGGTCCGTATAGAGGACACTGAAACTTGATTCCGTCGCTATGCCTGCTCACGGGCAACCAGTTACAAGCATACGGTCCGTATAGAGGACACTGAAACTGCATCGTAGGCAAATCGTAGGTTGGCGTTCTAGTGTTACAAGCATACGGTCCGTATAGAGGACACTGAAACGTGCGCTTGCGCAGACCACCATACAGCTCGCAGGTTACAAGCATACGGTCCGTATAGAGGACACTGAAACAGCGTTGTGCTGCTCATGTCACTCCCCCACCCGCGGTTACAAGCATACGGTCCGTATAGAGGACACTGAAACGACGAATGCGCCTTCATTCGCGAGGACGCATGGAGGTTACAAGCATACGGTCCGTATAGAGGACACTGAAACTAATCCCGCCGCCGTCTGCCGCCGCCGGTGCCTTGAGGTTACAAGCATACGGTCCGTATAGAGGACACTGAAACACGCAGGTGCGGGTGGCACTCACGGAAACCGGCATCGGTTACAAGCATACGGTCCGTATAGAGGACACTGAAACCTGATTGATGCCGCCAAGCGTGTTGGCCTGCCGAGGTTACAAGCATACGGTCCGTATAGAGGACACTGAAACGAGAACGAAACCACGATGTCAACGTACATTCGCGGTTACAAGCATACGGTCCGTATAGAGGACACTGAAACTCCTGTGGGAAGGCACGACGCAGCGCCAGTGAGTTACAAGCATACGGTCCGTATAGAGGACACTGAAACACGAAAACCGGCCATGCTATAACCCAGAGATGAGGTTACAAGCATACGGTCCGTATAGAGGACACTGAAACGCTAGAGAGGAGGCAGCGCGCACCATGTCTAACGCCAGTTACAAGCATACGGTCCGTATAGAGGACACTGAAACAGGTTGGCGCAAGGCTTGGCCGTTGGCAGCAGTGTAGGTTACAAGCATACGGTCCGTATAGAGGACACTGAAACTGCTATTGAGCACTTTCGTGCTGGAGGGGCATGGGGTTACAAGCATACGGTCCGTATAGAGGACACTGAAACCTGGCATCGGTGAAGGCCGTAGCGCAGCCGTCGGTGGTTACAAGCATACGGTCCGTATAGAGGACACTGAAACAACCCTGCCCGGTATAGCTCTGTGGCAGCGTCTGGTTACAAGCATACGGTCCGTATAGAGGACACTGAAACTGTGGTGGCTGCTGGCCGAGCGCCCGCAGCCGGAGGGTTACAAGCATACGGTCCGTATAGAGGACACTGAAACAGGCCGGGGTGGGGTCACCCCGGCCCAGGGCGGCGCGAGGTTACAAGCATACGGTCCGTATAGAGGACACTGAAACACAGCGCGCCCATCTCGGATGAGTGCCATTGCCCGGTTACAAGCATACGGTCCGTATAGAGGACACTGAAACGCGGGCGATGCACATCTGGGTGACATAGATAACGTGTTACAAGCATACGGTCCGTATAGAGGACACTGAAACAGCATGCAGTTCGCTGCATAAAGTGCCAGTTGAGTTACAAGCATACGGTCCGGATAGAGGACAACGGTAGTCAGCAAGCGAAAAATCCCAACCACACCGGATGTTTCCGGCGCACTCCCCCAGCCCGGGGACGCTGTTCAGCAGCGTCCCCGGGACGGTGAGAAGAAGAGGAGAGAGCGGTGCTGGCAGGTCAGCGCGTGCGCCCGGCCAGATAAGGCGCCTGGATCAGGGCTGCCACGCGCTGGAGGAAGCGCGCCGCCGGGGCGCCATCCACCAGGCGGTGATCGAAGCTGAGGCTGAGGGTCAGCATGGAGCGCAGCGCCACCTGCCCCTCGACGGCCACGGGTTTCTTGATGATGCGCCCGACACCGAGGATGGCGACCTCGGGCGGGTTGATGACCGGGGTGAAGGCGTCGATGCCGAAGGACCCGAGATTGGTGACGGTAAACGTGCTGCCCGTCAGGTCATCGGGCTGGCTGCTGCCCTGCAGGGCGCGTCCCACCAGGCCGCCTAACTCGGCCTCGATCTGGTCATCGGTCTTGCGGTCTGCGCCGCGCACCACCACCACGAGCAGGCCCCGTTCGGTATCCACAGCGAAGCCGATATTCACCTCGTCCAGCAGCAGGATGGCGTCCCCCTCCTGGCGGGCGTTCAGCGCCGGGTGTTCGCGCAGGGCGCGGGCGACCAGCGCACCGAGGATGGCATTGTAGCCGGGGGCGCGCCGCTCGCCTGTGCCCGATTCCGCGCGGAGCCGTTCGCGGTAGGCGACCAGGTCGGTGGCGTCGATCTCGGTGTGCAGGGTGACGCGGGCGGTGTTGAGGTGGCTGCTGAGCATGCGTTCGGCGATCACACCGCGCACGCCGCGCAGGGGGATCGACGATCCGGCGGCCGGGGCTGCCTGCGGTGCAGGCGGCGCAGACGGTGTAGACGGCGCGGGCGGCGCGGCATCACGGCTGGCGATGGCACGTTCCACATCCTCGCGGGTGATGGCGCCATCACGCCCGGTCCCGACCAGCACAGCCAGGTCAATGCCGTGCTCCTTGGCGATGCGGCGGGCCAGCGGCGACGCCTGCACCTTGTGCGCGGCGGGGTGTGCGGCGGGCGCGTCCGGGTTGGATGCAGGCGGGGCAGCCGAGGTGGCAGGATGGGCCGCCGTGGGGGCAGCCTCGGGCAGGGTTTCCCCTGCGGCGACCAGCAGGGCCACGACCGTCCCGACCGGCACGGTCTCGCCAGCGGGGACCAGGATGCGGCCAAGCAGGCCGTCGGCCTGGGACTCGGATTCAATGGTGATCTTGTCGGTCTCAACGACCAACAGCGCATCGCCTTTGTGCACCTGATCGCCTTCCTGAACAAGCCATTCGACGATCAAGCCTTCGCTCATATTCAGCCCGAGTTTGGGCATAACGACTTCAATTGGCATCAGAACGCTGTCCTTTCCGGCTGGATGCTAGATGACGAATGCCCGGCGGCGCACGGCATGCGCCATCACCTGTTCGACGTTGACGATCCAGGGGCCGTTCGCCGCCAGGATCAGGGCGGCCTGGTCGCCCTGCTTCAGCACGATCTCGCGCTCGCCATCCAGGGCGAGGGTCAGCGGGCGTTCAGGCGGAAGGGGGTAGGGCTGGCCGGGCTGCATCCGAGTGACCCCTGAATAGGCGAGCGGCAGCACCAAGCCAGGGCCGAGGGGCGCAAGCACCCGGCGCCCGTTCGGGCTGCCGGAAAGGGTCACCAGCACACCTTCCGGCTCGGTGGGATCAACAGGGTCGAGCATCCCGGCGACCGAGGACAGGCCGATGGTCGTGGGCGCGGCCCGAGTCGAGGCGATCAGGCGCAGGTCAGCGGCCTGCCACACCGCGCGCGTCCCGGTGAACGAGCCGGTCAGGGCGGCGATATCGACCAGGGCGGAGTCCCGCAGCTCGCCGTTGAGATGCACTTCGAGGCGCTTGGCGCGCCGGCAGAACTCCTGACGCGCCGCCTGAGGCTGGGCGGCGAGATAGCCCGCCGCAAGCCCGGCTACCGTCCCCTCAATGAAGCCCGGCAGGACGTTGTTGGTGCCGGTGGAGATGGGCAGCAGGGGGACTTCGCCGCTGCCCTGGGCAGCCATGCGCACGGTGCCGTCGCCGCCCAGGGTGATGATGCAGCCTGCCCCGGCCTCGCTGAGCAGCCGGGCAGCCCTGGCCGTATCGAGGGCCGAGCCGCTGACCGGCATCTCGAGCAGGCGCACCGCCCGGCCCGCCTCGGCCTGATCACCCAGGCCGGCCAGCGCCATGCTGCCGATGCCAAAGGTATCGGGCATGATGCGCACGTCGGACGCCCCGGCGGCATGCAGGCCGATCAGGATGCGCCGGACGATGTTGGCCTTCTCCCGGTTGCCGATCACCAGCGCCTGGGTCACCAGGCGGCGGATGTCTTTCCCGGAGGCCGGATTCGCGATAATCCCAACCAGGCTCACCGTGCAGTCTCTCCACTCAGGCCGGTGTGCGTTCGAGGACGCGGTTCACCGCGTCGATGATCGACTGTTCGCTGGGCAGCACGTACTGCTCCAGGGACGGGCTGAAGGGCACGGGAACATCCTGGGAGGTGACACGCAGCACCGGCGCTTCGAGGGAAAAGAGTGCCTTCTCGGCGACCAGCGCGGCGACCTCCGAGCTGATGCTGCACTCGCGCCAGGTTTCCTGAACCACGACCAGGCGCCCCGTCTTGTGCACCGAGTTGAGGATGGTCTGCTCGTCGAGCGGGTCGACGCTGCGCAGGTCGATAACCTCCACATCCACGCCTTCGGCGGCCAGCTTCTCAGCAGCGGCGAGGCAGAAATGCACCATGTAGGAATAGGTGACGATGGTGACATCCTTGCCGCTGCGCTTGACTTCGGCCACCCCCAACGGGAGGGTATATTCCTCTTCGGGCACAGGCCCTTTCAGGCCATACAGCTTCTTATGCTCGAAGAAGATCACCATGTTGTTATCGCGGATGGCGCTCTTGAGCAGGCCCTTGGCGTCATAGGGCGTGGCGGGCATGATCACCCGGATGCCGGGGACGAAGGCAAACATGGACTCGAAGCTGTTGGAGTGCTGCGCCCCGGCGGAGAGATAGCCGCCCACGGGCGCACGCAGCACCAGCGGCATCTGCATCACACCGCCGAACATATAGCGCATCTTGGCGGCCTGGTTGATGATCATCTCCGAGGCAAGCGTGATCCAGTCGGAGAACTGCAGCTCGATCACCGGGCGCAGGCCGGTAGCAGCGGCCCCCACGCCCAGGCCCACATAGCCCAGCTCGGAGATCGGCATGTCGATGACGCGCCCGGCGCCGAACTCCTCAAAGAGGCCGCGCGTGGCCCCGTTGGCCCCCCCATAAGGGCCGATATCCAGCCCCCACAGGATCACGTTGGGATCGCGGCGCATCTCTTCAGCGAGCGCCTCGGCGATGGCCTGGTTATAGAAAATCTGTCGCATGGTCAAACCTCCGGGTGCTTCAGGCTAGCAGGTCTTCGAGGGCCGTCTCAGGGGCAGGCAGCGGGCTGCTCCGCGCGAACTCCACCGCCTCATCCAGCTCCCTGAGGACCGCCTGCTCGGTCGCTTGCAGGGCTTCCTCACTGAAATAGCCGTGCTCGGCCAGCCAGGCACGGAAGGGGGCAATCGGCTCACGAGCCACCCAGGCCTGCACCTCCTCGGGGGGCCGGTAGGTGTCCGGCTCGCCCTCGAAATGGGTGCGCCAGCGGTAGGTCTTGCATTCGATCAAGGTGGGGCCATGGCCCGCGCGGGCATGCGCCACCGCCTCAACCGCCGCCTCGTGGACGGCCAGGGCATCGTTACCATCAATGCTGATGCCGGGCATGCCGTAGCCTACCGCGCGGTCCGAGATATCCTCGATCTTGCGGATGTCAGAGCCGCGTGTGCTCACGGAGTAGAGATTGTTCTCACAGACGTAGACGATCGGAAGGGTGAAGGCGGAGGCGATGTTGAGGGCCTCGTGAAAGGCGCCTTCATTGGAAGCGCCATCACCGAAGAAGCAGGCGGTCACCTGGTTTGAAGCGCGGACCTTCGCCGAGAGGGCAGCCCCGGTTGCGATGGGGATGCCGCAGCCCACGATGCCGTTCGCGCCCAGAATGCCCAGCTTGGGCCAGGCGATGTGCATCGAGCCGCCCTTGCCCTTGTTGTAGCCGGTGGCCTTGCCGTACAGCTCGGCCATCATGTACTTCAGCTCGCCGCCCTTGGCGATGATATGGCCGTGCCCGCGATGCGTGCTGGTGATGTAGTCATCGTCGTTGAGCGCGGCACACACGCCCGCGGCGACGGCTTCCTGGCCCAGGTAGAGATGGACGAAGCCGGGCAGTTCACCCGCCGCGAACAGGTCGCGGACCCGCAGTTCGAAATGGCGGATCTTGAGCATCCGCTCGTAGATCAGGTACAGAGTATCCTTTGAGATATCCATGGTCACTCCCTTTCTGGGGCTCCCGGTCAGCTTTTGACCAGGGCCAGAGCTTCTCCGGCAGCCCGCCTGTGATCGCCGCGCGGGGCGAATTCCATGCCGATGAACCGATCGTAGCCGGCGGCGCGCAGCGCGGCGAAGATGCCGGGATAGTGGATCTCGCCGCTGCCCGGCTCGTGGCGGCCCGGCACATCGGCCACGTGGATATGCCCGATCAGGTCGAGGTGATCGAGCATGGTCTGGATCAGGTTGCCTTCCATCACCTGCATGTGATAGATGTCATAGAGCAGGCGCAGGTGGGGGCTGTTGACCTCGCGGATCAGGGCGAAGCCGGGCGCGGAATGGTCGAGCCAGTAGCCGCCGTGATCGACCAGGGTATTGAGCGGCTCCAGGTGGAGGGTCACCCCGGCCTGGGCAGCCAGCGGCGCCAGGGCACACAGTCCTTCTAGGACGCTCTGCCGCCGGACCTCGGCGGAAAGCTCGGGGAAGCGGTAGCGCACGGAACGGTCCTCACCCAGCTCATCGGTGAGCAGGAAGAGATTGCGCACCCCCAGCGCCTGCGCCTGGGCCAGCGACTCGCGGACCCCGGCCAGCACCTGATCGCGCTGGGCGGGGTTGATCAGCGTGCCGCCCCGGTTGGACTGAAAGGTGAGCACCTCGATCCCGGCTTCCTGGGCTGTGCGCTGGATGGCGGGCAGGTCCTTGTTGTCCCAGTTCCAGAACTCCACCGCATCGTAGCCCAGCGCGGCAGCCTGGCGGATGCGCTCCAGGAAGGGCAGGTCGGTGAAAACCATCTCGATACACAGAGAGGCTTTCATGACGATGCCCCACTGGCCGACCGGGTCAGTTCCACCGCGAATTCCAGGTCACGCAGGGCCTCTGCGCCGCTGGTGCGCGGCTCGATGCCGCCCGTCACGCAGTCATAGAAATGGCGCCACTCGCGCTTGAAGGCCTCGTCATAGGAGGCGACAACCTGCCGCCGCACCGCCGAGGCGCCCTCGTTCTCGTCGATGTTGAGGAGCGTGGCGGCGTTCTTGAGATAGGGGAAGGGGAACTTGATCTCCAGCCGGCGGTCAGGCCCCCAGACCTTGATCTGCTCGTCCCAATCCACCAGCGAGACGAGATTGCCGGTCTCCCAGATCAGGCGGACGCCGTTCTTATAGGTCATCAGGCCGGTGACAAAGGTGCCATCGTAGAGGTGGGCCGCCACGATCTGATCGGGGAGTCCGTACAGCCCATGCAGGGCGTTGATGTCGTGGATGCAGAGGTGGATCATGATGTCGTGTGCTTCGAGCAGATCGCGGCGGTCAGTACCGATGTCAGCCAGCAGGTCGGCGTCGTCCTGAGCCTTGAAGGCGGCCAGGGCCTGCGGGTCCAGGTCGGAGGCCGACGCCAGGTCATAAATCTCATGGTTGATGCGATAGGTTCCGGCGAAATCGTGGACCCGGATCATATGCACCTGCTGCATGGCGGCGACCAACTGCTGCGCGCGCTCAAAGGCGGGATCGTAGCGCTTCATGTAGCCCACCATGAGGGTGACGCGGCTGCGGCGTGCTGCCTCGATCATCTCGGCAGCCTGTTTGAGGTTAAAGGCGATGGGTTTTTCGACGAGCACGTGCTTGCCCGCCTCCAGGGCTGCCAGGGCAGGGGGGGCGTGGTTCTTGTTGGTGACGAGCACCACGTCCAGATCGGGCAGCTTGACGAGGTCGGCATGGTCGTTGAAGCGATGCGGGACGTGGAAGCGCTCGCCCACCTGATCGACCACCTGCGGCGACAGGTCGCAGACGGCAGCGATCTCAAAGGAGGGCAGTTCTTGCAAATAGGGCAGGTGCGCGATCTGGGCGATCTGCCCGCAGCCCACCACACCAACACGTAGTTTCTGAGGCATCACAGGCTCCTTGTGCTGCTAATCAATGGCCTGGGCGTAGCGATTGCGCAGGGCGTCGATCATGACGGCGAGGAAGATGATGCCACCCCGGATCACGTCCTGATAGTAGACCGACACGCCGAGCAGGTTCAGGGCGTTGTTGATCACACCCATGATCAGCACGCCGATCAGGGTGCCGCCGATGTTGCCTTCGCCGCCCATCAGGCTTGTGCCGCCGATCACCACGGCGGCAATCGCCGCGAACTCGAAGCCGGTGCCCATCGAGGGGGTGAAGGAGTTCAGGCGGGAGGTCAGCACCAGGCAGGACAGCCCCGAAAAGAGGCCGACGATCACAAAGGTCAGCATGGTGATGCGCTCGACGTTAATGCCGGAGACACGTGCCGCCTCCGGGTTGCCGCCCACCGCGTAGACCTGCCTGCCGAACACGGTGTGTTTGAGCAGCAGATGGCCCACAAGGAAGGACACCAGCATGATGATCACCGGGATGGGGATCGGCCCGAGAGTGCCCAGGCCCAGGTTTTCGTAGAAGCTCGGCAGGCCCCAGTAGTTGGTGCCCTGCGAAATGGCCAGCACGAGGCCGCGGCCCACCGTCAGCGTGGCCAGGGTCACCAGGAAGGGCGGCATGAACAGGTAGGCACTGGAGAACCCGTTCACCACACCCACGACGAGGGCCACGGCAAACATGAGCAGCAGGCCGACCCACCAGGCGGCCCCGTTCAGCTTGATGGCTGTGACGGCGACCGCGGAGGCCAGGGCCACGATGGCGCCCACTGAGACGTCAATGCCCCGGGCGATGATCACGAAGGTCATCCCCACCGCGACGATGCCCACGGCAGAGGTCTGCAGGAGGATGTTGTTCAGGTTGCGTGCGGTGAGGAAGACGGGCGAGGCAATCGCCACCCCCACACACAACACGATGAACACCAGATATATGCCGTACTGCAGGGCGTAGTTCAGGAGCAACCGGCCAATCGGAACCCGAGGGGCGCTCAAGCCGGGCTGCTGCCGCGCTATCTCACTCATGGTCTTCTCCAGTCATCGCGATCAAAATATCGGCTGCGTTAATCTGTTCCCCGGCGAACTCCGCAACGAAACGCCCGCTGCGAAGTACCAGCACCCGGTGGCAGATGCTGACGATCTCCTGCAGTTCGGAGGAAATCAACAGGATGCCTGCGCCGGACGCGGCCAGGTCGGTGATAATGCGGTAGAACTCGGCTTTGGCGCCCACGTCGATCCCACGGGTGGGTTCATCCATGATGAAGATGTCGGGCTTGGTTTCCAGCCATTTGCCGAGGACTACCTTCTGCTGATTGCCTCCGCTGAGGAATTTCACACGCCGCTCGATAGAGGGCGTGATGATGTTCAAATTCAGCTTCTGGCGCTGGGCGGCCTCCCGCTCGCGGGCAGGGCGCATCCAGCCCCAGCGCGTCGCCACGCCTTTCAGATAGGCCATCACAATGTTGTCTTTGATCGGTTTGCTGAGGACCAGCCCCTCTTTGTGGCGGTCCTCTGTGATGTAGCCAATGCCGTGGCGAATGGCCTGCTGCGGGCTGCGCAGCGTGACGGGCCGGCCTTTGAGGGTGATGCTGCCGCGCTCGGGCCTGCTCAGGCCGAAGATGGCACGCACCATTTCCGACCGGCCAGAGCCGAGCAGGCCGGCGATGCCCAGGATCTCCCCCTGGTGCAGCGAGAAGCCCAGCCCTTTGAGCTTGGGCTGCTGCCACAGGTCATCGACGCGCAGCAGCTCCGGGCCGGGTGTGTAGGTCTCACGCACCTCGTACATCTCCCGTATCTGGCGGCCCAGGATCATATGCACCAGGCCGCTGGTGTTGATCTGGCCAGTCGGGACTGTATCGATATGGCAGCCATCCCGGAAGACGGTCACGTTGGTACAAATCTCGAACACCTCGTCCAGACGATGGGTGACAAAGATGATCGAGACCCCCTGATCGCGCAGGTCCCGGACGATGCGGAACAGGGTCTGGATTTCCTTCTCCGCGAGGGAGGAGGTCGGCTCATCCAGCACGATCAAGCGGGCGTCCTGGACAATCGAGCGCCCGATCTCGACGAGCTGCTGCTCGCCGGGCTGGAGCGATCCGGCCTTGCGGCGGGGCGAGATATGCCCCAGGCCGACGCGTTCGAGGATCGCCTCGGCCCGCTGCCTGAGCTGGCGGTCGGGGACAAGCGGGGAGCGGCCCTGCCTGAGGCTGGAAATAAAGAGATTGCTGGCGATATCCAGGTTGGGGAAGAGGGAAAGCTCCTGGTGCACAATGGCGATGCCAAGCTGGCTCGCATCACGCGGGCTGTTGATGTGCACCTCGTTGTCCATCCAGTAGAGGGAGCCGCTGTCAGGGCGCACAACCCCCCCGATGACATTGACGAAGGTGGACTTCCCCGCGCCGTTTTCGCCAACCAGCGCCCTGATCTCCCCTTGATGAAGGGTAAAGGATACCGCGTCCAGCGCCACCACACCCGGATACTGCTTCGAGATGTCGCGGGCCTCCAGCAGGGGGGTCTGCGGTGTTGTGCTCGTCATAGCCACTATCCTTCTCGGTGAGCCTGCAAGGAGGCCCGGCAACAATTACCGAGCAAGGGGGAAGCCGGTATCCGGCGGTCCCTGGGACTTCCCCCATTGGCTCTGCGAAACTCAATACGGTACTATCAGCAGAGGCAATGACCCTCTGAGCCAAGCTTGCGAAGCTGGTTCGATCGGACAGCGGGTCATTGCCCCTTCATCTCAGGCCCGTTAGCGGGCAGTGTTCACGGCATTAGCCCAGTGGAAGATGTCATCGACGTTCTCGGGGAGGATCGAGTCCGGCCCCAAGCGGACGACAGATTCCGCGGGCATGGTGCCACCCACAGCGTCGATGGCGATATTCAGCGCCGTCTGACCCATGGTGACCAACTGCTGAGCCGAGTCGGCATCCACGTACCCATCACGAATGGCCTGCAGCGGGGCAGGGCAGCCGTCGGTTGAGATGAGGATGATGTGGCCTTCCTCACCGCGCGGGAAGTAGTTGCCAAGCGAACGCATGGCGGACTCGATGCCCGAGAAGTAGGCGCAGCCGCTGGCGGCGTAGATGGCGTTGATGTCGGGGTTGGCCTGGAAGGCATCCAGGACCACCGCGTTGGCGCGCTCGGCGTTCCAGTTAGCGGCCAGGCTGGCCACCACGTTGAAGCCCAGCTCCTCGGCCCCGGTGGTGAAGCCTTCATGGCGCTCCTGCCCTGCGGAAGTGGCCGGGTCACCGACGATCTCCAGGATGCGCAGGTCTTCGACAGCCACGCCGAGTTCCTCGGCAACCTGAGCCATCAGCATGGCCCCGTTGTAGCCGATCTCGGTGTTGTTGGACTCCACCAGCGCGAGCACATCACCACCCTCGGTGGAGCGGTCCATGGCCACGATGGGGATGCCCGCCGCGTTGGCAGCCTGCACCGAAGTGGAGAGCGCTGCTGAGTCGACGGGGACGAAGACGATGGCATCCACCTGCTTGGTGATCAGGTCCTCGATCATGGCGATCTGGGTCTCGACCTTGTCGCGCGCATCGAGGGTGATCAGGTTGACGCCGCGCTCGATGACCGTGCTGAGGGCACCGATGTAGATGGCGCGCCAGCCGTCATTGTCGAGGGCAGGCATGACGACCCCAATGGTGATGTCGCTTTCGGTGGAAATCTCGGCGGTCTGCCCGGCGGCGGCTTTGTCGGCCAGTTCAAGGGCCAGGGCGATCGGGTCTACTTCTTCTGCAGGCTCTGCAGCTTCTGCGGGTTCGGCAGCTTCTGCCGGTTCGGCAGCCTCAGCCGGTTCAGCGGCCTCGGCGGGCTCCTGCTCGGTGGGCTGAGCCGGGGCAGGCTGGCAGCCAGCCAGGAGCAGCAGCAGCGCGGCGATCAGCAGAATAAACAACCTGTTCTTCATCTTGCATTCCTCCTCGGATTCCAGGGGTTATTAGCGAATTCAAAAGACGTGCAAAAGGATGCCTTCAACTGCTCCTTTCTCCGTAAGCCCTAAAACACAACGCCCGATACGAGGATGACATTTGCATAGGGCGTGAACTCACCGGTGCGCACAACGGCAACCGACCGGGCACACAGCGCCTTCAACTCCTCGTGGGACACTTTGCGCAGTTCCGCATCGGGAAAGAGCCCCAACAACTGCCGATAGATCTCCGGGCTGACCTTTTCGGTTTCTTCCGCCACGATGATGGCCTGGACCTTGAGTTCACAGGTGACGGCCTGGACGGTGGCGATGAAACCGGGGATGCCCGCTGTAAGCGCCAGATCGATCCGTTGTGTTTCGCGCGGGATGGGCAGGCCGGCATCGCCGATCACCAGCATGTCCATGTGACCCATCGTGGCGATGACTTCGGATAGGGTATGGTGCAACACGCCGTCTTTCTTCATATAGATGCTGTCTTATCCTTTCTGCGGGGAACCGCCAGCGTGCATCAATTGAAAAGCCTCCACGGCCTCGGCAGTGGGCAGGGAAGGCTGAGCGCCAAATTGGGTGACAGCCAGGGTTCCGGCGCTGACGGCGTAGCGTAATGCGTCGGGAAGGGGCAGGGCGCTGCGCAGGGCCACAACCAGCGCGCCCACAAAGGCATCGCCTGCGGCGGTGGTATCAACCACTTCGACCGGGCGGGCGGGCTGGTCGAGCAGCCCCTCCGCGCTGAGCAGGAGCGCGCCGCGTGCGCCGAGCGTCACGGCCACAATGCCCGGCCCTTTGGCCTGCAGGGCAGAGGCTGCCCGGGAGGCTGACGCGGCATCGCTGACAGGGACGCCGCTGAGGGCCGAGGCCTCGGTTTCGTTGACCACGAGCACATCGACAAGGCGGTAAAGCTCATCGCTGATGGGCGCCGCAGGGGCGGGGTTCAGGGCGGTGCGCAGGCCGTGAGCCCGCGCCAGGCGGAGCGCATGCAGGATCGTGGGCAGGGGGGTCTCGAACTGGGTGAGCATAAAGCGCGCCTGCGCGATGAGGGCCTCGTGGGCGTCAATATGCGCCGGGCTGAGGCTGGCGTTGGCGCCCGGCACCACCACGATGCGGTTCTCGCCGCTGCCCTCGACCAGGATGGTGGCCGTGCCGGTCGGCTGGCTGCTGACCGACGCAACCCCGGAGACATCCACGCCCATGCGCTGGAGGTTGTGGCGGAGCGCCTCGCCAAAGGCGTCCGCGCCCACGCAGCCCAGCATGGCCACTGGGCAGCCCAGGCGCCCCACGGCTGCCGCCTGGTTCGCGCCCTTGCCGCCGGGGATGGTCTCGAAATGGTCGCCGGTCAGGGTCTCGCCTGCCTGGGGCACGCGCTGCACCCGGACCACCATATCCATATTCAGGCTTCCAACAACAACCACGTCAGGCATAGCCGTTATCTCCGGGGGCTGGTTGAGGCGCGAATCACAAGGTCTGGTTCGAGGACCACCCGCTGCTGCGCGGGGATCTCGCCCTGCGCATCCATGCGTATAAAGAGCATGCTGCAGATGCTGGCAGCGATCTCAGCGATGGGCTGCCTGACGGTGGTCAGGGGAGGGTAGACGGCTTTAGACAGCGCGATGTTATCAAACCCGACGACGGAGATATCTTCGGGCACGCGCAGGCCCTGGCGGCGGATCGCGCCCATGGCGCCAATTGCCATCATGTCGTTGCAAACAAAGACCGCACTAGGGGGCAGGTCACTGGCCAGCAGGCGGGCCATACAGGCATCCCCGCTTTCAATCTGAAAATCCCCGCTGATCACCCAGTCAGGCGGTGCAGAGAGCCCGTGCTCGTGCAGGGCGCGGAAGAAGCCGGTGATGCGGCCGGCACTGGGGTTCAGGTTAGTCGGCCCGGCGATGCAGGCAATCCGGGTGTGGCCCAGCTCGATCAGGTGCTGAGTGGCCAGATAGCCGCCCAGCTCGTTATCGATCAGGACAACATCGGCCTGTCCCGGCGGGATCTCGCGGTCGGCGACGACAATCGGGATACCGGCCTGCTTCAAGGGTTCTAGTTCCGCGTCGGGGGCGCCTGCAGAGATGAAGATGATGCCATCGATCTGCTTGGTGATGAGGGTGTCGATGTAGGAGCGCTGCTTGTCCAGATTGTTGTCGCTGTTACAGACGATAACGCTGTACCCGTTCTCAAAACCGATGTCCTCGATGGCACGCCCGATCTCGGCGAAGAACATGTTGGAAGCGTCCGGCACGATGATCCCGATAGTACGGGTCCGGCCGCTGCGCAGCCCACGCGCCAGGGTGTTGGGGCGGTAATCGAGCGCCTCCATGGCGGAAAGCACGCGCTGCTTGAGCTCATCGCTGACAAAGCGCGTGCCGTTAATGACATGAGAGACTGTGGCGATCGATACGCCAGCGCTTACCGCGACATCTTTGATCGTAGGCATAGGGAACCATCGAGTGTAGGAGTGAGAAAAACGTTTGCGTAAACCTTTAAATATGGTAAAACGTTTTTCTGAGACTGTCAAGCAACTGGGCTGCCCCGGCAAAATCCGCTGCCGGCCGGGCCGGAGGCGGAGGGAGGGGAAGGGCGCATGCGCCGATCAACAAACCACCCGCCAAACGCTCCGGCGGGTGGTGAGCAGAGTGACCGGGCAGCCGCGTCAGCGGCGGCGGGCCTTTTTCGTTTGCGCTTTTGCCAGGTTTTCCTGCACCCTGAACTGCACAATCCGGCGGATCAGGTCGTAGGGGATCGGCTGGCTCAGGGGGAACTGCACCGATCCCTTACCGCCCACGTAGCGCGCCAGCTCGTCCTTGAACTTCTCAATGCCCGAAGGGACAGGATAAAAGCCGATGTGTTTTTTGAACGCGGCGAAGTGAACGAGGTTGCCTTGCAGGGTGAAGGTCGGCATGCGGTACTTGATGGTTTCTTGCGCGCCCGGCGCGGCTTCTCTGATCACTGCCCTGATCTTCTGCAGAATCTCCTGAACGTCCGGCGGGAAGCCTGCGATGTATTCATCGATTGTTGTGGGTGCTGACGCATCTGTATTCACGGCTGCGACTCCGTTCCCGTCATCACGACTATAAAAGCCTCACCAGCCCAGGTTGGGCTGGTGACCCGTTACGTAACTCATGGGCCATGCGAACCGGCCAGCCAGACCAGCACCGCGGATGCTATTCATTCTGGCTGGCCGGGGGTGATCAGGGTGAGGTGTCAGGCGTGTGGGGGGCGAAGCTGCTGATCAGATCGGCTCAGTGCAGCTTGCCGTCGTAGATATCGTAGATACTGGTGTTGGGCACGTCGGGGATGCCGATCAGGCTGCCGGTTCCATGCAGCCCGGCGTAGGCCCCGGTCCCGCCGATGAGGTTCCAGCGTGCGGTCGTCCAGCTGGTGATCAAGTCAAGGCGCACTACCATCTTGATGTCGAAGGTGCCGCTGCCATCGGCACATACGAAGTGTTTGTGGACACGCAGGATGCGGAAAGTGCCGTTGGGCGGGCCCGATACACTGGCGCTGACGTCTGTCACATCCCCGTTGGGGCACATGATACCTGCATCGACGGCAGGGCCAGATGCGATAAAGGGGTCACTCCCGGGGCCGATTACCTCGTCCGCCTCGATGTGGACGTCAAGCGGCGGCACCGCCAGCACGGTGAATACAGGCAAAACGATGATAATTATCGCAATTGCCAGAACGCCAAAGCCAAGCTTCGTTCTCCAGTTCATGTTGCTCCCTCCTCTGCCCATAAAACCGCAGGTGCTGTTGATCCCATCATACAGCATGTTGTCGAATCGCAGGGTGGCAGGGGCGGCGAACAAGATACAATCCGCGTAACTGACGGAACCGGTCGAGTTTGCAGGGAGGGTAGTTGATGAAGTGGGTTACGCGCTCGCATGTGCATGTGGACCGGGTGGCCTGCCCGTGGCTGATCACCCGGTTTGTCGATAACGAGGCGGAGTTCCTGTTCGTCCCCAAAAGCGAGGTGCAGCGTGTGGCTGAGCAGACCGGCGCGATCCCCTTCGATGCCCCCGGCGTGGAGCTGGGGCACCACGAGGGGCGCTGCACGTTCGAGTCGATCCTGCTCAAGTACGGCCTGACGGACCCGGCGCTGGTGCGCATGGCGCAGATCGTGCACGCGGCGGACATCGCCGCCGACATCGACCGCGACCCGGCTGCGCGCGGCCTGGAAGCGATCGCCACCGGCTTCAGCCTGCGCTACCCGGATGACGAGGAGAACCTGGCCATCCAGTTTGAAGTGTACGACGCGCTGTATGCCTGGTGCCGCCTGCAGGTGGCGGCGGGCAGCTAGGATGGCCGCTGTGGGGGACCGATCACCCCGGCTGGGCAGGAACGGGGATGTCATCCGGCTGTTCAGCACGCGGGCCGTGCGCCTGTTCGCCTACGGCGCCCTCTCGGTGGTGCTGGTGCTGTACCTCGCGGAGGCCGGGCTGAGCGAGGCGCAGATCGGCCTGCTGCTGACGCTGACCCTGCTGGGCGATACGCTGATCTCGCTGTGGATCACAACCCACGCCGACCGGCTGGGCCGCCGCCACATGCTGGCGGCCGGGGCCGCGCTGATGCTGCTGGCGGGCTGCCTGTTCGCGCTCAGCGGGGAGTTCGTGCTGCTGCTGGCCGCGGCAACGGTGGGCGTGATCAGCCCGAGCGGCAACGAGGTAGGGCCCTTCCTACCCATCGAGCAGTCGGCACTGGCGCAGCTACTCCCGGATCGGCGCCGCACGGGGGTTTTCGCCTGGTACAACCTGGCCGGGTCGTTCGCCACGGCGCTGGGTGCGCTGAGCGGGGGTGGGCTGGCCGGGGCGCTGCAGGGGGCCGGGCTGGAGCCGCTCGCCAGCTACCGCGCCGTCATCGGGGGCTACGCCGTGCTGGGTGCGCTGCTGGCGCTGGTCTTCCTGGGTGTCAGCCCGGCGGTGGAGGCGCCCACCCACAACCCGGCCCAGGCCGTCCCTGCTGCATCGAGGGGGGCCTTTGGCCTGAATGAATCGCGGGGCATCGTCCTGCGGCTGTCGGCCCTGTTCGCGCTGGACGCGTTCGGGGGCGGCTTCGTGGTGCAGAGCATCGTCGCCTTCTGGTTTCACCGCCAGTTTGGGGTGGAACCTGCCCTGCTGGGCAGCATCTTCTTCGGGGCGAACATCCTGGCCGGGGTCTCGGCGCTGGCCGCTGGCTGGCTGGCGCGGCGCATCGGGCTGATCCGCACCATGGTGTTCACACACATCCCGTCCAATCTGCTGCTGATGCTCGTGCCACTGATGCCCACGCTGCCGCTGGCGGTGGGCGTGCTGCTGCTGCGCTTCAGCATCTCGCAGATGGACGTCCCGACCAGGCAGTCCTACACGATGGCGGTCGTCAGGCCGGACGAGCGGTCGGCGGCGGCGGGCATCACGGGGGTGGCGCGGACGGTTGGAGCCGGGCTGGCCCCGGTGTTCAGCGGGCTGCTGATGGCCAACCCGGCGCTGCTGGGGGCGCCCTTCCTGGTGGCGGGCGCGATCAAGGTGGGCTATGACCTGCTGCTGTACGCCAGCTTCCAGGCCGTCAAGCCGCCTGAGGAAGCTGGCGCCTGACCCGGAGGCGCGCGCCCGGTGAGCCGGGCTTCTGCCCTCCGGTTAGCGGACCGTGTAGAGGGCGATGCCCGGCGGCCCGTGCCGGGCCTGCTGCCCCGCCAGCTCCTCGAAGGCAAGGTTTGACCCGGCCAGGATATCGCGCAGGGTCTGGGTGACCGCGATCTCCCCGGGGGAAACGGTCGCGGCGGCGTGCCGGGCAATCTCCAGGATGGGGGTAATCGGCCTGCCGCCTGCGACGCTGCATTCGCCCACATGCAGGCTGATCTGCAGGCCGGCCCCAGCGGCCGTGCTGCGCAGGCGCGCCGCGCACTGGAAAGCCCGCGCCGGGCTGTCGAACAGGGCCAGCACACCATCAGGCAGCGGCGAGATCTGGCGTGGGTGAAACCCGCCGATCTGCGTTTGCAGAGCGTCCGTTGAGAACCCCTGTGTGCGGGCAAGCACCAGCAGGATGATTGCGATCCAGGTGCCCGCCGGATCGTGCGGCGCCTGCGCCCGGCAGAAGTCCTCAACGGCAGCCAGGATGGCCGCACTCTCGATGAAGTAAATGTGATCAACTCCGGGCAGCTCAACCCAGGCTGCGTTGGGCATATGTTGGGCGAAGTAGCGCCCTGCATCGACAGGGACCAGCTGGTCCCCGGTTTTATGGATCACCAGGGTCCTGACCCGGACCTGGGGCAGCAGCGGCCGGATGTCGACCTCGCTCAGATTGCTGAGGACCGCCTTCACAGAGGAGGGACTGGAGGCCGCCCGCAGGATCATGGCCCACCAGGCCCGGAAATGCTCGTCATGGGCCCGCGAGGGCGCGAAGTGCTCCACCGCCCAGGGGCCGCCCCAGGACTGCTGCATGCGCTCGATCATGCGCTGGAAACCCTCCGGCGGATCAGCCCAGGCAGGCTCATCCCCGCTGCGCACCACCTTGGGGGTGGCCGCCGCCAGGATCAGGCCGAGCACACGTTCGGGGTAGGTGGAGGCCAGCAGAACGGCCGCCGCACCGCCCTCCGAGGTGCCCATGATGTAGGCCTGCTGCGAACCCACCGCATCCAGCACACAGCAGGCATCCTCGATGGTGTTCTCCAGCGTGGGCGCGCCCTGAATGCGGTCAGACAGGCCGACCCCGCGCCGGTCAAACAGGATGACCCGCGCGAACCGGCCAAGCTGCTCGAAGAAGCCGGCGAACTCGGGGTTGTGCCAGGCAAGCTCCAGGTGGGAAAGGAAGCCGTGGATGAACAGCAGATCGATCGGGCCGCTGCCGGTCACCTGGTAGGCGATGTTGACATCCCCGTTCAGCACATAGCGCACCGGCGGGGGGGTGAGGGGAGGGGCGGGCTCAGGCCGGGGCGGGGCGTCGAGCAGGCCCTGTTTTGAGGCGCGGCTGACCGCCTGCAGGCGGTTGCCGGCGCCCAGCTTCTGGAAGATGCGTTTGTTGTACCAGCGCACCGTCTCATGCCCGAGGTGTAGACGTGCGGCGATCTCCCTGTTGGTCAGGCCTTCTGCAAGCAGACGCAGGATCTCCCGCTCGCGCGTTTTCCAGGCTGTATCAGCGGCCATTGGCGTGCCCCATGCATCTCATTGGCGTGCCCCTAGTATCGGCGCGCTCGCAAAATAACACCACTCACGCACCCCCCAGATGGGTGGTGACTGCTACCCATCGACTGCCGTAAGCTCAATACAACGAGCAACCAGGAGGGGGAAATCATGAGCAGTTCTGCCAAGTCAATGATGGTCTTTGGGGTCTACCTGATCGGGATGGGGGCGGGGTTGATCTTCATGCCGAACGTATTGCTGGGCGTGCTCGGCTTTCCGGTGACAGACGAGGTGTGGAGCCGGGTGGTGGGCGTGCTGGCGCTGGTGCTGGCCTTCTACTATATCCAGGCGGCGCGCAGCGAGCTGAGGCCGTTTATCCAGTGGACCGTCTACGCGCGGGCTGCGGTCTTCCTGTGTTTCAGTGGGCTGGTGCTGGCGGGGCTGACCGGGCCCATGCTGATCGTGCTGGGCGGAGCAGACCTCGCATCTGCGCTGTGGACGGCGTGGACGCTGCGGGGTGGCAGGGAGCACGGCGCGGGCCGGGTCACCGGCACAGAAAAGGCCGTCTCCTGAGGCAGCATCGGGGGGAGCTGCGCTGGCCTGAACCTGCGGGCAACAGCAGCGACGCGCATACAGACAAGGACCGCCCCTGAGGGGCGGTCCTGCGATGCTGCAGCAGAATGATGGCAGCAGCTAAGGGGTGGGGAAGATTGCGCAGGTGCCGTGCTGGTAGAGGGTGGCGCTGAAGACGCCGCTGCTGACCTGGGCGCTCTTGACGTAATCGGTGGTCCACTCAGCGTGCTCGTTGAGGCAGGCGACCTCGACGTGATCGGGCAGGTAATCCGCGCAGGCGGGGAAGGAGGATGGCTGAATATACTTGACGCCCCACCAATCGGCCGTGAAGGCGCCGCAGGCCTGACGGCCGTTGAAGGGCAGGGCCTGCACCTCGGCCAGCACGCCTGCATCGGCTGCGGGCTGAGTGTAGTGCCAGGGCTGGGGGGTGTCATGTGGAACGAGCAGCGTGCAGGTGAACTTCCAGGTTAAGGTGATAATGTGCGGGTTGGTTTGGTAGCCGACGGAGAAGGTGCCGCCGGCCGGGAAGGTATAGCTCAGGGTGCCTGGAACCGGCGTCTGGGCGACGAGCACGCCGTCAATATATAACCCGGCTGTAGTGGCGGGCCCGCTGATGGTGACCGTAAGCACCTCGCCCGCATTGTAGGGCAGAGGGAGAACCAAGATCGCACCAGCAATGGCTTGGTAGCCATCCAGGTTCAGGCAGCCGTCACTGAGCGGGGGCGGGTCAGCGGCGCGGGCGGTGCGCACGCCCACCCCGGCGGCGGCGAACAGGGCGGCCAGCAGCAGGGCGAACGCTGCAGCAGCCAGCAGGAGAACTCTGGTATTCCGAACGTGCATGATATCCCCTCCGGTAGAGTAAGGCCTCCGTACGGGCCCGTGCAGCGCTGCCGGACGCGGCACACAAAACGGAGCCGGCCTGCTGGGACAGGTCAGCCAGTGTGGTGCCGGGGTGCAGTTAAGAGTGAAATGCTCCGGGCCGTGCGAAATGGATAAATAACAGGAGAATTATCGTGTAAGTAGTCCTGTTTGTCAACAGAAACGGCCGCTGCATGGATGCAACGGGCAGGACGCGAGGACCGGATCAGGAGGGCGGCAGAACAGGGGGGTGCGGTGGAGGGGTAAGGCTCGCCTTACCCCTCCTGTGAATCTGCAAAAAGGCGCTAAGGGGTGGGGAAGATTGCGCAGGTGCCGTGCTGGTAGAGGGTGGCGCTGAAGACGCCGCTGCTGACCTGGGCGCTCTTGACGTAATCGGTGGTCCACTCAGCGTGCTCGTTGAGGCAGGCGACCTCGACGTGATCGGGCAGGTAATCCGCGCAGGCGGGGAAGGAGGATGGCTGAATATACTTGACGCCCCACCAATCGGCCGTGAAGGCGCCGCAGGCCTGACGGCCGTTGAAGGGCAGGGCCTGCACCTCGGCCAGCACGCCTGCATCGGCTGCGGGCTGGGTGTAGTACCACGGCTGGGGGGTGTCCGCGCCTTGCGGGGTTGGCACCCCGCAGCTGAAGCGCATGTTTACGTTCGTAAGTGGTGTGGTGATTATCAGATGGTTAATAATGCCGCTGGCCGGGATGGTGTAGCTCATAGTGCCGGGAACCGACGTCTGGGCAACGAGCAGGCTGTTTACAGACCACGTAACTGTAGTGGCGGACCCGCTGATGGTGACCGTAAGCACCTCGCCCGCATTGAAGGGTATGTTGAAACCTTTCCCGGCAATGATATCGTCAACGCCATCCAGGCTGCGGCAGCCAACACTGAGCGGGGGCGGGTCAGCGGCACGGGCGGTGCGCACGCCCACCCCGGCGGCGGTGAACAGGGCGGCCAGCAGCAGGGCGAACGCCGCAGCAGCCAGCAGGAGAGCTCTGGTATTCCGAACGTGCATGATATCCCCTCCAGATATGAAGATGATTGTTCGCGCAAGCCTGGGCAATGTCGCGAAACCGGCGCCACCCCCAGAGGGCGCTGCCGGATAGGGCACACGGGATACCGTCTGTCCTGCCACGGCAGGACAGACGGTGTGGTGTCGGGATACAGTTAGGGTGAAAACGCTCCAGGCCGTGCGAAATGGATAAGTAACATCGGAATTATCGTACAAGTAAGTTTGTTTGTCAACGGGAACAGGCAGGCACATGTGCATGTGCCTGCGCTGATTCTAATTGGGGCTTGACTCGTACGTAACGGCAGAGTGTAGAGTCAGCGAGGCTGTGCGAGTGTAGAAGCCTCGCCCGGCCGCCGCCTTTCTGTATAAGGACGGTTACAGGACAAACTGGAAGGGAGTGCGAGGTAGATAAGCCATGCGTGACACATCTTTTCGCCGGTGGACGGGCATCCTGTTCATCCTGGGGGCGCTGCTGGTGAATGTCCCCTATATGCTGCTGATCGCCCATTTTGAGTATCCCGACATCCTGCGCCAGCCGCCCGGCGCGATCCTGACGCGGTTTCAGGCCGGGGGCCCGGGCCTGGTGCTGACCTGGCTGGCCTTTGCCTGGGTGGGCTTCCCGCTGTTCGTCGCCCTGCTCATGCTGCGCAGGGTGCTGGAGGGCGAGCGGGCGCCCCTGGTGGAAGTGGCCACCACATTTGGGGTGATCTCCCTGATCGCGCAGATAACCGGCCTGCTGCGCTGGGTGTTCGTGGTGCCGGCCCTGGCCGCGCAGTATACCGATCCGGCGGCCAGCACGGCCACCCGCGCTGCTGCCGAGGTGGCCTTCCTGGCCGTGCATCAGTATGGGGGCGTGCTGCTGGGCGAGCATATCGGCCAGTTCTTCGCGGTGGCCTGGACCTTTCTGATCAGCCTGGCGCTGATGAAGTCCCCGCGCTTCAAGGCGTGGCTGGGCTGGGCGGGCCTGGCCAGCGCACTGGTTTATCTGAGCGCGCAGTCCGAGCTGTTGGCTACCAGCATCCCGGGGTTTCCAGTCGTCCCTGAAGCGGGGCTGATCGGCAGCCTGATGTGGCTGGCCTGGATCGCAGCGCTGGGAATCTCCCTGGTGCTGGCTGCAGGTACAGAGCCGGGGCGTGATCAGGGAGACGGGGTGCAGGGGTAAGGCGCGCGCGCCGGCCGGATTGTATCCGTGCGTGTGAGTTCGGAAGCAGGGGTAAGGCGCGACGCCTTACCCCTCCCGTTCATCTCGAAAAGGCTCTAGGGGGCGGGGAAGAGGGCAGCCGGGCTGCTGACATGCTGCTGCGAACCCCCAGGAGCGCCGGCCGTACAGCCCGGCGCCTGCGCTGCTCCCCAGGTGATCCCGCACAACCGCTCGGAAAGCGCCCACAGCCGGGCGGCCTCGTCGGCGCGCAGGGCACAGCGGCTCGGTTCGGCGGGGCGGCCGTCCTTCCAGTAGAGATCGCGGGCACCCTCCAGCGAGGGGTCAGCCGCCAGGAAGACCAGCGAGGCCGCGCTCTGTTCGGGGCTGACGCCATCTGCACGGCGCCTCCGCCAGACCCACTGCTCCAGGCCGCCGGTGCCCTTCAGGCCGATCTCGGTGTTGACCAGGCCCGGGTCGGCGGCGTAGGCGCGCACGGGTGAGTCTTCACCCAGCCTGCGGTTCAGCTCGGCGGTGAACAGGATGTTGGCCAGCTTGGACTGCTTGTACGCCTTGAGGCAGGCGTAGCCACGGCGCAGCATGACATCGGGCCAGTGCATGCGCGTGTTGAAGTGCGACCCCGAACTGACCATGACGACGCGCGCCGAGGGGGCGCGCTCCAGCAGGGGCAGCAGCGCATGGGTCAGCAGGAAGGGCGCCAGATGGTTGACCGCGAACTGCAGCTCGTAGCCGTCCTCCGTGGCGACGAACCAGCTCGAGACGGTGCCTGCGTTGTTGATCAAGGCATCCAGATGCCCCGAACCCCGCGCCTCGAGGTGGGCGGTGACCGCCGCCGCCAGCGCGCGCACCTGGCGCTGCGAGGCGAGGTCGGCGCTGAAGAAGGTCACCCCGGCGTCGGGCGTCTCCGTGAGGAGCGCGGCACGGGCCGCGTCACTGCGGGCGGGCGAGCGCCCCACGCCGATCAGCGCGGCGCCGCGCGCTGCCAACAGCCGGGCTGCCGCGTGCCCGATGCCGCTGGTCGCCCCGGTGACCAGGATTGTCTTCCCGGTTAAGTCTCGTTCCTGTACCATGATCATATCCTCCACCAGAATGCACTGCCGGGGTGCAAACCCCGGAACCCTGCACGAACTCCGATCACAACCCGTCTCTGACTGCGTTTCAGCAGGGCGGCGGCGGCACCCACCCAGGGGAGCCAGGCTGCCAGCCCCATCCCAAGCAAAATCAGCATGGCGCACCCGCCGTCTCAATCCGCTGAGGCTTCGGCGCTGCGCGGCAGGGCAGCCGCCCCGGCCCTGGCGCGTGCCTGCGCCCAGCGCCGGTTGATCAGCCAGGCCAGCGTGACGCGGGGCAGCAGGCCGCCCGCCAGGCGCATGAACCGGTTGACCAGGCCGGGGACCACGACGGTGCGCCCGGCCAGCGCCTGATCGAGCGTGCGCACCACGACATCGCCGACGTTCATGGTGGTGACGCGGCCCATCAAGCCCTGCGCGTCAATCGCACGGATGCAGGCGGAGTTGGTCGGCATACCCGCCGGGCAGAGTGCCGTGACGGTGACATCACCGGCGCGCAGCTCCTGGCTCAAGGCCAGCGAGAGGTCCAGCAGGAAGCGCTTGGAAGCCGCATAGACGGCCTTGAGCGGCATCGGGTAGAAGCCGGCCAGGCTGCTCACATTGATGATGCGCAGCGTGCGGGCCGGGTCCCGGAACTCCAGGCTGCGCCTGCTCATGTGCAGGGTGCCCTCCACGTTGAGGCGGACAATGCTGCACAGCTCCTCGACGGAGCGCTCGCTGAACGGCCCCTCATGGTCAATGCCCGCGACGTTGATCAGCATGTGAAAACGCAGGCCGCGCCGGCGGATGCGCGCCCAGAGCGCCGCCAGGGAGGCCGGGTCGCTCAGGTTCGCCGGCTCGACCAGCACCTCGACACCGTACAGGCGCTCGATGCCCTGCGCGGTGAGGGCCAGCGCCTGCTCTGATAGATCGGTGAGCAGCAGGTCCCAGCCGCGCGCGGCACACTCGGCGGCGAAGGCCTTGCCCAGCCCGCCAGCGGCCCCTGTGATCAGGACATAGCTTTGCATGGTGTTCCTCTCCTACATTCCCCATGTGTTTGTGATTCCCTCACGTTCGCTTACATCGCTGATGGTAGGGTGCCGGGGGGTGCAGGGGCATCCACCGGGGGATACATCCGGGGGTACATTGAGGGGGTAGGGGGGACAAAAACCGCCTCGGGGTGAGGCGGGTTGTTCGTTCGAATGGAACAGCCATAATATCAGGAAAAGAGGCATTATCCTTCTCCTGGCTGTTTCTGATTCTTATGTGGAAGATTCAAAAAGGGCGGCCATTGCATATCGTGATGAGCAGCCCGCCATCGCCCGTCAAAATTATCAGTGCCTATGAACCGGACCCGTCGGAGTGGGGAGATTACCGGGTGAGGAAAAGCAAATGAACAACACCTGTAATGTATGTCGTGGGCGTGTTGAGAAGCAGTTAACCACCTACACGCAGTGGTTCGAGGGCCGTCTGATCGTTGTGGAGAACGTACCTGCATGGGTATGCACTCAATGCGGGGAGACGTACTATGATCCCGATGTTGTGGAAAGACTTCAGTCGGTAATCTGGAGCGCCGAACCGCCCAGCCGTGTGATCGAAACGCCGGTGTATGATCTTGCCGCCATGCCGTAGACGCGGCGAAAGGCACCCCTCCACGGGATGCCTGGCTTTGAGATTATAGAAGCCGCCTCATGACGAGGCGGTTTTTTATTCCTGCCTACGCCTGGGGGTGCCCGAGCAGCGCCAGCGCAGCGGCTGCGGCACGCGGGATGGCCGCCGCCACCTGCGGGGTGGGCTGCTCGCTGAAGGTAAGCACATCCTGAGCGGTGATGGCGATGATCTGGATGTGCTCGTCGGTGGGCAGATCGGCGGCGAGGGCGCGGCCCACCCTGAGGGCGGTAGGCAGGTCGGCGTCGTGCGTGCTGGCCATGTTAAGGGTGCCGGGCAGGGCGCCCGCATCGAACACGATCACCTCGCCCGCGGCACGCTCCGGCGCCCACAGCGCGTCGATCAGCAGCACGCGCTGGTAGCCGATCATGGCCTCCATGAGGGCGATGCCGCCCACCGCCGCCTCGATCACGTCGATGCCGGAGCCGGGAGGCAGCGCCTCGCGCACGACACGGGCGGCCAGCACCCCGGCGCCATCGTCGGTCAGGATTGGATTGCCCAGCCCGATCAGCAGAGTCTTCATCGCAGCCCCGCCTTCACAGTTGTGAGGATTCACCGGAGCGATCCCTCCCCCGATTATACCACCGGGCTGCGGGGGGTTTGTGCTCAAATGACATCGATCACGGGTATTTGTGAGAGAATACACTTTCGCTATTATGCGCAAACCTTCATAGTAAACAAAGGGGGGGTAGTCGCTAGTTCCAGCGGACCGAGCGGCTTGCAGTGTGCCCAGACACTGACTCCTCGGGGCAAGACCCCCTGTGCCCCGGCAGACCACCTAACAACTTTATAGGCAGGCAGAGGATAGGGTTACACCTAGCTAATGCCCTCTCCTGGAGGAGGTGACCGTTGAACGACATTGGCTCGCCGACTTCGACTGCAACCACGCCACCCCACACCTCGCCACCCCCCAGCTTCCTGCAAGAGGTAATCGACGCGACGCCCGGCGATTCGCGGCTCGGGATGTGCATCCAGTGTGGTACCTGCGGCGGCTCATGCCCATCCGCCGCAGATATGGATCACACACCCCGGCAGATCTTCGCGATGATCCGTGCCGACATGCGTGACGCAGTGCTCAAGAGCAACACACCCTGGCACTGCGTGTCCTGCTACTACTGTACCGTGCGCTGCCCGCAGGAAGTGCACATCACCGACGTGATGTACACGCTCAAGAGCATGGCGATCCGTGAGAAACGCTACGACGAAACGATCGCGCCCGACTTCTCGCAAAGCTTCATCGGCTATATCGAGAGCTACGGGCGCAGCTTCGAGTTCGGGCTGGCCACGCGCCATCACCTGCGGCACCGCCTGCTGCAAACGCCTGCGGCCGTCCCACTGGGATTCGGGATGCTGACCAAAGGGCGGATGGACCTGACCCCGCAGCGTATCGAGCACATTGAACAACTCCAGGCGATCCTGAGTCGCGCCCTGGAACTGGAGGTAAGCTGATGGCGAAGTACATCTTCTACCCCGGATGTTCACTGACGCGCAACGCGCGGGCTTATCTGGACTCGCTGGTCGCGATCAACGACCGGCTGGGCATCCAACTGGATGAGATCGACGACTGGAACTGCTGCGGCGCGACCGAGTACATGGCGATCCATACGATCGGCGCCTGGGCGCTGATCGGGCGCAACCTGGCCATCGCCGAGCAGCAGGCCAACGGCTCACGCACGGTCATGGCGCCGTGCAGCGCCTGCTACCTGAACCTGGCCAAGACCGACAGCTACATGCAGAAGGATGCCAAGCTGAACGAGCAGGTCAACGCGGCGCTGGCCGCAGGCAACCTGCACTACTCGGCTGGCTCCCTGGAAATCCGGCACCTGCTTGACGTGATCGTGAACGATGTCGGCCTGGATGCGGTCAAAGCTGAAGTGGTGCGCCCGCTGAGTGGTCTGCGGATCGCGCCGTACTACGGCTGCATGATCGCCCGGCCCGACCCCGAACACCGCTGGGATGACGTTGAGCACCCCATGGCGCTGGACCGGCTGCTGGAGGCGCTGGGCGCCCAGGTGATCGACTTCCCGATGAAGACGCACTGCTGCGGCGGGCACATGACCCAGATCAACACGCCTGTGGCCTATGACCTGATCCGCCGCCTGGTGCACACGGCAAGCGAGTACCGCGCAGATGTGATCGCGGTGCTGTGCCCGATGTGCCAGCTCAACCTGGATGCCTACCAGCCCGATATGAACCGCTTCTTCAACACCAACTACCAGATCCCGATCCTGTACTTCACGCAACTGATGGGGCTGGCATTTGGGCTGGAGCCGGAGCAGCTCGGCTTCGGGACGGAGTTTGTGGATGCCCGCCCGGCGCTGCGCCGCATTGATATCGAGGTGGCGGTGGCCGAAACGCCCGCCGGAGACGCGGCACCCAAGCGGGTCAAGAAGGTGAAGGAAGGTCTTCCAATGCCCCGCATGCCAGAAGACGAGGAGACGAGCTGATGACCGTCGAATCGATGTCTCAAACCAACCATCAGGAACGCATCGGCGTTTACGTCTGTCACTGCGGCACAAACATCGCCGGCGTGGTCGACGTCGAAGAGGTCGCGCGCTGGGCAGCGGAGAAGCTGCAGCGGCGCGGTGTGATCATCGCGCGGGACTACAAGTTCATGTGCTCCAGCCTGGGGCAGGAGCTGATCGAGAACGACATCAAAGAGCTGGGCCTGACCCGCGTGGTCGTGGCGGCCTGCTCACCGCACCTCCACGAACAGACCTTCCGCACCGCCTGCGCGCGCGCGGGGCTGAACCCGTACCTGTGCGAGCTGGTCTCGATCCGCGAACAGGTGTCCTGGGTGCATACCGACACAGCGGCGGCCACGGAGAAATCCAAGGCGGTTGTGGCGGGTGGGGTGGAGCGCGTGCTCTACCACGAGGCACTGGAACCGCTGCACGTCCCGATCCACCCGGCAACAATGGTGGTCGGCGGCGGGATTGCGGGCATCCAGGCAGCCCTGGAGATCGCCGACGCGGGCTTCCCGGTGTATCTGGTCGAGCGTGAGCCGTCCATCGGCGGGCACATGGCCCAGTTCGACAAGACGTTCCCCACGCTGGACTGCGCGGCCTGCATCCTGACACCCCGCATGGTGTCGGTGGGAACCCATCCGAACATCACCATGCTCACATGGAGCGAGGTGACAGACGTAACAGGCTATGTGGGCAACTTCACCGTGACGGTGAAGAAGAAACCACGCTACATCAACACTGATCTATGCACCGGCTGCGGCATCTGCTGGGAAAAATGCCCCAAGAAGGTGATCGACGAGGTGTTCGAGGCCGGGCTGGGCTACCGCAAGGCCGTCTACACCCCGTTCCCACAGGCCGTGCCCAAGTACCCGGTGATCGATCACGAGAACTGCACCTACTTCCAGAAAGGCACCTGCAAAGCCTGCGAGAAGTTCTGCCCGACGGGTGCCATCGCGTTCGAGCAGGAGGAAGAATATCTCACACTCCAGGTAGGGAATATCATCCTCGCCACAGGCTTTGACATCCTGGATGCGCGCCGCGTGGCCCAGTATGGCTACGGGCGCTACGCCAACGTGTTCACCAGCCTGGAGTTCGAGCGGTTGAGCAACGCAGCCGGGCCCACCTCGGGTAACATCGTGCTGCGTGACGGCATGACAGTCCCCAAGACGGTGGGCATCATCCACTGCGTGGGCAGCCGCGACCGCAACTACAACAACTACTGCTCGGCCATCTGCTGCATGCAGAGCCTGAAGTTCGCCCACCTGATCCACGAGCGCACGGGCGCGACCGTCTACAACTTCTACATCGACATCCGGACCCCGGCCAAAGCCTATGATGAGTTTTACCAGCGCGTGCTCGGCGAAGGCACGATCTTCTGCCGGGGGCGCGTGGCCGAGGTCTCGGACGTGGCGCTCAACCCGGGTGAGGAAGGCAAGCTGGTCATCCAGACGGAAGACACACTGGCTGGCCGCCAGCGCCGCATCCCGGTGGATATGGTGATCCTGTCGGTCGGGCTGGAGCCGCGCCAGGACGCCAAGGAGGTGGCCAAGCTGTTCGGCATCTCGTGCAGCGCGGACGGCTGGATCATCGAGAAGCACCCCAAGCTGGACCCGGTGGTGACGATGACGGAAGGCATCCTGGTCGCAGGCTGCGCCCAGGGGCCCAAGGACATCCCCGCGACAGTAGCACAGGGTGCCGCCGCCGCAGTACGCGTGCTGGCGCGCATCCAGCAGGGCCAGATCTCGCTGGAGCCGGTGCGGGCCAGTGTCAACGAGGAGCTGTGCTCCGGCTGCCGCATCTGCAACGGGCTGTGCCCGTTCAATGCGATCATGTTCCACGAGGACCGCATGGTCACCGAGATCAACCCGGCGCTGTGCCAGGGCTGCGGCACCTGTGTGGCCGCCTGCCCGACCGGCGCGATCACGGGCACGGTGTTCAGCAACGAACAGGTGCTCGCGCAGATCGACGGGCTGCTGATGCACAACGTGGAACCCGGGCCGCTTGAACCAGCGGCGCCAGCATAAAGGATGGTATGAGCGATGACCGAACCATTCGAACCCGTAATCATCGGGTTTACCTGCAACTGGTGCAGCTACCGGGCGGCTGACATGGCTGGCACAGCGCGGATCAAGTACCCGCCGAACGTGCGGCTGATCCGGCTGATGTGCTCCGGGCGGCTCGACCCGATGTTTGTCCTCAAGGCGCTATCTTCCGGGGCCGACGGCGTGCTGATCACAGGCTGCCACCCCGGTGAGTGTCACTACCTGGTGCAGAACTACAAGGCCCTGCGGCGCTACCTGCTGCTGCGCCGCGTGCTTGGCGAGATGGGCATCGAGCCGCAGCGCATCCGGCTGGTGTGGGCCAGCGCCGCCGAGGGCGTGCGCCTGGCCGAGGAGATCACCAGGATGGTCGAGGAGGTGCGCGCGCTGGGCCCGCTCAACTGGCCGGGGCGCACCAACGGCCATCTCGAAGCGCTGGAGCAGGCCGCCCAGCAAGCGGAAGGAGAGCCAGTATGAGCGTGAATGGCAAACCCAAATTCGCCATGTACTGGGCTGCCGCTTGCGGCGGCTGTGAGATCGCTGTCCTGAACATCCACGAGAAGATCCTCGATGTCGATGCGGCCTTCGAAGTGGTGTTCTGGCCGGTGGCTGTTGATACCAAGTACAAGGACGTGGAGGCGATGCCCGACGGGGCGATCACACTGACCCTGTTCGACGGGGGCATCCGCAACCACGAGAACGCCGAGATGGCGCACCTGCTGCGGCGCAAGTCGCAGATCATGGTGGCCTTCGGCTCGTGCGCCTGCGAGGGCTGCATCCCCGGGCTGGCCAACCTGAGCACCATCGAGTCGGTGTACGAGACGGTGTACCAGAGCGTCTCGACAGTCAACCCGACACAGGTGCGTCCGCACACGACGTGGCAGGTCCCGGAAGGGGAGCTGCACATCCCGGAGATGTACCCGGCCCTGCGCGCGCTGGACCAGGTAGTGCCGGTGGACTACTACATGCCGGGCTGCCCGCCGGAGTCGCACCAGATCGAGGCGGTGATCAGCCTGGTGATCCAGGCGCTGGCGGGCCAGGCCACCCTGCCGCCCAAAGGCAGCCTGATCGGTGTGGGCACCTCCACCGTGTGTGACGAGTGCCCGCGCACGCGCAACGTCAAGACGATCGCGAAGTTCGAGCGCATCCAGCATCTGGAGCGCATCGACCCGGAGCTGTGCCTGCTGGAGCAGGGCATCCCGTGCAACGGGCCTGCCACCGTCAGCGGGTGCAACGCACGCTGCCCGCAGGCCGGAGCGCAGTGCATCGGCTGCTACGGGCCGGGCCCCGGGGTGATCGATTACGGGGCGCGGCTGATCTCGGCGTTTGCCTCGGTGCTCGAAGGCGAGGAGCCGGAGCAGATCGAGCGCGGCCTGGACAGCCTGCCCGATCCCGTGGGGCAGGTCTACCGCTTCAGCCTGGCCAAGTCGCTGCTGAAGGCCACCCGCGCGGTTCCGGAAATCCCAGAGGAGGAGCCCCATGCAGCGCATCAGCATTGATCCGATCACCCGGTTGGAAGGCCACGGCAAGATCGAGATCTTCCTGGATGATAAAGGGAACGTGGCCAATACCTACTTTCAGATCCCCGAGCTGCGCGGCTTTGAGCGCTTCTGTGTGGGGCGGCCTGTTGAGGAGATGCCGCTGCTGACCAACCGCATCTGCGGCGTGTGCCCGGAGGCCCATCACATGGCTGCCGCCAAAGCGGCGGACGCCGTCTACAAGGTGGACCCGCCGCCAACGGCCAAGAAGCTGCGCGAACTGCTGTACAGCGCGTTCTACGTGACGGACCACACCACCCACTTCTACGCGCTGGGCGGCCCTGACTTTGTGATGGGGCCGGACGCGCCCCCCGCCGAGCGCAACATCCTGGGCGTGATCCACAAGGTGGGCCTCGACATCGGGGGTAAGGTGATCCAGGCGCGTAAGTACGGCCATGCGGTCATCGAGATGATCGGTGGGCGCAAGGTGCATCCCTGCACCTCGATCCCCGGCGGCCTGACCAAGGGCATCAACGAGGAGCAGCGCCAGGAGATCGAGAAGATGGGGCGCTGGGCCGTGGACTTCGCCCTGTTCAGCCTGGACCTGTTCAACCAGATCGTGCTCGGCAACAAGACCTACGTCGACCTGGTGCTGGGCGATGTCTACATGGACCGCACCTACTACATCGGCATGGTCGATGACCAGCATCACGTCAACTTCTATGACGGCGCGATCAGCGTGGTGGCGCCGGATGGCACCGAGATCGGCACCTACCGGCCGCACGAGTACACCGACTGGATCGCGGAGCACGTCGAACCGTGGACCTACCTGAAGTTCCCCTACCTGAAGAAGATCGGTTGGAAGGGCTTCGTGGATGGCCGCGATTCGGGTGTGTACTGCGCCACGCCGCTCTCACGGCTGAACGCCTCACGCGGCATGGCCACCCCGCGCGCCCAGGAGGAATACGACCGCTTCTACGATACGCTGATCGCGGAGGAGGGCGAGCGCTACACGACCACCGGGATGACCAAAGTGGTGCATCACCGGCTGGCGACGCACTGGGCGCGGCTGGTCGAGCTGCTGTACGCGGCGGAGCGCTGGGTAGAGCTGGCAACCGACCCCGAGATCACCTCGGATAACTTCCACAGCGTCCCGAAGGAGAAACCGACGGAGGGGGTGGGGATCGTCGAGGCGCCGCGCGGCACGCTCACCCACCACTACTGGACGGACGAGCGCGGCATCCTGACCAAGGTGAACCTGATCGTGGGCACCACCAACAACTATGCGCCCATCTCGATGTCGATCAAGAAGGCGGCGTCCAAGCTGATCCACGAAGGAACCGTGGTGACAGAGGGGCTGCTGAACATGGTCGAGATGGCCTTCCGGTCCTATGACCCGTGCTTCGGCTGCGCCACGCACTCGCTGCCGGGCCAGATGCCGCTGGAGGTCAAGGTTTACAGCGCGGATGGGGAGATCGTGGAGGTGCTGAAGCAGTTCTGCTGACACAGGGAGTCGCAGACAGCACCCCGTCAACACACAACGTCCCGCCGCTCGGCGGGACGTTTGTGTTGTAACCAGCCAATCACCAGTAGAAAGCAGCGAGCAGAACTGGCGGGCACAAGGCCCAGGGCCAGAGGGAAAAGTCAGGCTCACTGCTGCCGTCAGCACAACTGCGCTGACGGCTTTCGGGTTGTCAGATCAGCGGGCAGTTAGTCGCGGTCCCAGCGGTCACCACCGCGCCCGCCGCCACGCCCGCTGCCGCCCCGACGGTCGCGATCGCGGTCACCACCGCGCCCACCGCCGTAGCCGCCGCGGTCAAAACCGCCGCCGCCGCCGCTGCGACCACCACCGCCGCCGCTGCGGTACCCGCCGCCGCCACCGCCTGTACGCTCACGAGGGGGACGCGCCTCGCTGACTGTGATGGTGCGCCCGTCAACTTCACGGCCGTTCAACCGGGCAATGGCATCCTGGGCAGCCTCATCGGTCGCCATCTCGACGAATCCAAAGCCTTTCGACCGTCCCGTTTCGCGGTCAGTGATGATCGTCGCCGAGACGACTTCACCGATCTCAGCAAACAGGCTCTGGAGATCGTTATCCCGCATGCTGTAGCTGAGGTTCCCCACATACAATTTCTTCGCCATGATGATCCTTTCAAACAATCGGGCTTTCCAAACAAACGAGCCATCGCCGGGTGCTACACGCCATAATACTGCAGCCATCAGTCGAAGTGCTGATGGCTGCTTCCAGACTGGGCCCTACAGCAATTGTACACCAGGAAACCAGTATGGCAATAGGGTAAAAGGTGAGAATCCCGGAGAAGCTAGGGCTGGAGCACCGCGCGCAGCGCCTCTGCGCTGACGGTGCGCGCCCGCGCGAAGCCCGCGACCAGCCTCCCGCGCTCCAACCCCAGGACGATCAGCTGGAAGTCGCTCAGCGAGAAGGTCATGGCCGCGCCGGGCAGGCGTGCGAGGTAGGCAGCGCGGCCCGCCTCATAGGCGGGGCTGTGCCGCACCAGGGGGACAGCCCTGCCTTCGAGCGTGACGCGGGGCACTTGCAGCGGGTCCTGATCGGGGCGGTCGGGCAGGTGGATGACGCCGCTGTAGGGCGCGCCTGCGGTTAACCCCCGGGCGTGGCGGGCCAGCGCCGAGACATGGACCAGCAGCCCCTCCCCATCGGGGGCAGGGACGAAGGGCAGCAGCCCGGCGGCGGGGCTGCCCTCGACGATGACTGCCAGCGCGATCAGGCGCTGGCCGGTGAGCAGCCTGCGCAGCAGGTCGCGCTCTTCGGGCGTCATAGGGGGCCTTTCTGGGGGCAGGGAGCCCTATGCTGATGATAGCAGCCGCGTATCAGGGAAAGCAAAACCACCCGTCCCGGGTGGGAGAGGCGGTTTTGCTAAGGTGGTCCTATTTTGGGCGGAAGACGCAGGCGCCTTGCGCGTCCTCCGCTTGCTTGGTGGCAGGTCACCGGACCGGGCGCAGGGGGCGCCCCATGTGCGCCCCAGCACAGCCCCCTCGCTCAACGGGTGCCTGGGCCAGCAGACCGGGGTTTACCCGGCGCTCGCTCAGTGTGCGATAGCCCCCTGGGCCAGCATCACCTGGACGGCCTGCGACAGTGTGCGCGGCATCACAGGTTTAACGAGCACCTGGTTCACGCCGCTGCGCAGAGCCTGCTGGTGGCGCTCCGGGTCACTGACGGCGGTGAGCAGCACGAAGGGCACCCCACGCGTCCGTGGGTTGGACCGCACTTCGTTGCACAGCTCGATACCGTCGAGGCCCGGCATCATCAGATCGCTGATGATGATATCAGGGAGGTCTTCACCGAGCAGATCGAGTGCCTGCGATGCGTTGGAAGCCTCGCGCACGCGGTAGCCTGCCCGGCTCAACACCGTGTTGAGGAGGTTGCGGATTGCCGGTTCGTCGTCTACGAGTAAGACCTGCCACATGGTGATACCCTCTTTAGGCGTGATAGGCTACGGCCTGGGCAATCTCGGCGACGGAAGTCGCCTGGAGAGCCTTCAGCCAGCGCTGCACCCGCTGAGAGATCGCGTAACTGTTAAACAATGTAGTATCGCGGCGAACAACCAGCCGTTGACGGACATCGGAGTCCAGTAACGCAGCTCCCAGCAGCACGTCCAGGCTGTCACGCTCAGCGGCGCTGAAGCTGAAGGGACGAGAGTCCTCCTGCGCGGTGAGCGTTTCACGCACCGGAAGTGCGCGGTGGCTGTAAAACGTCGAAGTGTGTAGTGCCATAGTCAACTGCCTTCTCTGCTAGCAACGCTAGCCTTATTCCACGGTTGTTGAACGGTGCGGCTCAGCAGGTTATGATCCCCCGCCGCCGGAGCTGGCGAAGCCAGACATAAGCATCTGATCGGCCATGCTAATCTGCGATCCGCCGCCACCGCTGCTTGCGAAACCGGACATGAGCATCTGGTGCGCAATGCTGTGCTGGGAACCACCGCCGCCGCTGCTTGCGAAACCGGAGGTGAGCATCTGGTCAGCCATGTTGAGATTTGCGTTCATCGTTATTACCCTCTTGTATCAGGCGTTGAGTTGGTATGTGGTCAAAGGCCAGGTTGATCAGGATCCGCCGCCGCCGGAGCTGGCGAAGCCAGACATGAGCATCTGGTCAGCCAGCGAGGGCTGGGATCCGCCGCCGCCAGAGCTGGCGAAGCCGGAGGCAATCATCTGGTGCGCGATGCTGCGCTGTGATCCCCCGCCGCCAGAGCTGGCAAAGCCGGACATGAGCATCTGGTCAATCATGTTGTACTGATTCGTCATTTGGGTCTCTCCTATATATGTGTGATGAAGGGTTGAAAGGTTCACAACCAGGCTTTGTAAGCGAACGCCATCACACACCCACCACGTTAGCAGAGAGTGTGCAACAAAGCGCTTACAAGATGTCCAAGCCACCCGATACCAGGGCGGCCCGTGCCTGCAGATCAGGAGAATAGGTTGGGGCAAATGTCAGGCGTTTGAGGGTCCGGCGGCGAAGCGCCGGTCGATCAAACGTGTGGTGCTGCGGCCCGGTCTCTCAGGTCGAACCGCGCAGCCACTCAGTCGAGCAGGAGGCGCGCCAGCGAAACGGTCTCCTCGGAGGGAGAAGTCCCAAGCTCACGGCGAAGCAGGCGGGTCAGCGTCTCGTACTGACCGGCGACGCGGTGCTTTTCACCCATCTGGGAGTAGGTGATCATCAAGGCGCGGTGAACGTCCTCACTCAGCGGCTCCGCCTCCATAGCCCGGCCCAGCCAGCGCAGCGCTTCGCGGAAATCCTTCCGGGACCGCGCGCACTCACTGAGGCTGAGCAGAGATTCGACGTACAGGTCCTCGAAGGCACGGCGCCGCACGTCCGCCCAGTTCTGATAAATACCGGGTAGGAACTCCCCCCCATAGAGCGCAGCAGCCTGGGACCAGAGGTCCTCGGCACGCGCATCACGGGGGGGCAGCGGCCGCCCCTGCCGCGCCAATTCCTCGACCTCAAAGGCATCGCACCAGATGCGTACGTCAGGGTTGATCAGGTAACGCTCGCCGTTGTGGAGGATCACATCCTCGCCAACGGCCTGCCGGGCACGCCACAGGGTGGTGTGGAAGTTGGACCGCACCTTCTGTGGGTCTGCGTCAGGCCAGAACTCAAGGCTGGCCTGCTCGCGCGTGACCGGGCTGTTGAACAGGAGATAGAAGAAAAGCTCTTTGGCTGTGACAGCCGTCCAGTCGGACGCGTTGAGGCGCACCCCGTCGCGCTCCACGCGCTCCTCGCCCAGTGCGAAAATACGAAGTGTATAAGTCCGTTTTGCCGTTACTTCGGCGGCGTCGATGCCAGACTGGTCGCTCATCTCTGCGCTGGCTTCCGCCAGGGCAGCAACCTGTCTGAGCAGCTCGGCATACCTGTGAGCATGGCCCGCTGCCTGCTCCTTCAGGGCGGGAGTATAAGCCACCTCAACAACCAGCGCCTGCCAGCCGCCGGTGGCTTGAGCTAACTGCTGTGCTTCATCTAACAGCGCGTCACTCCGCGCTGCATCACCTGCCAAGAGGGCTACGTGGGCGGCGTTGGCCAGCACGCCCACCAGCTCGGTGCGCAGCCCGGCATCCCGCAGCACCGTGATCGCCTGTTCCAATTCAGGGAGCAGGCTGGCTGCGCTGCGTACATATACCTGGCTGGCCAGCAGCGCCGCCTGGGCGATGGTCGCCTCGGCGCCGGCGTGGTGGGCCTCGGAGAGGGCGAGCGCCTCGCCCGCCAGTTCGACGGCCTCAGCAGGGAGGCCCTGCCAGCGGCGCAGGATGGACGCGCCGATCAGCGCGGAGATGCGCAGCACCGGCTCGTCCTCAGCGTTGACGACCAGGGCACGTTCGTAGAGGCGCCACGCGCTGTCGAAGTTGCCCAGATCGCGCTGCAGGTCGGCGAGGCTCCACATCAGGTAGCTTTCGGTGCGCCGGTCAGACACGCGGGCGATCGCCGTGAGGCCCTCGCGCAGCGTCTCATCCGCGCGGCGGTACTGCCCGCGCTGGTGATAATAGTAGCCGAGGTTGTTGAGCGCCGTGGCGAGCGTGCCCGCGCCACCCAGCGAGCGGCGCAGCGCGACATACTCCTGCAAGCAGGCCCCGGCGTTGTCCAGATCGCCCAGCCGGAAGTAGGCGATCACCATGTCTTGCAGCACATGCGAGAGCGCCGCCAGGTCGCCATCGGCGCGGTAGAGCGGCAGGGCCAGGGACAGCACTTCGAGGCTGCGGTCGACGGCACCTTTATGCAGCAGGGCTTTGCCCAGCGTGCCCAGGCCGCGCCCACGCACATTGTCGGTGTCGGGGAGGTCTGGCAGGCTGGCTTCGAGCACCTGGGCCGCGTGTTCAATCTGCCCGCGCAGGATGTCCAGCGCCGCGCGGCGCACGATCACCTTGCCGGTACCGACCTGGTCACCGGCGCTGTGGAAGGCGGCTTCGGCGCGATCCAGCTCGGCAGCCGCCTGATCGTACTGGTAGCGATCCATCAGCCCGCGCGCGCAAATGTAAGCCAGAGTTGGCGCCGCGGCAGCGGCTGCGCGCAGGCGGTCGTTCCAGTCGAGCAGTGTCTCGACGCGGTCCTGGGCGTCAAAGGAGGGAGCCAGACGCTCGGCCAGGGCTGCCGCAGGGGCGGCCATCCCGGCAGCGAGGTAATGCTCCAGCGCCCGGTCGATCTCGCCCTGCGTCTCGAACCAGGCAGCCGCGCGGGCGTGCAGCTCGGTGTGGCGGGCCGGGCTGCTGTGGCGCAGGCGCGCCTGCAGGAAGGCACGGAACAGGGAATGGAAGGTCATGCCGCCCTGCACGCTGAACACGAACAGGTTGCGATCCTGGGCCTCGCGCAGGCGGCCCATCGGGTCGTTCAGGCCCAGGGCCTCGCTGCATAGGGCAGGCGACATCTCGCGCAGGGTGGAGGCATCGAGCAGGAATTGCCGCAGCGGCGCAGGCTGCGCATCGAGCATGGCAGTGGCCAGGGCGTTGAACAGCGCCGTAGGACCGCCCGCACCCCCCAGCAAGGCCTGCTGCAGGGCGGTGGGCGGCGGGCGCAGGGCCATCATGACGCCTGCGGGCCAGCCTTCCAGCCCCTCGACGATCTTGGTGAGCTGTTTCAGGGTGGGTTGTACAGGCGCCAACTTCAGGGCCAGCTCTGCGGCCTCTTCGACCGTCAGGCGCAGCTCTTCCGCGCCCACTGCCACAATCTGATCATGAGCAATCAGGTCGGCATAGCGCAGGCGCGGCATCTCGCGGGAGACCAGCACCAGATGCACGTTGCCGGGCAGCAGATCGACGAGGCGGCGCAGGTAGGTCTGCCCGGCGTCCGTCTCGGTGACGTACTGGACGTCATCACAAATGTAGATGACCCGCTCGCCGCGCTGGCCGCGCAGGGCATCCGCGATGAAAGCCGCCAGCTCGGCGGCCGTATAGCCTTTGGGTTCGGGGAGGTCGTCACGTGGGCCGAGGACATCGGCGATGGCGGCGCGCGCGCGGGTATACAGCCAGGCCACGGCGCGGTCCTGTTCGCCAATGGTCTGCCAGATCACTGGATGCTGTGCCAGCTCCAGCGCAAGCTGCGAGGCAAGAGTAGTCTTGCCATAGCCTGGTGGGGCGCTGATCAGCGTGATCTTGCGTTCAAGGCCCGCAGACAGCAGCTCCAGCAGGCGCTCGCGCCGCAGTGCCCCCGGCGCCTGGGGGATGCGCTGCGCCTTGCTCAAACGATCCGCCAAAGCCCGCCTCCAATAAGCGTGAGAGACACGGTGTGTGGTGCCGGGAGAATCATGGGTGATCCCGGTACTCGATACAGCGTGCTTGCCGGATGCGGGGCAGCCGTAACCCGTCGGCTCAGGCCTGCCCCTTCTAATAGTCTGTCTGAAAATCAAAAACAACGCAAGTGACAATTCGTTACAAGTCTATGCAGAAGGTCACAGAAGTTGCATGGTGGGAATCCACAGGCGGCTGGCAGGCAAGACATGCCCGGTTGATTCAAACGAATCTGACTGTGGGCCGGGCAAATGCACAAAAGTGCAAACTTGTTGAAGAATCAAAAAGCAAGGGCCGATTTGTCGGCCCTTTTCCTCGTGCAGTGAACATAGATAGGTAACAAGTTTAATTACAATTCTCGACTTGCCAGCCAAAGATTCAAGCTCGGGGGCAGGGAGGAAGGAGCGGGGCGACCGACAGCGAGTCCGCTGCAGCGTGTTGTTAGACGGTGACTGGCGTCGATGTGGGGCCTCAACTTACTGCTGCCTGACGATATCGACTGAGATCTCCACCGCGGGCGTCGTCCCTCTATTCTCAAGCCAGTGCGTGGTGTTCTTATCCTCGGGCCAACCTACTCCCGGCCCATAGTCCGTTGTCATCCCGTCTCGATGGTCAGTGATCGTCCCTTGCAGTATGTAGACCATGCCTGGCCTGTCTTTATGGTCGTGAATCGGGCCAAAAACGGCCCCAGGTTCGAAGGTCACCATACGCATTCGAAGTTGGCGCCCTGCCATGCCCTCGATTTCAGGCCCGAGGTCAAGCACTGCCAGCAGTTGCACCGTCACGCCTTTCGTCTCAGGTACTGCCTGTTCGCTGCTCATCGTTGTCTCCTTTTCGCAGACCCTGCCTGCCTAACGAGGTGATAACCCAACACTTTATTGCGCGACGTCTATCAAATTCATAGTATCCTAATCAGAATTGCCTGTGATTGCTAGCTGACGTTCATGCCGTTTTTTGTCCTGGCTGCCCGGCGGACCACGTTGTGAGGCCCGGTTTGCCTGCAGCCGCCCTGAAAGAACGTGCTCCATCCTTGCCGGAGTGTGTGCGCGGTGCTACAGTGATGGGAGAATCCAATGACCGTCGGGACCTGGGAGGGGTAATGGCGTCGGATAACCGTCCATTTGCGCGGCGTGTGCTGACTGTTGTGCTGATTGTGGGTGTGGTGGCCTTTCTGGCCTTCATCATCGTCAAGGTCAAGGGGACGCTGGTGGTGGCGTTTGCCGCGTGGATCACAGCGGTGGTGCTGGAGATCCCGGTGCGGACGTTCCAGCGCTGGCGCATGAGCCGGATCGTGGCCGTGATCCTGACCCTGCTGCTGGCGCTGATCATCATCCTGCTGGTGCTGGCGATGGTGGTGCCCGCGGCGGTCCAGCAGATCAGCGCGCTGATCGAGCGGCTGCCTGACCTGACCGACCAGGCGCTCTCCAACTACGAGGTGCTGCGTCTGAACGTCCCGGCGATGCTGCGCAGCATCCTGCCCAGGCTGCCGCATAATCTGGAGGCACTGCTTGAACCGGCGGAGGACCTGCTGCCTGCCGGTATTCCGGACCTGGGAACCCTGTTCACACGGTCGCTGCCGGTGCTTTCCAATGTGGCCAGCTTCATCGGGGTGACAGTCGCCCAGGTCATCCTGTACGTCTTTCTGACCATCCTGCTGCTGCTGGAGCCGGTGGACTATTACCAGGCCATCGTCTCGCTGGTCCCGCATGAGGCAGAGCAGCGGACCCTGGAGATCATCAACCGGGTGCGGCACAATGTCGAGCGCTGGTTCGGCGCCATGCTGATCTCGATTGCGGTGACCTCGCTGCTGTATTTCATCGCGCTGGGGCTGATCGTGCAGCTTCCCAACGCGCTGGCGCTGAGCATCATCGCGGGCATCAGCACGATCGTGCCGGTGGTGGGCAACACGCTGGCGCTGATCCCGGTAGTGATCATCGCCGCGTCGATGGGGCTGCCCAAGCTGCTGCTGTCCGTGGCGCTGTATGTGGCGGTGGGCATCACGCAGGACCGCATCGTGACGCCGGCCATCATGCGCTCAGAGCTGAACATCCCTGCCGCCGGGCAGATCGTCTTCCAGTTGATTTTCGCGGCGCTGATCGGCCCGGTCGGCCTGCTGCTGGCCGTGCCGCTGCTGGCGATCATCATCACGCTGGCCCGCCAGCTCTACGTCTTCGATATCCTGGGCAAGCGCGGGCGTGTAACCCTGCTCGATATGGACCGCGAGGGCACACTGGTGCCCGCCGGGCCGCCCGCCAAGAAGGAAGAGAAGGAGGCGGAAACCGCCGGGGCCTGATGGCGGGTGGGAACTCCGTGGGGTGCTACGACGTTATCCCTACGTAGATGAGACGGAATCATTCAGAGGGGGTTGTATGTTGACCAAAAACCGCATGATGTGGACAGCTGCCCTGGCCCTGCTGGCCGGGGTGCTGGCCTGTTCGTTCCCAAGTGGCGGGCCGACGCCCGTCCCGGCCTCGCAAACCCCGGCCCCGGTGGGGACCACAGTCACTCCGACGGCCCAGGCCAGCGCGACGCCTCAACCCAGCCCGACCCTGCCGCCTACCGCGACGGCGACCCCAGGCCCGGTGCCGATCCGCTTCCCCAGTGGGGCGACCTCGACCACGGTGCAGGGCACGGTCCCGGCGGGCGGTGAGGCGGTCTACACGATCTATGCCCTGCAGGGCCAGACGATGACGCTGACCATCACTGCGCCGCCCAGCGGCGTGGCGCTCGATGTGTCCGGCAGCGGCCAGACCTTCCTGCGTGCAAGCGAGGGCAAGACCAGCTTCACCTTCCAACTGCCCGCCAGCCAGGAGTACCGGGTGGGCATCGTCTCGACGGGCGCGCTGACCTCGTTCTCAATGGACGTGGTGATCCCGCCGCTGGCCTGCAACCTGACGCCCACCACCAACCTGACCGTCTACCGCTGGTCCAGTGCGGCGCTGGATGTCTTCGGGACGATGGGGCCGGACCTGACGGTGCAGGTGCTGGGGCGCACCTCGGATGGCTGGTACGGCTTTGACCCGGCTGTGGCGCAGGCAGGCAACATCGGTTTTGCGCGGCTGCGCTGGGTCAAGCCCGGCGCAGGCCAGGCCAACACGAGCGGCAACTGCGCCAGCGTGCCGCTCGTGTTCAGCGCCGACCAACTGCGCAACCTGAGCTACCAACTGGAGGGAGTCGGGCTGGTGAAGTTCACCGATGGTGAATACAGCAACAGCGCACTGACCACCCACGCGCGGCTGCTCGACCTGTTCGGCGGGCTGGGCGATCTGAACGGCGATGGTCTGTACGATGCGGCGGTGGTGACCGCCACGAATACCGGCGGCAGCGGCACGTTCATCGCGCTGCACACGGTGCTCAACGTAGGGGGCACGCCCACCCCGGGCCCGGTGATCAGCATCGGCGACCGCGAGGCGATCCATACGCTGGCGATTGATGCCGCCACGATCATCATGGATGCCACCATTCACAGCCCCAGCGATCCGCTGTGCTGCCCATCGGTGGACACGGTGCTGCGCTACCAACTATCCGGCGGGGCGCTGGTGGAGGTCGCGGAGTAGAGGGCTGATCGCAGACGGCCCACAGCGTAAAGGACAGGGCGCGCCGCTTGGCGCGCCCTGTTTCATGCTGCCCGGAGTAGGCTGAACACCGTATTGAAGCACGGATCAGGCTCTATTATGATGGGGGTACTGCGGGGGCGGCTGTGCCTCCGCTCAGGCTGGAGTACACTAAGCATGCCATGGAAAACGGAGTGGTTTGACGCCGGGGAGACGGTACTGCTCTTCCAGGCCGTGCATCCGCTGGACTGGGCGGAGATCGCCGAGGGCATCCAGCGGGGGCAGGTGATGATCCGCGAGAAGGGGTACGTCGTCGACGTGATCGTCCTGCTGGAAGATGTCAAGCTGCCCGGCCCGAACATCCTGCAGCCCATGCGCGGGCTGTACGGCGGGATGCCGCGCAACACGGGGATCAAGGTGGTGGTGAGCGCCCCCACGCTGGTGCAGACGTTTATCAACATCCTGACCTCGGTGATGGGCGGCACGGAGAATTTCCATTTTGTGAAGACGCTGGACGACGCCCGCGCCGAGTTGGAGAAGGCACAGTCCGCGCGCGGCGCGGCGCAGGTGGGTATGGGGGCGTAGGACGCACCCAGAGGAACAACAGGCAGGGCGCGCCGGGCAGTGCGCCCTGCTGCGTTTATCCAGCCGCGGCATTGTATAATGGGAAGCGCAACCCGCACCTCAAGAGAAAGGCAGCCTCATGACCTCCTCGACCCGCTGGGGCATCCTGGGCACCGGCAAGATCGCCCGCCGCATGGCAGAGACGCTCAGCCATGTGCCGGACGCTGAACTGCTGGCAGTCGGATCGCGCACGCAGGCAGGCGCCGATTCATTCGGCGGCGCGTTCGGCGTGCCGCGCCGCTACCAGGGCTATGGGGCCCTGCTGGCCGACCCGGATATCGACGTGGTGTACATCGGCACGCCGCACCCCCTGCACCGCCGTGATGTGCTGGCCTGCTTTGAGGCGGGCAAGCATGTGCTGTGCGAGAAGCCGCTGACCATCAATGCCCGCGAGGCGCAGGACCTGGTCGACGCGGCGCGCGCGCACAGGCTGTTCCTGATGGAGGCACACTGGACGCACTTCTTCCCGATCATGGAGCGCGCCCGCGCCCTGCTGGCAGAAGGCGCCATCGGCGAGCCGCGCTACCTGAGCGTCAACTTCACCTGGCACAGCGAGGTGCTGCCGGAGTCGCGCTTCTTCAAGCACGAGCTGGGCGGCGGCGTGCTGCTCGACCTGGGCGTGTACGGTTTCGCGCTGGCCTGGGATGTCTTCGGGCCGCCCGATCACGCAGTCGGGCTGCCGGTGATAGGCTCAACTGGCGTGGATTTCCAGTCGGGGTATGTGCTTTCCTATGACGCGGGCGGGCTGGCGGTGATCGGCGTGTCACAGGTCACCGCCGACGTCAAGGATGCGGCGATCAGCGGGACGCACGGGCGCATCGTGATCCACGAGCCGTGGTACAAGCCGCAGCGTATGACGGTCTCGCGGCGCGGCCAGCCGGATGAGGTGATCGAGATGCCCTATCCGGGCACCGGGCAGGAGTTCGAGGTGCAGGAGGTACAGCGCTGCCTGCGGGCCGGGCTGATCGAGTCACCGGGCATGCCGCTGGACCAGTCGGTGGCGATGCTGGCGCTGTGTGATGAGATCCGCGCGGCGTGGGGGCTGGTCTACCCGTCCGAGGAAGACTAGCGGCCCGGCGCACGCCGCCTATCCCCATCCACAATCTATGCTACTATAGCGCAAACATGCTGCCTGAGGAGGGACCATGCTGCGCCGAGAGCTGCACGCACTGCGCGAACTGCTGGGGATCATCCGCCTGCACTGGCGCTCGCTGGTGTTTGTGCTGGCACTGGCGCTGGCAGGGGGGGCGGTCTCGTATGTGCTGCACCTGCAGGGCACCCGGCCCTGGCTGGAGAACTGGCTGGTCAACTTCAGCGCCTCGATGACGGGCATCTTCTTTATCCTGCTGTTCATCGAACTGCTGCAGGCCCAACGTCAAAAGGACGAGGAGCGCGTGCTGCAGGAGACGGTGCAGCGCGAGCAGAGCGAGACTCTGCGGCGCTACGCCCAGACGCAGGCGCTGGTTGAGATGTTCGCCGCCGATGACGCCCTGGCGCGCCGCTCGATCATCTCGGAGATGGTCTTTCACGGGCTGATGCGCGGCGCCCACCTGCGGCATGCCAACCTGGAGGACGCCGAGCTGACCGGCGCGGATTTCAGCGATGCCGATCTGGTCGAGGCGCGCCTGCGCGGGGCGCTGCTGCGCGATGCCGACCTGAACAACGCGGACCTCAGCGGGGCGGACCTCACCCATGCCAAGGTGAGCATCCGCCAGCTCAGGCAGGCCCGCAGGCTGGAGGGCGTCACGCTGCCCGACGGCACACGCCTGCCCGAGGGGCACGAGGCGCAGGCCGCCTTCGAACGCTGGTGCGATGAGCACCGCACCAGCCCGTGGGCGACGACGTAAGCCCTCCCTTACCGCTCCGGCATGACGATGGGCTTAAGGTTGGCCTCGATCATCTGGCGCTGCGGCTCCAGGAAGGGGGGCAGGGCCAGCCGCTCACCGAGCGCGGCCAGGTCCTCATCTGCCGTGAAGCCGGGGCCGTCGGTCGCGATCTCGAACAGGATGCCGTGCGAGATGCGGAAGTAGATGGACTGGAAGTAGTAGCGGTCGATCACCGGTGAGACCAGCAGCCCGGCACTGCTGATGCGCTCGTGCCAGCGGCGCTGCTCCTCGCCCCCGGCCACGCGGAAAGCCACGTGATGCGTGCCGCCCGCACCCAGGCGCGCCCTGGGGCTGCCAGGTTCCTCGACCACCCACAGCTCACGGCCCGGGCCGCCGCCCGCCGTCTCGAAGATGTGGACGTCCGTCCCATCCGGGTAGGCTGCCTGGCGCGCCTGTTTGAACTGGAGCACCTGGGCCAGCGTGCGCTGGACGGCCCCGAGCGCGGGCACAGACAGCATGCTCGCGTAGAAGCCGCGCAGCGCGTGTTCCATAGGCACCTCGCTGCCGTCCCACAGCTCCCCCTCGTAGTCCGCCCCTGCGTCGTCCACCAGCATCAGGCGCTGGCCTTCCGGGTCCTCAAAGCGCAGCACGGCGCGCCCGTCGAAGGCTTCGATGCCGCTGTGCGGGGCGCCCGCGTCCGCCAGACGCGCGGCCCAGTACTCCAGGGCGGCCTGCCCGCTGACCCGGAACGCCGTCAGGACGATGCTGTCGGTGCCCCGGCGCTCATGCCCGGCATGCGGCCAGTCGAAGAAGGTCATGTCGGTGCCGGGGCTGCCGACCTTGTCGGCGTAGAACAGGTGATAGGCGCTGACATCGTCCTGGTTGACGGACTTCTTGACCAGGCGCAGGCCGAGCACCCGGGTGTAGAAGTCGGCGTTCAGCCCGATCTGCCCCGAAACCGATGTGACGTGATGTAACCCGTTTAAATCCGCCATACGTCTCCCCCTGCAGACCCCGGCGCCCCACGTGCCAGAGTCTTTCAACTTTCCAACCATTCGATATCACCAGAGTGTAGGGGGCACGGCGGGGCTTTTCAAACGGGTACGGGGCCCGGCGAGCGTGACCAGCGGGCCAACCGCCAGAGGCGAATGCAGGCTCTCACCAGAACCAGAGGGGCTGGCACCAGGGGCACAGCACCTCGGCGCCGGTCTCCTGGGAGGTGCCGGTGTACTCCTCCTGATGGCGATGGCGCAGGCACTCCGGGCAGACATGGAAGAAGTTGCTGTACCAGTCCACCGCCCCCAGGTCAATGAAGCCGCACAGGGTGGCGCCGCCGCACGGGCATTCGCCCGCGTCACGCACCTGAGCGCCCCGGCGCAGCAGGTCGGTGATGGTCACCAGGTGCGGGTGCGAACGCTGCAGGCCGAGGCCTTCCAGCACGCGGTCGATGCGCCGGGCCACCTCGTCACCCAGGATGCTGGTGCGCCCGCGCCAACTGCTGGCGGGACAGGGGGTTGAGAGGATGCGGGGGGGGTGAAAAACCCCACCCCACCGGCGGGGTGGGGCGGGGCCTGTTTGCGGTGTGGTGACGCTCAGCTCACATGGGCTGCGGGCACGCAGTCCAGCACGTACTGCTGAATCCGCTCGGGTGTCTCCATATCGAGCACCGCAGCGGCCAGCTTCTTTGCCTCGGCCAGCGAGAGCGAGCGGATGATCTCCTTGGCGATGGGCACGGCAGGTGGGTTCATGCTGAACTCGTCCAGCTCCAGCCCGATCAGGATGGGGATGGCCAGCGGCTCCCCGGCCAGCTCGCCGCACATGCCCACCCACTTGCCCTCGGCGTGGGCGGCGCGGATCACGTCGTGCACCAGGCGCAGCACGGCGGGCTGGAAGCCCGACACCAGCGGCGCAACCGCCCCGTTGCTGCGGTCGGCGGCCATGGTGTACTGGCTCAGGTCGTTGGTGCCGATGGAGAAGAAATCGACGACGCGGGCGAGCTGATCGGCGATCACCGCGGCGGAGGGGATCTCCACCATGATGCCCACCTGCACATCGGCAGCGGGCTTGCGCTCGCGCTTGAGTTCGGCGCGGCATTCCTCGAGCAGCTCGCGGGCGGCCAGCACCTCGCCGACGGTCGCCACCATCGGGAACATCAGCAGCAGGTTATGGCCGACGCCTGCGCGCAGCGCTGCGCGCAGCTGCGGCTTGAACACCTCCGGATGCGCCAGGCACAGCCGGATCGCGCGCAGCCCCAGGAAGGGGTTCATCTCATGCGGCATGGGCAGGTAGGGCAGCTCCTTGTCGCCGCCGATGTCAAGCGTGCGCAGGATCACCGGCTGTTTGCCGAACTGCTCCAGAATCTCCTTGTAGGCGCGGTACTGCTGCTCCTCATCGGGCAGCGTGCTTTGCTCCAGGTAGAGGAACTCGGTGCGGAACAGGCCGACGCCCTCCGCGCCGGAGGCAACCGCCGCCCGTGCATCCTCCACGTTGCCGATGTTGGCCACCACCTCGACCGTGTGGCCGTCGGTGGTGGTGGCGGGCTGCCCGGCGTGTTTGAGCGCCTCCGCCTGGATGCGCTGGGCGGCCTGCCTGCGCTCCTCGTAAACGGCCACGGTCTTTTTATCGGGGTTGATCAACACGGCCCCGGCCCCGCCGTCCACGACCAGCGCGGCGCCCGCCTTGATGCCCATGACAGACTCGCCCGCGCCGACGACGGCGGGCAGGCCCAGCGAACGCGCCAGGATGGCGGTGTGATCGGTGGCGCCGCCTGCTGCGGTGCAGAAGCCCAGCACCAGCGCCTTGTCGAGCAGCGCGGTATCCGAGGGGGTCAGGTCGGCAGCGACGATGATGGCGGGAGCCTTGAGGCCCTCTGCCGGGGCCTCGCTGATGCCCAGCAGCGCGCGCAGGATGCGGCTTGACACATCGCGGATGTCGGCGGCGCGGGCGCGCAGATACTCATCCTCGATCTGCTCGAGCATCTGGGCGTACATCTCGGCGGTATCATAGAGGGCGGCCTCGGCGTTGAGGCCCTGGCCGGTGACGGCCGACTGGACGGCGCTGAGCAGCTCGGGGTCATCGAGGATCATCGCGTGGGCCTCGAAGATGGCGGCCTCCTCGGGGCCGAACTCCTGCAGGGCTTTGGCGTGAATCGCCGTGAGCTGCTGTTTGGCGGTGGCGAGCGCGGCGGTAAAGCGCGCCCATTCGGCCTGAGGGTCGTCGACGGTGTAGCGGTCAAACTTGATCTGGCTGCGCCTGAACAGGAAGGCGGGGCCAATGGCGATGCCGCGTGAGGCGGCGATACCAGAGAGGGTGTTCATAGCGGATACCTCGTCATGTGGCAACAGGTTTCTCGTGCGTGATCAGGCGAACGGCCGGCCAGAACAGAAGCCATACGCCAGATAATGAACGCTGACTGCTCAGCGCATTTTACTGTCCGGCGGCGCCGTGCTCAGGCCCGCAGGCGGAGCAGCGCCGCTTCGTCAAGCTGGTTGAGGCGCGCCAGCACCAGGTCGGCGCCCGCCAGCCGTTCGGCGGGGACGGTGGTGGTGACGGCCACACAGGCCATCCCGGCGCGGCGGGCGGCCTGCACCCCGGCAACGGCATCCTCGAACACCACGCACTCCGCAGGGGGCACGCCGATGCGCTCAGCCGCCAGCAGAAAGGTATCGGGGTTGGGCTTGCCGGGCAGCCCGGCGCCCGAGACAATGGCGTCAAAATGGCCCCGGATGCCCAGCGCGTCGAGGGTGGCGTCGATGTTGGCCTGCGGCGCCGAGGAGCCGATGGCCTGCTTCCAGCCCAGCGCGCCCAAACGCTCCAGCCAGGAGAGCGCGCCGGGGAGCGGGGTAACCTGGTCCACCAGCCACTCACGGAACAGGCGCTCTTTGCGGTCGTCCAGACGCTCGTAGAACGCGCGCTCCGGCTCGCGGCCCAGCGCGGCGGTCAGAACGCCGAAGTTGTTCATGCCGAAGATGCGGGCGAACAGCTCACGCGAGAAGGGGATGCCCTCTTCCTCCAGCACGGCCCGCCAACTTTCATAGTGCAGCTCGCCGGTGTCAACGAGCACGCCGTCCATATCCCAGATGGCCCCACGTAAGGCCATGATCGACCAGCTCCTGTGGGCCTGCGTGCAGCAGAATCAGGTGAGGGAAGGTGAAACGCAAACCCGGCCCCAGTGTAGCCGAATCAGGAAGGGGCTGTCAATATGACATCCTGCGAAAAATTGCATGAATTGCACATAATTGCAGGTTTTTGAGCGGTATTGTGCGCGCTTGTGCGCTATGCTCAAGGGACGGGGCGGAAGCACTGCGGGTGCTGCGCCCTGCTCGGCACAGCAGATTCACGGGGAGAAGCAAAGTATGGCAAGCAGCCAAACAGCCACCCGGACGGCCTGGCAGATCGAGGCCCGGCGCGTGGCACACAACATCCGCAGCCGCGTGCTGGCGCTGACGCTGCTGCAGGGCGGATCGTATCTGAGCCAGGCGTGCTCGTCGGCGGATATCCTGGCCACGCTGTACACGCATGTCCTCAAGCTGGGGCCCAGCCTCGGCCCGCTGACCCCGCCGCGCTTCGTGGGGGTGCCGGGCAGCCCCGGCTACACCAGCGGGGGCCTGTATCACGGCCCGCACGCGCCGGAGTATGACCGCTTCTTCATCTCGCCAACGCACTATTCGGTGGCCGTCTATGCGGCGCTGGTCGAGCTGGGACGGCTGGCCCCCGAGGCACTGGCCGAATTCAACACAGATGGCTCCATCGTCGAGATGATCGGCGGGGAGCACTCGCCCGGCCTGGAACTGACCACCGGGTCGTTCGGGCAGGCGCTCAGCCAGGCGGCGGGGATCGCCATGGCGCGCCAGCGGCGCGGCGACACGGGCCGCGTCTTTGTGTTCGTCTCCGACGGTGAGCTGCAGGAGGGCCAGATGTGGGAGGCCTTCCAGCAGGCAGCCTTTTACCGGCAGGATAACCTGGCCGTGTTTGTGGACGCCAACGGCCAGCAGGTTGACGGGCGCACCGAGCACGTGATGGCCGTCGAGCCGCTGGACGCGAAGCTGGGCGCCTTCGGCTGGCAAACCTGCAAGGTGGACGGCCATGACCCGGCGGCGCTGGCCGCCTGCGTCGATGCGTGGGAGCCGGGCCGCCCGCTGGCCGTGCTGGCTTATACCAAGCCCACACAGGGGATCGACCTGCTGCAAGAGCGCTGGCCGATGCTGCATTATGTGCGCTTCAAGGACGCGGCCGAGCGTGCCCGCTATGAAGCCTATCTGCACGAGCAGCTGCCACTGCTGCCCAGGGAGGGGTAGAAGATCATGGAGATGGTGAGCAACCCGCACGCAAGCAACCTGGTGGCGTGGGCCAAAGACCGGCCTGAGGTGGTGGTGCTCTCCGGCGACCTGACCGGATCGACCGAGATCGCGCCGTTCAAGAAAGCCTATCCGGACCGCTTCTTCTCGATGGGCCTCTCCGAACAGAACATGGTCGGGTTCGCAGGCGGGCTGGCCCGCGAGGGGTACACGCCCTTCCTGCACACCTTCGCGGTGTTCCTGTACCGGCGCGCACTTGACCAGATCGAGATGTCGGTGGCTTACCCCAAGCTGCGCGTGCGCTTCTTCGGCTTCCTGCCGGGCATCACCACGCCCGGTGGCGTAACCCATCAGGCCATCGACGATGTAGGCGTGCTGCGCCCGTTGCCCAACATGACCATCCTCTCGACGGGCGACGCCACGGACGTGGAAAGCATGCTCGACGCCGCCCAGGCGGTCGATGGGCCGGTGTATGTGCGCATGCTGCGCGGCGAACTGCCGCGCCTGTTCGACCGCGCCGACCCGCTGGTGGTGGGCCGCGCGCGGGTGATCAGCGCGGGGACGGACGTGACGCTGCTCTCGGAGGGCATCTGCACGGAGGAGGCCATGCGCGCCGCGCGCGCCCTGCAGGCGCGCGGGGTGGGGGTGCAGCACCTGCATGTGAGCACACTCAAGCCCTTTGATGACCCGGCGGTGATCGAGGCAATGGCCGGGGCGCGCCACGGGGTGATCACGATGGAGAATCACTCCATCATCGGCGGGCTGGGCAGCGCCGCTGCAGAGCTGCTGGCTGGGCATGGGATCGGCAAGCGGCTGGTGCGCATCGGCATCCCCGATACCTACGCGCACGGTGCGAGCCGCCCCTACCTGATGAAGGAATACGGGCTGGATGCCGCCGCGCTGGTGGCGCAGGTTGAGGCGCTGATCGGCGAGAAGCTGGGCATCGATGAACAGGCGCTGGCTGCGGTGCGCCTGGATGCCGTCAATACGCAGGACAAACTGGAGGCGCTGTAAGGACTTTTCCAATCCAGACAGCACATCAGGACTTTGCATTTCGAGACCTATCTTTCAGGCCACCGTTGTGCGGAATCCGGGGGCATACGGTAATACATAGGTAAATGGGGTAGATGCCTTACTTCATATGACCGGCAGTCGGACGTATAATGTAGGAGATGTCGACCCCATAGTGATTCCTCCTGGAGGAGCCTATGCCCGAAGACTCCGCCCCGCAGCGTAGTTTTACACTGCGCAGGTCAGGGAACGGTCCACCCATCTCCACTCTGGCAGCCCGAGTGACTCTGATCTACGGCGCTGCCGCGCTGCTGTGGATTCTGCTTTCGGATTGGGCCGCTCTGTTCATTGCCCCGGATGCCTCCAACCTGTATCGCGTGCAGCTCATCAAGGGGTTGGGCTTTGTGCTGGTCACTTCCCTGCTCCTGTTCGTTGTGCTGCGTGCAGAGACCAGACGCCGGATGGCGGCCCGCCTTGACGCAGCCGAGAGCGAAGAGCGCTACCGGCTGCTGTTCATGAACAACCCACACCCCATGTGGGTGTATGACCTGGAAAGCCTGGCCTTCCTGGCCGTCAATGATGCGGCAGTGGAGCAATACGGGTACTCCGAAGCCGAGTTCCTGGGCATGACCATCAAGGACATCCGGCCCCCGCAGGAGGTGGCACGCCTGCTGGACAACATCAAACATAACAAGGACGTCCTGCAGAAATCCGGCATATGGCAGCATACCCGCAAAGACGGGACGCTGATCGATGTGGAGATCATGTCGCATGCCCTCGACTTCGGGGGCATACCGGCCCGGCTGGTGGCGGCCATGGATGTCACCGAGCGCAAGCGAGCGGAGGAGAATCTGCGGGAGAGCGAGGAGCGCTACCGGGACCTCTATGAGAACGCGCCTAATGCTTACTTCTCAATAGATGCGGAGGGCCGGATTGTCAAGCACAACCGGCGTGCGGAAGAGCTGCTGGGGTATCCAGCGGGATCATTGATCGGGCGCAGGATATTCGAGCTGTACGCCGATACCCCCGACGGTAAAACCCGCGCGCGGCAGGTCCTCGAACGGCTGCATGCGGGAGAAACGGTGCGGGGGGAGGAGCTGGAGATGCAGCGCGCGGATGGCTCAGCCCTCTGGATCGCGCTGACCGTCAACGCAGTTCAGGATGCTGCCGGGCAGCTCATCGCCAGCCGTTCCATCGCCGTGGATATCACCGGGCGCAAACAGGCGCAGCAGGCGCGCGAGCACTACGCACGCCGTCTGGAAGTGCTGCACGAGGTTGACCGGGGCATCCTCGCAGCGGATACGCTCGAAGACCTGGTCGGGACGGTGGTCAGGTATATCCGCCAGCTAATCCCCTGCCAGCGCGCTGCGGTAGGGCTGTTCGAACCGAAGACGAACACGTGTCTGGTCTTCGCCGCTGATCTGGCCCAGAGCTCGTCGCTGAGCGCAGGGGCACGTGTTCAGATGAGCAGCCCCTGGCGCGAGGAGCTGGGCAAGGGGCAGGTGATTAACATCCCGGACCTGCGTACCTATACCGGTCCCGATTACCCGGCGCAGCAGCGGCTGGCGGAGGAGGGTTTCGCCAGCACGCTGCATATTCCGATGCTGGTTGAGGGCAAGCTGATCGGGGCGGTGAGCCTGGCCGCCGAGACCGTGGGATTCTTCACCCCTGAACATGAGGAGATCGCCACGGAGATCGCCAGCCAGCTTGCCATCGCGATCCAGCAGGCCCGCTTGAAAGAGCACCTGAGCCAGTCGCTGGAAGAGGTGGTCCGGTCTGAGCGGGCGCTGCGGGAAAGCGAGGAGCGCTTCCGCACGACGCTATACAGCATCGGCGACGCGGTGATCACCACGGATACGGAAGGCTGCGTGCTGGTGATGAACCCGGTGGCCGAGATGCTGACCGGCTGGAGCGAGGCCGAAGCCCAGAGTAAACCCATCGGGGACGTCTTCAAGATAGTGAATGAGCAAACCCGCGAGCTCACTGAAAACCCGATCAGACGCGTGCTGGAGGAAGGCGTCATCGTTGGCCTGGCCAACCATACTCTGCTGATCGCCCGCAGCGGGCGGGAGCAGCCCATCGCGGACAGCGGGGCGCCGGTCCGCAACGAACAGGGCGAGATCACGGGCACGGTGCTGGTGTTCCGCGACCAGACGGAGGAGCGAGCAGCGCAGGAGGCGCTGGCGGAGAGTGAGGAGCGCTTTCGCACCGTGTTCAAGAAAACCGCTGTGGGCTATTCACTGACCACTCTTGAGGGGACGGTGCAGGTGAACGAAGCCTTCGCCGCGATGCTGGGCTACAGTGTGGATGAGATGATCGGCCTCAACTTCACCGAGCTTACCCATCCGGAAGATGTGGCCATGAGCCTTGAATGCAGCCGGGCCCTGCTGGAGGGCGAACGTGACACATACCGGATGGAGAAGCGCTACCTGCACAAAGATGGCCATATTGTGTGGGCCATTGTGAGTGCCACGCTGCTGCGTGACCAGCAGGGCAGCCCACAGTTTTTCATCACCAGCATCCAGGATATCAGCGAGCGTAAGCGCGCGGAAGAGGCACTACAGCACCAGTACCAGTACCTGGCTGCCCTGTACGAGATCACCCTGGGCCTGCTGGAGGAGCTCGATTTCAACAACCTGCTGGACGTGATCATCACCCGCGCAGCCGAGCTGGCCAGCACGTCGCACGGCTTTATCGACGTGGTTGACCCCGAGATCAACCGGCTGCGGCTGGGTTCGGCTATCGGGAACTTCCGCCGGGATGTCGGGATGCTGATCGAGCCCGGCCAGGGCGCCTCCGGGACGGCCTGGCAAACAGCCAGAACAGTGGTAGTAGAAGATTACCGTGTGTACGAGCAGGCTCTGGCGCATTTTGAATGGCTGCATGCCATCGTGTGCATCCCCCTGGTAGTCGGTGGCACAGTGATCGGCGTGATCGGGCTGGGGTACGAAGAGGCGCACACATTTACCCCTGAGATCATCTTGGGGTTGGAGCAGTTCGCCAACCTGGCGGCGCTGACGCTGCAGAACGCGCGCCTGTACGAGTCCGCGCAGGAGGAAATCCACGAGCGCAGGCTGGCCGAGGAGCGCGCAGAACGCCTGCTTGCCCAGCAGATGACGATCGGGGCGCTGACGCTGGAGATGGGCGATTCATCCGACCTGAAGCGCATCTACCGGACGATCTACGAACGCATCAGTGAGATGATGGACGCAGACTTCTTCGCAGCCGCGTTCTATGACGCGGAGACACAGTTGATCCAGGCCGGGTATGTGGTGGCCGAAGGGAACGATCTGGATGTAAAGGACTTCCCGGCCATCCCGCTCGAGCCGGAGGGGAAGGGGATCCAGAGCCGAGTGATCCACACCGGCCAGCCGTATTACCTCGCGGACCTGCGGGCCGCCCTGCAGGATGTCCAGACGCAGTACTCGGTGGATGAGAAGGGGCGGGTGAGCAAGGGAGTTCCCCCTGAAGAGGCGGGGGAAATCGTGCGCTCGGCGCTGTACGTGCCCATGAAGATCGAGGGCCGCATCATCGGCGTGCTGCAGGTGCAGAGCTACCGCCCGGATGCCTACACGCGCGAGGATATGGACCTGCTCAGCGGGCTGGCCAATGTCGCGGCTATCGCCATCCAGAACGCACGGCTGATCGCAGAGCTTGAGGAGCACCGCCTCGAGCTGGAACACCGGGTGGCGGAGCGCACCGCCGAGCTGGTGGCGGCCAACGCGGTCAAGGACGAGTTCGTCTCGAATGTGTCACACGAGCTGCGCACGCCGCTGGCGGGCATCAAGCTGCATGTGGACCTGCTGGCGCGCCACCCGGACGGCTCGGAGCGCTACCTGCAGCGCATGCGCCGGGAGGTGGCGCGGCTGGAACTGCTGGTCGAGGACCTGCTGACTATCTCGCGGCTGGACCAGGACCGGGTCAAGTTCGCGCCGGAGCCGGTGGATCTGACGCGCATTGCGGCGGGGTTGGTCGAGGACCGCCAGGTGCTGGCGAAGGAGCACCAGGTAGGCCTGTTTTACGAAGGGGGGCAGGCCGCTGTGCCCGCGCTGGCGGATGGGGCCTTGATCGAGCAGGTGGCTGGCATTCTGATCACCAACGCGCTGAACTACACGCCAGCCGGGGGCGAGGTGCATGTGCTGGTTGGACCCTGTGAGGATGGAAGCGGAGGCTGGTCCTGCCTGTCAGTACGTGACAGCGGGCCGGGCATCACCCCGCAGGAGCAGGAGCACATCTTCGAGCGTTTTTACCGGGGGACAGCAGGCCGCGAGTCAGGGCAGCCCGGAACCGGGCTGGGGCTGGCGATCGCCAAGGAGATCGTGACGCGGCACGGGGGGCACATCGAGGTGCACAGCAGTGGGGTACTGGGCGAGGGCGCACAGTTCGAGGTGTGGCTGCCTGCGGTGGTTCAGACGGCCGGTGCGCCGGCATGAGGTCTCGGAACAACAGGCTGCAAGCGCGCTGGTCCAGCCACACAGGCCAGCAATCGATCCGCCAATCTACTATAATTACGCGTTATGTGAGCCGCAGCCCGTTGTGAACCGGAGGTGCCCGCATGCCCCCTGACCGTGCTGAGAATTCTGGCTCAGCCCCTCAAAAGCCCCGGGTGGAACCTGTCGAGGCGCCCACACTGCGCGTGGCACTCGCCTATGCGCTCGTGGCAATGCTGTGGATCGTCTTCTCCGACCAGATCGCGATACGGATTGCCCCCGATATCAACAGGTTGTACGCCGTCCAGCTCATCAAAGGGCTGGGCTTTGTGCTGACCACGGCCGGGCTGCTGTATGTTGCGCTGCGCGGCGAATTCAGGAAACGGGAGACAGTGCTGTCCAAACTGGGGGAAAGCGAGGAGCGCTACTACAGCGTGTTTGAGAACAAGCACGCCGTCATGCTGATCATTGATCCGGATGATGGGCGCATCGTGGATGCCAACCCGGGCGCCGTCTCATTCTACGGCTGGACGCGCGAGGAGCTGAAAGCCAGGTGGATCGCGGATATCAACACCCTGCCGCTTTCCGAAATCTCGGCCATCCTGGAGCGCGCCCGCCGCCGGGAGCGCTCCTACTTCCTGTTCCAGCACCGGCGCGCGGACGGCAGCGTGCGCGATGTGGAAGCCTACACCGGGCCAATCACGCTGGATGGCCGCCCGCTGCTGTATTCGATTGTGCAGGATGTCAGCGAGCGGGTGCGGGCTGAGCAGGAGATCCGGAGCCTGGCGAGGTTCCCCGGCGAAAACCCTCAGCCGGTGCTGCGCGCCACGCCGGATGGGACGCTGCTTTACGTCAACGCGGCCTGTGCCGCACTGCTGCCGGAGTGGCAGGTGACAGTGGGGCAGGCGCTGCCGCCGGCGCTGAGGGAGGCCGTGGCCGCCGTGCTGCAAAAAGGGGCGCCGCAGACGCTGGACATCGAGTACGGCGACAGGGTGTACTCTTTTTTTGTGGTGCCGGTGGTCGATGCTGGCTATGCCAACCTGTATGGCCGCGATATCACCGAACAGAGAAAGGCAGTCGAGGCACTGCGCGAAAGTGAGGAGCGCTTCCGCACCACGCTGTACAGCATCGGGGACGCGGTGATCACCACCGATACAGCCGGCCGCGTGCAGGTGATGAACCCGCTTGCCGAGGCGCTGACCGGCTGGAGCGAGGCCGACGCGCGGGGGAAATCCATCGGGGAAGTGTTCCATATCGTCAACGAGAAAACCCGCTTGGCAGTCGCCGACCCGACCGAGCGGGTGCTGCGCGAAGGGGTGGTGGTGGGCCTGGCCAACCATACCCTGCTGGTCAGCCGCGATGGGCGTGAGTTTCCCATCGCGGACAGCGGGGCGCCGATCCGCAACGAACAGGGCGAGATCACGGGCACGGTGCTGGTGTTCCGTGACCAGACGGAAGAGCGGGCGACCCAGGAGGCGCTGCGCACAAGTGAGGCGAACTACCACCTGCTTTTCAAGGAGATGCTGGGCGGCTTTGCCGTGCACGAGATCCTCTGCGACCAGCAGGGCAAGCCCTGTGATTATCGTTTTCTCGAAGTGAACCCGGAGTTCGAGCGGCTCACCGGGCTGGCGGCTGCGGAGATCACGGGGAAGCGGGTGCTTGAGGTGCTGCCCAACCTGGAGCCGGGCTGGATAGAGCGCTACGGCGAGGTGGCCCTGACCGGCAAACCCGCCCAGTTTGAGGACTATGCTGGCGACCTCGGTAAATACTTCGAGGTGCGCGCCTATTCGCCTAGGCCGGGGCAGTTTGCCGTCATGTTCCACGATATCACCGAGCGCAAGCAGGCTGAGGCAGCCCTGCGCGCCGAGCGTGATTTTGCCGCCCAGGTGATGAATACCATGGGCCAGGGGCTGACAGTCACCGATGACAACGGCTTGTTTGAGTACGTCAACCCGGCCTATGCCCGCATGGTGGGGCGCACCCCGGAGGAGCTGCAGGGCAGAACCCCGGAGGAGTTCACCTTTCCCGATGATCTGCCGGTGCTCGAGCGCGAGCACGCACGCCGCCGCAGTGGGGAAAGCTCGACCTATGAAACCCGCCTGCTGCACGCAGGTGGACATCCGGTGCCGGTGATGATCACCGCCGTGCCGCGCTGGCGCGGCAAGCAGATTGTGGGCGCGATTGCTGTCATCACCGATATCAGCGAGCGCAAGCAGACGGAACAGGCGCTGCGTGAGAGCGAGGCCCGGCTGACCAGCATCTTCAAAGCGGCCCCGATCGGCATCGGACTGGTATCCCCGGATCGCCGCCTCCTGCAGGTGAACAGCAACCTGTGCGAGATGGTGGGCTACAGCGCCGAAGAACTGGCAGGACAGAGCGCGCGCATCCTGTACCCGTCTGATGAGGAGTACGAGCGCGTTGGCGTGGAGAAGTACGAGCAGATCCGGGCGCGGGGGATCGGCTCGGTTGAAACGCTGTTCCAGCACAAAAACGGGACGACGCGAAGCATCCTGCTCAGCTCGGCCCGGCTGGACCCGCAGGACCCGAACTCGACGACGGCGTTCACCGCGCTCGATATCACCGAACGTAAGCGGGCGGAAGACGCGCTGCGCGAGAGCCGCGCACAGTACCACCAGCTCTTTGAGATGGAGTCAGACGCTATCTTCCTGATCGCCAACGATAACGGGCAGATCCTGCAGGCCAATACGGCCGCGTCAGAGATGTACGGCTACAGCCGCGAGGAACTGCTGTCTTTGAAGAACACCGATCTATCCGCCCAACCGGAACAGACGCAGAAAGTCACCCGCGAGACGCCGGTCATCGAAACCCAGCGCGTGAGCGTGCTGGACCGCCTGCACCGCAAGAAAGACGGCACGGTCTTCCCGGTTGAGATCTCCGGGCGCTTCTTCGAATGGGGGGGCCGGTCTGTACACATCGCAGCCATCCGTGATGTGACCGGGCGTAAGAAGGTGGAGGAAGCCCTGCGCAGGCTCAATGAGGAGCTCGAGCAGCGCGTCGCCCGGCGCACGGCGGAGCTGGTGGCGGCCAATGCAGTCAAGGATGAGTTCGTCTCGAACGTGTCGCACGAGCTGCGCACACCGCTGGCGGGCATCAAGCTGCATGTGGACCTGCTGGCGCGTCACCCGGCCGGCTCGGAGCGCTACCTGCAGCGCATGCGCCGGGAGGTGACGCGGCTGGAACTGCTGATTGAGGACCTGCTGTCCATCTCACGGCTGGACCAGGACCCAATGCTGTTCAGCGCCCAGACGGTCGACTTGGCCAGGCTTGCAGCCGGGCTGGTTGAGGATCGCCAGCCGCTGGCAGACCAGCACAGCCTGAAGCTGACCTCCGGCGGCCTCTCGCCGCTGGTCGTAGAGGCCGACCCCGCGTTGATCGAGCAGATGATCAGCATCCTGCTGACCAATGCACTGAACTACACCCCGGCAGGGGGTGAAGTACATGTGCTGGTTCAGGCGTGCGAGCGCGAAGGGCAGCCCTGGGCCTGTCTCTCGGTCAGTGACAGCGGGCCGGGCATTGCGCCTGAAGAACAAGAGCGCGTCTTTGAACGCTTTTTCCGGGGGACTGCGGCCCAGACGTCGGGGAGGCCGGGCACGGGGCTGGGGCTGGCCATCGCGAAAGAGATCGTGGCGCGGCACGGCGGGCACATCGAGGTGCACAGCAGCGGGATCGTGGGGGAGGGCACGCGCTTTGAGGCGTGGCTGCCGCTCAGCGAGGCGCAGCTCGACAGCCCCTGAGGCTGCGTACTGCCTGAAGCGATCAGGACACCCAACGAACAGTCAGAAAGCGCGGCGGACAGGTATCCCGCCGCGCCCCTGTTTCTACCGTCAGGCAACGGTTTGCGGGCGGCCTCAAAATGGGCCAGGGACGGTGGGCATACCGTCCCTGGCGAGGAGAAAAGCACGAACGAGTCGTGCTACCCACCAATAACGACCAAGCGGAGCAGGAGTTGCGGATAAACTCCGCCGGGCCGGGAGGGCCGGGGGTCAGGCAGAGGCAGCGCCGACCAGAGTCCGGGCGAGCTGCGCGGCCCGGCTGGCATCCGGGGCGAACCCGTCCGCGCCGATGCTGTTGGCGTAATCCTGGGTGACAGGCGCGCCGCCGACCATGATCTTGACGCGCTCGCGCAGCCCGGCTGCTTCGACCGCCTCGATGGTCAAGCGCATGGCTGGCATGGTGGTGGTCAGCAGGGCAGACATGGCGACGATATCCGCGCTGTGCTCGCTGATGGCAGTCACGAAGCGCTCGGGGGCCACATCGGTGCCCAGATCGACGATCTGGAAACCGCCGCCCTCCAGCATCATGGCGACCAGGTTTTTGCCGATGTCATGCAGGTCACCCTTGACGGTGCCGATCACGACGGTCCCGGAGGAGCTGGCCGCCGCGCCGACGAGCAGGGGCTTGATCAGCAGCAGCCCGGATTTCATGGAATGGGCGGCGATCAGCATCTCGGGCACAAAATACTCGCCCTCCTCGTACAGACGGCCCACTTCGGCCATCGCCGGGATCAGCCCCTCCTTGAGAATCTGCTCGGCGCCCAGCCCTGCATCGAGCGCAGCCTGCACGTGATCGGGCGTACCGGTTACGTCGCCTTCGATAATCGCCTGATGGATGGTCTTCAAGAACTCGTTCATAGGGGATGATTCTCCTCGGCTTTCAAATCCGGATCGGGTACCGGCCATGTTCCAGCACAGTCTGGCACATGACCGCGAGGTTCTCAGGGGGCACATCGGGCTGCACGTTGTGAACAGGCGCCAGGATCAGGCCGCCGCCCGGGCCCAGCTCGCGGATGGTCCGCAGGGTCTCGGTGCGCACCTCGTCCGGCGTGCCAAAGGGAAGCACGTGCTGGGTGTCGAGGGCACCGTGAAACGTGATGTGGCTGCCAAAGTCGCGCTTGAGGCCGTCGAACTCCATGCCCACACAGTTGACCTGGATCGGGTCGAGCACCTCGATACCATCCTCGATCAGGTCGGGGATGAAGCTGCGGATCGCGCCATCGGAGTGCAGCATCAGCTTGACGTGCTCGCCGCCGTAGCGGTCAAGCGCGGCGCGGGCAGCTTTCCAACGGCGGCTCAGGATCGGGCGCAGCACGGTCTGCCAGGTCTTGCGGGAGAAGAGCGCGCGGTCCTGCATGCCGAGGTCCTCCCCGCTGAGCTTGAAGATGCTCAGATAAGGGGCGGTCTCGCGGATACCCGCTTCGTCCAGGGCGATCTGGATATCGGTGATGCGGTTCATCAGCGCGGCGGCAAAATCAGGGTACATCACCAGGTCCATCATCCAGGTTTGCATGCCGCGCATGAAGAAGGCCAGCTCCATGATGGTGCCGCCGAAGCGGCCCATCAGCGCCAGGCCCGTTTCCTCGTAAACCCTGCGGGTGCTTTCGGCCAACCCGTCGGTGCGGCCCGGGTCCTGCGGATCGGGCCAGGGGTGGCTGTCAAGATCGACGTCATGGGGGTCCAGGCCTTCAAAGGGGGCATGGGTCACTTCGAGCAGGAAGCCGCCGCCCGGCACATCGATGCTCTTGCGGCCCACGCCCCACTCGTCAAATATCGTGCCATCCTCGAGCGGGGGTGGGGCGATGTTGACACGCGGGCTGTTCAGCTTTACCGAGAGCAGGTCGATGCCGAGCGCCTGGAGCAGGTCAACAGCAGGCTCCACCTCGCCGAAGCGGTTGGCCTTCAGCTTCTGCTCGGGGGGCAGGCCGAGGTAGTCGCGCAGCCGCACGTAAGGGATCTGCGTGATGGTCATATCCATCGGCACGCGGTCCGGCTCCTGGTGGTTGAGGGCCGCTTCTACCCGGCGCCGCGAGGTCCATTCAGTCACAGGGAAGGTCCTTCCGGTTCAAAGGGGGCCGCGCGGGCCCCGCAGGCTCAGTGCATATGGCGCTCAGCGGCTGAGATGCGCAGCAGTTCGGCGGCGGCGCCGCTGTCGGTGACCAGGACGGTGGCGTAGCCGCCGCGCAGCGCGCCCAACAGTGCCTCGACTTTGGCCAGGCCGCCGGCCACGACCAGCCGCTGCGGGATGTGCAGCAGGTCTTCACGCGAGATACCGACCAGCCGGTTGTGAAAATCGGCGGCGACGGCGGTTCCGCTGCGGTCATAATGGTAGCCGCCCGAGTCGCCGACCGCGCCAGCCGCGCGCAGCGCGTTCAGCTCGCGCAGCGGGATATGGCCGCCGAGGTACAGGCTGGAGGATTCAGGGTTCGCGGTGCCTGCCCCGACCAGCGCCACGTCGCAGGATCGGGCCGCCTCCAGGCTGGTGCGCAGGCTGGGGTGGCTGCGCAGGGATGCGGCCACTTCGGCGCTTTCAACCAGGAAGGGGGCGTGCAGGTAGATGCCCTCACACCCGCAGAAGCTAACTACCTTGCTGACCAGGGCGTGTGCATCATAGGCCACATCGCGCGCGCCCATGGCGCCGATGAGCTGCACCACGCGCCCGGCCTGAAGTGGGGCATCGGCCAGGCCGTCCACCACCGCTTTGAGGGTGGTGCCCCAGCTAATGCCCAGCGAGCCGCCGGGCGGCAGCATCTCGGTGAGGGCGCGGGCAGCGGCCAGGCCGAGCTGCGCCTTGAGTTTGCCCTCGGGGCCGGGACGCCACGCCACCACGTAGGCCTGCTGCAGCCGGAAGCGTGCGGCCAGAGCGTCGCCCAGCGTGTGGTCGAAGCGCAGGGGGCGGTGGATGCGAATCTCCAGGACACCCTTCTCCTGCGCCTCATTGAGCAGGCGCGAGACAGCCGAGCGCGTCAGGCCGACCGCCTGCGCGATCTCCTGCTGGGTGTGCCCTTCCTCGTAGTACATCTCGGCGATGTCAGCCAGGAGCTGCTCGCGGTCGAGGTCCTTCCAGGATTTACCCATACTATCGGGCCTTAGAAAGGCGGGACGTTATCCAGAGAAATCATGTTCCGCGCGGGATTACAAACGTGAAAATCAATTTCACATTTGCATCATAGAAGTAAACCATAACGACTGTCAAGCCCCACCCCCAATGACGCCAATTACGCGCACGGATAGGCGATCAAGTTCGCACAAATGTGAAATCTTGGCGAGTACATGTGCATAAGCCCTGTTCAAATGTGCACAGCACCTCGTTTGAATCTTGACAATCGAACGGCTGATGATTTAGGATTCAAACACAAAAGCACACACCAACATCCATCCTTCTTCATGCCAGCCTGTGCTATATCTGACCGTTTGACCTGCGACTTGCTCAAAGGGTTAAGGTTGCTCCCTGCCGAACGTCGGAAAATCATTCTCGAAATGCTCGAAAGCCAGCGGTCTGTCTCCGTAACAGGGCTGTGCGAGCTGCTTGATGTGTCCGAGATGACCATCCGCCGTGACCTGCGCACGCTCTCCGAGGATGGGTTGATTGAGCGGGTGCATGGGGGCGCGACAGTGCGCTACCCGCGCAGCTACGAGCCGCCGTATGTGACTCGCACATCGGCGAACATGCAGCTCAAACGCGCCATCGCCTGTAAGGCCGCGCGTTTGGCGCCGGATGGCTGCAGCATCGCCATCGATGTAGGCACGACCGTCGAGGAGCTTTCGCGGCAGCTAGTCAGCCGCTCGGGCCTGACGGTGGTGACCAACAGCCTGCGGGTGGCAACCATCCTGGCCGAGGCGCCCGATATCCGGCTGATCGTGAGCGGGGGCATCGTGCGCCAGCAGGAATGGTCCCTGGTAGGGCATGTTGCCCTGCGGACCTTCCGCGACTTCCGGGTGGATAAGGCATTCATGGGTGTGGGCGGCTTCGACCTGACCCACGGCCTGACCGAGTTCAACCTGGAGGACGCGCTGACCAAACAAACCATGATGGAATTTGCAGAGCAGATCATTGTGCTGGCAGACAGCACCAAACTAGGCAACACCTGCTTTGCATCGGTGGCCGCGCTCAAACAAGTCGATGTGCTTGTGACCGATTGGCAGGCGCCGCAGGATTATATTGATGCGCTCGAAGCGATGGGGATCGAAGTGATCGTCGCCGACCCAAGTGACGGTTAAGCGGAGCGCATCCCATCCACATGACCCACCCTGACCCCCGGAGAGAACAGAATGCTGCTTGATGGCAACCTGAAAAGCGTGCAGCACCTGGGCATTTTTGTGCCTGACATCGAACAGGCCAAGGCCTGGTACGTGCAGAAGCTGGGCTGCAGAGTGACCTATGAGCCGGCCATCCCCACCGATGACGGGGATATCAAGCTGGCCTTTCTCGAGCTTGGCGGTCTGGTGATTGAGCTGGTCCAGCTCGCGCCGCCCGCCCTGGCCGAGGTGCGTGCACGCACCCACGGCCACATCGATCACTTTGCCGTGGATGCCACCGACGCTAATCAGGCCATGCGGGAAGTGCTGGCACGCGGCGGCGCCCTGCACCCCGACGCGACGCCAGACGGCCCGCAGAGCTTCCCGCTGTTCTCCAAGGGTGTGCAATACGTATTCTTCAAAGGGCCGTTCAACGAGAAGGTTGAGGCTGCCGCCCCGCTGCATCTAGATGCCGGGCGCCATGCCGAGACCCTCTCCGGCTGGAACCACCTGGGCATTTTCGTCACCGACCTGGGCCGTTCGCGCAGCTTCTACGCGCAGTTTGGCTTCGAGGAGATCGCCTACGGCGAGTCCGGCGAAGGGGATGCCAAGTGGTGCGTCTCGCTGGTGGATAAAGACGGCTTCACCATTGAGCTGGTGCTCCCACCCGCATCCGAACACGCCGCGGTGAACGCGCGCAAGGATGGGGTGATCGACCATATTGCATTGGACGTGCTTGACGCCGACGCGGCGTATGTGGAACTGAAGGCGGCGGGGATGGAGATGATCGACCCTGCGCCGGTGCCGCTGCCGCTGTTCGAGAACGGCGTCAAATATTTCATGATCCGTGGGCCGCAGGGCGAGCGGGTCGAGTTCAATGAACTGGTTCGCTAACAGCAGCGCGAGCGTGCGCCGCTGTGGTGAGATCCCTGGGAGGAGAGGAGGACAGAGAAGAAGAACAACAAAGCGTCTGTAATGCCCATGGGTAGTAACGTTCGTCAAGAACGTCTGATGTTAACACTGAGGAACCAAGAGAGGAAGAGCATAATCATGAAGCGCAATATCCTGCTGCTGCTCGTCGTCCTGTTGGCTGCATTCGTCCTGGCAGCCTGCCAGCCCGCAGCCCCCGCTGCCGAGGAACCCGCCGCTGAGGAACCTGCGGCTGAGGAGCCCGCTGCTGAGGAGCCTGCGGCTGAGGAGCCTGCGGCCGAGGAGCCTGCAGCCATGGAGCCCTATACCATGGCCACCGTCGTGAAGCTGACGGGTGTCGGCTGGTTTGACCGCATGGAAGAGGGTGTCACCCAGTTCGGTGCGGACAATGCAGACGAAGTCGTTGCCTTCCAGCAGGGCCCGTCCCAGGCTGACGCTGCGCTCCAGGTGCAGGTGATCGAGGACCTGCTCGCCCAGGGCATCAGCTCCCTGTGCGTGATCCCCTTCCAGCCCGAGTCGGTTGAGCCCGTGCTCGCCCGCGCCCGCGAAGAGGGTGTGGTGGTGGTGAGCCACGAGGCGTCGAACCAGCAGAATGTCGACTACGACATCGAGGCCTTCGACAATGCCGCCTACGGCCGTCACCTGATGGACTACCTTGCCGAGATGATGGGTGAGGAAGGCGAGTATGTCGTGTTCGTCGGTTCACTGACCTCGACAACCCACAACGAGTGGGTGGACGCCGCCATCGAGCACCAGCTGGCCAACTACCCGAACATGACCCTGGTGGGCGACAAGAACGAGTCCTATGACGACGCTCAGACCGCTTACGAGCGCGGCAAAGAGCTCCTGGTTGCTTACCCGAACCTGCGCGGTATGCAGGGCAGCTCGGCCAACGACGTGGTGGGCTTCGGCCAGGCAGTTGAGGAAGCCGGTCTGCAGGACCAGATCGCGGTGGTCGGCACCAGCCTGCCTTCAATGGCCGGCGCACTGCTCGAGACCGGCGCGGTGGACCTGATCAGCTTCTGGGATCCGGCACTGGCTGGCTACGCCTGCAACGAGATCGCCCTGATGGTTCTCAAGGGCGAGACCCCCACGGCCGGTATGGACCTGGGGATCGAGGGCTACAGCGACCTGATCCTGGACGGCAAGGTCTTCTACGGCCAGGCGTGGGTCGACGTGACAGCGGAAAACCTGGCGGAGTGGAACTTCTAGTTCCTGAGGCCAGCTTGACCGTACGCTAACGGGGGCGGCCAGTTAGAGCAATTCTCTGGCTGGCCGCCCTTCTTGCGCTCATTGATACAATAGAAGCTAGAATGTCCGAGGGCGGGGACGGCCTGCCCGGGGCATGACTGCCCGCAGCCAGCTTCCGGCTTGTTACCGGCAAGCCTAGATATAACTGGAAGAGATCACATGGCCGAGGAATTCCTGAGGGTCAACAACATCAGCAAACACTTCGCCGGCGTGCGCGCGTTGGATAACGTCAGCTTTGTCGTGAACCAGGGGGAGATCCGCTGCCTGGTGGGGGAGAATGGGTCGGGCAAATCGACGTTGATTAAGGTGATCGCCGGGGTCTACCCGCCCACCAGCGGTGAGGTGACCATCAACGGGCAGACATACCGCTCGCTGCGGCCGATTACGTCGATCCAGGAAGGAATCCAGGTCATTTACCAGGACTTCTCCCTGTTCCCCAACCTGACCGCTGCCGAGAACATCGCCCTCAACTACCAGCTTGAGCGCGGCAAGCGCTTCATCAACTGGGGTGAGGTGCGCCGCATCGCACGGGACGCCATCGCGCAGATCGACGTGGATGTCGACCTAAACGCCATTGTCGGCGATCTGCCGGTTGCGGATCGCCAACTGATCGCGATCACGCGTGCCCTGCTGCATGATGCCAAACTGATCATTATGGATGAGCCAACCACCGCACTGACCCAACGCGAGGTGGAATCATTATTCCGGGTTATCCGGGGGCTCAGGCAGAAGGGCATCTCGATCCTGTTCGTCAGCCACAAGCTGAGCGAGGTGCAGAGCATCGCCGACACAATTATGGTGCTGCGCAACGGCAAGAAGGTGGCAGACGGGCTGGCAAGCGAATTCGATCTGGTCAAGCTGGCCTACCATATGACGGGCCGCGAGATCATGGAGACGGGCTACAGGTACAACCCAACCGCGCACGGGCAGAACGGCAACCCGCCGCTGCTGCGCGTCAACAACCTGTCGCTGCCCGGCCGTTTCGAGGATGTGTCATTTGAGGTGCGCTCCGGGGAGATCGTCGGCGTGACCGGCCTGTTGGGCTCCGGGCGCACGGACCTGGCACTGGCGCTGTTTGGCGTGCAGCCTGCCATCTCCGGCGAGACCTACGTGAACGGCAGGCGCGTCCATATTGGCAGCATTCAGGACGCGATGCGCCACGGGATCGGCTACGTGCCGGAAGACCGCCTGACGGAGGGCCTGTTCCTGGCCCAGTCGATTGGCCGCAACGTGGTGGTTCGCATCATTGACCAGACGCTGGGGCGCGCCGGGCTGCTGAGCAGCCGCAAGATGACCGAGAAAATCCGCGAGTGGACCAAGCGCCTGAGCATCAAAACTGCGGATGTCCGCAACGCGGTCTCCAGCTTATCGGGTGGGAACCAGCAGCGCGTGGTGCTGGCTAAATGGCTGGCCGCTTCGCCGCAAATCCTGGTGATGAACGGCCCCACGGTGGGCGTCGATGTCGGCTCCAAGATGGAGCTGCACGAACTGATCAAGGAGCTGGCAGGCCAGGGCATCGGCATCCTGATCATGTCGGATGACCTTCCGGAGCTGATGAACACCTGCAACCGCATCCTGCTGATGCGCGAGGGCCGCATCGTTGAGGAGTTCCAGACCACCAATATCACCGAGGAACAGCTTAACCTGAAGCTGACCGAGGCGGTGGAGTAGATGGCTGGACTGCCCTGACGTCAGGGTCATTGAATGAGATAGAGGCTTGAACCATGCTTAGAAAACTCTTCAGCCAGCACGAGATGATCATCCTGCTGATCGTCATTGGGCTCTCGGTGGCGATTGGCCTGATCAACCCGGCCTTCTTCACCGTGGGCAACGCCTTCCAACTGGCGCGTGCCGCCACCATCACCGGCATCTTCAGCATGGGTGTGCTGATCGTGCTGATCTCAGGCGGCATCGACGTGTCCTTCACGGGGATCGCCATCTTCGCCATGTACACAACCGTCACCATCCTGGCCAACAATAACTACGAAGGCGGCATGCTGCTGCCGTTCGTCATGGCGGCGGCGATGGGCCTGGGGCTGGGGCTGGTCAACGCGTTTTTCATCGCGGTGTTCCGGCTGCCCACCCTGATCGTCACGCTGGGCACGCTGAGCCTGTTCCGTGGTGCGATGCTGTTCTGGGTGGGGTCGGATTATTTCAACACCATCGAGATGCCCCCGGGCATGATCGCCTACGCGCGGGCACAGCTTTTCCCGTACACCATGCCCAACGGCGGCACCACCTCACTGCACCCCACCATCTTCATCCTGCTGGTGCTGGCGGTGCTGGTGTGGCTTGTGCTGCGCTATACGATGCTGGGCCGCAGCATCTTCGCCATAGGCGGTGACCGCGAGGCGGCCGAGCGCGCGGGCTTCAACATCATGGGCACGCAGGTGATCATCTACGCCTTCGTGGGCCTGATCTCAGGCATCGGCGGCATGATCGTCGGCGCGCTGTTCCGCCAGGCCAACCCCTTCAGCATCGTCGGCACCGAGCTGGACGTGATCGCGGCGGCCGTGCTGGGCGGCGCTTCGCTGGCAGGCGGGCGCGGCTCGGTGATCGGCACGCTGCTCGGTGTGGTGCTGATCACGATCGTCAATAACAGCCTCGTGCTGATGGGTGTGCCATCGCAGTGGCAGCGCTTTGTGGTGGGCATGCTGATCCTGCTCGGCACCGGCCTACCGCTGCTGCGTGCCAAGCTGGCCGAATGGCGCCGCCTGCGCGGCGGTGGGGCGGCAGAGCCTGCGGCCGCACCGGTCAAAGCACGCTAGCCCGGCGCACAGCAGAGAAACAGGAATACCAACTATGGCTGAACAAACTACCCGGACTGAAAAACCGATTCCCAGCGGGCCGCTGTCCTTCCTGCGCGGCGGCGCCAATGGCAATATCGTGCGGCTGCTGCTCGCCGTGATCATCATCTTCGTGGCCATGAGCCTGCTGCGCCCTGATGCGTTCCTCAAGGTGCGCAACATGCAGTCGATGGCATTCCAGGCCTCGGAGATCGGAGTGCTGGCGATTGCCATCATGGTCACCATGCTGTCGGGCGGCATCGACCTGTCGATCGTCTCCACCGCCAACCTGTCGGGCATCGTGGCCGGGCTGATCCTCGGCGCGATGGTCACGCCGGACTCGGCGCCCGGCCAGGTGGCACTGGGCATGGCCGTCGCCATCGGGGCGGCGCTGCTGGTCGGCTTCGCCTGCGGGGCTTTCAACGGCCTGACCGTCGCCGTGCTCGGCTTCCCGCCGATTCTGGCGACATTGGGCACCCTGCTGGCCTATAAAGGGCTGGGCACTGCCATCACGAAGGGCACCACCATCTTCGGCGTGGCACAGTCCCAGTTCATCGGCAACGGCCTGATCGGCAAAACCGTGCCGGTGCCGCTGATCATCCTGATCGTTGTGGCCCTGATCATGGCGGTGATCCTGGGTAAGACGCGCTTTGGCCTGCGCCTGTACATGTTGGGCACCAACCCGACTGCTGCGCGCTTCTCCGGCATCAACAACCGGCGCGTGCTGTGGACGAGCTACGTGATGAGCGGCGTCCTGGCAGCGATTGCGGGGATCATCATCCTGGGCCGCACCAACGCCGCCAACGTGGACTTCGGCGGGCCGTACGTGCTGCTGAGCATCCTGATCGCGGTGCTGGGCGACGTGGACCCCTACGGCGGCTCCGGCTCGGTGTGGGGCGTGCTGCTGGCGTTGGTCGGTGTGCAGTTCCTCTCGACCGGCGTGAACATGCTGCTGTTCCAGTCGAGCGGCGCGAACTTCTTCAAAGAATTCAGTTGGGGCGCGCTGCTGCTGATCGTGCTGCTGGTCAATTATTACAGCCACCGTGCCCAACAGCGCAGGTTGATGCCTGTCGCTGAAACAGCCGCCGAGGCCAGCGCGCTGCGCTGACGCCCGCAAACCCGGCGCTTCAGAGTCCCATGTGCAGGGGCGCACAGCACGTGACGCGCCCCTGCTTTCAGCCCACAGCACCGCGCCGCCGGGGAGCAGCCTCGCCTGACCCTGCCCGCCCGGCTGTGCATGCGCACCACAGCGAACAGAAAGGACCTTGAACCAAAATGCCCGGCAAATACCTGCTTGGTGTTGACATCGGCACCTACGAATCCAAAGGGGTGATCAGCGATACCGAGGGCAACCTGATCGCGTCAGCCGTCAGCCCGCACAAGATGGACATCCCCCGCGCGGGGTGGGCGGAGCACGACCCGGAGGAGGTGTGGTGGGGCGACTTCGTGCGCGTCACCAAACAGCTCCTGGAGAAGTCGGGCGTCAAGCCCAACGACATCCTGGGGGTGGGCGTGAGCGCGATCGGGCCGGATGTGCTGCCCGTGGACCGCGACGCCAACCCGCTGCGCAAGGGCGGCATCCTGTATGGGGTGGATACCCGCGCGGCAGCCGAGATCGAGGTGCTCAACGCGGCCATCGGCTCCGATGTGATCTTCAAGAAAACCGGCAACGTGCTCTCCTCGCAGGCCACCGGGCCGAAAATCCTGTGGCTGAAGAACAACGAGCCCGAAGTCTACAAAAAGGCCTACAAGTTCATCACCGCCAGCTCGTTCCTGGTGGCGCGCCTGACCGGTGCATTTGTGATCGACCACCTGACGGGGTCGTTCTGCCTGCCGCTCTACGACTTCGTGAAGCGCGAGTGGGACGACACCCTGACCAAAGACGTGGTCGAGCTGGGGCGCCTGCCGGACCTGCGCTGGGCGAACGAGGTAGCCGGGTACGTCACCGCCGAGGCCGCCCGCCAGACAGGCCTGGCGGAAGGCACCCCGGTGACCATCGGCACTGCCGATGCAGCCGCGGAGGCGGTCAGCGTGGGGGTCACCGACCCCGGCCAGATGATGCTGATGTATGGTTCGACCATCTTCATCATCGAGGTGCTTGACAAGCCGGTGATGGACCCGCGCCTGTGGGCGAACCCCTTCCTGTTCAAGGGAACCTCGGCGCTGCTGGCGGGCATGGCTACCAGCGGCTCGCTGACGCGCTGGTTCCGCGACCACCTGGCAGTGGACCTGGTGCACGCCGAGGAGAACGGCGGCGCGAACGCCTACAGCGAGATCACCCAGGCCGCGCTGACCGTACCGCCCGGCTCGGATGGGCTGGTGGTGCTGCCCTACTTCAGCGGCGAGCGCACCCCCGTCAACGATCCGCGCGCGCGGGGGGTGTTCTTCGGCATGACGCTGGCCCACACGCGCGCCCATCTGTTCCGGGCAGCCGTGGAAGGCATCAGCTACGGCGTGCGCCATCACCTGGAGGTGATGAGCGAGATCGGTGCGGCCCCACGCGAGATCATCGCGGTCGGCGGCGGCACCAAGAGCCCGCTGTGGCTGCAGGCCACCAGCGATGTTAGCGGGGTGCCGCAGAAGGTGCCTGCTGTGACGCTGGGCGCCTCCTACGGCGACGCCTTCCTGGCGGGCATGGGCGCAGGTGTCTTTAAGAAGCCAGAGGAGATCAACGGCTGGCTGAAGGACATCCGCACGGTTGAGCCGAACCCGTCGGTCAAGCCGGTCTACGATCACTATATGCGCATCTATCTTGAACTCTACAAGGCTACCCGCAGCCTGATGCACGACATTTACAACCTGACGAACTGAACGATCTGAGGGGGTGGCCGCTGCGGGCCACCCCCTATTGAGACGCAACTCGTAAAAGGAATTACCGTCCCATGAGCTGGCTCAAGGAAGTATTCGGAGTTGATAAGCCTATTATCGCCATGTGCCATCTGGAAGCCCTGCCCGGCGACCCCGGGTACGACACCCAGAAGGGCATGGCCTGGATCGTTGAGCGGGCACGCGCCGACCTGCGCGCGCTGCAGGAAGGCGGCGTCGATGCGGTGATGTTCTCCAACGAACGCAGCCTGCCCTACCTGACCAAGGTGGACTCGATCACCACAACCTGCATGGCCCGCGTCATCGCCGAGCTGTTCCCCGACATTACGGTGCCGTTTGGCGTGAACGTGCTGTGGGACCCGGCGGCGTCGCTGGACCTGGCGGTTGCCACCGGCGGGCTGTTCGTGCGCGAGATTTTCAGCGGCGTGTATGGCAGCGATTACGGGCTGTGGAACACGGACGCAGGGCGTGTGGTGCGCCACCAGCACGCGGTGAGCGGCCAGCATGTCCGCAAGCTGTTCAACATCGTGCCCGAGTCGGCGGCCTACCTGGGCCAGCGCGACATCGCCGACATCGCGCGCTCGACCGTGTTCAACACCCAGCCCGATGCGCTGTGCGTCTCCGGCCTGACGGCAGGCTCGGAGACGGATGCTTCGGTGCTCAAGCGCGTCAAGGACGCCGTGCCGGATACACCGGTCTTCGCCAATACCGGTGTGCGGCTGGAGAACATCGAGCAGCAGCTTGCCATCGCCGATGGCACGGTAACGGGAACCACCTTCAAACGCGACGGCTACATCTGGAACGAAGTGGACGTGCGGCGCGTGAAGGCCTTCATGACCAAGGTCCGTGAGGTGCGCGGCGACTGAGATGGGGCCGCTGCTGTATGTGGCAGAAGAGAAGAGCGATACCGACACAGGAGGTCACCGGTGAAGAAGATCATTAATAAGGCAGAGAATTTCGTCCCTGAACTGCTCGACGCGCTGTTCACCGCCCACCCGGATCAGCTTAGCTACGAGGAGGATATCCACTCGGTTGTGCGTGCTGATGCGCCGGTGCAGGGCAAGGTGGCCCTGGCGACAGGCGGCGGGTCGGGGCACCTGCCGGTGTTCCTGGGCTACGTGGGCAAGGGGATGCTGGACGGCTGCGCAGTCGGGGACGTGTTCCAGTCACCCTCCGCGGAGCAGATGCTCAACGTGACCAAGCGCATCCACGGCGGCAAGGGCGTGGTCTACATCTACGGCAACTACGGCGGCGACGTGATGAACTTCGACATGGCCGGTGAGATGGCCGCCATGGAGGACATCGAGGTGCGCACGGTGCTCGTCAAGGATGACGTGGCCTCGGCCCCCAAGGCTGAGAAGGACCGCCGCCGCGGCGTGGCGGGCATGGTATTCGCCTTCAAGGTGGCGGGCGCTATGGCCGACAAGGGCGGCTCGATTGATGAGGTGGTCCGTGTCGCCGAGAAGGCGCTGGCCAACACCGGGACGATGGGCGTGGCGCTCAGCCCGTGCATCGTGCCCGTGGTCGGCAAGCCCACCTTCACCATCGGTGAGACGGAGATGGAGATCGGCATGGGCATTCACGGCGAGCCCGGGATGAAGCGCGAGACCCTGCAGAGCGCGGACCAGATCACCACGCGCATCGTTGAGACCATCCTGGCCGACCTGGAGCCCAAGAGCGGCGACCGCGTGGCCGTGATGGTCAACGGCCTGGGCGCCACCCCGCTGGAGGAGCTGTACATCATGTACCGCCGGGCGCATGCCATGCTCAAGGAGCGCGGCGTGAGCGTTCACCGGCCTTACATCGGTGAGTTTGCCACCTCGATGGAGATGGCGGGCGCCTCGATCACCATCATGAAGCTGGATGCCGAGCTGGCCGCGCTGCTGGACATGCCCGCGCATACCCCCTTCTTCACGCAGGTCTGATCGGAGAGCACAGCATGGCCGAGATCACAGTCAGCGGCGCGCAGATCGTCGCCGCAATCGAGCGAGCGGCTGCCGCGCTGGAGGCTCATGTCGATTACCTGACCGAGCTGGACCAGGCCATGGGCGATGGCGACCTGGGCATCACCGCCGGGAAGATCGCTGCGGCGCTCAAAGCCTACGCCGCCGAAGGCGCGGGCGAGGACCTGGGCAAGTTCGTCTCTACGGCGGGGATGAAGGTCAACTCGGCGGCCTCGTCCAGCCTGGGCACGCTGGTGGCCACGGCGCTGATGCGCGCCGGGATGCAGGCCAAGGGGAAGGCGGCGCTGGACGGCGCGACCCTGGCCGCCATGCTCAAGGCCGCCGATGCAGGCATCCAGGAGCGCGGCAAGGCTGCCCCGGGAGACAAAACGATCATTGATGCGGTGCACCCCGCTGCCGAGGCATTCGAGGCGGCGCTGAACAGCGGCGCTACGCTGAAGGAGGCGGGCGAGCGGATGCTGGCCGCTGCCGAAGCGGGCACGGAGGCCGTAAGGCCGCTGCGCTCGAAGATCGGGCGTGCGGGCTGGGTCGGTGAGCGCACCGAGGGCAAAGTCGATCCCGGCTGCGCATTCGCGGCGATCGCCTTCAAGGGGCTGGTGGGCGGGGCTTAAGCCCGCGCCCCCAGTGCATGGAGTTCTCCGGCACCGCCAGGGTGAAGCTGCCCCTGGCCGTGCTATCCTTCGCCGGGCAGAGGTCGGGGTCGGGGAGGTAACCCTGACCTCTGTCCTTTTCTGGCATGAACCTGGTTGTTTGAGTGAGTCTGGAGGAATCTGGTGAGCAAGAAGATCGCATACCTGGGCTTGGGCATCATGGGGCGCGGCATGGCCGCCAACCTGATCAAAGCCGGGCATGAGGTGACCGTCTGGAACCGCACCGCCGAGCGCTGCGCACCGCTGGTGACGCAGGGGGCCAGCCAGGCCGCGACCCCGGCCGAAGCGGTCCGAGGCGCCGAGGTGATCATGTACTGCCTGAGCGACGATGCAGCGGTGGAAGACCTGCTGTGGGGCAGCGGCAAACTGATCGACGCGGTGCAGCCGGGCCAGACTGCCATCGATATGACCACCCTGCATCCCGGCACCAGCCTGCGCGAGGCGGCCGCCTACGCCGAGAAGGGCGTGCGCTTCCTCGATGCGCCGGTATTCGGCTCGAAGAATGAGGCGGCCAACGGCGGCCTGTGGATCGTGGTGGGCGGCCCGCGCGACCTGTACGAGGCGATGCTGCCTGTCCTGGAGCCGATCAGCGAAACGACGCACTACATGGGCGAGAACGGCAAGGGCGCCTCGATGAAACTGGTGGGCAACCTGGTTGTCTCGATGCAGTTGGAGGCGCTGGGGGAGGCGATGATCCTCGCCAGCAAGGCGGGCCTTAACCCGCACGATGTGCTGGGCGTGCTGCACGTCACCGACTTCAAGTCGCCCATCTTTGACGGGGTGGGGTCGGCGCTGGTGCGCCGCGATTTCGAGACTTTCTTCGCGCTCAAGCTGATGCTCAAGGACGCCAACCTGATCGCCCGCTTCGCCCAGGACCTCAACAGCCCGGTGCCGGGGGCGGCAGCCGTGCGCGAGGTGATCAAGGGCGCGGTCAACAAGGGCTGGGGCGAGCTGAACGCCTCGGCGCTGATCCGCAACCTGGAGGACCAGGCAGGCATCGAAGTAAAAGGGTAGGCGGGTATGGATAAGCGTTGGAAACAGCTCGGAGAAGTGTTGATCAACTACTCGACAGCGGTCAAGCCCGGCGAGCGGGTCATGATCGCCATGATCGAGCCGGAGACCTACCCGCTGGTGCAGGGTGTGTACGAGGCAGCCATCAAGGCGGGGGCTTTCCCGCAGGTGCAGTTCCTTTCCGAGACGCTGCGCCGCGCGCTGCTGACCTATGGAAACGACGCCCAGATCGACTGGGTGCCCGAGATCGAGGCACATGGCATGGAATGGGCCGATGTGTACATCGGGCTGCGCGGCGCGCACAACCTCTACGAGCTGGCCGATGTGCCCACCGATGTGCTGGCCCGCAGCCAGGTGGCGATGGGCAAGATCAGCACGCTGCGCTGGCAGAAGACGCGCTGGTGCCTGGTGCGTGTGCCCAATGAGTCCTTCGCGCAGCAGGCGGAAACCGACCTGGAGACGATCAGCGAGATGTTCTTCAACGCCTGCCTGCTCGACTGGGAGGCCGAGTCGAAGAAGTGGCATGCCCAGGCGGAGCGGCTGAACGGCTCGAAAGAGGTGCGCATTGTCGGCAGGGATACCGACCTGCGCTTTTCGGTCGAGGGGCGCACCTGGCTGGTCTTTGACGGCAAGCTCAACATGCCGGATGGCGAGATCTTCACGGCGCCGGTTGAAAGCACGCTGGACGGCCACATCTACTTCGAGTTCCCCGGCGTGCTCAGCGGGCGCCTGATGCACGATATCCGGCTGGAGTGGAAGCAGGGCAAGCTGGTGCACGCTTCGGCCTCGACCAACGAGGATTACCTGCAGCGCGTGATCGCCTCGGATGGCGGGGCCAGCCTGCTCGGCGAGTTCGCGTTCGGCACCAACCCGCATGTCAACCGCTTCTGCAAAGACATCCTGATCGATGAGAAGATCGGCGGCACCGTGCATATGGCGCTGGGCCGGGCTTACCCGGAGTGCGGCGGCACCAACCAGTCCGCCATCCACTGGGACATCGTCAAAGACCTGCGCAGCGAGGGCGCCGTGTACATCGACGGCGCGGCAGTGCTGGAGAACGGCGTGCTGGCCCTGTAAGCGTCATCTGTCACGCAAGCTGATCCTGGAAAGGAATCCCCATGTCTTTCCCATCCGTCCCTGCCCCCGTCTCCGGGGAGCGCTTCACCGTGACCTACGCGCTGTTGGCCTCGGATGAGGCGGACGCCCGCGAGCGCGCTACGGGTGTGCTGCTGGAGCAGACAGTTGAGCTGCCCATGAGCCTGGTGCCCGAGGGCGATATCAAGCAGCAACTCATCGGGCATATCGAGTCGCTCAGGCAGGTGGAGCCGGGCCGCTACGAGGCGGCCATCAGCTACCCGGTGGAGGCCAGCGGCTTCGAGTACACGCAGCTGCTCAACGTGATGTTCGGCAACATCAGCATGCAAAGCGGGGTGCGCGTGGTGAACGTGGACCTGCCAGAGGTGCTGCTCAAGGCCTTCAAGGGACCGCGCTTCGGCACGCCGGGGCTGCGCCGCCTGCTGGACGCCCCGACACGCCCGCTGCTGGGCACGGCCCTCAAGCCGCTGGGCTACCCGCCGGAGGAACTGGCAAAGGCGGCCTACCAGTTTGCCCGGGGCGGCATTGACGTGATCAAGGATGACCACGGGCTGGCTAATCAGCAGTATGCGCCCTTCAAGGAGCGCGCCGCCCGCTGCGCCGAGGCCGTCTTGAAAGCCAACGCCGAGACCGGCGGACACACGCTCTACGCGCCGAACATCACCGGGCCGGTGGAGCGCCTGTTTGAGAACGCCCATTATGCCAAGTCGGTGGGCGCGGGCGCCGTGGAAGTGATCGCCGGGCTGGCGGGCTTCGATGCGGTGCGCGCGCTGGCCGCCGATGATGCGCTGGGGCTGCCGGTGCTGTCGCACCCGGCTTTCGCGGGCAGCTATATCACCAGCAAGGACAGCGGCATCGCGATGGACGTGATCTACGGGTTGATGCCGCGCCTGGCCGGGGCCGACATCACGATCTACGTCAACTTCGGCGGGCGCTTCCCGATCACCCGCGAGGATGTAGGCCGCCTGCGCGACGCGATCCGCAAGCCGCTGGGGCACCTCGCACCGATCCTGCCGCATCCGGGGGGCGGGATGACCATGCAGACGATCCCGGCTATCCTGGAGTTCTACGGCAACGACATCATCTTCCTGGTCAGCGGCGGCCTGTACGCGCTGGGGCCTGACCTGGCCGAGAACGCCCGGCGCTTCCGGGAGACGGTGGAGCAGGCGGGCGCTGGCTGAGACGGCCTGTGGGCGGACGGGTTCGCACAAACGTGCGGTGCTGCACGTTTGCGAATCGGGTATTATGGGATCACGGGACCCGGCAGGATCAGCCGGGCATGCTGAGATAACAAACGCGGGCACAGCGCCAGGCTGCGTGCGAACCCCGCGTCAGAGACCGCAGGCAAGCACTCTCTCACAAGGAGCCATGCATGGGCACTATTCACCGTTTTAAGGGCAAATGGGGCAACAACTTCACCTGGGACGGCGCACGCAAGCGCGTCTACAAGGGGGCCTCGCAGGCCACCGAGACCTGGCTGATCGGCAAGGCGGAAGGGGCAGGGAACTTCGCCATGCGTTATTACGAGCTGGGGCCGGGCGGCCACTCACGCGAGGAGGACCACCCTTATGATCACGGCGTCATGATTGTGCGCGGCAGGGGCGAGGTGACCATTGGGGATGAGGTGTACCCGATCGAGCAGGGCGATGTGATCTACATCGAGCCGGACGCCCGCCACCAGGTCCGCAACACAGGTGACGAGACGCTGGGCTGGGTGTGCGTGATCCCGGCCAAACGCGAGAAGCAGGGCACGATTGTATGGTCTGAGGAAGGGCTGGAGGACGAGCTGCACACCACCTAGACCACAGCTTCCGCACAGGTCCCCAGATTCAGGCAGACTAACAGGACGGGCAATCAGGCCCGTCCTGTTTCATAAGGGAGGGTAATTACCCCTTGCAAAGCACACCCGGATGCCGCATCATAAGGGGGTACGCCGAAATGGCTGCTGACCGGCAGCATAAAGGGATACCCTGTGGCAACTCGTAGGATGCGGCCCCGCCTGGTCGCGGTGCTGCTTTTTGTGCTGGCCTACCTGCTGGCCAACCACCGGCCTGCCCACGCGCAAGCTGATCGGTTGATCCGCGTGGGGGTGTATAACAACAGCCCCCTGATCTTGTATGACGAGCAGACTCAAACCGCTCAGGGCCTGTTCCCCGACATTCTCGGCGCGATTGCGAACCAGGAAGGCTGGGAGCTCACCTGGATTCACTGCATATTCGAGGACTGCCTCGATATGCTAGAACGCGGCGATCTGGACCTGCTGCCGGCGATCGCGTCCAGCGGAGAGCGCGCGCAGCGCTTTGACTTCACCCGGCAGACCGTGCTGGTTAACTGGGGCGAGGTGTTTACGGCGCCCGGCGTCAATGTGACTGCGCTGGACGATCTGGACGGCTTGCGGATTGCCGTGCTGCGCGGCGACATCCATTACGAGGTGCTGGCCGAGATCCTGGCCGAAGCCCGTGTCGATCCCGTCTACATTGAGGTTTACGAATATCCAGATGTGCTGGCCGCCGTCGAAAACGGGCAGGCTGATGCAGGCGTGGTGAACCGCTTCTACGGGCTGACCTACGGGGGGGAGTACCGCGTGCAGCGCGCCCCGATCCTGTTCAACCCGCTGGAGGTGCGCTTCGCTGTGCGATCCGGGCAGCACGCCGACCTGCTGGAGGCCATCGACCGCGACCTGGCCAGCATGAAGGTGACGCCTGGCTCGGCGTACGAGCAGGCCCTCCAGCGCTGGCTGCCGAACGAGGTGCATGCAGGCCTGCCTTCCTGGGTGTACGGGGCCATTTTCGGGGTCGGAGTGGTGTCGGTGGTTATGGTACTGGGCAACCTGGCCCTGCGCCGCCAGGTGCAGCGGCGCACACAGGAACTGCACGAGCACGCGATCGAACTGGGCGTGCTGCGCCGCATCGACCTGGCCATCCTGAAGGCGGAAAACCCTACCGAGATCGCCGCTGCGCTGCTTGATACACTGCAGGAACTGATCCCGTTCTGCTGCGCCAGTGTAGGCGTGTTCGATGAGGCGACAGGCCGGTACGTCCAGCTTGCAGCACGCCAGAGCAACAAGGAGATGCTTACTCAGGTGCAGCTCGGGCCCATGAACCTGCAGGACATCCAGACGCATTTGGACAAAGGGCCCGCCATCGGGGTATACGAAGCCGGGCAGCGCGGGTCTCTGCTGCCCCTGCTTTCGGAGAGCGTGTCGGTCAAGACGGTGGAAGTCCCCCTGTGGGTGAGCAGTGACCTGATCGGGATACTGCGGATCGGGGTGTCCGGCAGCGATCAGGAAGCAGAGCGCGCGGCCGATCTGGGGGCCAACCTGGCCAGCCAGCTTGCCGTGGCGCTGCGCCAGGCCAATCTGTTGGACAGGGTCGAACGGCATGCCCGCGAGCTGGAGGAACGCGTCCAGGAACGCACGGCAGACCTGCAGCATGCTAACGAGCGCCTGCTGGAGCTGAGCAAGCTAAAGGACGAGTTTGTCTCGAATGTCTCGCACGAGCTGCGCACCCCGATCAGCAGCATCAAGCTGCACCACCACCTGCTTAAAGCCAAACCGGCGAACAAAGATGTTTATATCGAACGGCTCGAACGCGAGACCAGCCGCCTTGAAGTGCTGATCGAAAACCTGCTGCTGCTATCACGGCTCGATCAGGGGCGGGCGGAACTCGAACTGACCCGCGTGGACCTGAACAGGCTGGTGCAGCAGTACAGTGAGGATCGCGATCTGCTGGCCCATTCGCGCGGGCTGGTTTTGACCGTGAAGCTGGCGCCCGACCTGCCTCCCGTCAAAGCGGATGAACGCATGCTGGGCGAAGTGCTGAGCATCCTGCTGACCAACGCCCTGAACTACACGCCGGAAGGCGGGCTGGTCACCGTCGGCACGGCGATCCGTGGTCAGGACGGGGAGAGCCGCGCAGGCTTTCTGGTGCGCGACACCGGACCGGGCATCCCCGACACGGAGCGCCCGCACCTGTTTGAACGCTTCTTCCGGGGTAGTGCGGCCCGAACTTCGGGGACGCCGGGCACCGGCCTGGGCCTGTCCATTGCCCATGAGATCATCGAGCGCCACGGCGGCAGCATCGAGGTGGAGAGCAAGGGCTTGCCGGGTGAGGGGACCACGTTCTATGTATGGCTGCCCACCCTGGCCGAAGCGATTGCCCAGGAGACACCCGCTCCACGCTAACCGGCGCCGGCCCTGCGTCCGGAAACACCGGCGGTTGTTCACGCATCGGCGGAGAAGCAGTTTATAATACAGGGCAGCCGGGCCCGCGGCGCAGGCTGCTGTGCACCCGCTGGAGCGCCCGCTGCATCCTTGACCCCTGCTGGACCTCCGAAAGGACCCCTGATGGACATCGTCACCCTGGGCGAGCTGCTGATCGATATGTTCCCCGCTGAACTGGGCAAGGGACTTACCGAGGTCTCGGCATTCAGGCCTAAGCCCGGCGGCGCCCCGGCGAACGTCGCCGTTGCGGCAAAGCGGCTGGGCGCTGAGACGGCCTTCATCGGCAAGGTCGGCGATGAGGCCTTCGGGCATTACCTGGTCGATGTGCTCAAGGCCGAGGGTGTCGAGACACGCGGGGTGCGTCTGGACCCGGACGTGCGCACCACCATAGCCTTCATCGCCATGCCCGACCCCAACCATGCGGAGTTCATCTTTTACCGGAACCCCGGCGCGGATCACATGCTGCGTGCCGACGAACTGGACCGCGACCTGCTGGCCTCAACGCAGGCCTTCCACTTCGGCTCGCTGAGCCTGAACCACGAGCCAAGCCGCAGCGCCACCTTCGAGGCGGCGCAGATCGCGCGCAGGGCCGGGGCGCTGGTCTCCTTCGATGTGAACTACCGGCCCGCCCTGTGGTCCAGCCCTGCCGAGGCGTACGCGGTGACCATGGAGATGGTGCCGCAGGTGGACCTGGTGAAGGTGAACGAGGTGGAGGTCGCGCTGCTGTCCGGCGTCGAGGCGGTGGAGCAGACCCCCGAGGCGCTGGGCGAGGCGGCCCGCAAGGTCCTTGCGCTTGGCCCGCAGGCCTGCATCGTGACGCTGGGGCCCAACGGCAGCTACTTTGAGGTGGCCGCGGGCGGGGGCTACGTGCCCGGCTTCAAGGTGCAGACGGTCGATGCGGTGGGCTGCGGGGACGCCTTCGTCTCCGGGCTGCTCACCCGGCTGGTACGCGGGGGCGACTGGCACACACGCCTGACTCCGGAGACCCTGCGCGAGGCGCTGCGCTATGCCAACGCTGTCGGCGCGCTGACCTCGCTGACTCAGGGGGTGATCCCCGCACTGCCTTACGCGCAGCAGGTGGAGGAGTTCCTCGCCGCCCGGCCTGGCGCGTGAAAACCACCCCGGATTGATAAAGGGCCTGCCCTCACGGCCGGGGGCAGGCCCTTTTGCCAGCAAGCCGGGATTCGCTAGAGCTTGCCCGAATCCTGCAGCTTCTTCCTCTGGCCCAGCGGCCTGAGCAGCAGGTCTGCCGGGCACCAGTCACTGAAGGCGCTCTGCAGGATCATCACCCCGATAAACGCCACCAGGGCCAGCCCGGCAGCCAGATCGACCCAGCAGGCGATCGCGGCGAAGGCCAGGATCAGGATACCACGGACGATATCTCTAGCATTTTCCAGATACCTGCCGGCGTCACCCAGGCCAACAACGGGGGACCATGCAGTTTGGTTTATTGCCCGTGGGCCCCGATCCGGTGCATAGCGCCGCGCCCGGGGCAGAGCGAGTTCAGGGCGGTCGCTGGATCAACCTGCGGGCAAAATGGTATAATAGCCCCGTCTTGCGGAGCACCAGGCACCACCCGTCTCAAAACAGCGGGATGCCCGCCTGCCGCAGGCGTTTCTTTTTGTCCCGGCCCCTTGAGGTGCCAGTCGTTCCAGTCATTCAAGGAGCATGTGATTGACCGAACAGCGCCACGGCAAGATGACCGGTATCAATGTAGGTCTCAGCCGCGACCTCAAACTGTTTGACATCACCATGATCGGTGTCGGCGCCATGATCGGCGCGGGCATTTTCGTGCTGACGGGCATCGCCGCAGGGCAGGCAGGCCCGGCGTTGGTGCTGGCGTTCGCGCTGAACGGCGTCGTGACCTCCTTCACCGCCATGAGTTACGCCGAGCTGGGCTCGGCCTTCCCGGAGGCGGGCGGCGGCTATCTGTGGGTGAAAGAGGCGCTGGGCGGGCTGCAGGGCTTCCTCTCGGGCTGGATGAGCTGGTTTGCCCATGCCGTCGCGGGCAGCCTGTACGCGCTGGCCTTCGGCGCTTTTTCTGTGGAGCTGTGGCAACTGGCGGGGCTCCCCGTGATCGAGACGGCAGTGTTGGGTATCGCCGGGCACGAGTTCATGCGTCTGCTGTTCATGACAGGCATCGCGATCCTGTTCACGTTCATCAATTACATGGGCGCGTCCGAGACGGGCGCGATCGGCAACGTGATCACGCTGGCTAAAGTGGTCATCCTGGGGCTGTTTGTAGGCTTCGGGGTGCTCGCCCTGCTCAACCAGGAGGCCTGGCACTACCGCTTCGGCGAGGGGTTTATGCCCAACGGCATCGCCGGGGTGGTCACCGCCATGGGCCTGACCTTCATCGCGTTTGAGGGCTACGAGATCATCGCCCAGAGCGGCGAGGAGGTCGTGGACCCCAAGCGCAATGTGCCGCGTGCCATCTTCTGGGCAATCGGCATCTCGGTGCTGATCTACATCCTGGTGGCCTTCACCGCCATCGGGGCGATCCAGGTGCCCAGCGAGTACGGGCCAATCCCCGCCTACGAATACCTCGGCCTTGAGAAGGAGACCGCCATCGTGCGGGCCGCCGAGCAGTTCTTCCCGCTGGGGATAGGCGGCGTCCTGCTGCTGATCAGCGGGCTGGCCAGTACCATGTCGGCGCTCAATGCCACCACGTACAGCTCGTCGCGCGTCTCGTTTGCGATGGGCCGCGACCGCAATCTGCCCGGCCTGTTCGGCCAGATCCACCCCCGGCGGCACACGCCCTTCTGGGCGGTGATGATCTCCGGGGTGCTGATCGTGGTGATGGCCTGGGCGCTGCCGATTGAGGCGGTCGCCGCCGCAGCCGATATCATGTTCCTGCTGCTGTTTTTCCAGGTCAACGTGGCGGCGATGGTGCTGCGCCACAAGCGGCCCGACCTCGACCGGGGCTTCCACATCCCCTGGTTCCCGGTGGTGCCGGTGATCGGCCTGCTGACGCAGATCGGGCTGCTGTTCTTCCTGTTCCGCTACGAGCCGCGCGCCTTCGTCACCTCGCTGGGCTGGATCGTGGCCGGTGCGCTGCTGTACTTCGGCGTCTTTGCACGGCGCGAGGCGATGGAAGGCCCCAGCGATATCCTGCACGAGGAAGTGCTGGTCTCCGTGGATTACTCTGTGCTGGTGCCGGTCGCCAGCGCGGAGCAAGCGCGCATCCTGGGGCGCATCGGGGCGATCATCGCCCGGGATCAGGGCGGCGAGGTGATGGCCCTGCATGTGGCGCGCGTGCCCCCGCAGCTCACCCTGGCGGACGGGCGCTACTTCCTCAAGGAGGGGCGCCAGTACCTGGAGACGACCATCGACCAGGCCCACGACATGCAGGTGCCCGTGCATACGATGGTGCGCCTGGGCCGTGATGTGGCCGAGTCGATCCGCAAGACGGCGCTGGAGAATGCCTCGGACCTGATGGTGCTGGGCTGGCCGGGTTACACCAACACCGCGGGCCGCCTGTTTGGCAGCGTGATCGATCCGATCATCGACAACCCGCCCACGGATATCGCCGTGGTACGCTACCGCCAACAGCGCCTGCTGCGCTCGATCCTGGTGCCTGTCTCGGCGGGGCCGAACAGCCGCCGCGCGGTCAAGCTGGCCGTCTCGATGGCCCGCCAGTGCGAGGACGGCCCGGCACGGGTGAGCGTGATGACAGTCATCCCGCACGGCTGCCCGCCCAACCTGCGGGCGCGCGCCGAGCAGTCACTGCGTTATGCACTGGAAGGCAGCGAAGATTACGCGGAGCATACCACGACGGAGTTGGTGGAAGGCTCGAACGTACCCGACGCCATCCTGGAGACGTCACAGAGCCACGATCTGATCGTGCTGGGCGCCACCGAGGAGCCGCTTTTCCGCAACCTGCTGACGGGCAGCATCCCGGCACGGGTGGCCCGCCAGGCAGAGGTGACCGTGATCATCGTCAAGCGCCGCAGCGGGGTGATCCGCTCGGTGCTGCGGCAGACCGTGCTGGCTCCCAGCACCGGCGCCGGGTCGAACGGGGTGACCCCGGTTGAGGCCGAGGCCCTGAACGACGAGCTGCCGCCTGTTCCGTGATCGCTGCGGGCCCTGCATCCCCGCCCCTGACACGCACCACGAGGGAGGACACCTCATGAACTCAGAAGAGATCAAACGCCAGGCGCGCGCCGTGATCGCCCGGGAGGCAGCGGCCATCGCCGCGCTGGCCGACCAGATCGACGATACCTTTGTGCGCGCCACCGAGCTGCTGCTGAACTGCCCCGGGCATGTGATCGTTGCGGGGTCGGGCACGTCGCACACCATCGCCGCCCGCATGGCGCACCTGCTCTCCTGCTCGGGGGTGCCTGCTTTGTTCCTGCACCCCGGGGATACCCAGCACGGCAGCGCGGGGGCGCTCAAAGCGGGCGATGTGCTGATCGCCATCTCGCGCGGCGGGGAAACCAACGAGGTCAACCACCTGGCGGGGATCGCCCGCAAGCGCGGCGCCACGGTGATCGGCCTGACCGCGCGGCCCGACTCGAGCATGGCCCGCCTCTCCGACCTGGTGCTGGTCGTCACCGTGCCGGAGGATGTCGACCCCTACGGCATGATCTCCACGGGCAGCTCGCTGGGCAACGCCGCCTACGGCGACGCCCTGGCCACCGTGCTGCTGCACCTCACCGGCTACAGCCGCGAGGCCTTCGGCGAGACACACCCCGGCGGCATCGTCGGCAAGATGCTGGCCGAGGAAGAAGAAGGCCAGTAGATACGGCTTCCAGGTGCAAGATCACCTGAGCAGCATCATCCCTGCGTGCGGGCGCTGATCCCGGCGCGGGCCTCGATGAGGGTGAGCAGGCCGGAGTGATCCAGATCGCCGCCGCCCTGTAAGACCAGCTCCTTGAACAGCTCGTGAACCAGCGCGGTGACCGGCAGCGGCACGTCGAAATCCTGGCCGCTGGCGACCGCGATGCGCAGGTCCTTATAGTGCAGGCGGCTGCGGAAGCCGGGCGCGAAGTCGCCCTGAACCATGCGCTGGCCCCGGTTTTCGAGCACGCCGCAGCGTGCCAGCCCACCGCTGAGCACCTCGACGATCCGGGCGGGGTCCACGCCCGCTTTTGCCCCCAGGGTCAGCGCCTCGGCAACCCCGGCGATGGTGACCCCCACCAGGATTTGATTGCAGGCTTTGACGGTCTGCCCGGCGCCGTGCGCGCCGCAGAGCACGACGCGCTTACCGAGCACGGAAAAAACCGGACGGGCGCGCTCGAATGCTGCCTCTTCGCCGCCCACCATGATTGACAGTGTGCCCTGCTGCGCGCCCACGTCCCCGCCGCTGACGGGGGCATCGAGGGCCGTGCAGCCGCGCTCCGCCGCCGCCGCGCCGATGCGCTGCGCCATCGCCGGGGCGATGGTGGACATATCGACGGCCAGCGCGCCGGGCCGGATGCGTTCTAAGATGCCGCGCGGCCCGAAGTACACGGCCTCTACATCGGGCGTGTCGGGCAGCATGGTGATGATCAGGTCGCTGCGGGCGGCCACGTCGGCAGCGTCCGCGCCCAGGGCCGCGCCGTGCGCGACCAGCGCGGCAGTGCGATCTGCGTTGCGGTCGAAGGCCACCAGCGGGTAGCCCGCGTCGAGCAGGCGGCCCGCCATGGGGCCGCCCATGATACCCAGCCCAATGAAGCCGATTGTCGGTTGCGCCATGATTCTCCCTCCGGATGTGGTCAGCCAGGCTGCGGGTGTGCGATCAGGGTAACCGGACGGGCAAGCGCTGTCAAGGGGCGGCGTGGTCTCCTCGCTTCAGCAGGGCGTGCTATAATACGCGCGCAGAACACGGCAGAGGGGGAGACAGGCGTGACAGGGACTCCACAGCAGCAGGAAGCGGAGCGTGTGCCGCTCGATTACCGCATCGTCAGCACCATCGAAGGGTGGGGGGACCGGCTGAGCGGCTTCGGGAGCTGGCTCAACAACCCGCCTGACATGCCCGGCGTCTGGAGCCGCATCGGCGTGCTGACTGGCATCTTCATGCTGGCAGTGACGGCCACGGTGACCTTCTGCATCGTCATGTACTGGATCAGCAGTGCAGTGCAGTATTCGCAGTGTGTGAAAACGGCGCTGGACCCGGCGCTGTGCCGCTTCTTTGCAGGGTAGGCGCCGATGTCCAGGCCAGTCCGGGCTGCTCTGGCGGCCCTGAGCATTCTGCTGGCGGGATGCCGCGCCGCATCCATGCCTACGCCCACACCCCAGCCAGCCGCGACACCCACGCCGCTGCCCACCCTGCCGCCGGGCATCGACCCGACGGACCTGGCGACCCCACCCGAGATTATTACGTTCAACGTGGAAGCACCCGACCGCATCGCCCCCGGGGATGCGATCACGGCGCGCTGGCAGGCGCAGGGCTATGATGCGCTGCTCTGCCTGAGCTACGGCGGCCAGCTGATCCAGGGGCCGCCCTGTCAGGCGGTCCCGGTCAGCGGCGAGCATACCCTGACCATTGACGCAGACCCGGCCCCCGGCTACCCGCGCCCGGGGTTCGCGGACGTGCAGTTGATCGTCTACGGCGCGGGCATCTCCGCCGAGCAGCACATCCTGATCCCCTTCGTGTGTCAAAGCGCATGGCCTTTTGAGCCGGCCCCGGAATGGTGCCCGCTGTTCCTGCTGGAGAACGTCCCGGCCACCCTGCAGCCCTACACAGGCGGCCGCATGCTGCGCGCCGAACAGGGCATCGTGCCCTACCCGTGGTCGGTGGCCCTGCTGGACGACGGATCATTCGAAACGGGACAGCTCTACGAGCCGGGCACGCTGGACGACCTGCCCGGCCCGCCCCCGGCGCTGGGTTCTGTGCAGGGGGAAGCCCTGCCCTATGCGATGGCCTACGGCTGCGAGGATGGCCCCGCCGAGCTGGACCCCTGCTACCTGCTGCTGCCCGATGGGGCGGTGCTGCGGCTGACCTACGCCGGCGACGGCCATGCGTGGGAGCCTTACCCGTGAACGCCTGAGTGGGATCGATGAAAAGGGGCAGGGTCACCGGAGAGTGGCCCTGCCCCTGTCTGTCTGGACGGTCAATCGCCCGGTGGGGGCGGCTACTCCTCCAGCGTGCTGAGGTCGCCTTCCGGCATACCCATGGCGCGCGCCTTGAGCACGCGCCGCATGATCTTGCCGCTGCGCGTCTTGGGCAGCGTGGTCACAAACTCGACCGTGGCGGGCTTGGCAATCGGGCCGACCTCGTGGCCCACCCAGTCGCGCAGCATCTCAGACAGCATGGGGGACGGCTCAACACCCGCCCGCAGGATGCAGTAGGCCTTGATGACGCTGCCGCGCACCTCATCGGGCACGCCGATCACCGCGGCCTCGGCCACCGTCTCGTGGCTGACCAGCGCGCTCTCGATCTCGGCGGTGCCCAGCCGGTAGCCGCTGACCTTGATCACATCGTCCACGCGGCCGATCACCCAGATGTAGCCGTCCTCGTCGCGCCGGGCGCTGTCCCCGGTCATGTACAGGCCGGGGAACTTGCTCCAGTACTGCTCCACGAAGCGATCCGGGTCGCCGTAGATAGTGCGCATCATGGCGGGCCAGGGCGTCTTGATCACTAGATAGCCCTCCTCGTTGTCCGCCACCGGATTGCCCTCCTCGTCCAGCACATCGACCTGCACGCCCGGGAACGGCCTGGTGGCGCTGCCGGGCTTGAGCGGCGTGCTGGGCAGGGGGGTGATCATGAAATTGCCGGTCTCCGTCTGCCACCAGGTGTCCATGATCGGGCAGCGCTCGCCGCCGATCACGCGGTGATACCAGCGCCAGGCCTCGGGGTTGATCGGCTCGCCGACGCTGCCCAGCAGGCGCAGCCCGCTCAGGTCGTGGCGCGTGGGCCAGGCATCCCCGAAGCGCATCAGGCCGCGGATGGCGGTTGGCGCGGTGTAGAGAATGGTCACACCGTGGCGCTCGACGATGTCCCACCAGCGGTCGGGGAAGGGGTGGTTGGGAGCGCCCTCATAGAGCACGCTGGTGGTGCCGAGCAGCAGCGGCCCGTAGACGATGTAGCTGTGCCCGGTGATCCAGCCCGGATCGGCGGCGCACCACCAGGTATCGTCCTCCTTGATATCGAACACCCACTTCAGCGTGGTGGCGATGCCCACCATGTAGCCGCCGTGTGTGTGCAGGATGGCCTTGGGCTTGCCGGTTGTGCCGCTGGTGTAGAGCAGGAAGAGTGGGTCCTCGGCATCCATCACCTCAGTGTGCGCGCTGGCCTCCGCGATGGGCAGGGCCATCAGGTCGTGATACCACAGGTCGCGCCCGGGTTCCATGTGGATATCCTGGCCGGTGCGCTTCACGACGATCACGGTCTGGACGGTGGCCGCGCGCTGCAGCGCCTCGTCGATGATCTCCTTGAGCGGCACGATGTTGCCGCGCAGCCAGGCGCCGTCGGCGGTGATCACCACTTTGCTCTCGCTGTCCTCGATGCGCCCGTGGAGCGCTTCCACAGAGAAGCCGCCATAGACGACCGAATGCACCGCGCCGATCTTGGCGCAGGCCAGCATGGCGATCACGATCTCCGGGATGCGGCCCATGTAGATGGTGACGCGGTCCCCCTTGCGCACGCCCATGGCGCGCAGGACACTGGCGAAGCGGCTCACCTCACGGTGGAGCTGGTGGTAGGTGTAGCTGCGTTTGTCGTAGTTTTCGCCCTCCCAGAGCAGCGCCACCTTGTTGCGCCGCCAGGTCTTGACGTGGCGATCCAGCGCGTTGTGCACGATGTTGACCCTGCCGCCCACGAACCACTTGTAGAACGGCGCGTTTGAGTCGTCCAGCGTGGTGCGCCACGGCTGGTACCACTCGAACTCCTGCTCAGCGATGCGCCCCCACTCGCCCGCCAGATCGGCGGTCATCGCCGCGTGGATCGCGTCATAATCAGGCTGGTTGGCCTGCTGCACGATCTCTTCAGCGGGATAGTAGACATCCCGCTGATTCCCATTCTGCGCCATACGGCCCATCTCCTTCTTCGCGGATAGTAATTATCCAGAAATGTATAGCAAGATGGGCACCCTGTCCATTCTGTACAGGGCTTCACAAATGTGCAGAGATGGGATAGGGTGAACGGCCGCACTGCGCGTAGAGGCAGCAGGGCGCCGGCGAGGCGGTCCCCCGTGCAGCGCCCTGTGTGCTCAAAACCTGTGCTGCTGCTTTTACAGCTCCCTGAGCTTGAGCCGGTTGGAGAGCAGCGCCAGCACGCCGATCAGCACGGCGATCAGGGCCAGCAGCACGCCCAGCTCGAGGGCCACATCGGCCAGCACGGCGTTATCCCGGCTGATCGCGATGATCGGCGAGATCGCGTAGTAGGTCGGGAAGAGGTACCCGATCCACTTGGGGATATTGGGGAACATGTACAGGATCGCCGGGGCATACAGGAGGATGCCCATCGACTTGACGGTGGCGAACAGCGCGTTGATGTCCTTGTTCACCGCGCCCAGGATCAGGCCGATCAGGGTGGCCATAGCAGCCGCCAGCACGAGCGTCAGCAGCAGGAGGGCGGGGCGCGTCCCGAAGGCCGAGTTCATAGCCAGGATGATCAGGCCGGTGAGCGTGCTGAGCAGCACGCCTAACAGGCCTTTGGCAGCGAACACTTCACCGAGGGTGGCCGGGGTTGTGGAAACCGCCGTGAGGGTGCGCCGCTGGCGCTCCTCGACCAGCGAGGTGGCCGGTACGAGAAAGCCGCCGACGAAGACCGCCAACAGCACCACCAGGGGCAGCAGGCGCTCCTGCCAGGGGATGCTCTCGGCCGTGCCCACCGTCTCTGTGACAATGTTGATCGGCACGGCCTGCCCGAGCATGGCGCGCAGCGTCCGGCTGATCACCGTCACGATGATCGCGCGGTCCTTGACCAGGCTCTCGCCCCAGACATAGACCACGATCTCGGTCTCCGTGTTGGCGCGCACGTCCTGATCGAAGGTGGCGGGGAGCAGCATGCCCACGTCGATGGCACCGCGCCCGGCGGCGTCGATCAGCGCCTGCTTGGAGTCGTAGTCCTTGACGATCACCGAGGACAGCGCATGCGCGCGGCGTGCCAGCTCCGAGCCGCCCTCATCCACAATGCCCAGGCGCGGCTTGCCGGAGAAGATCGTGCCGAACACCAGCGAAAGGATCAGCGAGACCACAATCGGGGTGACGATGGAGAAGATAAATAAAAAGCCGCGTGCGCCCTGCCTGAAATCGCGCCAGAACAGCGTGATGATTCTCTTGAGGTTCATCGATATTTCCTCCTCAGCGCCAGGATGCCCAGGGCTGTGAAACCTGCGCTGAAGCCAAGCAGGATCAGCAGATTCTGCCAGACATCCGCCCAGCCTGCCCCGAAGTTAACGACCTTGTGCAGCGTATCCACCAGATAATAGGTCGGGATGATCCTGGTCCATACGGTAGTAGCGCCGGGGAACACGATGCCGAAGGTCGGGATGGCCAGGACGATCAGCACCGGCACAGCCCAGGCCATGACGCTCAACAGGTCTTTGGACGACGAGCCGATCAGGAAAGCGACGGCCGTCACCAGGATCGAGCCGAGCAGCAGGGCGGCCAGGATCAGCAGCGGCGCCTGGCGCAGCCCGCCGATCACCGCCACCAGCAGCGCCGACTGCACAAAGGCCAGGGTGACCCCGGTGATCCCCTTGCTCAGAAACAGGTGGCCGATGCGCACGGGGGTGGTCAGCACCGCCTGCAGGGTATGCTCTTCCACCTCGGAGGCGATCAGGCTGGCCAGCCCCATCGTCTCGACCATCAGCACTATCATCGCCAGCAGGGGCACCATGCGCTCACGGGCAGCCAGCGGATCGCCTGCCAGGTCCTGCCCGACCACTTCCTCCGTGGCGCTGATATTGATGGTCTGCCCGCTGAGCGTATAGGAAAGCTCCTCGAGGATCACGACATAGGCTTCCTTGAGCTCGTCGGGGAAGTCCGAGGTGAACAGGATGGTCACATCCTGATCGAGTGCATGGCTCAGGGCCAGGGTACGCACCCAGCCCTCCGGGAACAGGAAGGCAACGTTATATTCATTGTCCTGCGCGGACATGCCCGCGCGGAGCGCCTCCTCGCTGTCTTTGGGCACGAACACGATCCCACTGTCGGCGGTCTCCTCGAGGAACACAGCGGGGATCTCCGGCGGGTAGATGCCGATGGTCAGCGTGTCATCCACCGTCTTGGGCATCAGGAAGTAGACCGCCGCGTAGGCAACCAGGCCCAGCACACTGACAATCGCAAAGAACTGGTTGCGGAAGAACAGGGTGATATCCTTGGTAACCAGCGCGCGGATCATCCTACCAACCCCCGTCCGGTGATCTGGATGAAGATATCCTCCAGGCTGGCTTCCTCGCTGTGCACCGTGACGACCTTCTCCTGCGCGAAGAGCTGCTCGACGGCGTGCGCGGTCTCCGGCGTATCGAGGGCGATCTCGCGCTCCTCCAGCCTGCCATCTGCCTGGCTGACCTCCGCACGCAGGCGGCGCTGGCCGTACTGCTGCTTGAGGTTGTGCGGCGTATCCAGGGCCACGATGTGCCCCTGGTTGATGAAGGCCACGCGGTTGGAGAGCTTATCAGCCTCGTGCATGTCGTGCGTGGTCAGGAAGATCGTCGCGCCGCGCGCGCGCTCCTCGCGGATCACGTCGCGGATGGCCTCGGCGGAGACGGGGTCCAGGCCCTCGGTCGGCTCGTCGAGGAAGAGTATCTTGGGCCGGTTGACCAGGGCGCGGGCCACCATCAGGCGCTGCTTCATGCCCTTGCTGTAGCTCGCTACCTTGTCTTTGCCGCGCCCGGGCAGGCCCACGCGGTCCAACAGCGCGACCGGGTCGAAGTCGCGCACGCCGAACAGCGCAGCGAACAGCTTCAAGTTTTCGATGGCGCTCATCTGCTCGTAGAGGTTGGTGAACTCAAAGCAGATGCCGATCTCGGCCTGCACCCGTTTGGGGTGCGCGGAGACATCCGTGCCGAGGACGGTCACCCTGCCGCCCCGGGGGCGGATCTGCCCGGTCAGCATCTTGATGGTCGTGGATTTCCCGGCGCCGTTGGGCCCGAGGAAGCCCATGATCTCACCCTCCGCGACCTTGAAGGAGATGCCGTCGACCGCCAGGTGATCGTTGTAGCTGTAACTCAGATTATCGGCGATGATCGCATCGGCGATGATTGCATCGTGTGTCACGTCAGGTCCTTTCAACGCGCTCAACAAGCCTGAAACCCGCCGCCCCCGGAGCGCTGCTCCCAGTGCCGTGATTGCGTCGTACTGCCTTCTTGAGCGAGAGGGAAAGTATCGAGCAGCACAGCGAGGTACAGGCCGGGCCGTGTTCCCGGCCGCCGACAGCCAGCCCCGTTGGCGGATGGCGCCAGGCATCCGGTGGAGAGATTTCCTACTGCCTAATGGTATCACAGAAGCGATCCGCCCCGCAGACCACCCCAGCAATTGGGGGATCGCCCAGGAGCCGGCTAGAGTGTGAAGTAGATGTGCTGGCGATCCAGTTCACGCCCGATCCAGGCGACCGCCCCCAGCAGGGCGGCAGCCTGAAGCACCATCAGGGGCGGGGGCGCCTGCGCGTACCAGGCGGGGAGGGCGGGCAGCACCAGCAGGCCGAGCAGCACCTGGTGGATCAGGTAGAGCAGCAGGGGGTTGCGCCCGCAGGCCACCAGCAGCGGCACGTGCAGGTTGAGGCGGTGGGTGAGCAGGTGGAAGGCCAGGAACAGCAGGGCGCTGATGCCCAGGGTGATCAGCACGTAGCTGGCAGACATGCGGTTCTTGCTGACTGGCACCCAGACGGCCAGCCCGATGCCCACGGCGAGCATGACGGCAGCCGCCCACGGGTACAGGTCGCGCCCGCGCCCGTCACCGTGGAACAGGTCGGCCAGCACCGTGCCCAGGATCATCATGGCCGCCCAGGCGAGCACGCCCTGGATGCCGCCGTGCGGCGAGTTCAGCACACTCTCCAGCCAGAAGCGGTCCAGCATGAACTGGTAGCCCCACAGCAGCAGCAGGCCCAGCGCCAGGCGCAGCTCGCAGGCCAGGCCGATCACCAGCAGGGTGAGCAGGTTGGCGGCTCCGATGGCCTGCAGCACACCCCAGTTGACCCCGCCGGGGTTGAGGCCGAAGGCGATCTGACCGGCGCCCAGGATCGAGCCGATGCCGACCAGCGCCATGGAGCGGGTGAAACCGTGGGAGAGCGTATGGCGCCAGCCGCCCGCAGCGAGGCGCCGCCGCGCCGACAGGCGGACCGTCAGGCTGATGGCGAAGATGAACCAGGGCGCGCCCAGGTCCATGAGCGTCAGGCCGATGTCAGGGGAATGCTTGAGCCAGGCGGGCAGGTAGGTCACGCCGATCAGGTAGTTGCCCAGCACCATCGCCAGGATGGCGAAGCCCCGGAACTGGTCAATCGACGCCAGGCGCCCGGTGCTGGCCGCCTGGGGGGCGGCCCTGCTGTGGAGCCGTGTGTCAAGGCGCGGGAGGAGCTGCATCAAACTGCCTCCTCGTGATCCGGCCGCACGGGCCGGTATAGAACCTCCTGTCGATTCAAACACCAGCCAGCGTGTCAGGATGCCCTGCACAGGACAGGGCCGCCGCCTGCAGTTTGCCCCAAGTGCCCGGGCCGTGTATGCTTGATGCAAGGCCCCCATTCGATAAATGGGCCGCCTTTTGTTTTCACCTGAGGGGGAACTGATGTTTGATTCAGTGACGATGGTAAAGTCCGCGTTGGCTGATGAGCAGTATGTTGCCACCGATGAAATCTCAACGGTGGTTTTTCTGGCGGCGCAGTTGGGCAAGCCGCTGCTGCTGGAAGGCCCGGCAGGGGTCGGCAAGACCGAGCTGAGCAAGGCCGTGGCAGCCGCCAGCGGCAAGCAGCTTGTGCGCCTGCAGTGCTACGAAGGGCTCGACGAGAGCAAGGCCCTGTACGAATGGGAATATGCCAAGCAGATGCTCTACACACAGCTTCTGCGCGACAAGCTCTCCGATGTGCTGGCCGACGCCGGCACACTCAGCGAGGCCGCCGACCGCCTCGCGGCGGAGGAGGATGTCTTCTTCTCCGAGCGCTTCCTGCTGGCCCGCCCGCTGCTGCGCGCCATTAACAGCATGGAGCCGGTGGTGCTGTTGATCGACGAGATCGACCGCGCCGACGCGGAGTTTGAAGCCTTCCTGCTCGAAGTGCTCAGTGACTTCCAGGTGACGGTGCCCGAGATCGGCACGATCGCGGCCCGGCATATCCCCACAGTCTTTCTGACCAGCAACAACACCCGCGAGCTGAGCGAGGCGCTCAAGCGGCGCTGCCTGTACATCTACATCGATTATCCGTCCGTGGAGGAGGAGCTGCAGATCGTACGGCTCAAAGTGCCGGAGCTGAACGCGCGGCTGGCCCAGCAGGCCGTCGAGGCGGTGCAGTCGCTGCGCCGCATGGACCTCAAGAAGAACCCGAGTGTCAGCGAGACGCTGGATTGGGCGCGTGCCCTGGTCACGCTCAACGCGGAATCGCTGGACCGGGAGACGCTGGAAAACACGCTGACTGTGCTGCTCAAGTATGAGAGTGATGTCGCCAAGGCGCGCCGCATCCTGCGCGGGCGTGGCAGCGAGCGCGGCAGCGAGCGCCCCGGTGAAGATCGCTGGAATTAAGGTATACTGACGGCTGACAGGTGGACCGGGCGGAGCTTACGACCAGAGGAGTTGCACCTGCCTGCGAACCCTTCATCACCCTGCGTAAACGGTGCCAGGAGTAGAAGGGCAGGTTTGGGATGTTGAATGTGATCCTCTTAGCGGCGGAGGTTATGTTCCTGGCCGGGGTGGCTTTCGGGCTGCACCGGCTTTCAGCGCGTTTCGGCCTGGCGCCGCTGCTGTTCTATCTGGGTGCGCTGGCCGCCACGCTCCAATTCGTCTCCCCCCTTGCGGTTGACGTGGCCCTGCTGCCTGGCCTGGTGATCCGTGTCGCATCGACCCTGCTCGTGCCGGTCATCCTGAGCATTGTGCTGCTGATCTACGCCATCGACGGGACGGCGCCTGCGCGCATCGCTATCGTCGGCGTGCTGGCGGCCACGCTGCTGGGGCGGCTGGTGCTGCAGATGCTGCGCGCACACCTGGCCCTGCCTGGAGGGTTCAGCCTGGCCGGCCTGACGCCGGGGGATCAGGCGCTGGCGCTGAGCCCGCACGTCGTGTTTGCTTCGATGACTGCCTACCTGCTGGCATTATCCGGAGCCGCCATCGTCTTCCAGGGCTGCCGCAACCTGATGAAGCCGCGCCATATCTGGGGCGCGACACTCGTCGCCATGATATCAGGGCTGCTGGTGGATACACTGGTCTTTCAGGTACTGGTGCGGCTGGGCAGCTCGCAGACATTCTCCAACCTGGGCGGCGATCTGGCGAGTAAGCTGGGCGTGGCGCTGCTGCTCTGGCCGCTGGTCGCTCTGTATTTGAGCCGGGCGGCGCCGCGCTGGACGAGCAGCAGTGGGCCTCAGAGCCGTCCGGCCTTCGACGTGCTGTTTGGCTCGTATGGGCGGCTGGCCATGAGCCTGCGGGCGACCGAGCAGGCCCTGCGCCAGCAGGCCGAGTTCCTGGAGCAAATCCAGCAGCACATCAGCGGTGCGCTGTGGCTGGCGGATGTATCCCACATGCAGGCCGTGTATATGAGCCCGGCCTATGATCAGATCATGGGACGTCCGCGCGAGCAGTTGAGCAACCTTGATGCGTTCGTGCAGGTTGTCCATCCCGAGGATCGGGAGCGCGTGCGTGCACAGATGCTTGCCCCTCCGACTGAACCGTTTGAGATCGTCTACCGGATAGCACGCCCCGATGGAGAGGTGCGCTGGATCCACGACCGGGGTTTCCCGGTGCTTGACGAAGATGGCAAAGTCTACCGTATGGCGGGCATCGCGGAGGACATCACGGCCTTGAAGGAGGCGGAGCAGGCGCGCTTCGAACTGGAAATGGAGCGCGAGCAGGTGCGTCTGCTGCGTGAGCTGATCGGGGATGTATCGCATGATCTGCGCAGCCCGCTGACAGCGCTCAAGATCAAGAACTACCTGGCGGCCACAACGAGCGACCCCGTCCAACGTGAGGCACACATCGATGCGGCCCGCCAGCAGATTCTGCGTCTGGAACGCCTGGTGGAGAACCTGCTGACCATCGCGCGCCTGGACAGCATCACCCAGCTTGACGCCGAGCCTGTCAACATCAACGATATAGTGCGAGAGGTCAGCTACGGTGTCGAGCCGCTGGCCGAATCACGCGGGCACACGCTGAGCCTGGAACTGGCCCCGGACCTGCCGCTGATCCCCGCCGAGCGGCTGAACCTGGCCCGCACGCTGACCAACCTGGTGGAGAACGCCTGTCACTACACGCCGCCAGGCGGGCAGATTGTGCTGCGCACCCTTAACGGATCAGAGCCGCGTGTGGTGGTGCAGGATAACGGCTATGGGATGCGCCCTGAGGAGCTTAAACACCTCTACGAACGTTTCTTCAGGGGCAGATCTGCCGCGCAGGCCGGGCAGCGCGGCAGCGGCCTGGGCCTCTCCATCGTCAAGCAGATCGTCGACCGCCACGGGTGGCGGATCGACGTCGAGAGTGCCATCGATCAGGGCACCACGTTCACCATTTACTTCAAAGTGGACAGCCGGAGGGCTTAGCAGCCGCCAGTTCTGCGGTACTTACATCCTGCCAGTGCCCGGCCAGTGCGCCGGGTGCTGTGTTTTACAGCAGGGTTGCACCCTGCGCGTTCCCGTGCCATGATCTGGACTCAACTGGTCAGGTATGGGGTTGCAGAGGGGGCGCTGTGATGGAAACCAGGATGGCGCGATTCATCGCCGGGCTGCGCGCGTCAGGCGTGCGCGTATCGATGGCCGAGAGCCAGGACGCCTGGCGGGCAGTCGAACTGCTGGGGGTCGGCGAGCGCGACCTGTTCCGGCAGGCGCTGCGCGCCACGCTGATCAAGGAGGCGGTAGATATCCCCACCTTTGAGGAGCTGTTCCCGCTCTACTTCGGCCTGGGTGCGCCGCCGCTGCTCAACCCGCAGGCCGAGCTGTCCCCGGACGAACAGAACCTGCTGCAGCAGGCGCTTGAGCAGTTCTCACAGGAGCTGGCCGAGCTGTTGAACTGGCTGTTCAGCGGGCAGGGACCCACCGAGGAAGAGCTGCGCGAGCTGGCCGAGCAGACGGGCATCGAGCGGGGGAGCAGCCCCTACCAGGCGCGCTGGTATGCGCGGCGCATGCAGCGCCTGCTCAACTGGGACCGCCTGCCGCAGGTGCTTGACATGATCTTCGAACACCTGGCCGAACAGGGCATGGACCCGCAGCAGATCGAGCAGCTCAAGCAGCAGGTCGGCGAGAACATGACGGCCCTGCAGCAGCAGTTAGAAGCCCACGCGGGCCAGCGCATCCAGGAGAACATGGCCGAGGAGTGGCAGTCGCGCCGCGACAACGTCCATGACCTGATGGAGCGCTCGTTCGGGTCGCTCAATGAGAACGAGATGGACGTGCTGCGCGAGCAGGTGCGCCGCCTGGCCGCCCGCCTGCGCAGCCGCGCCGCCCTGCGCCAGAAACGCGGCAAGCGCGGTAAGCTCGACGCCAAGAGCACGATCCGCGCCAACCAGCGCTACGGCGGGGTGCCTATGGAACTGCGCATGCGCCGCCGCCGCCTCAAGCCCAAGCTGGTCACCATCCTGGATGTGAGCACGTCGATGCGCCCCGTCGCCGAGTTCTTCCTGCGCCTGCTCTACGAGCTGCAGGACACCGTGCAGAAGGCCTACAGCTTCGCCTTTATTGACCATATCGAGAACGTGACGGCGGACATGCAGTCGATGGGCCTTGAGATGGCCGTGCAGACCGTGCTGAACAAGCTGCCGCCCGGCTACTACAGCACCGATCTGGGCAGCAGCCTGCGCGGGTTTCACAAGGATCACCTGGGCCTGGTCGATGGGCGCACCACGCTGATCGTGCTGGGCGATGGCCGCAACAATTACAATGACCCTGAGCTGGCGATCTTCGACGAGATCGTGCGGCGCGCCCGCCGGGTGATCTGGATGAACCCCGAATACCCGGCCCAGTGGGGCACCGGCGACAGCGACATGCTGGAGTATGCCCCGCTGTGCACCGAGGTGCACCAGGTGCGCAACCTGCAGCAGCTCACCGACGCCATCGATAAGATGCTGGGCGGCTGAGACCCGCGATCTGCAGGCATAAGAACCGGGCCGGGGCAGGGCGCTGTGCCCGCCCTCGGCCCCCCGGAAGGTTGTCGGGACCCTCTGAACGGCGTACAATGGAACCGTAAGCCAAGCCCCCGGGGCAGCATGCCCCGGCCTTGAAAGGGAGGCCCCTCCATGAAACCACGCACCCGCCTGATCCTGGCGGCAGCCGCAGCCCTGGTTGCGCTGGCGCTGATCGCTGTGCCCGCGCGCGCCGCGCTGCGCGAGTCGATCCTCCAGCTAGATAACAGCCGCATGACCGGCGCCGCCGAAGGCGTCGGCCAGACCTTCACGGTGACCCAGTCGGGCTACATCACGCAGATCGACCTGTGGATGCTCGACACGGCAACGGGCACGCTGGAGATCCGCGTTGGCGGCAGCCCCAACGGTACGCTGCTCTACAGCAAGCCGGTCAGCTACGTGAAGGGCGGTCCCAATGCCTTTCTGATCTCCGAGCCGGTCAGGGTCAATGCGGGCGGCCAGTACACCGTGCTGCTCAGCTCGGACCGGCTGGATAAGGGCGATGCCCGCTTCAGCGAGGGGGACGCCTACGCAGGCGGGACCTGGTGGCTGCGCGCCGTCGACCGCTGGAAGGCGCCGGGCAGCGAGCATGACCTGTACTTCCGCGTGCTGATCGAGGATGCACCCTCCGGCTTCGTCTCCTCCGAGCAGCCGCCGGTGGCGCCCGGCCTGCCTACAGCGGGCGATCCTGCGGCCTTCCCCACGGTGAACGGCCAGCAGGCCTGCGGCCTGTTCAGCGTGGACTGGCACGGGGTGCGCATTGTGGACCCCGACTGGTTCCCTGCCTGCCCCTCGGACCCGGCAGCCCTGCGCGTGGCCTGCCTGACCGATAAGGGCTCGTGGACGGTCAACACGGTCAGCGATGACGAGATCAAGGACGGGCTGCTCTACGTCACGATCAAGCAGTCCGGCACCTGCGGGGTATTCCCGAGGTAGGGTTACAGGAGTGTACCTGGAAGGCGGGCCGTCTGGTCCGCCTTTTTTTGATCCAGATTCGGGTGGGCAATCGTACAGTTCAAGCGCGCGCGATGTGATAGGATAGGGTCAATTCCAGCACGATCTATACGGAGGGACATCCATGCGGTCGACTCGCATGTTCTTTTCATGGCTGGCCCCGGCTGCACTCGCGGCATCGCTGCTGGCAGCAGCCCCCGCCCTGGCTGGTCAAGCGCCCCCACCGCCTGCCAGCGTCACCATCCTCGAGGTGACGCGCTGGTCCTGTGAGGCGGGCAAGCTCAACCAGGCCAGCATCCGCATGACGCCCGGCGAGGCGGTGCGCGCCCGCTGGGGCCTGATCAACACACGCACGGGCCAGCAGGTTGATTCCGGCCCGCAGCCCTTCACGGCGCCGCTGCGCCGGGTGGTGATCAAGGATGCCCTGCCGCCCGGCACCGCCGATAAGGACGTCCTGCTGATGTACGTGCAGCTCACCAGCCTGGATGGGGCCCAGGTCTACGCCGCCGATCAGGTGTCCTACGGCTGCGACAGCGGGGCGGTACGGCCATGGCCGCCCGCCGATCCGGCGGACCCGCAGCCGTTTCTCGCGGTGGTCGGCCCGGTCTCCGACCCTGAGCTGGCAGCCTACAGGCGCACCCCGCTCAACGGCGTGCGTGCCTGCGGCGCCTTTGCCGTGGACTGGTGGGGCATCAAGCTGGTGCACCCGGCCAACTTCCCGATCTGCGCGGGCTACGGCATCGACCAGGTGACCGTGGCCTGCTGGGATGGTGAAGGCTGGTCCACTGCGAATGTCGAGGAGTGGCTGAGCGGCGGCTACCTGCAGGCGCGCATCAGCCAGCACGGCACGTGTGGGGTATTTCGCAAGTAAAGGCGTTGGAGCACACGGCGCAGAGCCACCCTTCAGCCTGCAACCAACCTGTTCTGCTCTCTGGAAGACCGCAATCGGATTACGGCCTGCTTCAGCACATGTTTGAACCTGCGGCGGGTGCATAGAAAGGATCATTTGATGGCGGATGAGCTGCGGATCGCAATCCTGGGCGCAGGGCACGGCGGCCGTGCGATGGCTGCCGACCTGGCCGCGCGTGGCTTTCATGTCGGCCTGTACAACAGAACCCTCCAGAATATCCAGTCCATCCAGGCACGCGGCGGCATCGAGCTAGAACTGGAAGACCAGCAGCAGGTATTTGGCCCGCTGCAGGTGACCAGTGACCATGTTGAAGAAGTAATCGCAGGCGCCCGGCTGCTGATGGTTGTTGTGCCAGCCTCAGGCCATGCCGACATCGCACAGGCCTGCGCGCCGTACCTCGAAGATGGGCAGGTTGTGGTGCTGAACCCCGGCCGGACCGGGGGTGCGCTCGAGTTCAGGCGGGTGTTGGGGGAATGCGGCTGTAAAGCCGACATCATTGTCGCTGAAACTGAAACCCTGCTGTTTGCCAGCCGCTCGATGGGCCCCGCCGAAGCCCGCATCTTCCGGCGCAAGAACACGGTTCCCCTGGCGGCGCTGCCCGCTACCCGCACGGCAGAGGTTCTTGACCTCGTCAGCGAGATATACCCGCAGTTCGTCGCGGCGCCAAACGTGCTCTATACCAGCCTGAACAACATGGGGGCGGTCTTTCACCCCACGCTGGCGCTGCTCAACGCGGGCTGGATCGAGCGCACCCAGGGGGAGTTCCAGTTCTATATGGATGGGGTGACCCCTTCGACAGCCAGGATGCTGGAAGTGGTCGACCGCGAGCGGGTCACCGTGGCGGCGGCGCTGGGCGTGCGGGCGCAAAGCGCACTGGAGTGGCTGGCCTCCGCCTACTCGGCGACCGGCTCCAACCTGGATGAGGCGATGCATGATAACCCGGGCTACGCGGGCATCCTTGCCCCGCGATCCCTGCGGCACCGCTATGTCTTCGAGGATGTGCCATTCAGCCTGGTGCCGATCGCCGAGCTGGGGAAACGCTTCGGCGTCAACGTGTGGGCAATCGAAACACTGATCCAGCTTGCCAGTGTGGTGCACGGCACGGATTTCAACCACCGGGGGCGCACCCTGAAACGGATGGGCCTGACCGGGCTGAGCGTCCCTGAGATCACAAACCTGGTGATGACCGGGCACATCCATCCGGTCGATCAAAACGGGGGCACAGAATACGTAGGAGGGTACGGATGAAGGTGCTCGGGGCCAGCCTGGGTGACTGTGTCCATGTGGCAGGCGTCACACGTTTTCTGCGGGCTGCGGAGGGGCTGGGCTGGGAGACGCTGTTCAGCGGGCCTGCCACCGATCCGGAGGCGCTGGTCGATCTGGCGCTGCAGTTTGACCCGGACGTGATCGGCATCAGCTACCGGCTGACCCCTGAGAACATCCGGCCGCTGCTGCACGAGCTGCGCGGGATGCTCAGGGCGGCTGGCCTGGCTGACAGACGGCTGGCCTTCGCCGGGACACCGCCGGTGGTGGCCGTGGTGCGCGCCGAGTTCGCCGATCTGTTTGAAGCCTACTTCGTGGGGGGCGAGTCCAGCCTCGCCGTCAAGCAGTACCTGGCAGGCGGCAGCCCTGAGGCCGGCGGGCCTGCGGAGTATCCCCAGGGGGTGATTGAGCGCATCCACTGGAAGGCGCCGCTGCCGCTGCTGCGCCATCACTACGGGGAGCCTGCAGTAAGCATCGAACCAACGGTACGCGGGATCGAGCAGATCGCCGAGAGCGGCGCGCTGGATGTGATCTCGCTGGGCGCCGATCAGGATGCGCAGGAGCACTTCTTCCACCCGGAAAACCAGCGGGCATCCTCGAAAGGGGCGGGCGGCGTGCCCTTCCGCACGGAGGAGGACCTGCGGCGGCTGTATGCTGCCTCACGGCGGGGCAACTACCCGCTGCTGCGTTCCTACGCAGGCACGCGCGACCATCTGCGCTATGCCGAGATGCTGGCGCGCACCATCCACAATGCGTGGTGCGCCATCCCGCTTTTCTGGTTCAACGACATGGACGGGCGCGGCCCTTCACCGCTCACCGAGTCGATCCGCGAACATGTGGAGGTGATGGCCTGGCATGGCGCCCGGGACATCCCGGTGGAAGGCAACGAGCCTTATCACTGGGGGATGCGCGATGCACCCGATGTGGTGGTGTGCGCCGTGTCCTACCTCTACGCCCACATCGCAAAGAAGGCGGGGGTCAGGGATTACATCACAACGTATATGTTCGAGAGCCCGCCGCATCTGAGCAACCGCATGGACCTGGCCAAGTGCCTGGCCCAGATCGCACTGGCCGAGTTCGCCGCTGACAGGGAGTTTCGCATCTGGCGGCAGACGCGCACGGGCCTGCTCAGCTACCCGCTCAACATGGCCCAGGCGCGCGCGCACCTCGCGCAGAGCGTGATGCTCCAGATGGCTGTCAGGCCGCACATCCTGCATGTCGTCGGCTACACGGAAGCCGACCACGCGGCCAGCGCCGGGGAGGCCATCGAAAGCGCGCAGATGGCCGGATACATCGCCGAGGTGGCGCTGCGCGGCAGCCCTGATCTGGCGGCCGACCCGCTGATCCAGGAGCGCAAGGAGGAGCTGATCGCCGAGACGGGCCTGCTGCTGGATGCGATCCGCGCCCTTGGCGCCGGGGCGGAGGACCCGCTCGCGGACCCCGCCGTGCTGGCGCGGGCCGTGCGTACCGGCCTGTTGGATGCGCCGCAATTGGTGAACAACCGCTATGCCCCCGGCGCGATCCGCACGGCCAGCATCGAGGGGGCGATCCGCGCGGTGGATGAGCAGGGCAAACCGATCCCGGAGAGGGTGCGCATTGCACGGGTGATGGAAGGGACCGGCGCCCCTCCGGGCTGACGCCTCAAGCACGCACGGTCCCGGCGGTGTAGAATTCCGGCACCCGGCGCCGGCGCGTGGAGGCCGGGAACGCAAGCAGGCGAGCGACGAACCTAGAGGGGGAGCAGCATGAGCGATCTTAAGACCCGCCCGAACGACCGGAGTGTTGAGGAGTTTCTTGGCGTCATCGAGGATGAAGCGAAGCGCCAGGACTGCCACCGCATCGTGGAGATCATGCAGGAAGTTACCGGGGAGCCGCCGCGCATGTGGGGGGACAGCATCGTCGGCTTTGGGAGCTACCATTTCAAATACGCAAGCGGGCGTGAGGGTGACTGGTTCCTGGCCGGGTTCTCGCCCCGCAAGCAGAACCTGACCCTCTATATCATGACGGGCTTCGATGGTGAGGAAACCCTGCTGGGCAGGCTGGGCAAATACACCACGGGCAAAGCCTGCCTGTACATTAAAAAGCTGGCCGATGTGGACCAGGCCGTGCTGAAAGAGCTGGTCACCCGATCGGTGCGGCACATGGCTGGCCGGTCGGGGTAGGTGCTGTAGAAGCTGGGATGAACAGGCCGGATAGACTCAGATACCTTGATTGCTGGCCAGAGGGTTTGACCCAAATAAGCGGTCAGGCGTGCGCCTCACCCCCAGCTTCGACGCTAACAGCGTCTCGCTGCCCCCCTCTCCACACGTAAAGAGGGGAAAAACCGAGCGCAGGGAGGTTTGGGGGTGAGGCTGATGGCCAAGAGCTTCAACTAGCAATCAAGGTACTCAGATCGGCCTTTGTTCAAGGAGCTGCTTACGGCTCAACATGAAGGGCCGCCGGGATACTCCCCGGCGGCCCCTACTGTGCAGGTAAAACGCCCGGCTATTTGAGCGTCTCCAGGTACGCTTCCAGCCGATCCAAGGTCTGATCGATCCCCTCTTCTACCCCCATTTCGATCACCTTATCACGCTCCGCCTTTGTAGCATAGGTTGTGGAGTTCGTGACCAGTGTCGCGCCACCCCGTTCGATGAACCTGGCCGTGCTTTCAGCAACTGGCATCCCCTCGAGCAAGCTGCCGTCAGCATCTACAAACATATCTTTGTACCCGAAACGCTCCGGCTTCACGATCTCGGTGTAAACCGCCTTCCCACACGACAGCATGTCCGGGCCTTGCATGCAGTAAAACCATTCACCGCCGGGGCGGAAATCGACTTCGCACACGGGCAGCGACCAGCCTTTCGGCCCCCACCAATGCTTGAGATGTTTGGCTTCGGTCCACATCTCCCAGACCAGTTCACGCGGGGCATCGAAGATACGGGTCACGACAATTTCTCGATCCGTTGGCATCGTGATCTGCGTCTTCCTTCTCTCACTCGTCGCCATGGTGTTTGTCTTCCTCCTGAACCTGTTTCAAGTATTCATCCAACCGTTCGTAACGAGATGACCACATTTGCCGGTAAGCGCTCAACCACTTATCGATCTCTTGTAACGGCTCCGGGCGCAGTTCATACCAGCGCATCTGCGCCTCCTGCTGCACATCCACCAGACCGGCCTCCCGTAAAATGCGCAGCTGCTTGGAGATACCGGGCTGGCTGATCTCTACTGCCCCGACAAGTTCGTTGACCGTGTGCGGACGCTGCAGCAGCAGATCGAGGATTTGCCGGCGAGTTGGATCAGCGATTATGTCAAAAATGGTCATCATGCTTATATTATAACTGGTCAGTTATATAACTGTCAAGTTATATAATGAAGGCAGGTGAAACCGCCTTGAATGCTCAGTATTCTGTTTTATGTGTACCTGGCACCGGCGGCTGGCAGCCTGTGACGCGGGCAGGGGCAGCCCTGCCCGCGCTTTCTGCTTCACACAGGTTACTTCGCAGGCGGTGTGGTCCGCCCCCCGCCGAGCGGCTCCCATGCAGGTAGCGGCCCCGCTGGCAGTTCGCGGCGCAGGCGGCGCTGCTGGATCGCGTGGACGACGAGTGTGCCGCCTGTTGACAGGGTTGTGCCCACCAACCCGGAGGCCAGCGCCGCCAGGATGCCGTCGGCCACTGCGACGAAGGCCAGCGGGAAGGACATCCCCACCAGGGCTGCCCACAGGGCGACCCTGAGGATGGCACGGACGTCTGAGCCCTGCGGCTGGTAGCTGTCGATCAGGCGCCGCTTGAGGCTGTCATACTCCTCGGCTCCAACCAGGCCGCGCTCGGCCATCGAGCTGAGCTGCGTGAGGTCGCGGTTGAGACGGGCCAGCGGGCCGTTCCAACGCCGGACGGCGAGGGCGACGAGCGCACCAAGCACGGCGGACGTACCGCCCGCCAGCAGCATCACAAGCAGAAGCGCATCCGCCGAGACATACGCGGTGCTGACGGCGAACACGTAGGCGCCGATGTCCGCGCCGAGCGCCGCCCCGGCCAGTGCGTTCCGCCCCAGCGGGGGGCGTTTGTTTGTGACGATGACAGCATTCGACTGGGCCATAGCCTTACCTCCGCTCAATGAAAGGGATCACTACACTTCTACGTACGCGGCGTGTGGAAGTTGCGGCGCTGCTTGCAGCGGCGCTGCAAAAACGACTCTGGCCGAAAACCGTGGTTGCATAGGCATATAGTGGGGTTATACTGAGATCACTGCTCTCATAACCCGAGGAGGACCCCTGCCCATGAGTACTACGACCCCCACGCGCCGCGCCGTGCTGCGCACCACCCTGATCGGCGGGGTGCTGCTGGCGCTGGCCTTGATGACTGCCTGCGGCCCCACCTACTATCCGTTTGGCGACGGGACCTGCTGGTCAGCCCAGACAGACGAGCCCCAGCCGGTGGGTGTTGCCTGCTATGACGAGATACCGGCCGAGGAATGGTTCTGGGACGGCCAGGGCGCTGCAGCCACCTGGCATGGCTACCAGTGTGAAGAAGGCACCGAGGAGTGCCCCGGCCAGTATCGCTGCGAACGCGGCGAAGTCGTCTTCAACCGGCTGTGTGCTGTGCCCGGCACGGAGGCGTCCTCGGCGGGACGGGGGGCGCTGGTGGTCGCGCAGCCTATCTCGATGGTTGACAACGGCCTCTACTCTCTGCCCTCCAACGCGGACGGCGCCAGCCCCTGCGGCATGTTCTACGCGGCGTCATGGGGGGTCAAGCAGATCGAGATGGCCAACTTCCCCGGCTGCGCGGATCAGGGGGCTGCCAGCCTGACGGTGGAGTGCCTGACGAGCGGTGCGGAATGGTCCGCGCTGAACGTGAGCGGCCTGCGCGAGGACGGGGATACGCTGTATGCCACGGTCCAGCAGGTCGGTACCTGCGGGGTGTTCGCACCGGCGGGCAGCGTGGATGAGTTCAGCGGCGAGGGCAGCATCGACGTCAGCTTCGATTTTGAGGTGACTTTCCCCTGAGCCGACGCGCAGCGGCATTGAAGATGCGGGGCCGTCAGGCCCCGCATGTGTTCTCGCCCCGGATCCGCACGCCTTGACGCTTGATCTGGACCTCCCCAGACTGCCCAGGTTAACCGCTCCTCATAATCAGTAGTTCTCTGCATTGCAGTGTGCGCCGCCGCCTGCTATCCTTTTGGCGGGGCGGCGCAGCAGCGCCAGAAGGAGGGCTTCACTAGTTATAGGGGGGCTTGATGCGTTTGTATTGTGTCCGGCACGGTGAATCCGTCGCCAATACTGAGAATATCTTCTCTAACCGCGATCCATCAATCCATCCATTAACAGCGCTGGGCCGCCAGCAGGCCGCTGGGACTGCGGAGCAGCTGGCGGCGCTGGGCGTCTCGTTTGATGCCTGCTACAGCTCGGACCTGCTGCGCGCGGTGCAAACGGCGCAGATCATCGGCGAGCGGCTGGGGCTGCCCTGCGAGGTGCGGCGCGAGCTGCGCGAGCATGACGCGGGCGATGTGCAGGGTCGCTCGGACGCAGCCGCCTGGGAGGAGTATGAAGGGCTGCTGCGCCGCTGGTTCCGCGACGGCGATCACAACGCGCACCTGGACGGGGGCGAGAGCCTGGTCGAGCTGCGGGCACGCTTCAGCGGGTTCCTGGCCTGGCTGGAAGCGCTGCACGGGCCGCAGGCGGTGATCCTGCTGGTGGCGCACGGGGCGCTGTTCCTCTCCAGCATCATGGGGCTGGTCGATAATGTCAGCGATGCCTTTGTGCGCGAGCAGCAGATGCCCAACGGGGCCATCATCGTGATCGAGGGGCAGGGCGATCAGTGGACCTGCCTGGAATGGAACGGCATCGTGCTGGCGGCGTAGAGGGGGCAGGGGGGCACGCCTCAGCGCGTGCCGCGTGGGCCTGTGTGCTCCCGCAGCCAGGCTTCAAACTGGCGCTCGGCGCTGGGCAGGTCTCCCTCGCGGGCTGCGACAGCCTCCAACTGCTGCGCCATCGCCAGCGGGTCGCCCCGAAAGGCCTGCCCATTCAACCTCAGAAGCACATCGCAGGCCGCAAAAGCGGTGCGTTGATTGCCATCCATAAACGCCTGCGCCTGTGAGATACCTACCGCCAGCACAGCAACCTGCCGGATCAGGTCAGCACGCTGATCATGCGCCGCCATGCGTGGCCGCATCATGGCGGATTCAAGCAGGCCTTCGTCGCGCAGCGGGGCAGGAGTGAATCCCGTGCGTTCCATCACCAGGGCATGCAGGGCCACTACATCGGGCAGGCTCAGGTAGATCAAGGTGTGCACGGCGGTCAACGACCCGCCAGGTAGCGGTAGCCCTTCTCATTGGCCTCCCAGCTCTCCTCGAAGGCCTGCTGTGCCTGTTCAGAGAGCAGGGGGCGCATCTCTGCGGGTTGTACATGGATCGCCAGAAGCTGGCCTTCCTGCAGGTTGAGGCGTTCAACCTCTTCCCTGGGGATCGTCACCACGTAGCTGTTACCCACCTTGCGCAGCTTCTGGAATAACATATCTGATCCTCACTCATATAACCAGTAGCTACTGTATATACCGAGTATACCAGATCGCCTCCCTGGGGGCCAGGCTCGATGAGCCGGTGCTGGCTGCCAGCGCCGGTTCTGAATCCGGCATAGAATAGGTGCACAGGCCGCGATCCCCTGCGGCCTGCTGCCCCCTTTGATCCTCCCTGAGCCTGCCGCGTTCCCCCGGAGGTCTATCCATGCGATTCCGCAACCTGGGCATCGCCCTTGCGCCGGCGGTGATCCTGCTCGCTGCGTCTGCCTGCACGCCGTCGGGCGGCGATCCCGGCGCCGGGCAGAGCGAACAGTCGGGCAGCGCCGGGGCAGATCAAGGCCAGAGCGGGCCCGGCGAGGTGCGCTTCGACGCACCGCCGGACTGGCAGACGCTCGAAGAGATATTCGGCTCGCATACCTATCAGCACGACTCGCAGTTTGATGCCGACGAGATCGCAGCGGCGGCCGATACAGGGACGGCTGTGGGTGAGCTGCGCTTCACCTGCTGGTGCCAGGTGCTGGCCCGCGACCTGCCCGCAGGCATGGACCTGCCTGCGCTGATGGCGGCTACCTATGAGACCGTGATCATCGAGGAGGAACTGGCCGCCGGAGAGCTGTCCATCAACGGCCTGCCCGCCTACGAGCGCGAATACATGCAGTTTCACGGCGAGCCGCTCTGGCACGTCCGCGATACCTGGCTGGAGCAGGCAGGGCGCGTCTACATACTGCGCTGCAAGAGCAGTCCCAACCGCTTTGAGCAAGACCGCGCCGATTTTGACCTGATCCGAGACAGCCTGCAGATCGTGGAAGAAGGCACGCATGGATGACGATGATTTCGGCTCCGGCATCCCCATCACGTGGACCAGCATCTCCGCCCTGGTCACGCTGTCCAGCCTGTGCTGTGCGGCGGTGCTGGCCTATGTGTCCTTCTCCTCAGGTGATGACCCCGAGTGGACCAGCATGCACTCGCTGGTAGGCCTGGGCTGCGCGGCACTGGCGGCGCTGCTGGCGATGGGCTCCGGGGCATTTGCCCTGTACCGCATCCTGCGCAGGCGGTTCTGAAGCGCCATCACAGACGGCCCGCCCGGGGACCAGTGGCTGCGCGTATTTGACAAATATTACCCATTTTCCCAATAATAAGACTAATCAACGCATCTGTTGCAGAGAGGGGGAAGCTCATGCGACGCAGCCAGATGATGGCGGTGTTTATTCTCCTGGTGGCCGCACTCGCGCTGTTCGCTGCCGCGCCAGCAGCCGCCAAAGGGCCTGCGGAGATGATCCGCATCTCCGGCCCCGGCCTCGATGGACACCAGACTCTGAGGGAGCCGGAGGCGTTGGACAGTTTGTCGCTCGCCGCGCTGGAGGACTTTACCCGGCCCATCGAGGCGCCCCAGCAGGTTGGGCCGGGCTACACCATCACGCGTTACTACGACACCAACGAGTGGACGCCCTGGGACCAGGTCATCTACTACCCCGATCCACAGGGCGGAGCCGGGCGCATCTTTTATGTGGGTATCTTCAACGGCTGGTCTGAGTATGACGGGCACTGGTTCGCGGCCAACCCGCAGAGCGAGGCGCTGCTGCTGGACTGGCTGGAGCAGCAGGGCGTGCAGCCTGGGCCGGTTCAGGGCGGCGCGCCGGCTAGTGGTGGGCCTGCTGTGCCGGGCTGGGTCGGGGCGATCCTGGCGGCGCTGATCGGCCTGCTGGCCGGGACCGCCGTCGCACGGATCCGGCCACCGGAGCCTGCACCAGCCTGACCCGGATCAGGCCTCCTCGGGTGCATCCCAATCGGGTTCAAATAACGGGCGCGGCCGCTCGTAATAGACACGCCGCGCCCGCACGCTGACGATCTCCAGCTCCGGATAGCGCAGCGCCGTCAGCAGGTTGCCGAACGCGCAGCCTGTGTCCAGGTCGATGGTGTTGTTGGTCCAGGTCGCGCGCATCACAGGCGTGTGCCCATAGGCGATCAGGGCCTGGCCGTGATAGCCTTTAGCCCAGTTGCGCCGCACCGGCAGCCCGAACTGATCGTATTTGCCGGTGGTATCGCCGTAGAGGGCGAAGCTGCGCACACGGCGCGACTCACGCAGGGCATAGCGCGGCAGGATGCCCGCATGGGCTACCAGCAGCCTGCCGCTGTCCAGCCCGTAGTGCGGCTCCAGCGTCTCCAGCCAGGCGATCACCCGCTCCGCCAGGGCAGGGGGCTGCGCCTTCAGCGCCTCGAGCGTCGCACCCAGCCCATGTTTGAGCGACACATCGCGCCCGGCCAACGCGCGCCCCAGCTTGCTGTCATGATTGCCCAGCACACAGATCGCCTGCCCGGCGTCGTGCGCGCTGATCGCCAGCTTGAGCGTCTCGACAGGGTAGGGGCCGCGATCTGTGAAGTCACCGAGCAGGACCAGCTTGCGCCCGTGCGGGTGGCTGACGCGGTAGCCACCCAGGCCGTCCAGTGCGGCGGGGTCCTCCCCGAGCGCATAGCCCAGCCGCCCGAGCAGATCGGACAGCTCCTCGAAGCACCCGTGAATATCCCCGACGATGTCGAAAGGCCCGCGCTGGCCGCGCAGGTCACAGGCCAGCGGCCTGCGCCGGATCTGCGCCGCGTCGATCTCCTCTGCCGATCCCAGCACGTACACCGCCGTCAGACCCTCGCGGGGCAGCGTACTCAAGGAGCCCTGCAGCAGCATATGCTGGCGCCCCACCGCGGCGGCCGGGATGGCCCGGCCGGGGCGGGTGGCGTTGCGTGCCTTGCACTCGTCGAGCGGCAGGTTGAGCACGATGGCGGCCGCCGGGGCATGGTGCTTGCGGGCATAGCCGAGTAGGGCAGCGCGCGCGTCGCGCTCGACGTTGGTGGCATCGACGACCGTGAACAGCCGCCGCCTGAGCCGCACATCGACCAGGTGGTGCAGCAGCTCGAACGTCTCACGGTTGATGCTCTGGTCGGACTCATCGCCTGCCAGCAGCCCGCGCAGCAGATCGGAAGAAAGCACTTCGCCGGGTGCGAAATGCTGCCGGGCGAAGGTGCTTTTGCCGGCGCCAGAGGCTCCAACCAGCAGCACCAGCGCGAAGTCAGGTAAGAGGATGGGCATGGTTCTGTTCGAAGGTCTCCGGGAAGTGTTTGGCTGCCGCCGCGCAGATCACCCCTGCTCGGCCAGCCCGGCCAATCCCTCCCTGTCCGTTACCATGAATTCTGTACGTGTGATCTTGATCAGGTCGTCATCAGAGAACTGGTAGAGCAGCCGGCAAACCACCTCGCGCGTGGTGCCCACCAGCGCCGCCATCTCGTCCAGGGTGAGGTCACGGGAGACAGGCCGTTCGGTGCTCTCCCCAAACCGATCCAGCACCAGGCGGGCCAGGCGGCTGGCGACCGGCTGGAAGGCCAGCCCCTCGACGATCTGGCTGACCTGAAGCATACGGGTAATCATCAGGTGACAGAGTGCCCAGACCGCCTGGCTGCTGCTTAATAACGCCGGTGTCACGTCCTCCTGCGCCCAGATGGCGATCTGGCTGTCCTCCAACACTTCCAGGGTCACCGGCATCGGCGCCTGCGGGCTGAAAAACGCCATCCCCCAGAATATATCACTTGGCTCGAGGGTCATAACCACCAGCCGCCTTCCTTCGCGCGATTCCTTGACGGCCTGGACCAACCCCTCCCTGACCATCAGCAGGTACGGCCAGACGTCCCCATAGTAGCAGAGCGCGCCGCCCCTGCTGTAGCGGCGCAGCAGGGCCTGGCTGGCCACCTGCGTCCGGTGCTGTTCGCTGATCTTACCGAAAATCGGGTCGCGAGCCAGCATCTCCGCCAGATTGTCCACGTCAGGTTCCTTTGTGCTGGTAAGCATCATACCCTCATTATAGTGGTCTGGCCCGGATTTGCCTTGAGTCAAAGCCGCCGGGCCGGTTTTGTGACACCCTTCACGATAAGAATATGCTGCATCGCGTGGTTCCTGACGGAGGCGAGTGATGAAAGACCTATCTGCAACCTGGCGCATTGTGCTGGTCATTTTCGCCCTAGTGGTTGGCCTGTTCCTGATCGGCCTGGCGCCGATTATCGTCCAGCGATCGCTGGACCCGGTTCTGGCCGAGTTGATGGTGGTGGTGCAGGAACGCCCCCAGTACCTCAGCGGCCTGACCCTGTTCACCTTCTTTTTCCCCCTGTGGCGCGCGTTGAGCTTTGTCGGTGGGGTGGCGCTGCTGGTCAGCATCCCTGCACTCTACAAGGGTGAGGAATGGACGCTTCCGGTGACCCTGACGGCCTACGCCATGCCGTCCATCGGGGGGATGTTCATGTTCCTGCCCTTTGTGAGCTGGGTAGAAGGGGCATTTCCCCTGCCGATGATCATCTCGTGGGTGGGGCTGCTGGGCTTCTGGGGCACCCTGCTGATCCGCAGGGGTGACAGACTGCAGAAGCTGGCCGACTGGCTGGTCTTCACCTTTATCGGCATGCTGGCAACACACAGCTTTGTGTTGGGCGTTGGCGCCGCCCGCCAACTGATGACGCGGCCCGGCCAGCCCCTTTACGAGGGCGTCCAGTGGTGGATTTTGAGCATGATCGGTCACATCGACTGGATCGGTGCGGCCATGCTGATCATCTCCATCCCGCTGCTGGCCATGCGCAAAAAGACAGGCTGGTATCTCGCGCTGATCGCGGCTATCTCCATCCTGGCAATCGATGCCCCGACCCAGATCATCCGGACCAATACGCTGGATTACCTGTACGGCTCGCTTCTCGCTGCGGGGCTGATCCTCTGGCTGATGATCCCGGCCTTCAAGCGCCGTCTGATCGGCGCTGCGGCGCCTGCGGATGATCCATCCGCGCGGGCCGTGCATCTCGAAACAACGCCGCAGGCGGGCTGAAAGGCCCTCACCATCGGCACTCCGCGTGCTGGCTCGCAGTGGGTGGGCGCTGATGTGCCCATCCGGGGAGGGGGTCGCAGCGCCAGGGCTCCCTCCCCACCGTGAAGTCCCTGGCGGTCCTCCGCTTTACGTGCCCTGCGCAGCCTGGCTGGGCCCTCCGGCGCGCTGCACGGCGCTGATGCGCGTGATGCCCTGGGCGATGCCCAAAAGAACCCCCAGCACCAGCCAGCCCAGCATGTCAGGCATATAGCTGAAGATGTTGCCGAAGGTTGCGTCACGGCCCAGGGCCCGGCTGGCCAGCACAGGCAGCAGCACCAGGAACAGCGCAGGCACAAACGGGCCGATCATGCCGCCCCACAGCGCCGCCGATCCGCGCGCGCGGGCGCGCTCCAGCCAGCTATCCGCTGAGCGCAGCGAGAAGGCCGTCTGCAGCGTGCTGAGCAGTGCCACCGCCGCGAACAGCAGGCCCACCGTGCGGAAGCCGAAGCTGGTCTGTGGGGATTGGCCGCGCGCCAGCGCGATCAGCCCCTCGGTGATCTGCGGATAGGTCACGAAGTTGTTCAGGAAGTGGTTGGTGTTATAAAGCACGGCGATGCCGATGCCCTCCTCGGGCAGCAGCAGCATATCGGCATGGAAGGTGCGGATGTCGCCGCCGTGCTGCAGCAGCAGGCCGTCCTCGCGCTGTTCGACCCACCAGCCCATCCCGTAGGGGCTGTCGACCTGCGCGGGGGTCGAGTGCATCAGGTCGATGCTTTCAGGGCTGATGATCTGCTGGCCCGCGTAAGCCCCGCCGTTTGCCTGCATGATCAGGAACGCAGCCAGGTCCTCGGGGGTGCTCACCATGCCGCCGGACCCCGGCAGCCAGTCGTTGATCTCACGGGCGGGCACCGCTACGCTGAAAGGCGCCAGAAAGCCTTCCGGCGGCTGGGCCAGCAGTGAGGCGCGGGTCACGCTGGATTGCATGCCCAGCGGTTCGAACAGGTTCCTCTGCACATACTCCTCGTAGGGCTGCGCGGAGACGCGCTCGACGATCAAGGCGAGCAGGTCATAGTTTGGGTTGAAATAGGCAAAGGCTGCCCCCGGGTCAGAGACGGGCCGCGCGGCCTGCAGCGACTCGAGACGCCCCTGCAGCGTGGCGGGGTAGGGCAGGCGGTTCTCGGGGAAGCCTGCCTCGCTCAGCCCGCTGGTCTGGTTGAGCAGATCGCGCACGGTGATGCGCGCCGCATGGGCCGGATCGGCCGTGGTGAAGTCCGGGAGGTACTCCCGCACCGGGGCATCCAGGTCGATCTGGCCGGCTTCGACAAGCTGCAGCACCGCCGCGGCGGTGACCGCCTTGCTCAGTGATCCGATGCGGAAAGGTGTCGCGGCGCTGATCGGGCTGCCCGCCCCGTCGATGCCGTGCCCTTCTGCATAAATGACCTCATCACCCAGCGTCACCACGACGGCCAGGCCGGGCACGCCGTTGCGCAGCTGCTGGTCACGCACAAACGAGTCGATCTCGACCGGCTGGACGCGCTGCGGCGTGGGCGCCGAGGGTGCCTCGGCCCGCGCTGGCAGGGCGCCGGTGCAGCCAAACAGCACAGCAGTCAGGGCGGCGATCAGGGTTTTACGCGGCATAGAGGGGGTCCTTTCCGGGGTCATCGAGTGGTTGTGTTCCGGGGTTCAACATTACCATCGCGCGGGGCATTTTCCAAGAGGGTGCGGCAGGCTGGCTTCCCGCTGTGCACTCCGGCAGGGAGCGGCATGCCCCCGACCCGGGGGCTGGAAGGCATCCGGTATAATGGAACGGTACGCTCGGTGGGCGCCCGGCCACGTCTGGGAACGGCCACCTTACCGACAATACAGCAATCGAGGGTCATGGAAAAACGCAAACGCAGGAGACGCGTCCTTTTTACATCGTTTGTTCTGCTGGTCGTGCTGATCTTGATCTCCGGCGCGGAGCTGGTGCGGGCGTCCCGGCGCACTCTGTGGCTGCCCACCTATGCCAGCCCGGCCAACCTGGAATTCATGCGCGTATCACAGCCGGGGTTCGACGCGGGCGGCCAGGCGCGCCTGGCAGATTCGGCCTGGTCGATGCACTACTTCCGGCCCGATGGCACGGACACCGGCTATCTATATGTGGGCACGGATAACAATATCATCGGCCTTGCGCTCTCGGCGATCCAGCGCGGCAGCCGCACCACGCCCCCGGTTTACCCGCCGCAGATCCGCCGCTACCGCCCGGATATCGGCCCGGAGGCCTGGGAGGTCGTGCTCGACTATGCGGATTACGAGCAGCCGCCCTATCTGAACGAGGGCTTCCGCTCGATGGCCGTCTACACGGCTGCCAGCGATGGGATCACCTACCTGTATGCAGGCACGATGGCCGACCGGAATCCCGAGGTGTGGCGCAGCGCCAGCGGCGATCCGGGAAGCTGGGAGCGGGCCTTCACCTTCCCGGACGATGGGGCACAGATCGGATCGGTGCGCGGCATGGTCGTCCATGACGACGGGCTGCTGTACCTTTCAACCACGCCGCGCGGCGATATCCTGCCCGGCGGGGTGGGCACGATCTGGTCCACCGATGGCAGCGCCTTCACGCCGGTGATCAGCGATGGATTCGGCAGCCCGCGCAACCAGGGGATCACCAAGCTGGCCAGCTTCAACGGCTGCCTGTATGCCGGGACCTACAACGCGCGATCCGGCTTCGAAGTCTGGAAGCTGCGCTGCAGCGCTGACCCTGACGCACGCCCGGTACAGGTCATCCGGGGTGGGGCAGGCCGCCACTATAACGAAGCGGTGATGAGCATGCAGGTGTTTGGGGAACACCTGTACATTGGCACCGGCATCCCGCTCGGGTTCAACCCGCATACGCGGCACGGTCCGCGCGGCTGCGAGCTGCTGCGCCTGAACCCCGAGGACCGCGTTGATCTGGTGGTTGGCCCGCGCAAAAGGGGCCCGGCCTCTGAATACGGGCCGGGGTTTGGCTGGTATCTGAACGCATACTGCTGGTACATGCAGGTGCACCAAAACCAGCTTTACCTGGGCACCTGGGATATGTCACGCACCATCGACTGGCTGGACGAGGATGCCGCGAAGATCGCCGTGCCTTTCCGGCCCCTGCTGAATTACCTGGTCGGCCGCTCGCAGGATTGGATGTCCCCGCCTGGGGGCGACCTGTACCGCACGTCCGACGGCCTGCGCTGGGAGCCGGTATTCCTGGATGGGCTGGGCAATCCCGATAATCACGGCATCCGCACCCTGGAGTCCACGGAGTTGGGCCTGTTCGTCGGCACAGAGAACCCCTTCACCCGCCTGGAGGTGTGGCTGCTGCCTGCCGGGCAGTGAACGCGCCCAGGCGCGCCTGGGCGCTCGTATGCGCGCCTGCTACGGCTGCGCGATCTCAAAATAGTCGAACCGGGCGACCAGATCGACAGTATTCCCATCCGGCCCGGGCACGTTGGAGACCCCCAGGCTGATCCACTTGAAAGCGGGCACGTCGCTGACGGTGCGCACCGTCTGCCACTGGTCGGGCTGTACGGCATACAATCCCACCACCGTGCGGGTGGCTGCTGTATAGCTCAGGCGCAGGTAGACATCCGTGGCGCTGGCCTCGCGCGGCAGGATCGTCGCATCCCCCAGCCCCAGGGCCGGCAGGAAGGCCTCCATGAAGAAGCCGTGCCCACTGATAGTCCCCGCACAGGTCGCGCAGAACCCGGTCAGCACTGCCACGTAATTTTCGCCGTCCTGGATCAGGGAGAGCGCCGCCTGCTCGAAGCTCTCGATCGGCTCAGCCTGAACGCGCGTAGTGGCCACAAAGTCACCGTCGGGGACCGGCAAAACCAGCAGGTTAACCTGCTCAATCGCCGCGCCGCCGCCGATCACGCTGGGGTTGTCGGCAGTGATCTCCAGCCAGCCATCGTCCGTGATGCGCCAGCGGTCAGGGCTCTCGTTAACCCATTCCCAGGCCGGGGCGATCTCGCCTGTGAAGTCGTCGCGGAAAGGCAGCGCGGAGCCGCTTTCTGGTGGTTCTTCACCTGATGGCGTGTCTTGCGGCTGTGCGGCCTGTACTGTGGGGGGTGGCAGACGCGTGCTGGCGGATGGGGCGCTTTCGGGTGCCTGCTGCCCGGGCAGGGCGCAGGCAGCCAGCGCGAGGATCAGGGCAACCAGACTGGCTGTGATAAATCTGTTCATCATTCCCCCTCGTTAACAGCGGCGTAAAAGCCCGCCTGGTGCAGAGCCGCCTGCCTGCACATTGGCTGTGCCTGTGGCCCGGGAGGGCGCATGTTCGGAGGGCACTATCCCTGTTGGTTGATGGCCCGGCCAAGGTCATCATAGCACACAAATCAGATAGGCGATATCGGTTCCCCACCTGTGAAGCGATCAGGCCCTGGCGGCGGTTTCTGATCCGGAATTGATACAGTGTTAACGTGATTCTTATATATCTGCGTTACAGTCTGTGATTGCCGGTACATAGTACCGCCGACACAGGGAATTCCAATCCAAGTGATCCAAGGAAAGGCACGGAGGAACGATAAGCATGGCTAAATTGAAGCTGCATCCACTGGGTGACCGCGTGGTGGTGGAGCCGCTGGAGGGTGAGGAGCGCACGGAGTCCGGGCTGTTCATCCCTGAGACCGCCAAGGAAAAGCCCCAGAAGGGCACGATTGTGGCGATTGGCCCGGGTGCGCGCAATGAAGAGGGCGAGCGCATCCCGATGGATGTGAAGGTTGGGGATGTGGTGCTGTTTGCCAAGTATGGTGGCACCGAGATCAAGATCGATGGCAAAGAGCTCAAAATCCTCAAAGAAGCCGACATTCTGGCGGTTATCGAGTAGACACCACAGCAGCAAGAGAGACCAGGAGATAGACAATGGCAAAACAACTCGTATTCAGTGATGAAGCTCGCAAACGCCTCAAGTCGGGCATGGACAAGCTGGCAAACGCCGTAGCCACGACCCTGGGCCCCAAGGGCCGCAACGTGGCGATTGACAAGAAATGGGGTGCCCCCACCATCACCCATGACGGCGTGTCAGTGGCGAAAGAGATCGAGCTGGAAGACCCCTATGAGAACATGGGCGCCCAGCTGCTCAAGGAAGCCGCCACCAAGACCAATGACATCGCGGGTGATGGCACCACCACCGCCACCGTGCTGGCCCACACCGTAGTTACCGAAGGCCTCAAGAACGTGGCAGCAGGCGCCAACCCGATGCTGATCAAGCGCGGCATCGAAGCAGCGACCGGCAAGGTCGCCGATGCCATCCGCGAGATGGCGGTCGAGATCGACACCAAGGAGGAGATCGCCTCCGTCGCCAGCATCTCCGCCCAGGACCCCGAGATCGGCGAGCTGATCGCCGAGGTGATGTGGAAGGTCGGCAAGG